>Ga0210410_10002119_pt1 | contig 17997 bp, 16 predicted proteins | sample IncBWC4MmetaG_FD_161058 | JGI IMG/M metagenome (GOLD analysis project Ga0210410, IMG submission 161058) | Forest soil microbial communities from Barre Woods Harvard Forest LTER site, Petersham, Massachusetts, United States - Inc-BW-C-4-M | ecosystem: Environmental > Terrestrial > Soil >... | reverse complement strand
GCGATCCGAAGACGCTAACGCTGGTGCAGTCAACTAATCCCGGTCGCATCTTCGAAGACCTATTGATCCTAGGTTCCGCGACGAATGAGGAGTACGACTCCGGCCCTGGCGACATCCGAGCGTACAGCGTGCGCACAGGCAAGCTGGTGTGGAGCTTTCATACGATTCCGCACCCAGGCGAACCAGGCTATGAAACCTGGCCAAAGGAGGCTTGGAAAACGGCTGGTGGCGCAAATGCGTGGAGCGGTATGGCCGTCGATTCCAATCGCGGCGTAGTCTACGTGCCCACCGCCAGCCCCAAGTACAACTTCTATGGCGCCAACCGCAAAGGGTCAAACCTATACGGCAACTGTCTGCTGGCTATCAATGCACGCACAGGCAAATTGCTTTGGTACTACCAAATGATCCATCACGACATCTGGGACTACGACAATGCCGGCACGCCTATGCTGACTACGGTTCAGCATGACGGCGAGCTGATTGACGTCGTCGCCCAGGTCAGCAAAGTCGGCTTTGTGTGGGTTTTCAATCGCGACACAGGCAAGCCGCTCTGGCCTATTGAGGAACGCGCAGTTCCGAAATCCGATATGCCAGGAGAGGAGACGTGGCCAACCCAGCCCTTTCCGTCGAAGCCGGCACCCTTCGCGCGGCAGAGGTTCACGGTGGATGATCTGAGCCCGTATCTTGAGCCGGAAGAGCAAGACCGCCTGCGAACGCAGATTCTGAAGGCGCGTAACCGTGGGCTTTTCGAACCGCCGAGCACGGAGGACACCGTCGAGATGCCCGGGAACAACGGCGGCGCGAATTTCGGCGGTTCTGCCGTGGATCCCAAGCACGGTTATCTGTACGTCGTCTCGAAAGATCTGCCGGCAATGCTAAAACTTTCCCTGGCAGATCCTCTTTCGAAAACTGACTCGCCGCAGTTGCGTCCGCGCTCTTTGTACCAGGCGAACTGCGGGCGGTGCCATCTTGACAATCTGCAGGGAGCACCTCCGGCTATCCCATCGTTGGTCGGACTGCGCAGACGGCTAGGCGACAATCAGATCAGAACGATTGTGGCGGATGGTAAGGGGTTGATGCCGCCATTCGCTAAGTTGACGAGTGAGGAAATCAATCTAATCCTAAGTTATTTAGCGGACCCTGTGGGCGCGTCCGTAGACGCTTCTGCAAATCGGATTCCAGCCAATGCTGGAAGCGCCGATCTCACGGCGGCGCATTACAAAAGCGGCTTTGGATTCATGTTCGCAAACAGTGGCCTCTCTGTGATTGCGCCGCCCTGGACTACTCTGACCGCGTATGACCTCAATTCCGGTGAAATTCGCTGGAAGATCCCCTTGGGTGAAGTCCCCGAGCTTGCGGCGCGGGGCATCACCGATACAGGTTCCCACTTCCCAAAGGTGAACCCGGTCGTCACCGCTGGCGGCCTCATTTTCACCGGCACGCGTGACCGCAAAGTAAGAGCACTGGATTCCGCAACGGGCACGGTGCTGTGGGAAGCCACAGTCGACGCGGCGCTAGAGGGTATGCCAGCCGTTTACGAGCAGGCCGGCCGGCAATATGTGGTCTTCTGCGCAGCCGCGCGGGCCTCCACGCATGTACAAGCAACACCGGGTCACCCCGCGCCTGCAGACAGGAGCCCGGGCGCATACGTCGCATTCGCTCTTCAGTAAAACTGTTTTCCCGGGTTTGCCCTCAACAGGAGTTGGCAGAATGAGACCCTGAGTTCACAAATAGAAATTACGTTAGGCTAGACTGTCCCAGAAAATGAACATCGGCGGTTTTCTCTTAATCGCGATACTTGTTGGCTTTGTGGGAATTCCGATACTGGCGGTTTATTCGCTTCGAGAATGGGCTGCGATTGGTTCTGCAACATTCCCGGAATGGCAGGCCAGAGTTGAATCTCAGCGGACCATCGATGGACTTTGCAGGCAAGCTGATCCGCTCTGCCTTCGCGTATTTGAACTCCATCGTCGAATGCACATAGGCGAGCATCGACGTGTATGTGAAGAAACAGGGACGGTGGCAGGTCGTGGCCGCGCAAGCCACTCGCATCGCTCAGCCATAACCACAACAACCGTCGGATCCCATTTAGGCGCCTATCTCTCACCACTACGCGACTTTAGGCGGGTAATCTGCCCGCGGGAAACATTTCGATGGACACTAGAGATTTGAGCGTCTCTGCCAACTTACAAGAATCGATAAACAGCAGCGCGTTGATCAGGAGCTGGGTGGTATCCACGAATAATTGTCGCGGCCCAGACCGGTATACAATCGCGACAGTTTTGGATTTCGCAAGAATCCGCCGCCCCAATGGAGGTAGGAGCCACCAGATATGAGAAAAACTCTAAGCTTGCTTGTGTCTCTCCTTGTGATTGCTCCTCTCTTCGTTCCCCGCGTTCTTGCGGCACTGAGCGACGAAGAAGACGTGCGAAAGGCTGTAAAGGCCAGGGAGGAAGCCTGGGACCGCCATGATATGGAGGCGTTCGCCAAGCTGTTTGCGCCTGACGCCGACTATGTCAACGTCGTGGGAAAGTGGACGAAGGGTCGTCGAGCCGAACACCTCGTTCAAAATCGTAAATTATGATCTCGTGCGGCGCGATCGAAGATTCCCGCAAAAGGAACCTATATTCTCGGACGGTCGCCTTCGACTTGAAACCTACATACTGTATGCTAACGGTCATTTCAGCCCTCTGGATGAATTCTTCATCAACGGTCGATTTTCCGCGCGAAAATGGAGTGGGTCTCTAAGGCTTTGCAATTCCCGGTAGTAATAGAGTGAAGTAGGGCGTTTTCCGTTGAACTTCAGCTTCTTTAGAAACTCCATTTCTTCCTTGGTGGCCGTCCCGCTGAGGGAACTATCATTAAGGAATTCTTTGAACCCCGGCTCGACTTCTGGCTGGTCAGGTCCCCGTTCAACAAACTCATATCGCTTAGGATCCCCTGAGGCTATTCTCCCATTTAACACAATCTCCATACCAAAGGTCGTTAGATCGACGTCCCAGGATTCAATCAGTGGGTCCAGGAAGGAAATACAGTTTTCAGGCGACAAGTTGAAGACATCCGTGTCCAAGAACTCAAGGAGCGTAACTCGCAACTGTTCATAGCTTCGGCCGGTGAGTCGAGCCACCACGTGGAGCCAGTTTTCACTGTTCAATTCTTGTTTGGCGACATTCTTTATCGCGTCCAAAAGCTTCTGTGTGACGAAGCGTTCGAGTTCACCGAAAGGCTGCTTCTCAAATATCGCACGTACCTGTTTTTCTTTGCCGGGTACGCACTTACGGAGAATCAATTCTCGAATTTCTCTAAACAAGGGCGCAGGCGGGTCTCCCAAGTTTCTCTTCAATTCTTCCCTACGTTGGTGGTCGGCCAGCTTCGAAAGCCTATCGCTCGGAAGCTTCAGAAACTTTGACATTTTCTCATAAATGTCTGTTCGGTCAGGCGCGGGGGGCAGTTTCTTCCGACTCAGCAGCTGGGAAATATAGGACTCGGTAACATCAGCGGCGGTCGCCAGATCTTTTTGCTCAAACCCCAATTCATTCAGTCGCCGTTTGATCACTAGACAAACGTCCACAAGGCCCTCCAACTGCCTTAACTCGAAAGATTAATCATTAAAATAGTCTCAGATTCTAGTTGACAAGTCAAGTTAATTAACTCACTGTGGTTAATAGCTTGAGGGAGTCTTCAGATCATCTGAACCAACAATGGTTATCTGAATCGTCCTTTGGCATCGAGAACCAAGGAAAGTGCCATGTTTGCACGCAGAGTTTACATGCATCTGAAACCCACTAGCGTTGCGGAGTTTACCCAGAGGCTGGAGAGGGACATCCTCCCCCTGCTTCGAAAGCAGAAGGGATTTCAGGACGAAATCACGTTCGCTGGACAGGGCGGGACGCAAGCGTTCGCAATCAATTTGTGGGACAAAGCGGAGAACGCCGAGGCGTACAGCCGCGGAACTTACGCGGAAGTGTCGAAGATCCTCGACAGGGTAGTTGAGGGAGCCCCTCAGGTTGAAACCTATGACGTTGCCAACTCGACGTTCCACAAGATTGCCGTGGCCGTAGCGGTCTGAAGCCGGCAGGCCCTCCAGTTGTCCGGCAGAGGGGAAACGCAAGAGCGGCGGGACTTCCAATGGTTACCAAAATCAAGGAACGGACCCAGGGAGCGCTGTTGCGTAAGGAACTTCTATGCGGGGAAGCAAGCTTCCGCACCCTAGTTGAAGCTATTGCATGTGCGATATTTATAAGTCAGGGCAAGCGGCTGCAGTATGTAAATCATGCCGCCGAGATTATCACCGGATATGCACGAGAAGAGCTTTTGTCCATGACCTTCTGGGATCTGGTGCATCCTGATTGCCAAGAACTGGTCTCAAACCGTGGGGGAGCGCGACAAGGGGACGCCGAGCAGTATGAGGTCAAGATTCTTACGAAAAATGGCGACGAGCGATGGCTCGATATCAGCACAGCGATGATTGAGTTTGATGGAGTGCTGGCCAGTTTGGTTTCTGCTTTCGACCTTACTGAGCGCAAACACGCAGAAGAGAGGGTACAGCTTCTTGCCATTACTGACCCGCTTACCGGTTTAGGTAACCACCGTCGGCTCGTTGAAGCGCTCCACGCAGAGGTCAAACGCACCGGGCGCACCGGACGACCGTTTGCCGTTCTACTGCTCGACCTGGATCAGTTGAAGAAGATCAACGACCGATACGGCCACTTGATCGGTAGCCAAGCGCTGTGCCGCCTCGCCGATGTACTCCGCGCTTTTTGTCGGGCAATTGATACGGCTGCGCGATACGGTGGCGATGAGTTTGCCGTCATCCTGCCCGAGACAACAGCGGCGGCCGCAAGGCTTGTCGCATCACGAATTCGTAGCCGACTAGCCACGGATAGTCTCCAGCCACCATTCTCCGCGAGCATCGGCGTGGCTGTCTATCCCCAAGACGGCGAAACGATTGAAGCCCTGCTTTGCACAGCAGACCGCGAGTTGTACGGGATGAAGCCGGTGTGAGAACGAACGCATTCCGTTAGTTTGCATATTGGGAAGTTCACCGGACAAGCTCATGGCGTCTCTTCGCGAGTTATCAAACACCGCTGGACTTTGTGGTTTGTGTGGGCCTCGTCTTGGGGTTCCTGGCTTTATTCTTCATCAAACACGAAATGCAGACTCACTATGAGGTCGATAACAGACCGGACCCAAAGGAACAAGTCACAGTAAGGCTGCAAGCGCAGTGGTCCTGAGCGCCACTGTAAACGCAAGCGAGACGCTAATGCCGGACACAATCAATACGGGAACCAGGCTGATCGAGGAAGGTGCTCTTTTGCCGGAATCCGTGCGATCCGAAAGCGAACCCTGGACCTCTTTCTACATGGCTGGTGAAATTATTCAAGAAATGAGGAAGGCGCAGGAAAACAAACGGGTCACTGTCCCGGCAACGAAAAATGACATGAGCAAGGCGGCTTGAAGGACGACCAGTTACAAAGATGGAGTCCCCCGGAAACATCGAACCGAGGGCGCCAGCTGCTGCCGAACAATGTGCCAGTGTACACGCCGAGGAGAGCCCAAATGCCAGACACAATCAAACCCGGCGCCATCTCGATCAAGGAGGGCAAACTCTTGCCGGAAACCGTGCGATTCGAAAGTGAGTCCTGTGTACTGGGTTGGAGATTAGTCAAGGATCTCGATGGGGAGGGATTGGATCGAAGAATCCGCGAAGCGGGATGGACCTTCCTCTGCGTGGCTGGTCAGCTCGGAGCGAGCATCTTTGGTATTTGACGAGCAAAAGACGCTCAGCAGAGCAGTTGAGCAAATCCTGGCGAGCCTGGAGTCGGCAGAATTTAATTCCTTGAAAATCATGCGAGTGGCCTCGGAGGCCTCGAAACGTTTCCTGGGAGTGCGCTATGTGACTGTCTCTGCCCAGTCAGGACACATCCAGGAAAGCGCCCCTTTTTTCAGGGCCAAGGACCTTCCGGTGAGGGACCGCGCACGATCGGCGCCGCTTGAAACAAAGCATAGGGCTCGCAAGGGGCAACGATTTGCGCCCGGGAGAAATGATTGCACTGATTAAAGTGGAAAGGATTTTGAACCTTTAAGGTTTCGTAGGAGGCGTTCGAATGAAAATGATGCGCAGTGTGGGGATTTTCCTCGTTGTGATCCTGCTTTCAGCTCCTTTAGTTCGCGGGCAGGATCTTTCCAAGTATCGGGGCTTTTCGCTCGGAATGAGTTTGCCCGAACTATCAAACCAGGTTGACCTAAGACCACTCCAGACAAAGCTGATCCAGAAACGCCCATCGGTGATTCAAGAATTGACATGGTGGCCGAGCGGCTCTTCTGACTGTTCGCTCGAAGCAGACTCGGTTGGACAGATTTTCTTCAGCTTCTACAATGGCGAGCTCTTCAGGATTTTGGTGACTTATGATCGGGACGCAACACATGGGTTAACCGCCGAGGACATGGTAGAAGCCATCTCGACAAAGTACGGAACTGCCATGAGGCCTGCTGACGAGATCAGCTTCCCAACGAACGAACTGTTTAGGTCGACACAAAAGGTCATCGCCCGCTGGGAAGATTCGCAGTACTCGATAAACCTTGTCCGTTCTACATTCCTGAACTCCTTTGCGCTTGTCATGTTTTCGAAACGGCTGGATGCACAAGCCGATGCTGCGATTGCCAAATTCATAAAGCTGGAGGGTCAGGAGGAATCGCAGAAGGAAATTGACCGCCAGAAAAAAGAGACCGATGACCTCGAAGCAGCGCGACAGAAGAACCGGAAGATTTTTCGCCCGTAGTGTTGGTCCAGAGTCAGAACGAGCTTACTGTTCGAATCTTTAGAATGGATTAAGCGGAGGTTAAAGAAATGACCGTGAATATCACTCCCCTGCATGACCGCGTCCTCGTACGCAGGCTGGAAGAGAAAGAAACCGCGAAGGGCGGCATCATTATCCCTGATACGGCCAAAGAAAAGCCTCAAGAGGGCGAAGCCATGGCCGTCGGAGCTGGCAAGATTGAAAAGGGCCATCGTGTCCCGCTCGATGTAAACGTGGGTGACCGGATCTTGTTCGGCAAATACACCGGCAATGACATCAAGATCGATGATCAGGAGTACCTGATCCTCCGTGAGGAGGAAATCCTGGCAAAGGTCAGCGGGATCGCCAAGGCGGCATCCGGCAAGAAATAATATCTGCTGTCCGGAAGTGGATGCAGTGGAACGTTCGATCACCCAGAAGGGTGAAATCTAATGGCGAAACAAATTGTAACTGGTGAGAATTGACGACACGCGATTTTGCGCGGCGTCAACATTCTGGCTGACGCTGTAAAGATCACAGTCGGGCCGAAGGGGCGCAATGCGGTGATCGAGAAGAAGTTCGGAGCACCCATCATCACAAAAGACGGTGTGACGGTGGCAAAGGAGATCGAACTCCAAGACCCTCTCGAGAACATGGGTGCGCAGATGGTGCGCGAGGTTGCGTCCAAGACTTCGGATGTGGATGGCGACGGCACCACCGCTGCGGCCGTGCTGGCCCAAGCAATCTTCCGTGAGGGTGTGCGAACAGTTGCCGCAGGGGCGAGCCCGATGGCGCTCAAGCGCGGCATCAATAAGGCCGTTGAAATCGCCGTGGGAGAGGGCAGTTGAGGAAGGCATTGTCTCCGCGGGGGCACTGCTCTCCTGCGCTGCTTGCCGGCCCTAGAGAAGCTCAAGCTCCACGACGATGAAGCCATTGGGGTGAACATCGTAAAGCGTGCGCTCGAAGAACTCTTGCGGCAGATTCTTGGCCTGCTGCGCCGAGCCCTCCGGACAGGTAGCGCACAGAATCGTCAAGCAGAGCAGAAAGTGGGGAGACGCATGCGGTCGGCCTAGCATCGCCGCCAACAGCCGTCCATGTTACCTCCGTACTGGTTTCTTTTCCGCGAACCTCCAATGTCTGAGACAAGGGACATTTTGTCCGTCCGATGCAGTTAACAAGCTTGGATGCGATGCCGGATAAGAAGCCTACTAGAATCAAATGCGTAAGGTGAAGACATTGCAGCCTCTGTCTCCCTCCTACGCCCGCGACTGTACAATCGCGAAACGGCCGGTGTTTAATTTAAACTCGCGAAAAGCTACGGGATCTCGGACGTGGCCCTACGGAGAATTTGCAGAGCTTGGAGTACCTTTCCCCTGTGTTAAACCAATAGGCCAAGAAAAGTGGATAACGGTTGAGATACCCACGCAATTGAGATCCAGCCTGGAGCTACGAAGAATATGCAATCCTGTGGTTGTAGCCACTCGTCCAATGAGATGCTTTGGAATCCCTGCCGCATGAGTCGCTGGCGACAAACTGCTCTTGCCGCGACCGTCTTGCTGACGATTGTAGCCGGGCTTCCTGCACGGCAGGACCCACCACCCTCGGCGCAGACTCCGCCAGTGAGTCAGGATCAGGATGCTGCTGCCAAGGCAGCGGCGCGCAAAAAGCGCTTCGAGGAAACCAAGCGGCAGCTTGAAAACCGGAATCCGGAGCCGCCGGCGCAAGGTCAGCCGCAGGAAACATCTTCCAATTCCAAGCGCGCCTCAAATCCTGTGCAAACCAGACCGGCGAACGTGGTTTTCTCTATGCCGGTTACCATGATGATCGGCGAAATGCAGCGTTTCTTTCTCTATGACAGCGACTCCACGCCTCCGGATGTCAGCAAACGAGCACAGTGGACCATCGTGGATGATGACGGCGTCGCGGAGCTTTCCGTCACTGATGGCGTTCCCAACGTTGCCGGCAAGAAAAAGGGGTCGATCTCGCTTTACGGAACGTGGGGCGACCGCACTGCGGAGGTGCAACTGACCGTGGTGACGCCGGAGGAGATTGGCAACGCCGTCCGCTGGCGTCAGACGCCTCCTACCGACAAGAACTCGCTGCACATCGTTCCCGCCATACCTTCACACCTTCCGCATTGATCAGTTGAAGCCGCGGACGGGGGCCCAGGGGTCGATCCGGAATTCTTGGAGCTTGAACCACGCGTCGGTTTGATTGGCGCTTATCTGGAAGGGCTGGAATATCTGTTCGTCTCCAGAAACTCAATCCTTCGTCTAACCAGAAATTTCTCCGATTCCGATTACCTCCTATTTTCCCGTAATCCGTCCAGGATCAATGCCAAGCGTGTAGCTGGTGCAAGGCACTAAGGGCGAATGTTTCGGTTCAAGTGAAAAACGTTCGTGGGATCGAACTTTCGTTTGAGCGCGACGAGCCTCCGATTGTTTCCGCGATACGTGGCTCGCACGGATTTCTCGCTGTTGCTACTTAGATAGTTCACGTAACTGCCGCTCGAAAAGTGCCGCATAGCGGACCACGAGTCGTCCACCCACGCCATCGCCGTTTCGGCCCGTGCCGGGTTGCGCCAGTTTGCGTCGAGAAAGTAGGTGAACTGTCCGGAGGTACGCGTCAGTGGTGTTGCGCCGTCGGGCACCCTGCAGATCTGGCCATGCATGTGATGGCCGATTCCGATGGACATGCCCCTCGATGAGTTCGCGATCGCCGACGCGATTTGTTCAATCGCGTGATCTTTGAGCTCCTTCAGCGAGCCGCCCTTCCAGTAGTCGTATGTCATGCCAGCGGGAGGAGCGACTGCTGGCGGGGGCCCGAAGACGCGGGCACTGAACTCAGGATCTGGGCGGTCGGTCAAGTGCGCGTACGAGACAGAGCTGATAGCGTCAGCAACAGGTGGGCCGAATTCTCGCAGCGGACGCAGCACACGATGGCCCTCGGTTGTATCGCCGCTCCAGCACACCCTGCAGAGGATCGTCGGCTGATCAACCATAACGATGCTCATCTCGGCCGCGAGGGCGTCGGGCGCCGCCTTCATGAAGTCGCGGTAGAAGCGCAAGAACGACGCGACATCGCCACGAAATGCGATGAGACCACCCAAGACCTGATCAACCGGGTGGAGCTGGTATTCGAGGGACGTGACGATCCCAAAGTTGCCTCCGCCTCCGCGCAGTGCCCAGAAGAGGTCCGCATTCTCACCCGCGCTCGCGTGCCTTAGCTTCCCGTCTGCGCTAATCACATCAGCGGAAACGAGATTGTCACAAGCCGCCCCAAACCGCCCGAGGAGCCAGCCTAGCCCGCCGCCGAGCGTAAGCCCCGCAACGCCGACTCCGGGGTGACACCCGAGGACCGCCGCAAGGCCGTGGGGACTTGTCGCGGTGTTCAGATCGCTCGCACGGACCCCGGGCTCGACGCGCGCCGTACGGTGTTCGCGATCGATCACGATCGATTTCATCTCCGATAGGTCGATCACGATTCCGCCCTCGCAAACTGAAGCTCCAAGCGGATCGTGTCCGCCTGAGCGTACAGCGACTTCGAGTGACTGCGTGCGAGCGAACTCGAGCGCGCTCACTATATCGTCCGCAGTCATACAACGAGCGATGAACCGAGGATGTTTGTCGGTTCGTGGGTTGAAGCTCGCAGGAGCACGTGCGCGGTCGTAGTCCGCGTCGTCCGGGAGAATGACCGTGCCTTTGAACTTATTTCGAAACTGGACAAACCTGTCCGCCTGAACCTCGAGGAGTCCGTCCGGACGACACGCGGAGCCTATAGCAACGATGCCTGCGCAGGCTATGAAGCCACGTCGGTCGATCGGCATACTTGGTTAGACGGAATCCACGTCGAAAACGTCAGCGGTTATACCTGCAGGTACTACTCCCCAGCCTTGACCGCCAATGTTTCTACAACTGCGATATTCTGCAGCAGTTCCTGCGGCAGACCGTGCCGCTCGTTTAGGTAGTCCGGGCTTTGTATGAAACCAAGACTTTCCCCTGAGCGTCTTCCCCAAACCAGAAGTTTGAGAGGCAGGTCAATGGCGATGCTCGGAGCAGCCAGCATCAGCGGTGTGCCGGCTTTGGGGCGATTGCAGAATATTCTTGAGTTTTTCCACTGTCTGCTCAACCGAGAGATTTGCTCGGCTTGTCGATGATTCCTTTGCCTCCTGTCAGTGCTTCCCTACTTGACGCCGATGCCATAGATACCTTCCGGTTCTCGTGCATGTTGTTTCTCAGCGTGCGCGGGTTCTAGGACTACGCAGGACCGACTGCTGACTCGCGATTATCCGGAACAGCCCGTGGTGCCTTCCTCCATCAGGAAAGAGTCGGCGTCCTGATTTTGCGTTTTTCGAAGCTCAGTAGCCCGGCCCGCCGATGCCCGTGTCCACGCTTCGAGCGAAACCTCACGATGCCGCCTACAATACTGAGGGCCAAGATGGAGTCGCTGTCTCCTTTCTCGTAGGACTCTTTCAAATCCCTACAACATGCCGGTTTATCCCGGCGCTACCCTGATAAACGCAGCCGTAGCCGGAAAAGTGGATGTGTGACGTATACTCCGAGTGGTTTTGAAGGATCGTGAACATGTTGAACAAATGGTTTTCTGCCAAATTGCAGAAGAGCCACAAAGGCGGATGGACCTATGTGGTCTGGCCGAATTCAGTCAGGTTTTTCGGTACACGTGGCCTGGTTAAAGTTAAAGGCACAATTGATGGTCATCCGTTCAAAAGTTCGTTCATGGCTATGGGCGACGGCAGGCACATGCTGCCTGTAAAGATAGAGATACGCCGAGCGATCGGAAAGGAAGTCGGCGAAACTGTGAAGGTGCTCCTGAAACAGCGGATACGCACCTAACAAAAGCAGCGCACTCTCAAATCCATCTCGTCAGTGCTTGATTTCCTGACGAGATGCTGGCGCCTTTGGCCTTTACCCCAAACCAGCGACGGAGTACCCTGCCGCTGATGATTTTGAGCCGCGATTTGGTCGGAGGACTTACGTGAGGCCTTTCATTCAAGGCGTACTTTTTTTGCTCATACTCTATGGCCGATCGGCCGCACAGACACAGCCACAACCGCTGGCTTCAAATGTCAATGCGCAGGTGGACAAGGTCTTCGAAAAGTGGGACAAGAGCGACTCGCCAGGGTGCGCGCTGGGGGTTTACAGAGACGGGAAGATTATCTACAAGCACGGCTATGGCATGGCCAATCTGAATGACGACGTGCCGATCACGCCCGCGACGGTGTTCCATGTGGCGTCGATGTCGAAACAGTTTACGGCTGCTTCGATCGTGTTGCTGGCGCAGCAGGGGAAACTTTCGCTTGACGACGATGTGCGCAAATACATTCCCGAGCTGCCTAATTTCGGGGAGCGGATTACGATTCGGCATCTGGTTCACCACACCAGCGGGCTGCGCGATCAGTGGTCGCTGCTGGGGCTGGCGGGGTGGCGCTATTCGCTGGATTTGATTACCGATGACGACGTGATGTCCGTGATGACGCGGCAGAAGGATCTGAACTTCAAACCGGGCGAGAAGCACGTTTATTGCAACACGGGTTACACGCTGATGGGACTGATCGTGAAACGAGTAAGCGGAATGTCGCTGCGCGAGTTTACGACCAAGAATATTTTCGAGCCGCTGGGCATGACGCACTCGCATTTCCGAGACGACCACGCAGAGATCGTGAAGCACAATGCTCTGGGATACGGACAGGAAGACAAAGACAAGCTCTTCCGGCTGAGCGTCACGAACTTCGACACCGTGGGCGCAACGAGTCTGCACACTACGGTGGAGGACCTCCAACTGTGGGATGAGAATTTCTATCACCCGCGCCTTGGCGGGCCGACGTTCGTCCAGCAGATGCTCGAACCCGGCAAGCTCAACAACGGTGAGCAGCTCGACTATGCGTTTGGGTTGGTCGTGGGCAAGTACAAAGGCCTGCCAACGGTAGACCACGCCGGCGGCGACGCCGGGTATCGCTCGGACATGACACGATTCCCGGAGCAACACTTCTCCGCAGCGGTGCTCTGCAACGCGGCGGATACAAATCCGAGTGCTTTGGTCCGACAGGTCGCAGACATCCTTCTTGCCAAGGACCTCAAGGCTCCCGAAACAGCCCCTGCGAAAGAGATTCCAAAGAGCAGGGGAGCGCCACTTAGCGCGGAGCAGATGGCCGCGCTCGCGGGGATTTATTGGAACCGGGAAGATGATGACTTCCACAAAATCTTGGTGAAGGATGGCAAGCTGCAGATTAACATTGGCGGCGACGAGTTTCAGACGCTGAAGCCCGCAGGAGAAACCAGCTTCCACGTTGCCGACGTTCCCTGGGGCGATCAGGTGGAGATACGATTTCTGCCCGCCAACTCAGAAAACCCGCGCCGATTGGAACAGAGCTTCGGGGGCGAAAAGCCGGACATATTTGAATCGGCGACGGCGTTTACGCCGAACGGCACGGAACTGGGTGAGTACGTGGGCGCTTACGTAAGCGAAGAAATCGACCCGGTTTACCGCATCGTGCTGCAGGACGGGAATTTAAGTCTGACGAGGCTGAAGAAGAAAGCAGAGACTCTTCGGCCGGCGGTGCGCGACGTTTTTACCGGGGACATCGGCACGGTGCGCTTCACGCGTGATTCGAGGCAGCGCATCTCCGGTTTGGTCCTCAACGCCGGCCGCATTCGGAACTTTCGATTCGAAAAGAGGGTCGATTAGATTAAGTGTCTGACCGCCTAAACCGACGTGCGTAAGAGTCAGGCCTCCCGTAAACTATTCGCTGGATGATATGAGCCAGATTCCGTGGGGCGATGAGCGCCACGGAACCAAGCAAATCGGAGGGTTTAGTCAGCCAGCATTCCTCCATCCACTGGGATGGACGCCCCGGTCATGTATGAGGTGTTTGCGGAGGCTACAAATGTGATCACATGAGCGATCTCCTCTGCTGCGAGACGTTTGACTGGCACCGTCGAGGCGAGCGCCGCTTTGTTTGATTTCTGTTGGTGAAACGTGTGAGCATACCCGTATCTGTAGTGCCCAGAGCCACCACATTTACGCGCACACCGGCGCCCGCGACTTCGAGTGCGGCGGACTTTGTCAGCCCCTCCACCGCATGTTTGCTGGCCACATAAACGGATGCTCCGGCAGCACCGACGCTTCCGTAGGCCGACGAGACATTGACGATGCTCCTGCTTCCTTGTGGCAGCATCGCCCGCAGTTCGTGCTTCATGCTTAACAGCACACCAAGCACGTTGGTATCAAACGTATCCGCCTAGCTCTCTGCGGTCTGTTCTGTTACGAGGCCTCGCAATCCTTCCGTCCCGGCATTATTGACTGCAATATCCAGGTGTCCGAAACGTTTAACGGTTTAGTCCACGAGGTTGCGCACGTCCTCATCCTTGCGGACATCAGTACGGACAAAAATGGCCTCTGCTCCGAGCCCGTGTAACTCTGCAACTAGCTCTTGTTCCGCGCCGCGGCAATAATCTTTGCGCAAGAAGGGGCACATATTGTTGTGTCTACGGGATTTTTCATCACATTTCTCCTCAGGTTTCGGGTGAAACTATAAAGTTCATCAGGGTCGAGCCGCGTATCTTGTGGGCTGCCTACGGCCCCGATCATGGACCGCCAACATTTTGCGAACAACCCTCGTTAGAGTTCTTGTTTGGCTAGCCAATGAAGTGTGTGCGAACACTACCCTTGCGGGAGAACGACGCAACTCTAGTGATCTCCAATGTCGATACGCTTTCGTCCGAAAAGCCGCGCGTCAATGGACCAGACGCCAGGTCCAAGCATTGCCAGCGCTGCCCCTACGGCCGCCACCACGATGCAAGTTCGCAGACTGTCGGCTCTCGAAACGGCCGTCCATAGTTCAACTACTACGACTAGCGCTCCGGCGATAGGTGTAAATGAGCCGATAAGAAGAAGGATCCCGGCGCCCGTTGCGAGTAATTGCCGCGCGAATTCATGCCACTGAGCCGCGCTCACCAGCTCGGCGAGTCCATCATGGGTCAGGACGGTTCCGACGCCTAAACGAAGAAGTAGAAGGCCCCTCCCAGGCCAACCGTTGGGGAACATGGAGAATAGTCGTTGCAGAGAAGGCCTCAACGACGAGGCTATGAGAACTAGCAGCGCGCCGAATCCCCAAAAACCGGGGCTGGAATACCCCTCTTTCGAGGGGCCTACAATTCGATAATTCCGCGCTTCAGCCCGATAGTGACGGCGTGGGTTCTGTCGTTCGCACCAAGTTTAGAGAGGATGTTCTTGACGTGTCCCTTAACGGTTTCCTCGGCGATCGACAATTGATCGGCGATCAGTTTGTTGGCGTTTCCGGCGGCAATGGATCTAAGAACTTCGATTTCCCGGGGAGTTAGAGTGTCATCCGCAACGTGATCAGCGACCTGCATGGCCAGATCGGCCGGAATTCTCCTCAGGCCGCTATGAACAGCGCGAATTGTGTCCAAGAGTTCTTTGCGCAGGAGGCTCTTTAGCAGATAGCCGCGAGCGCCAGCTTTCAGCGCCCGTGAAACCCGAACATCGCCCGCATAGGTCGTAAGGATAATGATGCGCGCGTCAGGGAATTCGTCGAGAATCGCAGTCATCGCATCGAGACCGTTCACGTCAGGCATCTGCAGATCCATCAGCGCGATGTCGGGGCGGTGTTTGCGAAACTGTTCGATCGCTTCCCGCCCGTTGGACGCTTCCGACACGAACTGCATATCACGTTCGTCAGCTGCAAGCGCCTTTATACCTTGGCGCAACACAGGGTGGTCGTCGGCTAACAAAATGCGAATGGGATTAGACGTGGTCTTCATGATCGTTCTTCGTGTTTTTCCAAAATAACCAGATACTGTTTCGAGCAGGAGATGATTGGTAAGCAATCGAGGCGGGGATACGCAAATCAACTTCGGTGCCCGCTCCAGGTTCACTCCACACTTCCAATTTTCCGCCAAGTCGTTCCGCGCGCTCGCGCATACCCGCCAAGCCCCAATGCCCTATCCGTTCGCCTCGATTCCACACCTCGGGATCAATTCCTTTTCCGTCATCCCGGATTCTCAATCGAAACAGGTTGTTGCTGTAAGCGACCTCTGTTTCGATTCGGCGGGCCTGGGAATGACCAAAAGCATTCCGTAACCCCTCACGAGCAATCCGGACAATTTCAACGTGGACGTTTGGATGCAACGTCTGCGCCGATCCTTCAATCACGACTCGGAACGCTCCCGGATCCTTGTTGCCGTCCTTCGCAACAAGCTCTTCCCCGAGCAATGTGATCTCCTCCACCAAGCCCAGGGCAGCAGGTGCAGGGGAACGCAGGTCGTGGATCGCATCGCGCCCTTCGACAATCGCCTGTTCCGCTCCATCCAGCGCTCTGTCCAGCGTTTGGATCGCTTCTGATGCGCGTTCTGGAAGAAGGTTGCGAGCTCTTTGAAAGTGGAGCGTTAATCCCTGAAAACTCTGCAACAGCGTGTCATGCAGTTCCCGGGCGATACGTTCGCGCTCCACCAGCCGCTCTTCATGCCGGATATGAGTTTGCTGGATGATATGCCGGACTCGGATTAGATAGACCACGAACAAAAGAAAGACAAGGGCACTGACGGAGACAAGTCGAAACCATGTCGTTTGATGAAAATAAGGTCGCTGAGTGATGTTGTAGAGGATGCCGGTGCGATCCCACACCCCGTCACTACCGTTTGCCCGGACATGGAAGGCATGTGTCCCGACCGGGATGTTCGTGTATATCGCGGTTCGAGTGGCGTCGGCATCAAGCCAAACGGCGTCAACGCTGTCCATCCGATACTGTAGGCGGACCTTTTCCGGCGAAGCGAGATCCACAGCTTCCAAATGAAGCTCGACATGATGGGTTCCAGGAGCCAGTATTAACTCGCGGCCTGCGAGTCCCTTGCTTTTTCCAATTGTGACCGCTCCCACAAAGACCTTCGGCTTGGTGTTCGCTTGCTGTAGTCGAGCGAGGTCAAGCATGGCCAGGCCCTTTACTGTTGCGACCCAAAGCTTGTCATCCGGCGTGATCGCCATGTTCGGAGTGCCAACGCTACACTGTATCGAATTCATGCCGTCTGCCCGATCAAACCGGGCGTAATCAAGCGGAGCATCGCGATCTGTGATTGATTTCTTCAGGTCGTTAAGTGCAGTGCGGATGATTCCGTCGATGCCACTAAACCAGAGGTCATGCCGGGAAGACTCGACCATGTCCAGCACTTTCAGGTTCTCATTGACCGCGATCAGCCGGTTGTTCTCGATCAGGCTTATTCCTTTTGGAGAATTCATCGCATATAGGTTGCCCGACGAGTCCTCGGCAAGTCTGATTGTTAACGCACCATCCCTTGTTTGTGCCGACGGAAGCGGAACAAAGCGCTCCCCTACAAGACGATCAATACCCCCTTGCGTCTCGGCCCAGACGCCGCCAGAGCGGTCCTGGTAGACACTGAAAACTTGATTACTCGAAAGTCCCTCAGCGACAGTATAGTTCTGAAAATGCCCGTTCTGCATGTGGCTGACGCCATCAGGGGTGGCGATCCAGAGAGAACCGTCGTGGGCCACAGCGATCTGGAGTACCACTTTGCTCACTAGCCCCTGTTCCAGGGAATACTGACCAAAATGACCTTCCCGGAATCGAAAGAGTCCGCCGCCGTACGTTCCTATCCACAGGTCACGGTTCTGATCCTCTGCTAAAGCCCAGACGCAGGAGTTTAAGAGACCGTCCCTTTCTCTATAAACCTTGAAGCGCTCTCCCTCGAAAACAGACAATCCGCAATTGCCGCCAACCCAAACCTTGCCATCGTGGCTCGACAGTACGGCCATCGGGGTGTCGTTGGGTAGTCCGTCGCCGGTTGTGTACATGCGTACAACACGATGCTTGAGCCGAATGATGCCGTTTCCGTTTGTCCCCACCCACAGCTCTCCATCCTTGCCGGCGTAGAAGCTGCGCGGACGAATATCATGCGCCGGAGTCTCAAGGCGGTCTTCGATGGCGCGATACAGGCCTATGCCCGAAACAACCCAGACACCACCTTGAGGGTCTTCATAGGTTCGAAATGCCGCCGTTCTGGAAACCTGGTACGGATGCAACCCGGCAAAAGGGCGGCTGCCGCGACGCACGATGCCGGCTTGCGTGCAATACCACATTGTTCCACTACGGTCCTGAAACACGTTGAAGATTTGATCGTCATGCACGCCCAAGCTGGCCGCCAGACCTGGATGTTCGATGATCCTG
>Ga0210410_10002117_pt1 | contig 18000 bp, 17 predicted proteins | sample IncBWC4MmetaG_FD_161058 | JGI IMG/M metagenome (GOLD analysis project Ga0210410, IMG submission 161058) | Forest soil microbial communities from Barre Woods Harvard Forest LTER site, Petersham, Massachusetts, United States - Inc-BW-C-4-M | ecosystem: Environmental > Terrestrial > Soil >... | reverse complement strand
TGGCAATCTTGCCGATTTCCTGCATAGGGTTGACAGCGCCAATTTCGTTGTTCGCGTACATGATCGCGATCAGGATCGTCGTCGGCCGGATCGCCTTGCGCACATCCTCGGGATCCACGCGGCCGTCTTTGCCCACCGGCAGGTAGGTCACTTCAAAACCGTGCTTCTCCAGATTCTTGCAGGTATCCAGCACTGCCTTGTGCTCGATCGCCTGGGTGATGATGTGGTTGCCTTTTTCGCGGTACATTTCCGCGACGCCCTTGATCATCAGGTTGTCGGACTCCGTCGCCCCGCTGGTGAAAATGATCTCTTTCGCGGTTGCGCCGATCAGCGAAGCCACTTGCTGGCGCGCATTCTCAACCGCTTCCTCGCCGGCCCAGCCGAACGAGTGGTTGCGGCTCGCCGCGTTCCCGAACTTTTCGGTGAAATACGGCAACATCGCCTCCAGCACCCGCGGATCCATCGGGGTGGTGGCGTGATTGTCCATGTAAATCGGCAGCTTGACGGCCATTTCCGTGTTCTCCTCTAACTCTCGAGACGCACCGCTTAGCGGCTTACCGCCAGTTGGCCCATCCCTTTCAATTCCACGAGCGCCGGTTCCTGCTTGTCTTCGCTCAACTGCGCGATGCTCACCGTGCTCAAAACGCCCAAAATACTCTCATTGACCCGCTGCAATGGTTCTTTGATGGAGCAGCGGTCTGTTGCGTCACAATTTCCGTGGCTCGTCACGCAAGAAGTAATCAGCACCGGTCCATCAATCGCCGTAATGACTTCCAGGGCGCTGATCTTCGCAGGCTCTTTCGCCAGCAAATAACCCCCGCTCGAGCCATGCTTGGCTACGACCAGAGTTTGCCGGGCCAGCTTCTGCAACACCTTGGCCATCAGCATGGAAGAAATCCCATACTCCTCGGCAATTTCGCTGGCACTGCACGCATGCTTCTCGCGGTGGTTGGCTAGATGCTTCATGGCAATCAGGCCGTAATCCGCCTTCTTGGATAATTTGAACATCGAGCGTCCCCAGCGCAGTAATACGGAGCGAAACCAATTACGACTGAACCAGTCGCATATAGACTATACGACTTTGTCTCGCTGTTTGTCAATCCCACGTCAGGGGACAAATCCAAGACAAATCTTTATTTATCCGAGACTTAGACTACGACCAGTTTAGTCTTAGTTGGAGTATTTTCCACTTAACCGTCCCATTTCGCGCCTGAACGGTGCTTAACTTGGCCTGAATGGCTCAGATTCCTGCCGCGTTCCGGGGTATTCTGCTTGCTGACCAGAATTCCGGAGGCGCACGGATCGACATGGGGCCAATTCGAAGTGTGGTGGGAGTCGTCAGGACAGTATTTATCAGTTCTCTGCTGGTCGTTGTCGGGGCAGTCCATTCGTTGGCTCAGGAGCCTCCATCCGACCGGCCTCCGACCCCGAGAGTTTCGTCGAAGACCGCCAAGAAAAAGTCACCGGATACATTCACGCTGGTTGGCGCGGGCGATATCGTCGGCTGCTCAGACCTCTCCGGAGCCGAAGCCACCGCCAAACTGATTGACGCCATTCCCGGCACGGTGTTCGCCGCCGGTGACTTGGCCTATCAGCGCGGCACCTACGAAGAGTTCCAGAAATGCTATGGCCCAACGTGGGGCCGCTTCAAAGCACGCACTCGCCCCACTCCCGGAAACCACGAGTACAATGGCGCCCCCGCTACCGGCTATTTTCGCTATTGGGATGGCAGCGCCGGCGATCCGGGAAAGGGCTATTACAGTTACGACCTCGGCACATGGCACATCGTCGTGCTGAACACCAACTGTGAATCAACCCAATTGGGTGGGTGCGCGGAAGGCTCGCCGGAAGAAACCTGGTTGAAACAGGATCTCGCCGCGCATCCCAGCGCCTGCACGCTCGCCTACGGCCATCACGCCCTGTTCAGCAGCGGCCTCTTTGCAAAGCACGCCGAGCATCCCGAATTGCGCGCCTTCTGGCAGGATCTCTACGACGCGCACGCAGACCTCGTCCTCGCGGGCCACGAACATTCCTACGAGCGGTTCGCTCCGCAAAATCCGCAAGGCAATCCGGACCCTGAACATGGCATTCGCGAAATCGTCGTCGGCACAGGAGGACGCAGCCATACGCCGCTGGGCTACGCAAAACCCAACAGCGAAGTCCGCGACGACAAAACGTACGGCGTGCTGAAGCTGACGCTTTCCCCAGGGAAGTACCGTTGGGAATTCCTCCCCGTCCCCGGAAAAACCTTCCACGATTCCGGCGAAGGAACTTGCCATGCGCAGCCTGACTCGTCCAAAAAATAACTCGCTTCCGCAAGAACGCGTAGCGGCCACCTTCAGGTGACCCCTCTTGATTTTGTAGGGCCCGCCTTCCGCGGCGGGCCGCTAGTGACACGGTCGAAGACCAAGCCCTCGTAGCGCCGGTATCCTGCAGGCCAGCGCGCGCGCCGCCAAGATGCCAGCGCTACCAACTCATTTCGCGCAAACGCCACCCGCAGAAGCCGCTTCAACCAACTTTTGAAACGCCGGCAGCTCGGGAAGCGTCAATTGAGACTTATGCGCCTGCTGCTCCAGTGCATTGAGAGCGTCGAGTTGTATTTTCTTTTGATCAGCGGAAATCGCCCCGCCTTTTTGAATGGTCTCAAGCGCATTCATCCCGATTTTCGCGGCCTGCGAAATTGCCGCGGATGCTGGTGCAACTTCTTTCACCAAATGAGAACGCTGAGCCAGAGCCTGCAAACGGTCATCAATGGATGTCCATCTTTCAAGTTCCACGCGAATCTGCGCAGCAACGGTTGGGTCCTTGCAGCTCGAGCCAAGGAATTGATCCACCAGCACAGAAAAGCGCCGGGAGTCGTCGCTCTCCGGGTAAACCGCGTCCACCAAGCGGTTCAAGGGAGCAATGCTGGTGGGCGGGGTGCTGGCGCTCGCCTCGCGCGCGTAATCTTTCTCGTGTTCGAGGGCCTGAGCCAGCGCGCGCAATGCATCCAATTCCCCCGGCGTCCACGCCCCCGCAATGCGCTGCAGCATCACACGCTGGAATGACCGGTGCGTCAGTCCCAGCCATTCGAGGCGCGTGGACTCGGTTTCCATGCGCGCATACATGGAAGCCAGATCGCTCGTACCTTCCGGCGACCACAGTCGCTCGGCAATCGCGGCGTTGCGCGGCCAGATGCGCGAATCGATGTTTTCCGCGTTCACGTACTCGGACCAGATGCACGATTCCCCGCCAAGAATCAGTCGCTTCTGCTCCGGCGTCAGCGTGGCCGCCGGGCCGCCAAGCGGATCCATCGCGTAGTGCCGCGCGGCGCTCCAGCCGAGATCTAGGTAGTAGCCGTTCGAAAGAATGCCGCGGTAACCATCCTTGGCGGCCGCTGCAAGCGAATCCACGCCGCGCCACGATTGAATGACGATCGTTTTCGGCACGCCCGGAACCAGCACTTCGTCCCAGCCCACCGGTGTCTTTTTATGTTTGGTGACCAGATCCTGCACGCGCCCGCTGAAATATGCCTGCAACCCTGCATTGTTCTTGATGTGATGCGATTTCTTGAACGCCTGGATTTTCGGATTGGCGTCCCACTCCTTGCCGTTCACTTCGTCGCCGCCGATATGAAAAAACTGGTCGGGAAACAGCTTGGCCATCTCGCCGATGAATTCGTTCAGGAATTTGTAGGTTTTCTCGTCGGTCGGATCCATCGCCGGATCAAAGACGCCCCACTGGCGCTCGATCGCATACGGCCCGCTGCCGCTCGCAAGTTCGGGGTACCCGGCGAACCAAGCCGTGCTGTGCCCGGGCATGTCGAATTCCGGCAGCACGCGGATGCCGCGGTCGCGCGCATATTCGATCACCTCGCGAATTTCTTCCTGCGTGTAAAACAGACCGTCGGACCCCTGCTCGTGCAGCTTCGGAAATTTGCGGCTCTCCGCGCGGAATCCCTGGTTTTCGGAAAGGTGCCAATGAAAGACATTCATCTTCACGGCTTCCATTCCATCCAGATTACGCTTGATAACGTCCAGGGGAATAAAATGCCGGCCGGAGTCGATCATCAGTCCGCGCCACGGAAAGCGAGGGCGATCCTCGATGTGCACTGCCGGAGAGCTGAACCCATCGGGCGTGATGGCGATCAACTGGAGAAAAGTCTGCAGTCCGCGGATGGCGCCAAGCGGATTGGCGGCGTGCAATTTCGCTCCGGAAGAAGAAACATCAAGCGTGTAGGATTCGTCCTCTCCCAGTTCCTGCACGGCTTTGCTTTCATGGTCGGTAGTGACTTCAAGGGTGGCAGGTCCGGCGCTTCTGCTCGCGTGAAGAAGGACCAGTCCGGTTTGCCGCTGAATTTGCCGCTTAAGGCGCGCGCCGGCCCGATCCAGTCGCGGCTCGTGGTATCCGGCGAACGCGATGCGGAAACTCGCATCAATTTTCAGCGAGCCATCGCCACGTTCCGCCTTGGCGGGCAGCGGCATGATGTTCAAAGGTGTGTTCGCTTGTGCGTTCACCATGCAAGCTCCCATTGCCGCCAGGCAAATTGCCGGCAGAATGCGTTGTGCCCCTGACCCCGCCCGGTTCATCGGCAATTCCCCCTCGCTGGTTTAAATCGGTTCAACGCAGTCGAATACGCTGCATTGGCCAAAGCAAGGGTGTCACAACTCTCGTGCGGGGACAATTCCCTTTCCGCAATTTCCCTCTTGTAACAACCGCGGCGCAAGTTCATTCTGGTTTTCCGGAACGATTGGGTTAGAATGTGCCGCGGTAGCGCGTGCAACCTTCATGAAAACTTCGATTGCCATCTATCCCGGCTCCTTCGATCCCGTAACCAACGGTCATCTTGATCTGATCATGCGCGGCGAGAAAATGTTTGACCGCTTGATCGTCGCCGTGTTGAAAAATGTGGAAAAAGAGCCGCTGTTCTCGGTTCCCGAACGCGTGGAAATGTTGCGCGAAGTCACCAGGCAATGGCCGGCTGTGGAAGTGGACGTCTTTCAGGGCCTGCTGGTGGATTATGCGCGAAAGCGCGACGCCGCCGTGATCCTTCGCGGCATTCGCGCCGTTTCCGACTATGAATACGAACTGCAGATGGCGCTGATGAACCGCAAGCTCGAGCCGCGCCTCGAGACCGTGTTCATGCTCCCCGGTGAATCCTACAGCTATCTGAGCGCGAAACTCGTCCGCGAAATCGCGCAACTCGGCGGTCCGCTCACCGGCCTGGTCCCGCCGCTTGTCGAACAAAAGATCCGGGCCAAATTGGCTGCAACCTCGGCGTAATCCCTGATCTTCGCTCCTCCCACGGTTCTCGATTGAATTTCGCACACTTTTCCTGAAAACTAGTTGGTCACAGTCTCGCTCCAGGGAGAACACGTGCAACTAACCAACCGCATCAACCGCATTCAAGTATCCGCCACCGCCGCCGTCATCAACGCTGCCGAACAATTGAAAGCCAAGGGCGTGGACATCGCCGACTTCGGCCCGGGCGAGCCGGACTTCCCGACGCCGGACCACATCAAGAAAGCCGCGATCAAGGCCATCGAGGAGAACCGCACCAAGTACACCCCGACGGGCGGCATCATGCCGCTGCGCGAAGCGATCACTGCGTGGCACAAGCGCGAACTCGGCTCCGACTACACGGCGAAAGAATGCGTGGTCACGGTCGGCGGCAAGCATTCCATCTTCAACGCCGTGAGCGTGCTCATCCAGAACGGCGACGAAGTGATTTTGCCCGCGCCCTACTGGGTCAGCTTTCCCGACATCATCAAGTACGCCGGCGGAACCCCGGTGATCGTGCAGACGCGCGCGGAAGACGGATTCGGCACCAAGGCCGCAGATATCGAGAAGGCCATCACCCCAAAAACAAAAATGGTGATCATCAACTCGCCCAGCAATCCTTCGGGCGGCGTGGTGGACGGTCCAGAGTTCGAAAAAATCCTGGCGGTCTGCAAGAAACATAACATCTGGGTGTTGGGCGACGAATGCTACTCGCACTTCGTTTACGAGCCCCACGAGCCGTTTTCCATCGCCAGCGCGAAAGACAGCAAAGTCAACGTCCTCATCATCGGCAGCGTCTCAAAAACCTTTGCGATGACCGGCTGGCGCATCGGCTACACGCTGGCGCCCGAAGAACTCATCCAGGCCATGATCAAGGTGCAAAGCCAATCCACTTCGAATCCGACCTCGATCGCGCAATACGCCGCCCTCGAAGCGATGCGCGGCTCGATGGACACCGTCCCGCCGATGCTCGCCGAATACGCCAAGCGCCGGAAGCGCATCGTCGAAGGTTTGCGCGCGATTCCTGGCGTCACCTGCGAATGGCCGGGCGGCGCGTTCTATGCCTTCCCAAACGTTTCGGCGCATCTGGGCGAAGGCAAAAACGCCGCGGCGAAAAACTGCACCGAGCTTTCGAAGTTGCTCCTGGAAAAAGCGCACGTCGCGCTGGTTGCGGGCGAAGCCTTCGGCGCGCCCGGATTCCTTCGCCTTTCGTATGCGACTTCGATCGAGCGCATCGAGGAAGGGCTCCGGCGTCTGGAAAAATTCTTATCCCGCGCGGAGGCCGCCGCTTAGACCGTGATGCAACCTGTTCTCTCGCGCCTTGAGCCGTTTTTCAGCCCGCGGATCTGGGGTCAGCGTTCTCTCGCTCCGTGGTATCCCGACAAAATAAATCTGAAGGAGCCCCTCGGCGAAGCGTGGCTCACGGCATTTGAATCGCGCGTGGCCAACGGTCCTTTTGTGGGAAAGACGCTGCGTGAGAGTTGGCACGCCATGCCTGCGGAATGGCGCGGCGCGCGGCACGCCTCCGTTGCCGAATTCCCGGTGCTTATCAAATTCATTTTCCCGAACGATAAATTATCAATCCAAGTGCATCCCAACGATGCCTATGCTGCCAAATACGAGCGGAACGCGGGAGGCCGCGGAAAAACGGAAATGTGGCACCTGGTTTGCGCACAGCCCGGCGCGGAAATCATGTTCGGGTTAGAGCCGGGTGTGAACAAAGAGGATTTTCTGCGGGCGTTGGCGGCTGGCACCTTGGAGAAACTCCTGGTGCACCTCCCGGTGCAGACCGGCGACACCTACTTCGTGCCCGCGGGAACGCAACACGCCATCGGGCCGGGAATGGTCATCTGCGAAATCCAGGAATATTCGGACCTCACCTATCGCGTTTATGATTATGGCCGCGTGGACTCCGCCGGCAAGCCGCGCGAGCTGCACATCGAGAAATCCCTGGAGGTGACGAATTTCAGCGCTGGAAGCGGCGGTAAAATCGAGCCGCTGGCTTTGCATTCTCCCGACGCGAAGAAGTATCTTCTGGCGGCTTGCGAATTTTTCGCCACCGAGCGTTGGGATTGCAACCGGACCACCCCAATCGAAAGCGATCCCGAAGAGTTTCAAGTTTTCGTGATACTCGAAGGCAGCGGCGCGTTTCATGATTCGGAGCGGGCCTTTCCCTATCGTCCCGGCGAAGCGTGGTTTCTGCCGGCGAACCTCCCGACCACTTTGCTGCAGCCGGATGGAGTAAGCTCGGTCCTGCGCGTGACCGTGCCGGACACCGGTGCGCTGCGGCAGCAATTGCGCAACCAGGGTTTTGAAGACCAGGCGATTTCGCGTGTCGTGATTGGTGCGGAGTGAAAACCGAAAAAGCACTGGCAATCCACGCTGTGATTCTTGCAGGAGGGCGCGGCACGCGCTTCTGGCCGCGCAGCCGCACGCGCACGCCCAAGCAACTCTTGAATATTGTCGGCGTAGGGTCAATGCTGCAGCAGACCGTGGGGCGACTGGCGCCGCTAATTCCCGCTCAGCGCATCTGGACGGTGACCAACGCAGAGCAGTCCTTTGCCCTGGCAAAACAATTGCCCGCGGCAGCGCGAAAACATGTCCTGACCGAGCCGATCGGGAGAAACACGGCCGCGGCGATAGCTCTGGCCGCGGTTCATGTGCGCCACGCGGCGCGAGGCGATGCCCTTCTTGCCGTGCTTCCCGCCGATCATCACATCGCCCAGCCGGAGCGCTATCGCGAAATCGTGCGCGCTGCCTTGGACGAAGCGCGCAAACCGGGACGCATGGTAGTGCTGGGCATTCCGCCGACCCGGCCGGAGACAGGCTACGGTTATATCGAGCGGCAGGGAGATTCCGTCACCGCAAAGGGCGCACCGATTTTTGCCGTGCGGTGTTTCAAAGAAAAGCCGGAACTCGCCGTCGCCAAAGAATACGTTGCTTCCGGAAATTTCCACTGGAACGCGGGAATGTTTTTCTGGCGCGTCTCCACCTTCCTGGACGCGCTGAAGGAATTCCTGCCGAAGACGCACGCGCTGATTGAAGAGCTTGCGCGGCACATCGGGAAACGGAGCTACGCCGCCAAATTAAAGCGCATCTATCCGCAACTCGAAAATATCTCCGTCGACTACGCCATCCTCGAACGCGCCACCCAGCATCCCGGCGCGCCGCGCGTCTTCGTGATTCCCGCCGAAATGGGCTGGAGCGATATCGGCTCCTGGGCCGCGGTGCACGAACTGCTCGCCAAGCATCCCGCCGAAAATATTTTTGCTGGCCCCGGCCACACGCTCGACGCCGAAGGCAATTTCCTCTGGAGCCCGGGCAAATATATCGCCGCCATCGGCGTCAGCGGCCTGGTGGTCGTCGAAACCCCCGACGCACTGCTCATCTGCCCCCGCGACCGCGCCCAGGACGTCGGCAAAATCGTCAAAGCCCTCGAAGACCGCAAACACAAGAAACTTCTGTAAACACAACAACCCTGTTCTGGACGAGGGCAAGACGGTCGATCATCACGGCATGGAGCTTTCGCTCAAGTCTGCCTTGACTTTGCTTTCGCCCGGAGTATTGTTAGGGCGTTCGGCCGAGCCTACTCTTTCCTCGGCGGAACGAAGTCTGACTGAACCGGCGGCGGTTCCAATCCCGAAGAGCGGATCCCGTTACACCCAAAATCCAGCTCAGCCTAAGGAGGCCCCGTCATGTCCGCGACCCCTGGCCCAATCTCAGAATTGAATCTGGAAACGACAAAATCCCCTGAGGAAACGATTGTTCGCTGCACCGGCAAAATCACATCGGGCAGTTCTGGCGTGCTGCAGACGACGGTCCGCGGCCTCTTCCCGGAGACGAAATGTGTCGTGCTTGATTTGACCAACGTGAGCTACATGGACAGCTCTGGCCTTGGTGCGATCGCCGGGTTGTTCTTCTCCGCCAAGAGGCAGAATAGCCGGCTGAAACTCATCAATCTGAACCAGCGCTTGCAGGAACTGTTCCGGCTGACAAAAATGGCTACTGTGTTCGAGGGCCACGAAGACTTCCTTGGCTATACCCCTGATTAACGCTGTGGCTCGAGCTTGAGCCTCCGTTAGCGCGTCAGGCGTCGAATGTACTCGGAGCCTCGCGAATGTCTCGGGGACTGCGGCTCATTTACGACCGCATCGGGGTTCGTCTTCGCCTTGTCGCGCCGGCGTCACGCCGCTAACTCTTTCTGCAGCGCCTTCCCCTTGCGGAACCACGGCCGCTCCACCCGTTGCATATATCTCGGCAGCGTCCGCTTCTTCGCCAACAACTTCTGCGCCCACTCGCGAGCTTCCTCTTTCCGCCCCGCGAGTTTCAGATAATTCGCATAGTTGTACAGCGTCTCCGGCGTCGTCGAAAATTGCGCGGCGGGAGCAAAGTAGAACGCCGCTCTTTCCAGATCCCCAGTGCGCGCATAGGCGTCGCCCAGCAACCCCGTCGCGCGGTAGTAATCAAATTTCGCGTCCTTCCCGACAACGTACTCCAGGTCAGGAATTGCTGCCGCAAAGTCGCCCATCCCCAGCGCCGCCTTCGCCCGCAGGTAAAACGCATGCGGCGAATCGCTCCGCGTGGAGATCGCCCGGTTCAACAATTCCCGCGCCTTCGCATAATTCTTCTGCTCAAAATACAGTTCGGCCAATTCCTCCAGATTCCCCGCCGACGGATTGTCAAGAATCTGTATTTCTAGGTTTTGAATCCGCGAGCGCCTACCAAATCCCTGGAAGACTCCGCGTAGCAATCCCAGGTCGGGAATCATCTCGGCAGCCACATACACTCCGGCGCCCAGCACGCCGCCGAAAATAATGATCCACAACCAATAGCCCTCAGGACGCCGCTTCACGAAGTGCCAAAGCGCGATACCTTGCACAACAAATCCCCACGGATAGATGAGGAAACTCAGTCCTCCCATGCCGGCCCACCTCGTACCTGTCTATCGGGATAATGACTTTGCCAACAGCATCCGGCATCGCCTCGCACCTGTCAATCCAACCATTCTTTAGTTCGTGTAAGAGTGACTATCACCTTGTGCATTTTTCTACACTTCACGCGCTTTCTTAGACCCTAGTGGAATCCCACCGCGGCCAAATTGGCCGCGTTTATCACTTTTCTTTACCGGTACCTAACCCCGCAATCTTTGGCGCATCGCCTTCCTCGCGTATACTCACTAGCAATGACTGCGATTCAATTTGGCACCGACGGATGGCGCGGCATCATCGCCGAGGATTTCACGTTTGCGAATGCGCGCATCGTCGGCGCCGCGATTGCGCGCTACGTGGTGCGCGACGAAGATGCACGCAAAGGCGTGCTCGTCGGCTACGATCACCGCTTTGCTTCCGATCGCATCGCCGCCTCCGTGGCCGAGGTGATCAGCTCAACCGGAACGCCGGTCTGGCTCGCCGATAAACCCTGCCCTACTCCCACGATTTCGTTGCTCGTCCGCCAGCGCCAGGCCGCCGGGGGAGTGGTCGTCACCGCGAGCCACAATCCCTATTCTTGGAACGGCATCAAGTACAAGGCAAGCTATGGCAGCAGTGCGCTGCCTTCCATCGTCGCGCAAATTGAGAAGGAACTCGCTAACGTGGAAGCATCAGGTACGCCACGCCTGCCTCCGCGGAAGGAACTCATTCACTCGCTGGAGCCGCGCGCGCCCTACCTCGACACGATTGAAAAATTGATCGATTGGCAGCGCTTGCGGGACGCCAAATTCCGTTTCGTCGTTGATCCCATGCACGGCTCGGCCGCCGGTCTGCTGAAGGAGCTTTTTACCCGCAATGGCGTGGTGTGCGACGAAATTCGCGGCACCCGCGACCCGCTGTTTGGCGGAGTGCATCCCGAACCCATCGAACCCCACATCGAAGCTCTCCGCAAAGCGGTCCTCGCCGGAAAATATGACGCTGGACTCGCCGCCGACGGCGATGGAGACCGCATCGGCGCCATCGACCGCACCGGTGCCTTCGTCGATCCCCACCAGATCTTCGCGCTGATGGTGTGGCACCTGGCCGGCACGCGGAAACTTCCCGGCGACATCGCCAAGACATTTTCCGTAACGAAACTCATCGACAAACTGGCCGCTAAATTTAACCGTAAGCTGTACGAAGTCCCCATCGGGTTCAAATACATCTGCGAGCTGATGCTGCAGCAGGACATCCTGGTTGGCGGCGAAGAAAGCGGCGGCATTGGCACCAGCCTCTACCTGCCGGAGCGCGACGCTTCCGTCTCCGCGCTGTTCCTCGCGGAACTGATGGCGTGGCACGGCAAATCACTCGGCGAACTCCTCGGCGTGCTGCACGCGGAGTTCGGCGAATTCCACTATGGCCGCATCGATCTGGACGTGAAGCGCGGTCAAAAAGAAAAGGCCATCACCTGGTTCATGAATGAAAAAATGAAGCGCATAGATAATTGGGACGTCACGCGCCGTGAAAACATGGACGGCATCAAGCTGTATCTCAGCGACATCGGCTGGGTGATGGTGCGTGCGTCGGGCACCGAAAATCTTTTGCGCATTTATTGCGAAACTTCCAAGGCCGATACGACCAAGCGCGTTTTGCAGGCAACGGTCGCGGCGGTCAACGCCCTTTAGGGAGCGAGATATGGAAACCGTGAACCTGAAAGACAAATTCGGCAAATTCCAGGATTACTGCAACCCGCGCGTGCTCGGCGAAGTCAACGACTGCCAGGTCAAGGCCGTCAAACTGAAAGGCGAATTCATCTGGCACCACCACGACAACGAGGATGAACTCTTTCTTGTGGTCAAGGGCACGCTGCGCATGAAATTCCGCGACCACGAAGCTGTCGTGCGCGAAGGCGAGTTTGTAATCGTTCCTCGCAGCGTCGAACACTGCCCCGTAGCCGACGAAGAAGTGCACATCGTCTTGATCGAACCGAGAACGACATTGAATACCGGTAACATCCAGAACGAAAGAACGGTCAGCCAGCTCGAGCGAATTTGAATTTAACTGCTCGGCAGCCTGAAAGACAGGACTCAGCCATGCAACATCGCTTCTACACGCTCGACGTCTTCACCACCACGCGCTTCCAGGGCAATCCACTTGCCGTAATCACAGACGGCGACGGCCTCTCCGACGACCAGATGCTGGCCATTGCCCGCGAAATGAATCTTTCCGAAACGGTCTTCGTGCAGAAACCAACCGACGACCGCGCCCTGGCACGCCTGCGCATCTTTACGACCAAGGAAGAGCTGAAGCTCGCCGGCCATCCGGTGATCGGCACGTGGTTCCTGCTGGCCGAACTCGGCGTGGTTCCCGCGCAAGAGGGCGGCGTGCACGTGTTGCAGCAAACCGGCGCAGGAGTTTTGCCGGTGGAGATTCGCTTCAAGGACGGCCGTCCGCAGCGCGTGACCATGACGCAGCAAGAAGCCGCCTTCAAGCCATCCAAGATCAACAAGAAAAAACTGGCAGAATCCTTGGGACTGTCGCTGAAAGACCTCGACCCCAAACTCGAGCCGGAATTTGTCTCCACGGGTATTTTCAACCTGATGGTGCCGCTGCGCAATCGCCGTGCGCTCGCGAAAATTCAGCTCAACATGGCGGAACTCGCTCTGCTCTTCGGCGAGCAGGGCGCGCTGGCTTATTGCTTCGCGCTTAAAGGCAACTCCTCGGCATGCGCCCGCGGAATGATGCCATGGGAATTCTACGAAGATGCGGCGACGGGCTCGGCAGCCGGATCGCTCGGCGCGTACCTCGTGAAGCACGGAAAATTCGACGCCGGACACACGCTGCACATCGCGCAAGGCGTTGAAATGGGCCGTCCCAGCGAAATCGAAGTGGAAGTTTCGCAAAACGGGAAAAAGCTCACCCCGCGCGTAAGCGGCGCGGCCGTAAAAGTCTTCGAAGGCACCATCCGCACCTAGCGTCCCGGCGCGGGACGTTCTGCCCAATTGTTCACTTGGCTTTGAGGGACTTCTGGTAGGCGTCGAGGATGCCGTTGACGAACCCGCCGGCATCGTCGGAAGAATATTTCTTGGCGAGATCCACGGCTTCGTTAATTACTACTTTCACTGGCGTGTCCGTGGCGCGCATCTCGTGCATCGCCAGGCGGAGAATCGCGCGATCGATGGCCGCCATGCGGTCGAGGCGCCAGTTCGCGGCGTGCTTGCTGATCAATTCGTCAAGCGCGGTGGCGTCATGCGCGGCGCCTTCAAAAAGCTGGTTGGCAAATGTGCGCGTCTGCGCCGCGGCTTTCGCGCTTTTCCAGAAGGTGAGCTCGAGTTTTTCGGCCATCTGCTGGCTCATGTCCCACTGAAAAAGCATCTGCATGGCGAATTCCCGTGATTTTGTCCGCAGGCTCACGTTATTTGCGCCGCCCTTTACCGGCCGTGGTAGATTTGCCCGCGGCGGCGGATACCTCCGATGAAGCTCGCAGTCTGCGTGACAATTGCGCCATCTCAATCGCGCCCAGCCCGGCTTCGAAACCCTTGTTGCCACCCTTCAATCCCGCGCGGTCGATGGCCTGCTCCAGCGTGTCGCAGGTCAGCACGCAAAACATCACCGGCACGCCCGTATCCATCTGCGCAAGCTGTAACCCGCGCGAAGTTTCCGAGCACACGTAATCGTAATGCGCGGTTTCGCCCCGCAGGACGCAGCCGATAGCGATTAGCGCATCATAACGCCCGGTTGCCGCTAATTTTTTCGCGGTCAACGGCAATTCAAACGCGCCCGGCACGTGGATCACGTCCACGTCCTTGCTCGCCGCCCCGCCGCGTTCCAGCGCATCCACCGCGCCCTGCAGTAGCCGCTCGGTAATGAAACTGTTGAAGCGGCTCACAATCACGCCAAAGCGAAATCCTTCGCCGCTCAATCCTCCGTCAATTTTCTCCGGCTGAATCATTTCATTCGCTTCCCTGTCCGCAAAATCTTCCGCAATTCCGATCCTTTACCTCATTTACTTCCTTAACTTCCTCTACTTCCCCCTAAACTGCGCCGGCCGCTTCTCCAGAAACGCTTTCGTGCCCTCGCGCATGTCTTCCGTCGCGCAGCACAAACCGAACAGCGTCGCCTCCAGGAAGAGCCCTTCTTCCTGGGGCATTTCCACACCGCGCTCAATCGCTTCCATGCAGTATTTCACGGCCAGCGGGGCTTTCTCGATAATCTTTTTGGCCATCGCTTCGGCGGCAGGCAGCAACTCCGCCGGTTCGTAAATGTGATTCACCAGTCCGATGCGCTGGGCTTCTTCCGCCGTGATCATTTCCCCGGTCAGGCAAAGTTCGTGCGCCACACCCTTGCCGCACAGCCGCGCGATGCGCTGCGAGCCTCCATAGCCGGGAATAATGCCGAGCTTGACCTCGGGCTGGCCAAGCTTCGCAGTCTTGCTGGCGAGTCGAATCGTACAGGAAAGCGCCAGTTCGCAGCCGCCGCCAAGCGCAAAACCGTTGATCGCGCAGATTGAAGGCTTCCCCATCGTTTCAAGCAGGTGAAAAACACCCTGCCCGAAAAGTGAAAACTCTTTTCCGTTCACCGGAGACTGTTGCGCCAGTTCGTTGATGTCCGCACCGGCAACAAACGCCTTTTCGCCGGAGCCGGTAAGAATCAGCACCCGCACCGAAGCATCGTCGCGCGCGTCGAACAGCACCTGCTGAAACTCTTCAATCGTCTTGCGGTTCAGCGCGTTCAGAACTTTCGGCCGGTTGAAGGTGATCCAAGCGATGCCGTCCTTCTTTTCATACAGCAGATTTTCAAAAACCATGATTTTCCCTCAAAACGCGATCGGCTTCGGATTCGCTGGATCGGAGTAGTCGTAGAACCCGCGGCCGGATTTCTTGCCGTTCCATCCGGCCAGCACCATGCGCTTCAGAAGCGGCGGCGCGGCAAAACGCTTCTCTTTGAACTCATCGAACATAATCTGCGAAATGTAATACGTGGTGTCGAGCCCCACGAAATCCAGCAGCGTAAACGGCCCCATGGGATAGCCGCAGCCAAGCTTCATGGAATTATCAATGTCCACCACGGAGCCGACGCCTTCTTCGAGCGCCCGAATCGCGTCCAGCAGATACGGCACCAGCAGCCGGTTGACGATGAATCCCCCGCCGTCGCTAGCGCGCACCGGCGTTTTCCCCAGCTTCGCGCCAAACGCAACCATTTCGTCGTACACGGCCGGATCGGTCGAAATCGTTTTCACCACTTCTACCAGCTTCATCACCGGCACGGGATTAAAAAAGTGCAAGCCAACGAATCGCCCCGGCCGCTTGGTGGCGGCGGCGATTTCCGTGATGGTCAGCGAAGACGTGTTGCTGGCAAAAATCGTTTGCGGCGGGCAAAGCTTGTCCAGTGTGGCAAAAAGCTCGCGCTTCACCGGCAGTTGCTCGATAATCGCTTCCACAATCAGATCGCAGTCCTTCAGATCCTCCAGCGAAGTCGTCCCCTTCAACCGCCCGCGCACTTCCCCTTTCGCCGCTTCCGTCAGCGTGCCCTTTTCCACCAGCCGCGCCAAATTCTTCTCGATGCTCTTCAAACCCCTTTCCACCAGCTCCGCGCTGACCTCGCGCACCACGGTCGTGAATCCAGCCTGCACGCAAACCTGCGCGATGCCCGAGCCCATCAAGCCACACCCCACTACGCCGACTTTTTGAATCGCCATGAATTCCTCACGTCTTCAAGTACATAAAAAAACGGCGGGAAATTGCCACCCGTCAAAGTGTACCAAAGCTGCCTTGATAACTCACTTTGCGCGGCTTACTGCAGCTAAATCGCCCGCACGAACTGATGGCACCTTATCCAAATAGATATGCAGCCTATCCATTCGGCGAGCCTCCGCTACAGCCTCATCTCCGGAAAACTGGAGCCTGCAGCATCTCTGGTAACCCGCGATTTGTGAGCAATTTACTCTCAATCAAAACGGCTCGTCGGGGGATTCTGGCCGTGCGCCAAAGTCCGAAGTGCACAAACAACACAACCTCACGTGCCAATCGGATAGGAAACCTTCTACAAACGATTTGACTCAAGGCCGACACGGCCAGCCACCCGATAGAAAAAATCCCGCTATCCCGTCGGGACTGAAGCAGATCCAAACAGAGCCCCGCTGCGGGAAATTATCCGGCCACAGTGGCACGCGTCATGCTCCCAGCAAAGGCGTGAGCAGTAAGAGAAAACGAGACAAGGCAGCTCACAAAAATCATGAGCTTTCTTTTCTGCCTCTCGCCGCTTTTGTCTAAATAGGAGGTCTTATGAAAAACTTTCGCTTCGTTCTTTTCGTTCTAGCCGCGATCCTGCTCGTTCCAGCCGCTCAGGCCCAGCAAAAGGGTGTCAAGGCTGACGTGCCCTTCGACTTTGTCGTCGGCGACCGCGCCTACCCCGCCGGTGAATACATTCTCAAAGCCGCTCCCAACGCCAACGGTATCATGCGCATCGAGAACGTCCAGGAAGTTTCGGCCGTTTTCGTCCCCTCGAACTCATGTGCAGAAGGCGTGCCCTCGAAGGAAACCAAGCTGGTGTTTCATCGCATGGCCGGCCGCTACTTCCTCTACCAGGTATGGACTGCCGGTAATGTCACCGGGCGCGAGTTCCCCAAGGGCCGCGTGGAAGTTGAGCTGGCGCAGAACCACGAACAGCCTGAACTTGTAATCCTCGCTGCCGCCATTTCCCGGTAAGGCGAAGCCTCTCCCACCTTGCCCAGTCCAAAGAGGGAACGTTTTTACGTTCCCTCTTTTTTTGTCTGCCCCCCGCGGCCGGCGTTGCGCTTGTTTTGTCCAGGACAGGATTTGGACAAAAGGCGCACTTGCTGGTCGCAGTTTTCAATCCTCAATCCTGCAAAGCAGAGGTGATAAGCTGCAGGGAGTATGGCTCTCATCTCCTCGTTCCGCCTGCCCGTCACGCGAATCGCCCCACGCTCCATGCGAAACCTGGCTGCTGGGGCGCTTCTGCCACTTTGGGTGCTGGCAACACCTATCGCAGCCGTGGCTCAGGATCAGACATCCGTTGCCGCTGCAGTTCATCAAACTACCCAGGGTAAAAACGAAATGTGGTGGAAACATGCGGTCATCTACGAAATCTACCCGCGCAGTTTTCAGGATTCGAACGGCGACAGCGTCGGCGACCTCAACGGCATCACGCAACGCCTCGATTATCTGAAAGACCTTGGAGTCGACGCCATCTGGATCACGCCGATGTATCCCTCGCCGCAGGTGGATTTCGGCTACGACATCGCCGACTACACCGCCATCGATCCGCAATACGGCACCATGGCCGATTTCGACCGCATGGTGAAAGAAGCGAAAGCCCGCGACATCCGCGTGATCATGGATTTTGTTCCGAACCACACCTCCGACAAACATCCGTGGTTCGTGGAATCCAGCTCCTCGCGCACCAATCCCAAGCGCGACTGGTACATCTGGCGCGACGGCAAAGGCCCCGGCCAGCCGCCCAACAACTGGCTCTCCTGGTTCGGCCATTCCGCCTGGAAATTCGACCCCAAAACCGGCCAATTCTATTACCACCATTTTTATCCCGAGCAGCCCGATCTCAACTGGCGCAATCCCGAAGTCCGCAAGGCCATGTACGGCGTGCTGCGTTTCTGGCTGGATCGCGGCGTCGCGGGATTCCGCCTCGACGCGGTTTCGCGCCTCTTTGAAGATCCGAATCTCCACGACGATCCGCTTCTGCCGGGAACAAATGCTTACGGCGATCAAAATATCGAGCACAAGTACACCGACAATTTGCCGGAAGTCCACGAAGTCTTGAAAGAAATGCGACAGGTGGTCGATCAAATATCCGGGAA
>Ga0210410_10002116_pt1 | contig 18008 bp, 20 predicted proteins | sample IncBWC4MmetaG_FD_161058 | JGI IMG/M metagenome (GOLD analysis project Ga0210410, IMG submission 161058) | Forest soil microbial communities from Barre Woods Harvard Forest LTER site, Petersham, Massachusetts, United States - Inc-BW-C-4-M | ecosystem: Environmental > Terrestrial > Soil >... | reverse complement strand
TGCAGAGGATGGGATTTTCTGGCGCTTGCTGCCGGCATTCCTGGGCAGATCGGTGGACCAGCAACGGTAAACCGTGCGTCAGCGTCGGATTCATACTGCCCAATGCAGAATGGCCCGTCGGAGCCATTCCCGTCCACAACACAGGCAGTTAGCCTCATTGTGAGCAGTTTTCGGGGGAGGGCTGTTCAGACTAGCGCCCCATGACTCGAAAGAGTTTGGGGCGTTTTGTTTTGATCCCGTCGTTAGCGTAATCGCGATTTGTACGAAGCCGCTGACGCGGCGGACGCTACCGCGTGTTCGAGAGTCCGGCAGTTGGTGAGGGATTGAAGTAAGAAGTAAGTTGGGTCACAGAAAAAGGAGGTCCCTGTGACCCAACTACGCCAAAAAATGCTGGAGGAACTTCAGCACAATTCCTCCCATCGTACCGCAAAAACCTACGTTCGCATCGTCCGCGATTTTGCGGAGTATTTTCACCAGCCACCTGACACGCTCGGGCCCGAGCAAATTCGGCAGTATCTTCCTAACCGACCAACCATGCTGCTCTCCACCGCGCGGGCTTCCGCTCCGAGAGTCGTCGTGTCTCCACTTGCCGCCATCCACCTCAATCCACCACTTACTTTCCTAAATCATCCTCCCCTTATCGTTGCTTTGCAGCTATCCAAGCTCCGACTGATTCGCCTTACAACTTCGCCCCACCCACCTGCGCGACGAACAAGTCGCGAATCGCGCATCCAAAACCCATAGATAAGCTCCCCGGCTCCGCCGCGTCATCGGCTTCGTACAAATCCCCCTATCGCAAGTGCGCCGGCGGGAAGGCTCGGGTCCACGCGGACGCTCGGCGCCGGCGCACTTGTCGATAGAGTAGTAAGCACCGGCCACCCCTTTGGGGCGGTTGTGAGAGCCACAAACTCCCATCGGATACCCGGTCCGTCTTTCAATAAGTTGCGTGGGAGTTAGTAGAGAGATTTTTCGTCAACTACGAGCCAGGTTCCCAGTTTCCAAATTGCCAACAATCCGACAGTGATCTTGTTCTCACTCACACGGCGGAGGGCCGCCAGCCGTGGTGGCGTCGCGATTCGCGGCTGCAGCACCCGAACCGCTACAAATCCCCCCGCCGGCGCAGGTTGCGCAAAGTCAGCGCGACGGCAAGAGCGCCTAGGGCGATAAACACGCCGGCACAAGTGATCCATGCCGGGTACAGCTGCTTGGGCGGGGCAAACGACGCAGTCAGGAAGAAAAACGGGTTCACATACATTGGGGCGCGGATGTTCAGCGGGATATCGTACCAACCGCGTGTTGTGAAGTGATGTTTAGATTCGTAAATCGACATGCGCACGAAAAAGACGATGGTTGTCACTACGGTGATTGCAATGACGGTGGCGTAGCTGACGGCGGTCGCATGGACGCTGCGCTGGAAGGCGGACGAGCAATAGAGACCGATCGCGCTCATGCAGCCGAGTATAAGCACGGTCGTCACCGTGGCGCTGAAGATTTCCCATGGACCGATGCCGCCGAACGCAAAGGCCATGCTCAGCACCGGTAGGCTTGTGATGAGCAGGAGCAGGACGAAGAGCAGCGAAGAAACAAACTTGCCCCACCATATCTGCGCAGAGGTTAGCAACGAAGTCAGCAAGCCGGCGAGCGTTCGTTGCTCCTTCTCAATGGTGATGGATCCGGCGCTGAAGATTGGCGCCAGCAGCAGCAACAGCGCGAGTTGCGAGTACGCGAGTGTCAGAAACAGAGCCACGCCCACCGTTGATCCCTGAATGTTGGACCGGCCGCTGTCCGCCGTTGTGACGAAATAGGCGAAGGTCACAGCGGCGCCAAGAACGAGCAGGTAGAGGGAGGGCAGTAGCCAGCCGCGTCGTTCGCGCATGCGTTGCCGCAGTTCCTTCCGGATCATCGGATTCATGGGCGCCTCCCTTGGAAGGCGAGACGATACCTTTCCTCTAGACCGAGAGCGCGATGATCGAACCGGAGCACATCCGCGCCTCCGACCACCAGTGCCCGCAAGAGCGCGGCAACATGCTCGTCGGTGCCGGTGATCTCCACTAACATGCGGTCGGCGCTGGATTCGAGCAGACGCGCACCGGCAACCGAGTCCAAAATATTCACCGCGGGAACGCTGTCGCCTAACAGTTCAATCTCGTAGATCCGCACCCGAGCTTGCGGTGCCCGCAGTTGGATAACGGAGTGCCCCTCCGTATCCCTGGCATTGCGCCCCTCGCCAATCAGGGCGATCTGCGTGCAGATGTCTTCGAGGTCGCTCAGGATATGGGAGGAGATCAGGATGGTGATGCCTTCACCTTGCAATTCCTTCAGTTGCTCGCGAAGTTCGATGCGCGCGATGGGGTCGAGCCCGGTGGCCGGTTCATCCAGTAACAGGACCTTGGGATCGTGCAGCAGCGTTTTGGCCAGAACGAGGCGCTGCTTCATGCCAAACGAGAGTTGTTCGACGGAGTCGCGGCTGCGCTCGGCGAGTCCGGAGCGCTCGAGGGCGCGCCCCACAGCGACTTGGTTGCGGACTCCTGAGAGTTGGAATGCGTCGGCGAAGAACTCTAAAAACTCGCGCACGCTCATGTCCTGGTACACTCCGGGCTGATCGGGCAGGTAGCCAGTCAGGCGTTTTACTTCGCGTGCTTGGGTGGTGACGCTGAGGCCGCCGATCTGAGCTGTACCGCTGTCAATCGGCAGGAGCGTGGAAAGGGTCTTCATCAGAGTGGTCTTGCCAGCGCCGTTCGGACCGACTAGGCCGAACAGTTCTCCGGCGCCAACATGCAGAGTGAAACCGTCGAGCGCCCGCTTGCCGTCAAAACTCTTGCGGATTTGTTCGACGTCGATCATCGCTGCTCCAGGGCGACAATCACGAGCGAATGGACGCTTTGCTGATGGGGGATGTTCAACTCGACAGGCAGCGCGGGGCCGTCGCTGAGCCCCGCAAAGACCCGCCCCGCGCCGACAAACGGCAATGCGCCTTCGAGCGCCAGTTCCGGCAGCGTTTGCTTGCCGTAATCGAGGTCTGCGCCCATCCAGACCTGCTTCAAGTCGTCCGTGCGAATCGGCTTCGGCGTGATCGTTTCCAGCTGAATTTCCTCGCCTGGGGCCAGCGCGGGCAGTGCGTAAAGAGCATTGGAGGTGTAGTCGAGGTACACAGCTTCGCCAAACCGCTGCCCGGTATCGTTGCGAAGGCGGTTGGGCGCCACGAAGTGGACGGTACCGGAGAATTCGTGCAAGCCCTGCAAGTCGAGATCGTGGAACGACCATTTCAGCAACGACAGCTCGACTTGGCTTGGCGGACCAAGACGGATGTCGTATTGGTGACTAACCTGCACGCCCTGCCGATTCATTTCGGCCCAGATTTGACTGTTCGGTTCTTCCCCTGTGTGATTGGAATAGGTGAAAACGGCGGGATCGGCAGCCGAAACTAACACGTCCCGCCGATCAGGAGCAGAGACGCGAAGGTTGTAGTCGGCCGCCGCCAGCGGACTTCGCGCGTCGAGGTAATAAGTGGCGAGATTATCGAGACGAAAACTGCTCGGGCGCCGGCTCGCGCCGGAGAAATAGAAGCCGGCAGCAAACAGCAGTGCCAGTCCGCACATGCTGACCCAGCCGAATTCCAAACGGCGGAAATGCCGAAGTACGGCAAAGTTCAGGACGCCAATCACGACTGTATAAGCCGACAGCCAGATCAGAACCCAGCGCAGCCGCGGAAAGTCGAACGAAGTGGCGAATTGGCGGCGCAGAAAGTCCAACTGGTTCGAGTTCCGCCAAGTGTAGTTTTGGCCCAAAACACCGGTCAAATTGCGACCGGCGAAGACATCGCCGAGTGCGTTCGCGCCTAGCCCGGAAACACGGAAGAGCGTACCCTTGCCGACGCGTTCACCGTTGGGCGGCGCCGGCGCTCTGCGATATGCAGAAAGGAAACTGGGATCTGCGATTTCGTCTTCGAGCACAACCATGCGCCCACCGCGTCGCAGGAATCCTTCCAACGCATCTCGCTGCGCGGGTGCTAGCTTTGTCATGGGCATCGCGACCACGACAGCGCTGCTCGCCGAATAAGCCCACCAATGGTCCCGCGGGTCTTCGACCATTTCGAACGCAGTCTGACGGTTTTTGTCGGCTCGTTCCTCAATGGTCCCGCTGAACTGTATCTGCGACTGCGCCGTTTTGCAGACGTTCTCGCTGGCGCACATCAGGACGATCAAATTGGTTTGGCGTAACCCTTCCTCGTGTTTATCTTGGCCGAAAAATGCGCCTGCACTGCTTGCGTCGGCTGTGATGAACACTTTTCCGACGAATGTCAGCACCGGCAACTCCAGTGCGCGCTGCTCGTGGCCGCTCAGTGTAACGTCGGTTGTGACGGTGTTTGTGACATCATTTTCGGTGCCGGCAGCAACCTGCAGGTGAATGATCTGCGGCTGCGATGAAGGATTCCGTAAGATCATCCGGACGGCGGAGGGTGTACCGTAGTAGCCGTGCAGGCCGACATCGGTGATGCGCAAATTGGAGTCGGCAATCAGCGATGCCGCGAGTACGGATACGAAACCGATGCACAACAGTGCGCGCCTCATCGTTAGCAGCGTTTGTACGCGCAAACGGGGGAAATATCAAGAAGCGAGATGCGCGATCCTGACCGGCGTCTCGGCGGTTTCCCGGAGCACAACACCTCGCTCGAAGGTGCCTTCGATGAATTACCCCCACGCCGCTGGACGAGAGGAAGATCGCGGGATGATCCCACGCGTATAGCAGTGTCTACATCGTCTAGGGTGCGAGCGACGGAACTCACTGACATAGGGCCGGTAGATAGTCTTTTAAGTCCTGTACTACCTCGCCTCGCAGTTTCTCGGCAACTTTGTCAACCGCTAAGGGTTTGCTGAAATAATAGCCTTGAATCTCGTCACACTGATGTGCCCGCAAGAATGACATTTGCGCTTCGTCTTCGACGCCTTCGGCAATTACTTTGAGGTTCAGGCTTTTGGCCATGCTGATGATTGCGATTGTGATTGCCGCGTCATCGGGATTCACGGCGACATCTCGAACAAACGAACGGTCTATCTTCAACTTGCTAACCGGAAACCGCTTCAAATAGCTGAAGCTGGAATAGCCAGTTCCGAAGTCGTCTATTGCCAGCGTCAAGTCCATGGCCTTTAATTCTTGAAGAACTGATAATGTGACGTCCGCATCACCTAGCAGGAGGCTTTCTGTCAGTTCCAGTTCGAGATTGTGCGCAGCGAGACCCGTCTCACGGAGCACTCTTCGAATGAGTTCGCAGAAACCCTGTTGACGAAACTGGACCGCTGATACGTTTACTGCTATTGAAACGGCAGGAAGCCCTTCGTCCTGCCATTTACGCGCCTGAGAACAGGCTGTCCGGAGTACCCATTCACCGATGGGCACGATTAGGCCGCTGTTCTCAGCAATTCGTATGAACTTATCGGGTGGCACGAGGCCCAATTCCGGATGCTGCCAGCGAAGCAGCGCTTCCAAACCACGTATCGTTCCGGTGGCAATATCCATCTGCGGTTGGTAGACGAGAAAGAGTTCCTTTTTGTCGAGTGCCAGGCGCAAGCCGTTCTCTAAGGCCAAGCGCTCCACAGCATGAGCGTTCATGTCCGCGGCAAAAAACTGAAAGTTGTTCCGTCCACCGTCTTTGGCGCTATACATAGCAGCATCGGCATGCTTGATTAAGGTTTCGCTGTCCGAACCGTCTTCTGGGAAGATGCTGATACCGAGACTGCAACCAATGCTAAGGGAGTGACCTTGGACGACGAATCTGGCCGTCATTGCATCCATAAACCGCTCGGCGGAAACTGCGGCGCCGGAGATATCGTGAACATGGGTGAGCACGATGAGGAATTCATCCCCCCCTAATCGAGCTACGGTGTCCCCTTCACGGGCACAGCTTTTAAGCCGTTCTGCAACGTCTTGCAGAAGGAGGTCCCCAACCGAGTGCCCGAGCGAGTCGTTGATTGTCTTGAAGCGGTCGAGATCAAAGAACAGAACTGCAACTTTGTGCTTCTGTCGACGAGCAGTGGCGAGTGCATTTGACAATCGATCGCGCAGAAGAGTCCGATTCGGTAACCCGGTCAGAGCATCATAGTAGGCCAGGGTTTGAACTCGTTCCTCGGCGACCTTGCGCTGGGTGATATCGACGAGCGTTCCCTCAACGATACTGGCGACGCCTGAATCGTCATCGACGAGACTTACATTTAACATTGCCCAGGCAGACTCGCCGTTCTTGCGTCGAAACCTCATCTCGTGGTTGGTAACGCTTCTCTCGGATTTGAGTTTTGTCAAAAATACTTCGCGTTCGGAGGCCGAGTCATAAAAATTGACGACCGGGACGGCCATGACTTCCTCCGTCGAGTCATAACCAAACATGCAAGCGGCTGCCTGATTGCACTCCATGAAGCGCCCTGCAAGCGTGGTGCGAAAGACGCCCGCCAGGTTGCGCTCAAACAGGAGGCGGTAGCGTTTCTCCGACTCAAGAATGGCCCGTTCGGCCTGCTTTCGCTCGGTGACCACTGCTCCCAGGCAAAGACCCGTCAGTCCTAGCGCAAACATGGCGAGTTGCAGCTTGGGGAGAGACCCGCTTGGTGCCTGAGTGATCCAGGCTGCGAACGTCATTCCGACACTAATGGCGAATGTGGCCAGTATGGCTCCTGGTACGCCACGCCGAACGGCGATCCAGATGACGGGAACGAATAGTAGATAAAGAGGTTGATAGGGAATCGCCGGCGCATAACCGAAGACGAACCAGATAGCGAATACAACAAGTCCGGATTGTGCCGCCAGTTCGAGGATCTCAGTTGCCGAAGTGCGAGCGCGCCCCGCCGCGGATAGGCGGGATTCCCTTCCCGATCGCAACCAGCGATCCGCCAGCGGAGCTACGAATACAAGCACGAAAGGCGTGAAGGTGATGATCGCAAGTGCGTCGGAGGCCCACCAACCCGCCGCCGTCCTGAGAGCAGCGGATCGGCCGATCAGGCCGTCTCCCAACAGAGTTAACACTCCGAACAGAGCGCTCAAGATCGCCGCGCCGAGGGCAATTAAGATGTAGCGTCCAACGTCGCGCAGAGTGCCAAGTTTGGGATCGATGCGCCAGCGCCGTCGCAATATTGCCGCAGCGCCCACGTAGCCGAGATATATCGCAATCGCCCCCGGTAGGCCGCACCACGAAAAAATCGCCCGGTGGTAGTTCACTACGGCAGCGATCACGCTGGAGATGAACACCACGGGCACATAGCGCCTGCCTCCCCACAAAAGCAAAGCCAGAGCCAGTCCAACCGGCAGATACGAGGGGGTCGCCCCCTCCCACCCCAGAGATGCTGTCGATGACCCATCCAAGATCAGAAATGCGGCTCCGAAAAGTACTCCCAGCAGCAATTGTCTGTAGGCCAACGGACCACGCCAGCCCTGCCCAAGACTGGAGGTCGCACTTGGCATTGATTGTTCCACCTTAGAAACGTACTCCGTTCGATAGGAATATGCCGGTTTGCAGGGGTGATGATCCTCGCCGGGTTTGTATAACTGTCTGGTGTTCAAAGTCATAGCAGGTTACGTTGTTCTCACCACCTGACGGCAGGGCAAACGTGCGCTGAAAGGTCACAAGAAAATGCCTATGGTTCTTTCTCGTGGTTCGTCTACCTACCCAATTCTACGTCCTGTGGCTAGCCATTGCCGTTTATTGAAGGCTCGTAGGGTCAGCACCCAATGCCCGCGCTTTCGGTAGGCACGGTCAACCCCAGCGTGCGACGATGAAGCGAGTTAGAGAGGTTATTTGTCCTGCGTTTTGACAAATTACTGTTCCACAATCGCCATTACATTAACTGAGAACTTCCGGGTAGTTGGTCAAATCGGGAATTTAACGCCAACTTCGTCGATTTGTAGAATTGTCTTGGACGAGTCACAACTCAGGCAGGCACTGCGGATTGGCGGGATTAGAGGTAGGAATCTCTTTTTCCATAGGGAGGTTTTTCTTCATCCACTCATCCAGCGGTCTGATCAATCCGTTCCGTGATCGTCAATACCCGGCAAATCGCTGGAACGCAAGCTGCCAAGATTGTGGGTGGCAAGAGTAAAAACGTAACGCCATACGGTGATTTCTTGCACACGGTCCTCTCGCGGGATAGACAGATTGGTAACCGTGGCCGCCTGCAGACGAGCAAAGAGGCGGGTTTTCTGTTGGCCATTTGCGTAATTGGTCAGCATCAATTAATACCCGCAATGAATTGATCCCTTCCGCGGAGAACGTTTTCTCATCGGGGGTTCACGGTGAAATATGGTCGAGATCATAACAGGCTTACTTTGGTATTGAAGGCGAATAATGTTCGTGGGAGGAGCTTCAATCCAGGAGTTGCACCTCTGTTACGGGTGGTAATCTCTCCGCTGCATTCGCGGAAATCTCCAGGTCAGTCGGCAAGCCAGCGGCGTTTAGAGCATCTTCAGTTGCTGGGCAACGAGCCGCAAGATGTTGTATTCCTCATTGTTCGCTCTGACAAAGTCTTTCCCGCGAAGAATCTGCAACACCTGATCGTTCAGTCCCTGCTTTAGCGCGATGAAAACCTTGGCAAATTGTTCCTGGTCCTCCGACGAAACTTCCTTGCGCGCCACCCAGACGGTGTCGACAAAAGGCTTCGATACATGGAAGATCCGGAACGCGCCAGGTTCGATTTTTCCTTCGCTAAGCAAGGATTGAAATATGGACTCGTCCACGGCTCCAGCATCAACCAATCTCGTTTCCACAGCTCTTATGGTGGCAGGATGGTTGCCTGTGTAACGGACGGTAAGGTCTTTGTCTGGATCAATCCCGGCTTGCCTCAACTCAAGGTAAGGTATGACATGGCCGCTGGTTGAATTGACGTCGCCGAAAGCGAATTTCCTGCCGCGCAAGTCATTCAAAGAGCGAATGGACGAATCTGCCCGGGTGATGAAGAGGGCATGAAACTGAGTGTCGCTGGACCGTTGCACCAAAGGGACCACGCCGTACTGCTTATGGGCTTTGAGGTACGTCAGTCCTCCCAGATAAGCAAAGTCGACCCTCCCATCTCCCAGCGCCGCAACGGTTGAAGCGTAGTCGGGCAGAATCACAATGTCTACCTCCCGCCCCAGAGCTTTGGTTAGATAGGCCTTCAGCGGCTCCTTCTGTTTGAGTGCATCCTGTGCCCCCCCGCTGTCAGGTAACATCCCAACGTTGATCGGCTTTTCAGCTCCGGACGCCGCCATTCCAGTAAGGCTGAGAAGCACCAAGGCGAAGAAACAGCTTTTGCATGTCATAGGGTTCACTTTCTGCTGCAAGACGAGAATCAATGGGAGGCCAAAAGGTCTTCGCCAATTCGAGCCGTGCTAGTTGGATGTTCGCAGACCATTGCGGCCTTTCGCAAGGTCGCGAGCGCGAACGTAAGGCCAATGCACTGACGCTCGACCGTCGTTATATATCGCGTTTGCACGCAAAATGCCCGAGGAGGGACCTGCCCAAAAACCCCATGCCTCAGACAATCACAAACCTTTGAATTGTATGGCTCAGGAATTCAGTAAGTCGGGTGCCCACAAACAGATGATTTTGGAACAGCGACAACCAATGGACATTCAAGCATCCACATGGCTGACGGTGAAAGAGGCCGCTCGGTATCTCAGCGTTAAACCGCGCACGCTCGCACAATGGGCGCGTCAGGGAACCACTAAGGACTACGTCCTTTCGGGCACTGATTTACTATCGCTCCAACTCTTTACTAGAACGGAGACTTGGCGGATTAACTCCGGTCACCGATCATCCAAAGATTCTCTAGCCGCGTCGATCAGCCCGTGATTCCAGGAATGCGCGAAATAGTTGTGTTAGCATGGTGCCCGCCATGGCTCGCGCGACTAGAACGACGCTCGCACTCGCCATTCTTTTTGTGCCGGCAATCGCCCGTTCGCAGTCATCGAACCTGCCCGCCGTCTCCTTTGCCACCATCGAGCAGGGCCGCGATTTGCTCACGACTCGCGACGATTTCATTACCCGGCTAAGCCCATTCGATCGAGCAGCCAGAATGAAGACGAATCGCGTGGTCCCTGAGCAAGAGTTCCTCGATTTCGTCGGCAAGAACGTTGTGGAATGGACTTCCGACGAAAAGGCGGCCGTACAATCTGCATTGGCCCGATTGACTCCCAAACTCACCGAGCTTTCTCTCCCTTTTCCGAAAACGATCATATTCATAAAGACAACCGGACTGGAGGAGGGCGATGCGGAATATACTCGCGCAAACGCGATCATCCTGCCCCAATCGGCCCTTGCCGCGACGAAGAGGCCGAGTCTCCAACCCACAATTGCTCACGAGCTGTTTCACGTTCTCTCGCGCAATGCTCCCGATTTGCGCGATCGTGTTTACGCGGTGATCGGATTTCAACCGTGCGGCGAGATCCCGTTTCCTCCGGAACTCGCCTCTCGCAAAATTACCAATCCTGACGCTCCGAAAAACGACCACTGCATTCGCTTACAGTCGGGGCAATCCTCGGTCTGGGGAGTCCCAATCCTGTTTTCGAACGCTGACCGCTACGATCCCGCAGCAGGCGGAGAATTCTTCCAATACCTCGAATTTAAGTTCCTTGTCGTGGAGAAACCGGACGCGGGCGCGACCTACGACCCATCGAAGATCGCTTTGTTGGATGTGAATCAGGTCCAGGGTTTTTACGAGCAGGTCGGCCGCAACACAGATTACATCATTCATCCGGAGGAGATTCTCGCCGACAATTTCAAATTCCTGCTGGTCGGCAGGACGAACCTGCCTTCGCCCGAGATCCAACGAAACCTCGCCGCAGCCTTGCGTCAACGCTAGGGTTATGCACGAACTTGCCCAGGGAAAGGACGCCGGATAGAGGTTTGAGCCAAACCAACTGCCGCTATGGTCGCGCACGTCAGCACGCACAGCAAGAGGCACACGTACCGATCATGGCTAGACGCCGTGGGAACTCCAATAGCCGTTCAACAAAAGCTCATGCGGCACGCCGACATCAGGACAACGATGAACGTGTATGGTGATGTGGTCACCGACGAGATGGTCCGCGCTGCCTCGAAAGTGGCAGGACTGGCCGTCAACGGATCACAAACGGATCACACGCCAAGCTAAGTCCTTTGTTTTGGCGGAAGCGTGTGTGAGTCGAACACACCGGCAACATCGAAGATGCCGCCCGCCGGTTTTGAAGACCGGGACGATCACCGGACCGCATGCGCTTCCGTAATTCGTCTGGAACCGAAGCCTCACTACTTCGGCTGCGCCACCACTCGCAGATAGGGCTTCAGGGTCTTCCATCCGCCGGGATATTTTTGTTTGGCTTGTTCTTCTGAGACTGATGTGGGAATGATCACGTCCTGCCCCGGCTTCCAGTTTACCGGCGTGGCAACGTTGTGCTTCGCGTTGAGTTGTATCGAGTCCAGCGCGCGCAGCACCTCGTCGAAATTGCGTCCGCTACTCATAGGGTAGATCAGCATCAGCTTGATTTTCTTGTCCGGGCCAATTACGAACACCGTGCGCACGGTGGCGTTGTCGGCCGCCGTACGGCCTTCGCTGGTGGTTCCAGACTCGGCGGGCAGCATGTCGTAGAGCTTCGCCACTTTGAGTTCGGGATCGCCGATCATCGGATAGGTCACCTTGTGACCCTGCGTTTCCTCAATATCGGCGGCCCACTTGCCGTGACTGGTCACCGGATCCACGCTCAGGCCGATAATTTTCGTGTTGCGCTGGGCAAACTCCGGCTGCAGGCCCGCCATGTAGCCCAGTTCGGTCGTGCACACCGGAGTGAAATCCTTGGGGTGCGAAAACAGGATGGCCCAGCCGTTGCCGATCCATTCGTGAAAGTTGATTGTGCCCTGCGTGGTTTCGGCAGTGAAATTGGGAGCTTCGGAATTGATGCGTAGCGACATTTTCGTTCCTCACTTATTTCGCTGATTGATCGATGGCCGCGTCTCTAAAACCCTATAATATTAGTAGAGAATAGAATATCCAGCGGCTGGCAGCCGGTCAACCGGCCACGGCCAGTTCCGGCAGAGATTATGTTATCGCATTGGGCCGCGATTGTACCTCGGCCCGCGACATGCGGCGCACGGTAAAATCTAAGGCATGGCTGCTTCAGTGAAGAAACTCTCCATCGTCCAGGTCGATGTGTTTACCGATCGCGCACTCGCCGGCAACGCGCTGGCGGTTGTTCTCGACGGCCGCGGTCTCGGCACCGAACAAATGCAGGCGTTGGCGCGCGAAACCAATCTCTCCGAAACTACCTTCATCCTTCCCGCGGGGGCTGCTGCGGAAAAGGCTCGCGGTATCCGCGTGCGCATCTTCACCGTGCAGGAAGAACTGCCTTTCGCCGGCCATCCTACGCTCGGCACCGCTTTCGTGCTACGCGGCCAATCCGGCGCATCAGAAGTCCGCCTCGATCTGAACGTCGGGACGGTACCCGTGCGCTTCACCGAGGAGCCGCCACAGCCTACCTTCGGAGAGATGACACAGAAAAATCCCGAATTCGGCGCGATCCATGACGTGGAGGACGTCGCGCGTCTCACGGGCCTGAGCGCGGCTGACTTCGACGACTCCGCGCCCATCCAAACCGTTTCTACCGGCGTTCCTTTCGCCATCGTGGCGCTGCGTTCGCTGAAGACGCTGCAGAGTCTCCGCCTCGATCTCAACCGCTGCGCCGAATATCTGGCGCGCAGTGGCGGAAAGTTCTTTTACTTTGTTTGCCGCGAAACCGTTGATCCGCAAGCCCGCCTCCACGCTCGCATGATCTTTTACAACGGAGACGATCCGGCCACCGGTTCCGCCGCCGGTTGCTGCGCCGCCTGGATGGTGGCGCACGGCGTTGCTGCCAGCGATGAGCGGGTTTTAATCGAGCAGGGTCTCGAAGTGCACCGTCCCAGCAGCATTTTTGTTCGCGCCAACAAGCAAGATAACCAAGTCGCCAATGTGCGTGTCGGTGGAAATTGTGTGGAGGTACTTCGGGGTGAAGTCACTCTCGCCATTTAGCGGATCGAAAGGCCGTGACAGCCGCGGCTTTCAGCCCGAGGGCACGATCGTTCCATCCACGAAAGTGCCGTTGGCGAACGCGCTACTTTACCTGCGCTGCGATTCTGTTTAGCATTCACTTCGCTCCGGTTCTCAAAAAGAAATAGCGAATTCAAATGAAATTTGTGACGACAGTCTCCCGGTCAGGCCAATGAAGCCAAAAAAAACGATTCTTTGTGTGGACGATAATGAACAGTCACTCTCCATCCGCAAAATCCTGCTTGAAACGCGGGGTTACCGCGTGGTTGCCTGCAACAGTGGCGAGCTAGCCCTCGAAGCCTTCCGCCGCGGCGGCGTTGATCTGGTGCTCACCGACCTGATCATGCCCGGCGTGGATGGTTCGCGCCTAATCGAAGAAATTAAAACCCTCTCTCCGCAAACTCCTGCGGTGCTAATCTCGAGCCGAGCCAAAATCTACGAGCGCGAAACGCTTGCCGATGTTTTTTTGTCCAAGGGAATGTACGAGCCCATGGATCTGCTGGAACGCATTCGCCTGTTGCTGGTGCGCAAGCGCGGTCCCAAGCGACAGGTTGAGCTCCGCGGCCGTGCGGCGGAGGTGGAGCACGCGACTGTGGCGTGAGCGCGGCGCTGGCAAAAATCCTTACCATGGGGGAGCCCCGGGGGGAACCACGACTCACGAATTTCCCTGTGTGCCTCTGTGCCCCCTGTGATAAGGAACTCTGTGAGTTGGCTGCGGGCTGCTCCGGCGCTCCCGAAGATTGCTCGCATCCTGTGATATCGTTTTCACTGGATGTCGGCATTCATTGAAGCCAGGGAACTCCGCAAAACCTACCGGGTTGGCAAAGTGGATGTGCCAGCCCTGCGCGGTATTTCCTTCAGCGTGCAAAAGGGTGAGTTCGTCACCATCGTCGGCCCTTCGGGCAGCGGCAAGTCCACCCTCTTTTATCTGATTGGCGGATTGACCCGCGCCGACTCGGGAAGCGTTACCATCGACGGAGTGGATTTCGCCACGCTTTCCGACGGCGAGCGCACGCGGTTGCGCAAGAGCAAGATCGGATTTGTGTTTCAGAAATTCAATCTTTTGCCCACCCTCAGCGCGCGTTCGAACATCGAGATCGCGGTGGACATCGCCGGGTTGGGCAAGCCCGATCCCGCGTTCCTGAAGAAGATCACCGACATGCTTGGCATTGCCCAACGTCTGGAACATCGGCCCAATGAGCTTTCCGGCGGCGAGCAGCAGAGAGTCGCGCTTGCCCGGGCTCTAATCAACCGCCCCGCCATCGTGCTCGCCGACGAGCCGACTGGTAATTTGGATTCGAAAAGCTCGAGCATCGTCCTCAACATGCTGCGCCAGTCGAATAAAGATTTGGGGCAGACGGTGATGATGATTACGCACAATCCCGAGGCGGCTGAGTATGGCGACCGCATCGTCCACATGCGCGACGGCCAGATCGTGACACCCGATGAAGATCCGCAGTGGTCGCCGCGTCATCCGGTCGAACGTTTGCAGTCCTGAGAGCGCGTAGGGTCCTGTGGTGAAACTCGAACTCCGAAATGCGGCGCTGAAGGCGCGTTAATGCTAATTTTGCGGCATGCCTGAAGGCATGCCGTGATACGAATCTCTACACCACGAACTGATAGGTTCTAAATGGCACATCGCGACGAGTTCACAAAACCGATTCTTCCCGGCAAGGGAGCGACCGACTATGAGCGCTATCTGCGCACGGACGAACTGCTGGCCCTGCAAAAGCCGCCGGAAGAACTGCTGCACAAGGACGAAATGACCTTCCTGGTCGTGCACCAGAGTTCTGAGTTGCTGATGAAGGGAGCGGCTTTCGAACTCGGCCGCGCTCTCGAATCACTCGATCGCGCCGACTACGGCAACACCGGACGCCTGATCCGTCGCGCCATTTCGCTGCTCGATCCGACCATCGGCTTGTTGCACATTCTGGAGACCATTACTCCCTATGACTATCACCTGATTCGCGCCGGCCTCGGGCACGGCAGCGGCCTCGACTCTCCTGGATTCCTTTCGCTGCTCCACGTCGGCCCGCGCCTCGGGCACGCTTTTCACGAACAGCTCACCAGCGCCGGCCTCAGCGCCGGCGGCCTCTACCGACGTTACGAAGAATTCTTTGGCTTGCACGATGTTGCCGAGCGCATGCTCGACTTCGACGAACGCATGCAGCTGTTCCGCTTCCACCATCTCAAGCTCGCCGAACGAGTAATCGGAGGGCGCGTCGTCGGCACCATGGGAACGCCCGTGGAAGTCCTGCAGCAACGAATGGAAAGCTGGTTCTACAAGGATTTATGGGACGTCCGCAACCAGATCACCGCCGCCAATCCAGCGCCGACGGGAAAACAGTATTGACTCCACCCTCTCAGAACACTCAGAAAGACAGTCTTGCGCTCAGCTGAATTTCCCGCCCGGGCGGTACATGGTGGCGAAATGCCAGGCGTAGGGCGCGGAATCAGTTGTACACTCCGGGGCACGAACCCCGCTCGACGCAGGCGCAGTTCATAGTCTTTGACGGTCGGAAAGTATCACGGAATCCACGAAGCGTCCATTTCGCCGGGGGTCAGGTTGGGATCGGGAACCGTGCAGGAGCCGCTGGACTTGTCTGTGTCTATTTTGCGGCAGTGCTGCCGCTCAAGAAGCTGGTCATGCTGAAACTGGATGAGGTATCCGCCCATAAATCTTCACCTGTAAGAAAGGCGGGCGATAGATTGCTGTGCCGAGGCGAGGCTCGCCGCCAATAGGAATGTCACGGCGATCGGCACCTTCGGCGGCGGCGTTTTGATCATTGCGAATTGTTACGCGGCTGCATCGGAGTTTGTCAGGGCGCCTTGAGGGCATCTACGCCGCGCCGGACACCAGACCGTTGAGCCCGAGCGATCTCTCGTGGATAGTCCGTTCGGTCGCGGCAGCTTGTCATGGCGTGTCAGTTTTTGCAGGTCAGGTAATAGCCCAATCGCTTGGCGCTAGCGTTGTCTGCATCCGCCCCGGCGTCGTCGCGTGTGGCCCGCCTCGCCCAGCAGCGACTATAGTAGGCAGCCCCAAAGTTAGGATTGAATTCGATGGCCTTGGTGTAGTCCGCAATCGCGCCGTCGAGGTCGCTTTTTAAGTACTTCGCCTCGCCGCGACCCATGTAAGCAGCCGAATCATCCGGCTTGAGTTCGATGGTCTTGGTGTAGTTCGCAATCGCGCTGTCAAGTTCGCTTTTGATTCCTACTTTTCCGTTGAGATGGAAATTGACTTCAACGTTAATCTCCACGGCGACTGGCTTGCCGTCTTTATAGGCGGGCTTGAAGCGCCATTTCTTAACCGATTCCATCGCTCTTTCATCGAGACCGTGGCCCAAGGGAGTGCGAGCGACGCGGATGTCGCGAGGTCTGCCATCCGGACCCACGATGAGCCATAGAACGCAAGTGCCTTGAAGTTTGGCCTTGCGGGCTTCCTCCGAATATTCGGGATCGGGCGAGAAAATCGGTATGGGGCGGAAACTCCTCCCCCCACACGAAAGGCACCGCCCCCGACCTTATAACCAAAGCTTGGGTTGTTCGCCAAACCGGTACTCGCTGGGGGCTGTGTCTGGCCATGGGCAGCCAGTGCCAAGGACATCACTGTGATGAAACAGCCGCGATTCGTGCTCAGCGACATGAGGGTCAAAGCCTCGCAAATACAGCCACACTATACACCGTCTGTTTCCATCAAAGGCCGAGTGCCGACCGGAGCAAGTCTGACAGTCGAGATCGCCAGGCGCTGGAGGCGATCGAGGGCGAGTTCATCGAGCGTTTCCTGCCGAACGGTGGTACTGTGGCTGATGCGGAAGAGCCGAATGACGAAAAGCGGGTGCCAGTGCGGGTAGTGCGGGTAGTGCGGGTGCAGTGAATTGTCAGCAAAACGGCAAGTGCTGTAGAATGAGAGAACGAGCGGGAGTAACTCAGCGGTAGAGTGCGACCTTGCCAAGGTCGAAGTCGCGGGTTCAATCCCCGTCTCCCGCTCCAGTTTTTTTGAAGCCCTGCATATGCGAGGGCTTTTCGTTTTAGCATATTAGACGGCGCGGTAGCCAAGTGGTAAGGCCGAGGTCTGCAAAACCTCAATCGTGAGTTCGATTCTCACCCGCGCCTCCAACCTTCGCCGCGTCGTCCAGGCGGCCGAGCCAGACAATCTAGCAGCAAGTGAGGAAACGGGAATGAGAACATCAACCTTACTGGGAGTTTTGGTGGTGCTGCTCAGTTTGGCAGCGTGGGCAGGCAAGGAGAGCAAGTCCAGCCAGGCCGCTCTGAGCAAAGAAGCGAAGGTCACCATGGAACAGGCGCAAAAGGCTGCCTTGACCAAGGAGGCTGGCAAAATTCAGTCGAAGGAGATTGAACGGGAAAAAGGAAAGCTGATCTACTCCTTCGATATCAAGATGGCGGATGGCGTCCACGAAGTCAACGTCGATGCGATGACGGGGGAGGTTGTGGAAGACACGGTCGAAAGTGCTGCCGCCGAAGCCAAAGAGAAGGCGGCGGACAAGAAGCAAAAAACAAGCGAGAAGGCTGCTCCGCCAAGCAATTAGAAATGCTGGTGGAGCGCCGGGCGTCCCCGCCCGACGGGCGAGACGCCTGTCCCTCCACCCTATGACTCATCCTGCGGTCGCGGTATTAGAGCCGCGCGCAGACCGACTTGGTCTGGGTGTAGAGTGCGAGAACGTCTTTGCCCATCTCGCGTCCCCAACCGGACTGCTTGTAGCCACCAAATGGCAGTGCCGCGTCGAAGATGTTGTAGCAGTTAATCCAGACCGTTCCGGCGCGTAGTGCGGCGGCCAGCCGATGCGCCTTCGAAATGTCCTTCGTCCAGATGCCAGCCGCCAGACCATACATCGAGTCGTTGGCGCGCGGCGTTAGTTCTTCCGGATTATCGAACGGAATCGCCGTCACCACCGGGCCGAAAATTTCTTCCTGCACAACGCGCATATTGTCTTTCGTATTCACCAGCACCGTGGGCTCGACAAAATATCCCTT
>Ga0210410_10002114_pt1 | contig 18013 bp, 16 predicted proteins | sample IncBWC4MmetaG_FD_161058 | JGI IMG/M metagenome (GOLD analysis project Ga0210410, IMG submission 161058) | Forest soil microbial communities from Barre Woods Harvard Forest LTER site, Petersham, Massachusetts, United States - Inc-BW-C-4-M | ecosystem: Environmental > Terrestrial > Soil >... | reverse complement strand
GGTGGCGCCTTTTTTGATGTTCTTGAGAATCTGCGGGTCGCCGGACTCGAAGCCGACGATGAGGAGACGGCAGCCGGCGTCTTTCATGGCCTTGAGGGTGTCGCGGTCGGTGGTGACGCGCGAGGTCCAGGACCAGGTGATGCCGAGAGGCTTGAGCTTTTCGCAAAGCTCGATGGTGCGGACCTTCTGGATGTTGAAGGTGTCGTCGTCGAAGAAGAACTCTTTGACGTGGGGGAAGTTTTCTTTCGCCCACTTCATCTCGGCGGCTACGTCGTCGGTCGAGCGCTTGCGCCAGGCGTGGCCGGAGAGGGTCTGGGGCCAGAGGCAGAAGGTGCACTGCGCCGGGCAGCCGCGCGTGGAGTAGAGCGAGATGTAGGGGTGGAGGAGGAATGGGACGTTGTACTTGGTTACGTCCATGTCGCGCTTGTAGATTTTTGTGGCCCAGGGCATGGCGTCGAGGTCTTCGACCTGGGGGCGGTCCGGATTGTGCTGGATGACGCCGTTGGAGTCTTTGTAGCTGATGCCGAGGATTTCGTTGAGTGGTTTGCCGTTGGCGTACTCGACGACGGAGAAGTCGAACTCGCGGCGGCAGACGAAGTCGAGGACTTCGCACTCGTTTAGGGCGCGATCGGGGTCGGTGGTGACGGGCGGGCCGACGAAGGCGATCCTTATGGAGGGGTTCGCGTTCTTGATGGCGCGGGCGAGGCCGTGGTCGCCGGACCAGCCTACGGTCGAGGTGAAGAGGACGAGGAAGTCATAGGACTTGGCGATTTCGATGGTCTCTTCGGCGGAGACGTGGTGGGGCGGGGCGTCGAGGAGCTTTGAGCCCTCGAGCATGCCGGCGGGGTAGGCCAGCCAGACAGGGTACCAGTACGACTCGATCTCGCGGGTAGCGGGCCAGCGGGAACTGGCGCCGCCGTCAAAATTTTCGAAGGAGGGCGGATTGAGGAACAGTGTTTTTAGCGGCATGATATTAGTTCAATTTTACCATTTGGTTACGGGCTTAAGTGGCTTTTCTGGAGTTCCGTTGGTGGTTCGGGTGGATATTGCCTGCAGGGCAATAGATTCATTTCAAAAAAGATAGTAGCGGCAGATGGCTCAGGGTTTTGCAGGGGCCGGGGGTTGGGCCCGCACCGTTGCGGCTAACCAGGTTTCGAGTTCGCCAGCCGCTCTCATGAGACTGATTGCGGCCTGCCGGGCTTCGAAGTTGGTATTGAGGACAGCGACGAATTTTTCGCGCTCAGCGATGCGTGCGGTCTGCTCGTCTTTGGGAGACATCTGCGGACCAGAGAGGTTGCCGCTGCCTGCCTTCAATTGCACGAGCAGCACCTCTAACTGCTGCTGGGCGAGTTGCTGATCGAGAGACGCAATCTCTGCGCGGGCAGAGAGTTCAGCCGCCGTGTGACGGGCGCGGACACGGCTGTCGAAGAACTGATCGCGGATCGTATCGGCTTCGTGCTGGGCGTGGGCTGCATCGGCTGCGGCCTCGCGTGCCTTGGCGCGATGGACCATGTCGTAAAGAGGGACGGTGATCTGTACGCCGACTGCGGCGTTGTTCTGCTGGAAGCGGAAGTAATAATCCTGGAGGTTGTTGAACTTGGCAAAGCGGCTGTACTGGGCGTCGAAGGTGATCTGCGGTCTCCAGAGATAGCGGGCTTCCCCGAAAGCGGTCTCGAGTTTGGAGCGAGCCATGGCGTAGGCGGAGTCGACTGCCGGACTGGTGGTCGTGGGGGTGAGGGTGAGATCGGACGAGAGGGTGGGGAAGGCGGGGACGCTATCGCTGGTGGTGCCCAGGGCCTGCGCGGGAAGACCGATGAGGCGGGCTAGATGGGCCCGGTCGGCGTCAGTTTCATCTTCAGCGCGAAGCCGGGCAAGGCGCACCTGCGCGGCAGTGAGACGCGAGGTGGTGAGATCGATCGGGGTATCCTGGCCGGCGTCGAGACGGTCTTGAACAATGCTGACGAGGCGGTCGGCGAAGCTTTGCTGCTCCTGGAGTGCGGCCTGCCGTTGCATGTCGCGATCAAGCGCGAGGTAGGTGATGGCAGTATCTTCGGCTACGCCTTCACGAATGTCCTTGAGGCTGAAGTTGGCGGCATCGAGCGCGGCCTGGGCGGCACGAAGATAGTCGCGCTGCGAGTAGCTGAAGACTAACGACTGCGAGGTGATATTGAAGATCGACGGCTGGCCGAGCGGGAAGCCGTAAGAGGGCGGACCGAGGCCGGAGCCTCCGACGACGTTCGGAATGTAGGCATCCCGTAGCTGCTGGAGAACGGCGAGCGCCTTGTCGACGTCGGCACGGGCCGTGAGGACCTTGGGGCTACTTTTCAGAGCGAGGTCGACCGCCGTAGTGAACGATATCTGTGCGCAGGCTGGCGCGACCGCTAAGGCGAACGCAGAGCACGCGATACATAGGCGAAAGATGCGGATCATACGTCCTGAGATATTCCTTAAGAGCGGTTAGAGACCATGGTATCGCCTTTTCTTCACGAGCCCTGCATCGCTTTGCGGGCAGGTGCATAGTTGGATGCGAGGGCAAGAGCTGCTGCGTATTCACGATGCGCGGCGGCAGGGTCGCCGTGGTGCGCGAGGAGATCGCCTAGCTGGACGTGCACCTTGAATGCGGGGGCATCATCGGTCTTGGCGGGGGAGGAGAGGTAGGCACGGAGCAGAGTCTCGGCAAGTTCAGGGGAGCGGTGAGCGTCCGTAAGAATGCTGGCCGCGTCGACGAGGGAAGGACCCTTGCGGCGGTCTGTAGCGATCCCTGACTGGAGGGCATCGAGCATCTTGTCGGGCTGATTGTGGCGTTGGTAGAACTGGCCGAGGTCGATGTAGGCCTCAGGGGTTTTGCCGGCAGCCACGGCGTTGCTGAATTCGGTCTCGGCAATGGCGTTTTCTTTTTTCTTTTCGGCAATCAGAGCCAGCAGGCGATGCGCCTGAGAGGGAAAGTGAGGTTGCATTCGAGCAGCGAGGGCCTGGGCTTTGTCGAGGCCGCCACCAACGAGGCCGGGCGCGGCAACGTAAAACTCGCCCAGATCGTTGAGTGCGTGGATGTTTTCAGGATCAAGCTGTGCGGCGCGCTCGAAGGCATTACGAACTTTGATGGCGAGGCTTAGCGCACTCAGTGGGTTGGCGTGGGAGGCCTTGAACCCGTAGGCCCGCCCGAGCCACACCTGATTGTCACTGTTGGCGGGGGCGGTGGTTGCGGCAAGTTCACACTCATGGATGGCGTTATCGGCCATCTCCTGAGCGTAGTAGATGCGGCAGAGAAGCTGGTGAGCCTCGGCATCGCCAGGCTGCGCGGCCAATATCTCGCGAAGACTGGCGGTTGCTTCATCGACGCGGCCCTGCTGGAGAAGAGCATTGGCCTGGGCTGTGTCAGCCATGAGAAAGCGAACGCTTAAAAGAATGAGGAGAAAGAGCGAAAAGGCAACGCGCATACGGTACCGAGATGTCGTGATGAGCATGACTAATCGACTATTTTTACCGGGAGTCCATTGGATAGTTCACGGTTGTTGATGGCACCGAGAGCGACCGTATCTTTTTCGGTGAGGCCGCCTGTAATCTCAGCGCGAATGAGATTGGTGGCTACGCCAATCTGAACGGGAGTGCGGACAAGTTTGCCATTGACGACACGGTAGACAAAGTCGCCTCCGTCGGTGTGCAGGGCCTCGCGGGGGATGCTGAGAGCATTGAAACGCTGCGCGGTAGTAACCGTGACGATGACATTGGTGTTGGGCAGCAGCTCACCACGAGCATCATCGACGGTGATGATGCACTCTCCGACGTTGCGGGTGCCGTAGGTGATGACTGTGGTGGGGGCGATGCTGATGTGTCCGTGCCAGGTCTGGTTGGGCTTTGCGTCCCAGGTGATCTTTACTGCTTGTCCGACGGCGAGTTTGCCGATCTCCGGTTCGTCGAAGTAGGCGTGAACCTGAATTTTGTTCAGGTCAGCTACATCGACCAGATTCTCTCCGGCGGGCACAAAATCGTAGGTGGAGACGGGGATGGAATAGACTGTCCCGGCCTTCGGCGTCCGGATATTGAAGGACGCATAGCTGCTCTGTGCTGCCTGAAGCGCTGCCCGGGCGTCTGCGACTTGTGCCTCTACGCGGGCTTTGTCGGCTGCGCTGTAACGTTGGGTGGTGCGTGACTGAAGACTCTGCAGGGAGTTGTTGGCTGCTTGGAGGCGCTGTGCCGCAGCAGCGACTTCGCTGGCGGAGGCCGCACCTTTCTGTTCGAGTTGTTTCAGCGCATCGAGATCTCTGGTTGCCTGCTGCTGCTGTAACTGAGCCCGGCTGAGATCCCCGGAGAGGCTGATCCGCTCTTCCTGAGACCCGCCCTGTTCCATGTCATGGAGAGTTGCTTCGGCAGTGCGTAGGGTGGCATTTGCCGTAGCGAGCTTTGCCACGGCGTCGGAGTCGTCCATTTTCAAGAGAAGATCGCCGACCTTGACCTTCTGCAGGACATCGACGTAGACCTTGGCGACGACTCCGGCTGCGGGAGCGTATGCCTGAAACTCGCCAATCGGTTCGACCTTTCCGTTGGTCGAAACTGAGCTGATAAGACTTTGACGAGTGACTGCCGCTGCGTGAATCTCTACAGCCTCGCGGGTTGAGGAGCGGGCAATGACGAATGCGAGAATAATGATGGCGAGGACGACGACCCACAGCACTATGGGATTGAGTCGTCTTGTCTCGGTCGTCGGCATCAGATAGAAGGTTCAGTATATAAGACTGTGGATGCACCGGAAACGAAGCAAAAAGTTTGATCACAAGGGTGGTTACCCCCACAGTTACGAGGGTATAAGGCATATGACCTGGGCAAAGAGGGAGGGACTGGGGAGCAAAACCCTGCACTCTGCCTGCTTAAGATGCCAGCGACAGCGAGACTTCAGCAGGCTATCCGGATGTCGACGAGTTCGAGTTCGAGAGCGGGGAATTGAGGGTGGGTCTTCATTTTGAGGCAGTACGCGACGTCTATCCGCGATCCCTCGGCAAGAGCCATCTCCGCGCAACGAGCGGGCCAGTCGATGGCGCGGCTCCATCCCAGGGCGCTGAAGCGAAGAAGTTCTCCGGATCTTTCGAGTTTGAGGCAGATGTGTTTTTCCTTGATGAAGCGAACCGGCGCGGTGAGCGTGAGGCCGCGAGTGACAAAGACCGGCTCACGATTTCCGATTCCGAAGGGTTCGCATCGCGTGAGCCAATCGAAGAAGGTTTGCGTCAGGTCGCTGAGGAGAACCTCGGCGTCGCATTGCAGGGGGGGTGTGAGCACGGCTCCAGTCAACCGGGTGGCGCCGTAGAGCTGCATTCGTTCGCGTAGAAGAGCCATGCGTTCGGATGGCATGGAGAATCCGACAGCGTGAGCGTGGCCGCCGAAGCGGGTGAAGAGAGCTTCCTGTGCATCGATCTTTCCCTGAACTGCGCCCTGAACTGCGTCCTGGACTTCGCCATGAACTGCGCCGTGAACCGCCGTTAGAGCTTCGAGCAGGTGGAAGCCTTTGATTGAGCGGCCCGATCCATGCGCATGTCCATCTTCGTGGGTGAGGACAAGCGCGGGACGTCCGGTGCGGTCGACGATCCGGGAGGCGAGAATCCCGAGGATGCCGCGATGCCAGTTGGGGTCATCCAGAATGACGCATTCAGCGAGGTCTGCGGCGGTTTCGTTCCGGGTTGCGAGTTGGGCTTCGATGGCCTCGAGCGCCTTTGCTTCGGTTGCGCGGCGCTCGTCGTTGAGGCGGTTGAGCTTTTCTGCCAGCTCGGTTGCGCGGGCTGGATCTTTCGTCAGGAAGAGCTCGACGACGTCGCTGGCGATGTCCATTCGGCCGGCAGCGTTGATGCGCGGGGCGAGGCGAAAGCCTACTTCGGTTGCGGTTGGGGCGCGGTTGATGGGGATTTGCGCAACCTGCATGAGGGCGCGCAGGCCGGGTTGGATGGGATTGCGGAGTTCTCGGAGGCCGAGTGCGGCGATGACACGATTTTCTCCTTCGAGAGGGACGGAGTCGGCGATGGTGGCGATGGCTACCAGCTTCAAAAAAGAGGGAATCAGGCTTCGCTTGAGGCGTAGACGCTGGGCATCCGGATCGTCTGCGGCTTCTGCTGCCGATAGTAACAAGGCGTGAGCCAGTTTGAAGGCGACCGCTGCGCCGCATAACGATTTGAATGGATAAGGGCAGTTGGCTTGAGCGGGATTGAGTACGGCAACTGCTTCGGGGATGCCGATCGCGTCGTCGGGGAGATGGTGGTCGGTGACGATGAGATCCATTCCGAGGGCTTTTGCTTCTTTGGCGGCGGCGAAGGCGCGGATGCCGGTGTCAACGCTGATGACGAGACGGACACCGGCTGCGGCGGCCTGTCCGAGAATGCCGGTCTGCATGCCGTAGCCTTCGCGGAGGCGGTGGGGGACGTGGTAGGTGACGATGCTTGGTGTGTCTTTGGAGCCGATGCGGGCTGATATCCGATCGATGGCGGTCTTGAGGAGGACGGTGGCGGTGGTGCCGTCGACGTCGTAGTCGCCGTAGATGAGGATGGGCTCGCTGGAGCGGACGGCTTGCTGGATGCGGCACACGGCAAGATCCATGCCCAACATGAGCATGGGGTCGATGAGGTCGTCGATGGTGGGGTTGAGGAAGGTTTGGGCGGCGGCGGGGTCAGCGATTCCGCGGGAGAGGAGGAGGCTGGCGATGGCGTTTGGGCAGTGGAGATGTTCGGCGAGGCGTGCGACCGCGGCAGGATCGACCGTTGGAGTCAGCCATTGCTGCGGCCCAGCGTGGGCGGAGGACATGGTTTGTTCTACTCGTCACTCTCACGGTTATCGACGACGATGCCGCCAAGGTCGGAGACTGTCTCCATCAGGTTCTGGAAGCTGTCGTACCAGTCGGTGGCGACCTCGAAGATGAACATGATGCCCTGGTGCGCGAAGCCGAGCTGGAGGTAGCCGACCTTGCCGACGTGGTTGACGAGATATTCGGCATCGTCGATCTCTTCTGAGGCATCGGGGAAGGTTTCGTCGCGAAGCTGGTCGAGAAGGATGGCGACGTCGGCCTTTTCGAGGACGACTTCGCTCATGGTGATGAAGGGTGCGCCCGCGGCTTTGGCGTGCTCGACGAAGTCCTTCCAGCCGTCAGGGTTGTCTTCTTCGAAGATGACGGTGGGGACGTCTTCGGTGATGAACGCGCTGAGACGGCGCATACCGTGGCCGGCGATGAAGGCCACCATGTCGTCCTTGAGCGAGATTAGATTGTCAGGTTGCATTCGGTGTTTATTGTCTCAGAAACGAGTGTGCGCCGCACAAGGAATCAAGGCGAAGCTGCGTGTTATATTCAAAGGAAAGTCAAATGATTTTTTCTAAAGATTACGTTGGATATCTGGCGCGCCAGACGGTAAAGCATTTAGCCGCCGAGAAGATGATCCACACCGAAAAGCCGGCACTGGTTAATGAGCGGGTTGCAGCCGCGATGGTGGAGGAACTGTCGCTCGAAGACCGCATTAATGATGAGGTGCGGGTGATTCTCGAGGCGTTTCAGGACGATATGCGCAAGACCGGCGCGAGCTACCCTGAGATGTTCAAAAAGGTGAAGAACGAGCTGGCCCGCAAGTACAAGGCGGTGCTGTGAGGATTTCGCGCGACAAGTTGAACAAGCTGGCCCATACAGTTGCGGATACTCTGGCTGAGATTGCCGAGGTGGACTTCCTGGAGGACCGGAATACGATTCGACAGGAGGCGCGGAAGGCGCTTGAAAAACTGCTGATGGAAGAGACGAAGATCGATGCGGCGGCGCGGATGAAGATCTCCTCGCAGCGGAAGATCATTACGGAAGGCTCGCAGGAGTGGGACATTCTTTACCGGAAGTATTATAACGATGAGGTAAAGAAGCTCGGGTTGTAAGAGACAGGGTGTTGGGAATAGGGTGTAGTGTGTAGTCCCCCCTCCCCGCCAAAAAGAGTGCAAAGTCTTCTAAAGAGATGGTTTAAGTCTGGACTTCCTGCTCGATTTGGGTTGTTTCTGGGCTTGGTGCCGGGCCCGTTATGGATATTGTGGGCTCTGGCAAAGGTGACTTTGTCAAGCTTGGGTGCAATCTCCACGATGGGCGTATCGGCATCTAGAACGACTTGGATATTTCGCTCAGGGCAGGCTCTCCACTCCGCTGCGCTCCGGTCGGGATGACAGATCATTTCGATAACTTTGGAGACAGGGAGTAGCCGGCTTCGATGAAGCGCAACCGTTTAGTTGCGTTTTGTTTTAGATTTCGCTAATATATGCAACTTGGAGGTTGCATGATGGCGAATGACCGGATTGAGAAGCAGATCGATTTGAAGGCGCCGGTTTCGAGAGTGTGGCGCGCGCTGACGGATTACCGCGAGTTTGGGGAGTGGTTTCGGGTGAAGCTGGAGGGGCCATTTGTGGCGGGTCAGGTTTCGCGTGGCCAGCTTACCTTCCCTGGATATGAACACCTCCAGATGGAGCTTGCGGTGCAGAAGATCGAGCCCGAGCGGTACTTCTCTTATACGTGGCATCCTTACGCGGTCGACCCCAAGGTGGATTATTCGCAGGAGACGCCGACGCTGGTGGAGTTCACACTGGAGAAGAGCGCGAAGGGCACGCTGCTGAAGGTGACGGAGTCCGGCTTCGATAAGATCCCGAGCGCACGGAGGCTGGAGGCGTTCCGCATGAATGAGAACGGTTGGGGACAGCAGTTGAAGAGCATCGAGAACTATGTCGCAAAAAGATCGTAGAGGCGGGGGCGGGGGACGGCCGGGTCATGCGGCCGTCTTCGCTGCGCTGGGGGACGAGACGCGGCTGGCACTGGTCGCGAGGCTTAGCGATGGGCGCCCGGCTTCGATCTCTCAGTTGACGGAGGCTCAGTCAGCTGGAGGCTCGAAGCTGACGCGGCAGGCCATTACGAAGCATCTTCGCGTGCTGGAGCGTGCACGGATCGTGCATGGCGTTCGTTCGGGGCGGGAGAGCTTGTTCGAACTTGATCCGAAGCCGATGGAAGAGCTGAGGGAGTATCTGGATCGGGTATCGGAGCAGTGGGACCGGGCGTTGGGGAGGCTGAGGTCGTTTGTGGAAGAGTGAGTGCGGCCGCGATCAAGGTTATGCGGCCGGTTGGTGGCGGGTCAGTTTCACGGCAATCGCGTCTTTCAGGACTTTAATTGCCAGGAATAAATTGCCGAACCACGTGTCCCTGGGCATCAAGGAAATCCAGGCTTGCCGTGCCGTCCGCAGTAACTTGCATCATGCGGCGGCAGTTGCCCTGCATTTCATCCATTACAACTTCGCCCGAATTCACAAGTCGCTCAGGATCACGCCAGCGATGGCTGCTGGGCTATCTGACCACGTTTGGAACTATGAAGAGATCGCGGCCCTAACCGAGTGGGGAGGGCAGTGGACCCGACCTTGAGTGATCCAGTAGAGTGGGTCGCAGACGTGAGCTGATTCGTGCTGCTCGAGGTCTGCTTTTCGTTTAGCGGTTGCGATGGCCGTAAAACAGTCCATACAGATTGAGTCGTGGGTGCCATCCCTGTTCTTTCGGTGTTGGAACCTTTTCCGAGAGATCATCGCGGGCCTCTTTCCGATGCCAGATTTAGTGTTGGGAAGAGTACCGCCGATCCGGATCGAGAATCTGTTCCGTTTTGCTCATGTGCGCCTGTGGATTTCAAACTGAGACACTACCGCCCGGTTTGCAGCAGCCTTGAGTTAGAAGCGGCTGCTTGCTATACTTCAAAGACGCGCTGGAGAAAACATCCTCCTGCGGATTGTGTGATTTGGCGTTATGGTGTAACTGGTTAACACGCCGCCCTCTCAAGGCGGAGAGTCCGGGTTCGAGCCCCGGTAACGCTACCAAATTCCATCGACCTGACTGGTATCGCTCCTGATTTCGGCTGTTAGAGAATCGTCAGGGAATCGACAACTGACTCACTGTGATCTGAGGAACAGCGGTGGCAGACTCTGTGGCGTCACTCTGCGGATAGCGGTACTCAAAATACCGTTTCTTGTTCAGGATCGGCCCTTCGAAGATTCTGGATGAAATGGCCGCAGCGAGATACGTCAGCGCGAAGGTGATGCAACCCATCATGATGCGAGTTCTGTAGGGGTGGGCCATGCCATGCTCAGGAATGAAATGGTTTCCGAGAATACGAACATAGTAAAAGAACGGCAGATGGAAGACATAGATGAAATAGCTATATTTCCCAAGCTGGACGACGAGCCTGCCCGAAAAGATTCGGCGCGCCAGAGTGCTGCCGGATGATGCCACACTGAGCCAGAGGAGCGATCCGGCAAAAAGCACCAGAACGGAGTATCCAATGCGAGTCATTGCAGGACTTCCGGGACCTGGCGTTCGCGCCAGGAAGGCCACGCCAGCGGCAGTAGCCCAGAAGAGAACGATGAACGTTTTCCGCAAATTTTCGCGGTCTCCATAGCGCGGAAGCATCATTGCCAGTATCGCGCCGAAGAGGAGACCGTCCATATGCAGCGGGGTGAAGCGGTAGATTAGATTGGAGTAAATCTCATTCCAATGCTGAACCCAAGGCAGGTTTCGCAGAACCGCCGAAGAAATCATACCCATCAGACAGAGAGCCATCAAGGATTGTTGGCGAAGATTGCGGACCACAGCCGGCCATACGAGGTAGAACTGCTCCTCGATAGCCAGACTCCAGAAGGGACTGAGCATCGGTATCAGGAGAGGATAGAAGGCGGTGTGCAGATTTGAGAGATTGACCCAATACCAGAGTGGTGCGTATGGACTGAATGATCCTACGGGGTGAAGACGAAAGAATTCAACATGTCGCCCGAGGGGAACTGCCACGCAGAAGATGAAAGCTACGGCGAGGTAGTAGACGGGAAAGATTCGCAACACACGCCGGATATAGAAGACGCGATAGTAGTTTGTAGCGGGGCGAGCGCGTATCAGAATTCCAGTGATGAGGAACCCTGAAAGAACAAAGAATACTTCAACACCCATCCATCCCATTTTTGCCAGGGGTAGCAGGAATTTGACAACGCCTGACGCCGTATAACCATCGTCCACAAAGAAATGAAAACAGAGGACGGAAAAGATGGCTGCGCCGCGCAAACCGTCCAATGCAAGAAAATGATGCCAGTTGCGCGTCTTCGACATAGCGGGAAGAATAACCTGTGCGGGTATTTTGCGGCTATCTTATTCTTCGCAGAATCCCCGTCCCCTAACCACGCCCGCAATCTTCCATCCGGGCTAGATCACTGAATTATCCTCCGGGGGTGGATAAAACACTTCGATGGCGGTAAATGCGCGGCGAGGTATGAAGCGTCCAGTCGTGACAAACTGTGCCGGGCTGAGCGCGATGCCGGGCTGGTTCTGAGCAGGTGAATGCGAGCTTTGCATCGTCCATACCAACCGATGTAAAATCTCTTTGAACGTCCTCTCAAGGCGAAGTGTCCGGGTTCGAGCCCCGGTAACGCTATCAAAATCTTCCCTTCTTCCGTTTCTACGAAGCAGACGGCATATAGTTGAGTAGTGGGACGATGTTGTGTGTTTGGCGCCATGGTGTAACTGGTTAACACGCGGCCCTTTCAAGGCTGAGAGTCCGGGTTCGAGCCCCGGTGGCGCTACCAAACTTTACGGAACCGATGTGGCGGCTCATGTCAGGGTGGGTGTTGCCCTGATCTGAGAGATCTGAAGGGGAATCGCATTGGCGGGAACGAGGAAGAGCCGGGCTGCCGACGTAGTCTTTGAGGGAGTTGTTATTCCGAGGGGCACGCGCTCGGCAAAGCTGGCCAAGAAGGGGATTACCAACGAAGAGGAGATGGGGAAGTTTCTGACGGCGGTATTCGCCGACACGTTGAAGGGCAAAATAACTTTGCCTAAGCCCGCGTCCGGCATGGGCGTACCATCACGAATTCTGAACGGCATGGAACAGAAGCTTAGGCGGGGACTGCCTATTGGCATTCAGGCGAAGGGCAATCTCAAGAGACCGCGCAAGTCCAAGGCCAAACAATTGTAGATACAGTTCGATTGCTCCGCTCCCTATCCCGTCTTCCATTTATCTGCATCCTATGATGCAGACAGAATGAGGAGGATGATTATGGCCGCAACCTCGGACAGAGCAGCTAGTAACGTTGGCAAACGCACGCCCCCTGAATCAAATCCCACTAAAGAATCAGATCCCACTCAAATTGATCGCAATGCGCCTGCTGGAAGCGAAGACTCTCTCGGTGCGGAAGGTGTTCGTGATGGCCGTCCTTCGACGGACGATAGCGTAGTCGAGGCAATGGATGAAGAGAGTCCGGGCTTAATCAGTGAGTAGGTGCGCTATCCAAACATCAGAGGGTCTGCCCATAGGACAGACTCTTCTCTTGCCTTTTCCCGTTGGTCCTTACCCTTTGATCCGTTCCTTGACACTGTGGGCCAGCTTCTCGATCTCATCTGCTTTTTTGATCATGTCCAAGGACAAGATGTCCTTGTTGGACTCGTCGACCTGCTCTTTGAGGGCTGTGGTCAGCGCCAGCAACTTATCCGTATCGGCTACTAGCCGCTTCTGCCGTTCGCTCATCAGCATTCTCTTCTGCTCAATGTGCCGCATGATGTCGGGCTGCGACATGCTGGGCATCTGGTTTGTCCAGGGGGAAGGCGCCGGTATCTGTCCTCCGCTGATTTTTGCTGAACCTGCTGTAACCAAGACCATTCCAACCACTGTCATTGTTAGCATTCTCATAAAAGTCTCCGATCAACCGGGCGTAATAATGCTCCTTCCTGCCATGAGTGCGCAAGATGCTGACAGGTATATTTTTGGTTCCACTTCAGCGTCATTTACAAGGGCCGGGATAGGGTGTAGGGGAGGAGTTTGGCGGCTAAAAAGTACGAACCGAATGGCGGGAACGTGAGCGATATACTGGATAGGTGAGCAAGACTTTCTATATCGAAACGTTTGGCTGCCAGATGAATGCCCATGACTCGGAGAAGGTGATTGGGACGCTGGAGCAGCAGGGGTATGCCCGGGTGGAGGATGAGGGCGAGGCCGGGCTGATTCTGTATAACACCTGCTCGATTCGGGATAAGGCTGAGCAGAAGGTGTTTCACCGGCTGAACGAGTACAAGCGGCTGCAGGGTGAGGGGAAGAAGTTCGCCGTGTTGGGGTGTGTGGCGCAGCAGGAGGGTGAGCGGATCTTTGAGAAGGCTCCGTATGTGTCGCTGGTGGCGGGGTCGGCGTCGTATCGCAATCTGCCGGAGATGCTGCGGCGGCTGGAGGCGGGGGAGCAGCGGATTACGGGGCTTGATGACCGGCAGACGGATTTGACGTTTGAGACGGAGTTTACAGCGCGGTCGAATCCGCATCGCGGGTATATCACCATTATTGAAGGGTGTGACAAGTTTTGCGCTTACTGCGTGGTTCCGTATACGCGCGGCAAGGAGCGAAGCAGGACTTCCGCTTCGGTGATGGTGGAGGCGCGGAAGATGGTGGACCTGGGGTATACGGAGATTCAGTTCCTGGGGCAGAATGTGAACTCGTGGCGTAATCCCTCGGATTCTCCGGGGCGGAAGTCGTTTGCGGAGCTGCTGGTGGCGGTGGGGGAGTTGCCGGGGATTCGGCGGGTTCGGTTTACTACGTCGCATCCGCGGGACTTTACGCGGGATATTGTGCAGGCGATTGATGCTACTCCGACGCTGTGCGACCATGTGCATCTGCCGGTGCAGTCGGGGTCGAGTGCGGTGCTGAAGGCGATGGCGCGGGAGTATACGCGGGAGTGGTATCTGGAGCGGATGAGCTGGATCAAGGCGGCGACGCGGGATATCAGCATTACGAGCGATATGATTGTGGGGTTTCCGGGGGAGACGGATGCGGATTTTGAGGAGACGATTACACTGGTCGGCGAGGTGAAGTACGACGCGGTGTTTGCGTTTAAGTTTTCGCCGCGTCCAAATACTCCGGCGGTGACGATGGCGGATAGTATTCCGGATGAGGTGAAGACGGAGCGGCTGAAGATTTTGATGGACCGGCAGCGGGAGATTCAGCGCGAGCACTATGGACGGCATCTGGGACAGGTGCAGGAGTGCATGGTGGAAAGCTATAATCCCGCGCGTGGTCAAGTTGTTGGGCGCAGCTCCCAGAATAAGACGGTGAACTTTACTACTGCGCGGATTGCGCAGCCGCCGGTTGGGAGTTATGTGCCGGTTCGGATTACGCAGACGCTGCCGAACTGCCTGGTTGGCGAGGCGATGGCGGACTCGGCGGAGGCTGCGGCGTTTGTGCCGGTGGCGCGGGTTCCGCAGTTTGTGGTGTTGAACTGATATGACGACGACTCCGACCCATCCCGTGACACAGGCCTCCGATGAGGTGGAGATGCAGATTCGCGGGCTGATGATGGACCCGGTGACGAATATGCCGATCATCGTGCTGAAGGATATTGGGAGCGATCTGGTGCTGCCGATCTGGGTGGGGATCTTTGAGGCGAATGCGATTGCGCTGGAGCTGGAAAAGACGGCGATGCCTCGTCCGATGACGCATGACCTGATGCAGAACATGGCGAGAGGATTGAATGCCGAGGTGCGCAAGGTGGTGGTTTCGGAGCTCCGCGATGATACGTTTTATGCGGTGATCTGGATGGACCATGCGGGGGAGACGGTGACGATGGATGCTCGACCATCGGATGCAATAGCGCTTGCATTGCGTTGGGATTGCCCGATTTATGTCAATCGCGATGTGCTGGAGAATTCGAAGCAGGCGGCGAGCGCGCAGCATGTGAATGCCGATGAGATGCGGCGGTGGCTGGAGAATTTGAACGACGACGATATGGGACGGTACAAGATGTAGGTGGGTTTGCGACCTGGCGCTGAATCGTCGCGATAAGAAGGCATACCCCAGGGGCTGAAGCCCCGTTTCTGAGATACGTTGAGAGACCCAAGGCTAAAGCCTTGGGCTACCCAGAAGCCAAAACGTCGCTTTTGACCCTGATTTAGTGCGGGTCGGGTGGCTTGCCGGTTAGTTGGTGGAGGAGGCGGTCCCAGGTTTCGCCGTATTGGTCCCATCCGCCGAGGGTTTTGACGCGGAGTATGGCTGCTTCGCTGAGTCTGTGCTGGAGGTCGGGGTCGTCGGCGATCTGTTGCATGCGTTGGGTGAGAGCGTCGACGTCGCGGTCGGGGACGATGAAGCCCTGTTGGCCATCGGTGAAGAGGTCTTCGGCGCCGGTGGCGGTGGTGGCGAGGACGGGGCAACCGCAGGCCATGGCTTGGCCCTGGACGAGCGCTAGGCCTTCTTCGATGCTGGGTAGGACGAGCAGGTGGCTGGCGCTCATTTTTTTTGCGAGCTGTGCCTGAGGCAGAGGGCCGGTGAAGACGACGTTGTCCGTGGGCAGGGTGGAGAGTAAGGTGCGGATGTCGTCCTGAATGGCGCCGGCGATGGTGAGGTGTTTGTTTGAGTGCTTGAGGCGGGCGAAGGCCTGAAGGAGATAGGGGATGCCTTTGCGCAGGCTGACCTGACCGGCGAAGAGGACCTCGAAGGAGTTCTGCGGTGGGCCTTCGGTGCGGGTGAACTGATCGAGGCGGACGCCATACGGGATGACGTGGACCTTTTCGGCGGGGATTCCCATTGCTACGAATGAGCGTTGGGCTACGGTGGACGGCACGGTGATGGCGTCGGCGAGTGAATAGATTTTTTCTTCACGTATGGCGATGTGGGGCTTGCTGAAGGGCTGGGGAAGGTTCCAGCGGTGGTACTCGTCTGCGACGATGTTTTCCTGATAGCGCTGGTGGGTTGAGCCGCGATCGCAGATGAATCTTCCGCCGTTGGTTTGCACCTTGTGTCCGGTAAGCAGGCCTGCGCCGGAGATGGCGATGAAGGCGTCACAGGAGCTGATTCGACTGTTGGTCCATTGGTCGAAGGCGAGGGTGTTCCAGGAGTTCATCTTCGAAGAGATGGCGGGCGGGTAGTAGCGGGAGTGGTTGAGCAGGTAGTCTGTCGTGTGAATCAGGGGAAAAGTGCTGACGAGGGAACGGGGAAGGCCTTCGCGCTTCAAGCGAGCCCAGGGCCAGGTGGAGTAGATCTTCTGAAGATGTCCTCTGTGGTGCAGTTGGTGTGCCAGCTCAAAGTGGTGATAGACACCAAAGACTGCCAGGGCGATTTGCATTGAATCGTTTGTCCTCGACTTCCGAGTGTTCGGTCTGAGTTTACAGGGTCATGGCGCCGGGGCGCGCGATGGTATATCTAGAGTGAGTTGTGAGGCCGTCAGGATCGCGTGAGGCTAATCGCGAAAGGAAGCCGGAGTTTGAGTCTTAAGCGGTTCATCAAAGGAACGGGATTCTCTGCGATCGCAGCGTTTGAGCGTGGGTTCGGGACAGGACGTTCCGGCGAGAGGGAGTTGTCGAGTTTCAGGAACTTTCTTCTGCTGCAGCATGCCATGGCGTTGGGCACGGTGGTGCATGCTACGCCGCTGATTCCTGCGCTGCGGGAGGCGATGCCGGATTCGAGGATTGCGGTGGCGTCGAGCGGCTTTGCCCTGGAGGTTCTGCGTAACAATCCCGGGATTGAGCGATTGATTGAGACGCCGAGTCCTCTGAACGACTGGAGGAGTGCGGCTGAGGTATTGCGGAGAGAGAATCCGTTTCGCGGGGGAGACTTTGTTCTTATCACGCCGGTAGGGAATGACCGGACGAAGATTGCGCTGCAAACGTTGTTTGTTGGAGCCGGCGCGCGTGTGGGGTTTACTCAGGTTCCGGCGCTGTATCGAGCGGCATTCGAATTCGATTATTCGAAGAGTCAGATTGAGAATAATCTGTCGATTTTGCCTGCTTTGGGGCATCCGGTTCGGCACTTTGAGCCGCAGATGTTCTTCGGCGCGGAAGACGTGGACTGGGCAGAGCGGATGCTGGTGGAGAGCGGGGTGCAGGCCGGCCAAGTGGTGGCGGCGTTTGTGACGCAGACGAGCGTGACGCAGCGCAAGAACTGGCGGAAGGAGCGATTTCAGGCTGCCGCGGAGTTTCTTATCGAACGCTATGGAGCGCATGTTGTTTTTCTTGGAACGGAGTCCGAAGCAGCGGCGATCGATGATCTGCGGAAGGGGATTGCGGGTGCGACGAGCAGCTTTGCGGGGAAGACGAATCTTCTGCAGATGGCGGCGCTGCTGAGTTTGTGCGATGTGGGACTGACGCTTGATACCGGCACGATGCACGTGGGGCGCACGGTGGGATTGCCGATGGCGATTATCGCTCCGGCGTGGTCGCCGCCGCTGGAGTGGCTGCCGCTGAACAATCCTCGATATCGCATTCTGAAGAATGCGGAGATGGAGGTTTGTCCTCCGGACTATGTTATCGATGAGGTTTCGGTTGATGAGGTGACTGGGGCGTTGCAAGGGTTGTTGGAAGAGTTTCCGCCGGGGAGTCGCCGGTCGGGTTGAGAGTCCGGATGATGTCCAGTGATACTAGCGCTGGCAGAGGGTGTCGAGGTGGGCGAAGAACTCGGGGAAGCTGATGGCGGCGGCTTCGGCTCCTTGAATTTCGGTGTCACCGGTTGCTCGCAGGGCTGCGATCGCGAAGGCCATGGCGATGCGGTGATCGGAGCCGGAGTCGATCACCGCGCCGTGGAGTTGCTGGTTGCCGGGGATCTCGAGGCCGTCTTCGTGTTCGGTGAAGGTGGCTCCCATGGCTTTTAGGTTTTTGGCTACGAGGGCGATGCGGTCGGACTCTTTGACGCGGAGCTCGCGGGCGTCGCGGATGGTGATGCCGTTGGTGGTGTAGGGTGCGATGGCGGCTAGGACGGGGAGCTCGTCGATGATCTGGGCGGAGAGCGCTCCGCCGATGTGCATGCCGCGGGGGCCGGCGGCGGGGCCGTTGACCTGGATGGTGCCGATGAGTTCGCCGTGGTGCTCTTCTACGTTGAGGACTTTGATTTTGCCGCCGAGAGCGGTGATGACGTCGAGCAGAGAGGCTCGGGTGGGGTTCATGCCGATGCTGTCGAGGATGAGGTTGGAGTCGGGGAAGAGAAGAGCGGCGCAGAGGAAGAAGGCGGCGGAGGAGAGATCGCCGGGGATGGTGGCGTCGATA
>Ga0210410_10002113_pt1 | contig 18020 bp, 12 predicted proteins | sample IncBWC4MmetaG_FD_161058 | JGI IMG/M metagenome (GOLD analysis project Ga0210410, IMG submission 161058) | Forest soil microbial communities from Barre Woods Harvard Forest LTER site, Petersham, Massachusetts, United States - Inc-BW-C-4-M | ecosystem: Environmental > Terrestrial > Soil >... | reverse complement strand
TGATCGCACTGCTCGCGCGTCGACACTTTCTTGCTTTGGCTGGTTCCGAAACAACCGTTGCGTGAAGCACGAACGTGTGCCCTCGTGACAGACTAACCCTGCACCTTCGATCTCGACCTGCAACAGGAGTGTGTCGCGATCGCAATCGATGGTGACGGCGAGTAACTTGAGCCGGTTGCCCGAGGTCTCTCCTTTGGTCCAAAGCTGATTGCGCGTGCGGCTGAAAAACGTCACATAGCCGGTGATGAGCGTATGCTCGCAGGCTTCGCGATTCATAAAGCCCAGCATCAGCACCTCACGGGTCTTCGCGTCCTGCACAATGGCCGGCGCGAGTCCCTGCATCTTGTCAAAATCGATTTCCCGGTTCATAAGCCTGTCCTCTCGGCAAAAACAAAAAGCCCGCTGACCTTGAATCGCATCAGCGGGCTCGAATCTCTTTAGGTGTTGCGCTAGCTCAGCCAAACACCCCCGCCGACGCGCTTTGCGCGTGATGGTGATGATGATGACGATGAGCCAGACTGGTCACGGCCATAAGATAGCGAAAACATCAACCATTGTCAAAACAAATTTGTTTAAATAAACTTCGTGGCCGAGACAAATAAGCTAGACCGGCAAGTTAAGAGTACCTCGCTGCGAAAGGTGGAATGCAGGCTGGAGCGGGAGCTAATCCGGAGATTCAAGGCACACTTATGATGGAGAAGATGAGAATATCGATCGCCGCGCACCTGGCATTGACCTTCGTGCTTGTCGGCAATTTGTTCGGAGTCAGTGCCAACGATGCTGCCGGATCTGTCCCTCTGACATCAGTCCCGACGTTTTCCACAAAGAACATCGGACGACAAGGCCATTTCTATGTGGGCGGCAAGTGGGTGGGCGAGCCCGGCAAGGAAAGAATGCGCGGTGCCATGTACGTTGAGGTGTGGGTACCGAAGAAGATCAAGCATGCGTATCCGATCCTGTTCGTACAAGCCGGAGGGGGACAAACCAACATTGCCTTGCTGCAAACACCAGATGGCCGTCCGGGCTGGGCCTATGATTTCGTTAACAAAGGCTACACTGTCTACATGATGGATTTTCCGGGTCGAGGGCGCTCCGCCTACATCCCGGGCGTTGACGGCGACCTGATTTCACCCCGCACAGCCGAACACATGGAAGAGGTTTGGACAGGGGGGCATCCGCCTACGAATCCGCAGCGCAGTTGGCCTCAAGCCAAGAAGTACACGCAATGGCCGAGTGACGCACCAAACAAAGGTAAAATCGGCGACCCCGTGTTTGACTATTTTGCCAAGACTGAACTCGCGTTTCCGTCGGCCGACGACATGGAGCAGCTTTCTGCGGATGATCTGGTGCAATTGGTAGATTTGATCGGGCAACCGGTCATTCTGCTTCTGCATTCGAGGTTAGCAACTTCTGGGTGGCTGCTCGCAGATGCCCGGCCGAAACTCGTCAAGGGCATTATTGCGGCCGAACCGTGGGGCCCGCCCATTGAGAACGCGGAATTGGATGCTACAGGTCCGGGGCACATCTGGGGCCTGACCAACTTCTCCATTCACTACGATCCCCCGATCAAGGAAGCGTCTGAATTACAAACCGTGCGCCAGGACAAGGCCGATGGGCCGGATCTCGTTCCTTGCTGGATACAGAAAGAGCCCGCGCGAAAACTCATAAACCTGGAGGCTATCCCGGTCCTCAATGTTTCCGCGGAGGCGAGCTATCACCGTCCCTATGCCCACTGCGTTGCGAAGTGGCTCAATCAGGCGGGCGTAAGGACCACATACGTGAACCTGGAGGATGTCGGGCTGCCCGGTAATGGCCACCAGATGATGTCCGAAAAGAACAGCGCTGGCATCGCGAAGTTCTTCATGACCTGGCTCGATAAGAACGTTCACTGAGCGGGACGTCAGAAATTGATGCGCTGGGAAAGCTGCTCAAATCGTGGATCGGAATGAAGACTGCCGAGTTCGGGATCCAATTTCAGAAACACCATCGCGGTGGATCGATCGTCATAAGCTCTTTGCAGCCAGTTGAAGGCCTGATCGTTGTCGCCGAGTCCGGCGTAAACCAGTGCAATCGCAAATGCGGGCACATACTGTTGCTCGCTTCGCCCTTGTAAGTCCTGTAGTACCTCGCGCGCCCGGTCTGATTTTCCGGAGATCGCGTAGACATGCCCCAGCGAGCCTTTGTAACAAGTATCGCCTCCGGACAGGCTTACGGCCTGCTCCAGTTCCGAGATCGCCAGGTCGTACGATTTTTTTTGCTCGTAGGCTCTCCCCAGTCGGAAGTGCGTGCGCGGAAACGTGGGATCGATTTCGATCGCTTTCTTGAGGATTTCAATCGCCTGATCGCCTTTACCTGCAAGAGACAAGGTCCATCCCGCATTGCTGCCGATGATCAGCGAAAGGGGATCGTCCTCCAGTGCGCGCTGCGCCTCCGCAATCGCTTCCGGATATCGGCCCATAGCCGCGAGGCTCTCGCCGTACCAGGAGTGTGCCATGGCGTAGTTAGGGTTGTCGGCGAGGGCGCGGCGGAATTCGTTGCCGGCGTCGACTCCGCTCCAGTCGTAGTAAAAATTGATAAAACCCAACGTGGCATGGGCTTCGGCGAGTCCGTCGTCCATTTCCAAAGCTCGCTTCGCGGCTTCCTTGGCGGCCGGGAAAGCCTCTTTCGGCGGAAGCACCGCGTAAAGACCAAGGGTGGCATAAGAATCCGCAACGCCGACGTAGGCTTCCGCAAACGTTGGGTCAAGAGTAATTGCCTGGCGGAAGTATTCCAGACCCTTCTTCATCCCCTTATCGGTTCTCTTGTTCCAGAAATAGCGGCCCTTGACGTAGGCTTCATAGGCGTCAGGCCTCTCTGTAGAGCGCTTGTTAAACCGGCGCGTTTCTTCTCCGGTCAGTTTTAAGCGGATGGACTGAGCAACGCGCTCCGAGAGCGCATCCTCAAGGGCAAAGATGTCAGTGAATTCCTTGTCGAAAGTTTCGCCCCAAAGTTGCACGCCGTCGCGTACACGGATGAGTTGTACGGTTAGACGAACGCGATCCGCCTCCCTTTGAATGCGTCCATCGAGGACGGCGTCGACGCCCTGCTCCCGGCCAGCGGCCTGCGGGCTCAGATCCTTTCCCGCGTATCTCTGAATGGCGTTGGTTGGGCGTACGATGATCTTCCCAGTGTTTCCAAGTCGAGTGATCAAAGCATCTGCCATCCCCAGCCCCAGGTATTCGTCGCGACGCTCAGCGCCCAGCGTCTGGAACGGAAGCACCGCAAGCGAGTGAATTGCTTCCTGTTCTTGGACTTGGCCGGCCCCGCCCCGACGATGAATAACCACCCAGACCAGGATCGAGAACGCGCCCAGGACAAGTGCAGCCGTCAGAACGCTCCACCGAAAAATTCCCCGAGGAGCGACGCTTGACGGCTTCGCGACAACTGCCGCCACTTGCTCCTGAACTCTCCTCTCCTCTAGGGTTCCCTGAGACTCTTCCGGCGGCTGCCGGTGCAACACGCTTTCCGGCTCACCAACCTGCCTGACGTCGGCCACAAAACGATAACCCCGTTTAGACACGGTCTCGATGTACCTATGTAGCCCGCGATCATCATTCAGAGCTTTCCTGAGGAACGAAACGGTGACCGAGAGATTACCTTCCTCCACGATCGAGCCTTGCCAGACAGCCTTCAGCAATTCGTCCTTTTCGACAAGATGTCCTCCTCTCTCCACCAAGAACACCAGCAGGTCGAATGCCTTGGGAGTCATGGGCACAGGGTGGCCGTCACAGAGGAGGAGGCGCTCTGGGGGGTCTAGCTGAAAGGGCCCGAACTCATACAACTGCTTGACCGAAGGTCCCATTACAATCGGAAAAATAAATCCTTAAGATTTCTTTTGGCAATTCTACAAGACTTTCCGCCGAGGTAGCCACTAAGGTTCCTGCCGCATCGCGGAAAAGTTAAAAGCGTTCCGGGGATGGCATTATAACTCACTTGCGACGTGCCAGAAAACGTCGCATTTTAGACAGAAAATAGAAAGAAGAGTGAGGGTTTCTCATGCACGATCGAAGTTGGGGGATTCTTGATGGCGCGCTTGCTGCATTCCTGTTGGTAGCGCTCTGTGTTCTGTCGCCGCTCCGTGCCCACGGCCAAGTCTCCGGCGCAACGCTTTCCGGAACCGTGACTGATTCCACGGGCGCGGTCATACCCAACGTCCAAGTCTCGATTAGGAACCAAGCCACCGCGGACGTCCGGTCGGTGAGCGTTGATTCGGCGGGGTTTTATTCCGCGCCGAACCTCCTGCCAGGCAAGTATGATGTCACCGCTGCAGCGACGGGCTTTGCTACCACGGTGCAAAACGGCGTCATATTGACAGTCGGCGCCCAGCAATTACTCAATATCAGGATGAAGGTTGGCCAGGTTGCTGAAAAGATTGAAGTGACCGACGCCGCCCCCTCGGTGCAACTGACTAACGCTACTGTTGGTGGTGTTGTCAGCCAGGAGGCTGTCGCGCAATTACCTTTGAATGGCCGCGATTGGACCTCCCTGGCCACCCTCCAGCCAGGTGTCGACTCGGTCGGATCAATTCAGGCGAATACGGGGTCGCCGGACAGGGCACGCAGGGGCTACGGAGTGCAGATGACCATCTCCGGGTCGCGCCCCACGCAGAACAACTATCGCATCGACGGTATCAGCGTGAATGATTACACCAACGGCGGTCCCGGTAGCGTGGAGGGCTCTACGTTGGGAGTCGATGCAGTGCAAGAGTTTTCCGTGCTGACCAGCAACTATTCGGCCGAATATGGGCGCACTTCTGGAGGGGTTGTCAACGCCCTGACCAAATCAGGAACGAATCAGTTTCATGGCGACGTCTACGAATATCTTCGCAACAGCGCCCTGGACACCAGGAATTATTTTGATCCTCCGGGTTCGATCCCGGCCTTCCGCCGAAATCAGTTCGGAGCGGCCATCGGCGGTCCGATCTGGAAGGATCGCACATTTTTCTTTGCAGACTACGAGGGATTGCGCCAGAACCAAGGAATCACCGCCACGGTTCCTGTTCCCTCGCTTGCAGTGCGCCAGGGGATCCTCTGCTCGATCCCACAACCCGGTGTGTGCTCCCCGCACAAGGTTACCGGCGCTTTCAACCCGGATCCAGCGACTGGAATTGATAAGTCGGTTTTACCTTACCTGGGCCTGTGGGGCGCCCCCAATGCGGGGTTGGTTGGCAATGGGGACGTCGGCTTCTACTCCTTTACCGCGCCTCACATTACTTCGGAGGACTTCGGGACGGGCCGCGTCGATCACAGATTTTCGTCCACCGACAGTTTGTTCGCAAGTTACCAGTACGACAAAGCCACAGCTACGCAGCCCGACCCGGCGAACGATGTACTGGTGGGAAACACAACCGGGAGGGCATATGCTGCCGTCGAGGAGACTCATATCTTCACTTCGCAGACCGTCAATTCCGCTCGTTTCGGATTCAACCGGTCTCTTCATACCTCGCAAGCCGCAAACGCGATTAATCCGCTAGCTGCGAATCCGGCCTTGGGCGAAAGCCCCGGCGCAGACAACCCGCAAATCGACGTGCCGCCATACATTTCCATCCAGGCGGGAGCAAACCAAGTCGAGCGTCTCGACTTCTTCGAGAATTCGTACCAGGGCTACGATGACGTTTTCCTGACTCGGGGAAAGCACAGCCTGCTACTGGGCTTTGCCGTGGAACGAGTCCAGTTGAATGCGTATGATCCCGCTCCGTTTGGTGAAATCGCATTCGGCACCCTGGCAGATCCGGCGAACAACGGTTTCTTGACGAATAATCCAATAGTTCTTTTTGCCCCGCTCCCGAGCGCGCCATTCATCCATTTCAATTTCCGATCCACTATTTTCGGCGCCTATGTTCAGGACGACATACGCTTGCGCCCGACTTTGACGGTGAATGTGGGATTGCGCTATGAGATGTCGACGGTTCCTGCGGAGATCCACGGCCATCTGTCGGCTCTGCACAGCCCGTATAACCAGACGTTTCAGGATACGATTGTTGGTTCTACCGTCTTTCAGAATCCTACGTATCACAACTTCGAGCCCAGAGTTGGTTTTGCGTGGGATCCCTTCGGAAACGGCAAAACCTCAGTCCGTGGCGGTTTTGGAATGTTTGACGTTCTTCCGCTCCCCTATCTGTTGGGGCAGTTCGCAACCAACACCGCACCATTCACGGAGAATGGCACCGCGAACAATCTGCCTGCTGGTTCGTTTCCAACCGGCGCGTTTAACATTCTTGCCAACAATGCGGCCAACAATCTTGGCCTGCGCATTCCGTATATTCAGCCCAACCCTAAGCGTAACTATGTGATGCAGTGGAATCTGAATATACAGCGCGAGTTGGCGCCGAACCTCACAGCTATGGTCGCGTACGTCGGATCGCGCGGCGTGCACATGATATTCCGCGCCGACGATATCAATACGACGCTGCCGATAAACGGCTCGACGCCTCCCTATCTTTGGCCTGCTCCCGGGACCGGAACGCAGATCAGTCCGTCGATCGGTCGAATGGATACTCTGCAATGGAACAACGATTCCTATTTCGATGGCCTCGAAGCCCAAGTTGAAAAGAGAATGAGCCATGGTTTCCAGGTACAGGGAAGTTACACCTGGAGCCGAGCGATCGATGGAGGTGACGGCTCGATCGCCAGCGATTCGTTCGTAAATTCGATTCCCGCGCTTCTCTACTTCCTCCCGAAGTACCGCCGCGCACCCGCCGATTTCAACATCACGCACAACCTGACCGTCAACTATTTGTGGAGTATTCCTACGTCAAATTCCTTGCAAGGCCCGATTGCATCGGTTGCAAAGGGATGGCAGTTGGGGGGCATCATGCAGATAAGGAGCGGACTGCCCTTCACTCCGCTGATTGGAGGCGATCCGATCGGCCTGAAAAGTTCGGCTCCGTTCGCATATCCGGACCGCATCACAGGGTCGGGTTGCTCCGCTCCGGTCAATCCGGGCAATCCAAATGCGTACATCAAAGTGCAGTGCTTTACGCTGCCGATGGCGACGCCAGCCACTGCAGCCAATTGTGTGCCATTCGCGCCGGGTGGCGTAACTGCGGCGGGCACGTGCGCAAACCTGCTCGGCAACGGCGGGAGAAACGAAATCTATGGGCCTGGTCTTATCGACTTCGACTTTTCCGTGACCAAGGACACCAAGATCCGAGAACGTTTGAACCTGCAGTTTCGAGCAGAGATTTTCAACTTATTTAATCGTTCCAACTTCAATCCGCCGCTGGTCAACCAGGTGTTGTTTGGCCAGGACGGATCTCCCAATAGCGCGGCGGGCGCTCTTGATTCCACATCAACCAGCAGCCGGCAAGTTCAGTTCGCATTGAAGCTTATTTTCTGATCGATCGGTTGCGGTCGAGCGATCAAGTAATCGCAACGCGATGTTCACGACCGCGAAACGTACGCCCTTAACAACCTTGCATCGTAGAAAAAGGAATAGGAGTCGGGAAGTGTCGACAGCCGCAGCATCGAAGCCCGTTCCGTTCCTCATAGGAGGGGAGTGGGTCCGGGACACCTCGTCTTACATAACCCACGTGAACCCCGCCACGGGCGAGGTCAACTATCGGGTTTGTGCCGGCACCGAAGCCGACATCGACGCGGCCGTTCGCTCCGCTCACCACGCGGCGAGTAAGGCCGCCTGGCGCAATATGCTGCCGCATCTCCGGGCGCAAATACTGAACCGCATTGCGGATCTGATGATCGAGCGTTCCGACCTGCTCGCTCGATGCCAGATGCTCGAGAATGGCAAAGTGTGGAAGGAGTGCAAGAATCAAGTCATCAACGGCGCAGCGGCCTTCCGGTACTGTGCTGCCGCTATCGAGACGCTCGGCTCGGAGATCACGCCTCCTCGCGGAAATTATTTGAGTATGACGGTTTACGAACCGTGGGGCGTGGTTGCGGCCATCACACCCTGGAACTCGCCGATCACTCTGACGTGTAACAAAATCGCGGCGGCGTTGGCTGCCGGCAATGGCATTGTCGTTAAGCCATCGTCTTACACGCCGACTTCCGGAATTGAGTTGGGACGGATAGCTCTTGACGCTGGTGTACCCCCGGGAGTGCTGAACGTCGTACCAGGCGAGGGAGGAAAGATTGGCGACGCGCTCGTCACCCATCCGCTGGTGCGAATGGTCTCCTTCACCGGAGGGACCGAGGTTGGACGAAGAATCTCCGAACTGGCTGGCAGGAAAATAATTCCAGCCGTGCTGGAACTGGGTGGAAAGTCACCGCACATTATTTTCGCGGATGCGAATCTGAAGGCGGCGGCGGATGCAGCAACGGTTGCCATCTTCGAGGGAACTGGCCAGTCATGCACGGCGGGATCGCGGCTGTTCGTAGAACGCACGGTCTACGACGAAGTGATTTCGATGATCATGGAAAGAGCCCGCGCCCTCCGCGTCGATTTGCCGGATGCTCCTGGTGCGCAACTCGGACCAAGCGCGAGCTTCTCGCAACGGGATTTTGTCGAGAAGATGGTTCAAGACGCTCGCCAGGAAGGCGCGCAGGTGCTGCTCGGAGGCGCCCGTCCCTCCGATCCCCGCCTGGCCAAGGGCGCGTTTTACATGCCGACGATCCTTGCCGGTGTCAAGAATAAGTCGACAATCGCTCAACAGGAAATCTTTGGTCCCGTCCTTTGCGCGATGCCATTCGATGACGAGGACGACCTCATTCTGCAGGCAAACGATACAACCTACGGTCTGGCTTCAGGAATCTGGACCGCAGATTACAAACGCGCCTGGCGCGTCGGGCGGGCTCTCGAAGCGGGGATGGTCTGGATCAACACCTACAAGCAGTTCTCAACGGCAGCTCCATTCGGCGGGTTCAAAGACAGTGGACTTGGCCGTGAGAAAGGACTGCAAGGGATCAGAACCTACCAGCAGGTGAAGACATTATTTTGGAGCATGTCCGACACCTTCGATGGCGGCTTCAGCATAGCGAAATAGAGGAACGTATATGCCTAACAGCGAACTCCAATCGGCTAGCGTCAAACCAGCGTCGAAGGGAGCAGCGTACATCGCAGACTTCCTCGTCCAGCAAAAGGTGCCCTACGTATTTGGAGTGTGCGGCCACGGCATCCTCGGACTGCTCGACGGACTATTCGACCGGCAGAAAGAGATCAAAACAATCTCCGTGCACCACGAGGCGGCGGCCGGGTTCATGGCCGAAGCATATTTTCGCATCACGCAGAAACCGGTAGCGACATACACCTCGTGCGGTCCGGGTTCGGCAAATCTTATCCTCGCGATTGCCGCCGCCTTCGCTGATTCATCGGCCATGCTCAACATCACGGGAAACGTGCCCACGGGCCAATGGAATCGCGGCCCGTTTCAAGAGACCGGGAAATACTTCCAGGGCGATTTCGTCAACGTCGTCCGTCCATACGTAAAACGCAGCTTCCAACCGACGCGAGCGGATATGTTGCCTCTCGCTCTCCGTCAAGCTTTCGCGCTGATGACCAATGGCCGGCCGGGACCGGTGAATATCGATGTACCACTCAACGTATTTGTGGAACCGGTCGAGGAGAGCGCGGCCCAATCCGATAATCACTGGCCCCCCGCGGACTGGTCGCGGGCCGCCGCTGATCCCGCAGCGGTAGACGAGGCGTTGCAACTCCTTCAGCATGCGGCCCGTCCGGTGATCGTTGCCGGACACGGCGTCGAATTAAGCGGCGCAGAACCGGAACTGCTCATGTTGGCAGAAGCCTTTCGCATCCCGGTTGCAACGACGCCGTTCGGGAAAGGTGTCTTTGATCCACGCCACTCTCTAAGTTTGGGGCCAACCGGCCGCAATGGGTCATACATGGCAAACGCGGCGTGCCGCAATGCCGACGTGATCTTAGCGCTTGGTACGCGATTTGATGACCGCGCCACCAGCGCGTGGCTTCCCGGCTTCACTTACAACATCCCGCCCAGTAAGTTGATTCACGTCGATATCGACGCGGCCGAAATCGGCCGGAACTTCCGCCCGGAATTTGGAATCATCGCGGACGCAAAGCTCTTCTTGCAACAGCTTCTCGCCGCGCGCCGTGTAGACATCGATGGCCGCCGGAATGCGTGGCTCGAACAAATTGCCGGATGGCGGAAGCGCTGGAATGCGGCGACTGTGCCTCCGCGTACTTCCGACGCAATTCCGATCCGCCCGGAGCGCGCTGTAGCCGACTTGAGAAAAGTTGTTCCGGCTGATGGCATTGTGCTCGCGGACGTTGGCATCCATCATAACTGGCTGGTTGCAGAGTACGAAGCCTGGAAGACTCGCACGTTCTTGCAAACCTGGGGTTTTGCCTCGATGGGTTTCGCCGTGGCTGGCTCGCTCGGCGCCAAACTGGCGGCGCCCGATCAGCCCGTAGTCTCGCTATGCGGAGATGGCGCTTTCATGATGAATGCGAGCGCCGTGCTCACCGCCGTCGAGTACGACATTCCAGTGGTTTGGCTCGTGTGGAACAACTTTGGCTATTGCGCGATCCGCGATCAACAACGCGGCTACTTCGGCAACGACCGGGAGTTGGCGACCAGCTTTACCGATGCGAGCGGAAATCTTTTTTCCGCCGACTACGCGATGATGGCCCGATCCATGGGTGCCGTGGGCCAGACGGTCGAGAAACCAGCGGACCTTGCCCCGCAGCTTGAAGCGGCAATTGCATCCCGCCGACCGACCGTTCTCGACGTGCGAATCGATCGCGAGATCCGCCCCCTGGCAACCGGGAGTTGGGACCTTCCGCCGATCCCTCATCCCATGCCGAACTTTGGCTGGGGCGAAGACGAATGACAATCGTGAAAACATTGCCGGCCCGGATTCTGTCCCCCCGTTGCTAAGTTGCTCCTCATCCCTCCTGCGGTGAGGGATGAGGCGGGGTTCGGAGAGTAGCAGAAGACTATGACAACAGGACCGATCATCGGCGTGGCATTGCCGGCTGAGCCGGTCGCAACTGCGAAAACCACTTCGCTATGGTCGGGCAAACGTTTTTACATTGCCGCTTTGTTGTTCTTTAACCTTTTCATCAACTTCATGCACCGCATCAATTTGTCGGTCGCGGCCCCCGCCATTGCGAAAGATTTTGGATGGGACGCGGGAAAGATGGGCCTGCTCTTTTCTTCTTATCAATGGACCTATTGCCTTTTTCTTTTGCCCTGGGGTTGGGCAGTGGATCGAATTGGAACGCGCTGGGTCAATGGTTTGTCGGTGACAATGTGGTCTATCGCAGGCATGCTCACAGGTGTAGCTACAAGTTTTGGAGGCATGCTGGTCACGCGATTAGCGCTCGGGGGCGGTGAGGCTGCCTCGTTTCCAACTTCCGGCAAAGTCGTCAGGCAATGGTTTCCACCTGGTGAACGCGGACTGGCAACTGCAATCTTTAACGCTGGCACCTTTGCCGGACCGGCATTTTCAGCGCCGTTGGTCGCGTGGTTATTGCTGAAAGAGGGTTGGCGGGTGTCGTTCATGTTGACGGGATCCATGGGCTTTGTCTGGGTGATTTTGTGGCTGAAGTTTTTCCGAAAGCCTTCCGAGTGTTCATGGCTGCCAGCGGACGAGCGAAATTACATCTTGGCTCAAACGGACTCCCAGACAAAAACTGCCACACCACCCAGCGGCGCCTTGCTTCGGCTCATGGGTCGCAGAACTATGTGGGGATTGTTCTTGACGCAGGGATGCTGCGCTTACACCATGCTTCTGTTTCTTTTCTGGTTGCCCTCTTATTTGGTCCAGGCGCGCCACATGTCGTTAGTGAAAGCCAGTTGGTTTACCTCGGTGCCTTATGTCGTTGCGGTAGTGTTGGGATTGCTTATCGGGAAACTAAGTGACAGCGTCTTAACCAAAGAGGCGATAAAACAGGGTAAACGACGGACTCTGCTGATCGTGTTCATCTTGTTGTCCGGCGTCGTTCTATTGACCAACATGGTGGTTAATGAATACCTGCTCTTGCTGCTGATTTCAATATCTTTGGCGTGCATTTCCAGCGCTCTATCGCTGAATATTGCTCTGACCAACGATCTGGTTTGGAATCCAGCGATCGTGGGCCTCGCCACGAGTTTCTTGATCCTGGGGGGAAACATCTTTGGATCGTTAGTGCCAATTGCTACGGGATACATCGTCAAATGGACGGGCAGCTTCGATATCGCATTTTATCTGGCAGGGTTTCTATTGTTCGCGGCGGCGCTGATTTGCTTTACCATGACGCGCCGGCCGCTCAGTTTTGAGGAAAGTGTGACGTGACTGGATCTCTAAGGTGCGCACAAAGGATCTAGAAAGATCGCCCATGAACACTGATGCACAGCAACCCTCGCCTTTAGCGATGGTGTCGCCGTTAGAACCGGGGATTGTTTGCATGGACATCGATCGAATGCTCGATTTTTATACCAAGATTCTAGGGCTGAGGTTCGTGACAGACGCCGAAGCATCTGCAGAGATGAGCAAGAAGTTTGGAGCGGCACCCGATGGCTTTCGGGTCATTCGTTTGCAAACGCCTTATGGGGAGAGGATTAAGCTTGTTCAGCCAAGAAACGTCGTTCTTAAGAAAAACTGGAGTCCCGAATGGGTTTTTGAGCGCCAGGGCATAGCTTATCTTACCTTTGTCATCGTTGATGTCCGAGAGGTTGCTGAGCGGCTGAAAAAGCATCAAGTTAGGCTGATGAGCAATGAGCCAGTCGAGATTCGCCAAGGGATCACCGCGATTTTCGCGCAGGACCCGGAAGGTAATTTCATCGAATTTGTAGAATACGCAGATCTGGCATCTTATCGGCCCGACCTTCTTAAACGGCGGCAATTGTCCTAGGGCGCTAGGGGAGCGTAAATGTCTTTGAGTCGGCGCGAACGTCGCAGGCCATCCGAAGAGGAGTCTTGACCACGAAAAGTCCAACTGCTGTGTCGCTCCCTTCTCCGACTGCGGCGGCGCCCGGTTCCAACGGGAAGCCGTTGTATGCCACGCTGTGGTTTCAGGTCGTGGTGGCCATGGCGCTGGCGGTGGCGCTGGGCTATTTCAGTCCCGCCCGAGCGGTAACGATGAAGCCCCTCGGCGATGCCTTCATCCGGCTGATCTCGATGGTGATCACGCTTATTATTTTCTGCACCGTGGTCTCGGGCATCGCCGGCATGGAAGACATGCGCAAGATCGGCCGAGTCGGCGGCAAGGCTCTGTTGTATTTCGAAATCGTCTCGACTCTGGCGCTGGTGGTCGGATTGGTGGTGGGGAATGTGGTCCAGACCGGGCGAGGCTTCAACGCCAATCCGGCCACGCTGGACGCTCATGAGGTGGCCGCATATGCCGGTCAGGCGAAGGCGCAAAGCCTCACCGATTTTCTGATGCACATCATCCCCAACACTGTCGTGGACGCGTTCGCGAAAGGCGATATCCTGGAAGTTCTGTTCGTTGCTTTATTGTTCGGATTCGCATTGTCTGCGCTGGGCGCGCGCTGCAAGCCTCTCGTAGATTTAATCGACGCCTTGACCCAGACGGTATTCAAAATCGTCGCCATCATCATGAAGTTTGCCCCGATTGGCGCATTCGGAGCGATGGCCTTCACGGTGGGGAAATATGGCATCGCCTCGCTCGGTCCATTGGCTAAGCTGATTGCGACTTTTTACGCCACCTCCATTTTGTTTGTGCTGGTTGTGATGGGAGGAGTGGCTCGGGTCGCAGGGTTCGGCATCATCAGATTTCTGTTCTATATAAAGGAGGAAATCCTGTTGGTGCTGGCCACCAGTTCATCGGAGACTGCGCTGCCTACGCTGATGGAAAAAATGGAGCGGCTGGGTTGTTCGAAGTCGCTGGTCGGCCTGGTGGTTCCGACGGGCTACACGTTTAATACCGACGGCACCAGTATCTATATGACCCTCGCGGCGCTCTTTGTTGCCCAGGCCACGAACACCCACCTGAGCTTATTGCAGCAGTTGACTATACTAGGCGTAGCGATTCTGACTTCGAAGGGCGCGAGCGGCGTGCAGGGCGCGGCTTTTATCGCTCTTGTAGGCACGCTCATGGTGATTCCAGGAATTCCCGTTGCCGGCATGGCCTTGATTCTCGGCATTGACCGTTTCATGAGCATGTTCCGTGCCTTGGTGAACATGATCGGCAACGGAGTTGCCACGCTCGTCGTAGCTCGTTGGGAGAATGAACTGGATCCCGAGACTCTGAAGCGTAATCTTGCGTGATGCGGCCCGGATCTCGAACCAAAAGTGAGGCGCTTATCGATTTAAGAAACACAATTTCCCGTCGCGCTCTATTGACGCGAGCTGCCCCGGCGCTCGCCGGAAGTCTCGCAGCCATCTCTCCGAAGCTCGCGCAGGAGAAATCACCACCACACGATGCTGCCAACGAAAAGATCTGGAGCGGCGAATACTGGACCAAGAAAGGCGACCTCGCGCTTTACATCTTCCGAAAGAGGCTGGGAGCACCCCAGACCGCAGAGACAGCAAGGCCCATCTTTTTTTTAGCCCACGGTTCTTCCGTATCGTCGAGACCTAGTTTCGATCTCACGGTTCCCGGTCATGCGGATTACTCGCTGATGGACAAGTTCGCCGAATATGGTTTCGACGTCTGGACAATGGACTTCGAGGGCTATGGCCGGTCCGCGGTCGGTCCCGGCAATTCCGATATCGCCTCCGGAGTAGAAGACATTAAGGCCGCCTTCGAAGTGATTCTTCACGAGACCGGGCAAAAAAGATTTCACCTCTACGGAGAGTCCGGCGGTGCGCTGCGAGCTGGTGCCTTTGCCATGGCGGCACCGGAACATGTAGACCGGCTGGTTCTCGCCTCATTCACGTGGACGGGTCAAGGCTCTTCAACGCTTTCGAGACGCTCGGAATCAGTCGAGTATTATCGCACTCACAACCGGCGGACCCGCGATCGAGAGATGATCCGCAGCATTTTCACGCGAGACAAGCCGGGAACATCGGACCCCGCAGTTGCAGAGGCCATGGCGGATGCGGAATTGAAGTTCGGCGACACCGCCCCCACCGGCACCTATCTGGATATGACCACGCGCCTGCCAATCGTCGATCCCTTGAAGGTGCAAGCCCCAGTGCTCATCGCCCGTGGAGAATACGATGGCATCGCCACCGAGGAGGATCTGCTCAACTTTTTCCGGAAACTTCCGGTACCGGACCGTGAGTTTGTGATCCTTCCGGGTGCATCCCACTCCATTGCGCTCGGCCTGAATCGCCACCAGTTCTGGCACGTCGTGCGCTCCTTCCTGCAGATGCCAGCGCGCATGGACGTCCAACGCCCCGGCCAACCCTAATGCTCACTTCACTTCGGCTCTAGTCAATTGAAAGAGCGAGGGATTCAAGGGACACCTTATCCTCGCACTTGTGTACCAGCTCCGCGAGTCAAGAGGTTCGATTGTGCCGGGATCACGCGCTTCCCATACATAATCCGGTACGGTAAGGTGTGCCGACCATCCATCCGGAACGCGATCGAACGAGGGAAGATAGTGCTCCAGTTCGTCTTCCCGTGCGATTGTGCTAACCTTCTCCGCCTGGAGAAATTTCAATGTTACATCTCGATACGGGTAATACAGGGTTCATGATTCTATGCACCAGCCTGGTCATGCTGATGACCCCCGGCCTGGCATTCTTTTACGGCGGTCTGGTAGGGCGCAAGAACGTGCTCGCTATCATGATTCAAAGCTTTGTCTCCATGGGCTGGACGACCGTGATCTGGTATTTATACGGTTATTCCTTGTGTTTCAGCGGCGACTGGCACGGGATCATAGGCAATTTCCAATACGCATTTCTGCGCGGGGTCGATCTCACTACTCCGTCGCCGAATGATACGATTCCGGCATTTGTGTTCATTGCGTATCAGATGATGTTCGCCATCATCACGCCCGCGCTGATTTCGGGCGCGTTTACCAACCGGGTCACCTTCAAGGCCTACATGATGTTCCTGACCGGTTGGCTAACCTTCGTGTATTTTCCTTTCGTTCATATGGTTTGGGGCGGAGGCATGCTGCAGAAATGGGGGGTGTTGGACTTTGCGGGTGGTATTGTGGTGCATAACATCGCGGGCATTGCCGCGTTGGCCTCGGTGCTGTACGTGGGCAAGCGGCGCACGGCGGATCGCGGGCCGCACAGCATCCCGCTGGTTGCGCTGGGAACCGGCTTGCTGTGGTTCGGATGGTACGGTTTTAACGCCGGTAGTGAAATGCGAGTAGATTCGGTGACCGCCACCGCATTTCTCAATACTGATTTGGCAGCCTCGTTCGCGGCTGTCGCCTGGATGCTGGTGGCATGGTTCAACGAAAAAAAGCCCAAGTTCCTCGGCTTGCTGACTGGAGCTGTTGCCGGACTGGCGACCGTCACTCCCGCGGCGGGGTATGTTTCTCCCACCACTGCGGTCATCATCGGGTTAGTTGCCGGCGTCGTTTGCTACTACGCCGTTGAGATGAAAAACAGAATGCAATGGGATGACGCGCTGGATGTTTGGGGAGTCCACGGTGTGGGGGGCGCACTCGGCATCATCATGCTGGGAATCTTTGCCAACCGTCAATTCAATCCCGCAGGTGCGAATGGATTGCTTTACGGCGATCCAACGTTCCTTCTGAAACAAGTCGTGGCGGTGATTTTCTCGTCGGTTTGGGCCTTCGTCTTTACTTACGCGATGTTACGAATCATCGATATGTTCACAACGGTGAAAGTGGACGAGATGAGCGAGGAAATTGGCCTCGATGAATCCATCCACGGCGAACATGCCTACGAGCGGGAGGAGTTCTTAACTTCCGAGTAGCCGATCAACCGGACACAATCGCCGCCGCTCCGAAAACCTTTCCTCGACCAAACGCCGCCTGCCTCAGGACGGGTAAAGCCGTTGCTTGTTATCCGGATGATCACAGAGAAATTGCTGAACGTTTACGTCAATTTGCCTCAGGTAGTTCAGGTCGTGGTAAACCCATTCATGCAGCAGCTCGCGAATGCGAATGTGCCCGATCTTCGGGTGCATGCCACATCCGGCATCTCATTCCCAGTCTTCGCGCCCTGCAGACTGACCATTGTTCTTCTGCCGGAGTTGTTTGCACCTGGATGTTTCACGCCCTCCTAGTAGAATTGAATGAACAGTAGGTTCCACAAAAACGGGCCCTTCGACGAAGACGATGGGATGCAGGATACCGACCTTTCGATATCTCTGGGATCAGGGGTTACGAAGCGTCGTTGGCATCTGTGCTCTTTGCTTCCAGGCTTACAGGACGGCACAAAATGGCGAACATTAATACAAAAAAAGGAGTCATCGGAATTCTTACCGGAGGCGGCGACGTCCCGGGCCTAAATCCCGCGATCCGTGCCGTCACTTTCAGGGCGATCCGCGAGGGCTGCCAGGTGATTGGCCTGCGTCGCGGATGGGGAGGCCTCGTCGACATGGTCCGCGAAAAGGATTACGACAACACCGACAATTTTCAAACCTTAACGGAAGAAATCGTCAACCGCGCCGGACGTACCGGCGGAACATTCCTGCACAGTTCCCGCACGAATCCCGCGAAGGTAAAGAAGGACAGCGTGCCCCAGCACTTGCAGGGTACATATAACGCGGAGATGAACGATCTGACCCCGGAGGTGCTGAAGAATCTCGCATGGCTCGGGATCGACTTCCTCATCCCCATTGGCGGCGATGACACGCTGAGCTATGGCGTACGTCTTTATCAGGAGGGTTTCAAGGTGGTCGCGATTCCCAAGACCATGGACAACGATGTTCCGGGAACCGATTACTGCGTTGGCTTCAGCACGGCGGTCACGCGCACCATCCAAATGACCAACGATCTGCGGACTTCCGCGGGCTCGCACGAGCGCTTCCTCGTCCTCGAAGTGTTCGGCCGCTACGCTGGTTTTACTGCAATGCTTCCGACCATGGCAGGCGCGGCCAATCGGTGCGTGATCCCTGAGCATCGTTTCAACATCGAGCAACTCACAGAGCTGCTGGTAGCCGATCGCCATAAGAATCCAAGCCACTACTCCGTGGTTCTGGTTTCTGAAGGAGCGATGTTCGAAGGCGGAGAG
>Ga0210410_10002111_pt1 | contig 18031 bp, 14 predicted proteins | sample IncBWC4MmetaG_FD_161058 | JGI IMG/M metagenome (GOLD analysis project Ga0210410, IMG submission 161058) | Forest soil microbial communities from Barre Woods Harvard Forest LTER site, Petersham, Massachusetts, United States - Inc-BW-C-4-M | ecosystem: Environmental > Terrestrial > Soil >... | reverse complement strand
TTTGGCGGCCGTGACCAACGAGACGCTCAAATCGGTGACCTGCACGCTGTATCGCGCCTCGGGGGGCGGCGGCATGACGCGGGCGTACTACAAGATCGCCCTTACAAACGCGACCGTGGTTGAGATCGCGAATAGCGGTGACGGAGTAAATGGCTCTGCGCAGGGCGATGAACGCGAGCGCATCTCGTTCACCTATCAGAAAATCGAGCTAACCGACCTCGACTCAAACACCTACGCCTTCGACGACTGGGCGTCAGCGGGCTAGTACGGTCAGCGATTCGCTGCTGACGGCCGCCACTTCGCATGGCGGCCGGTCGGCTTGCGGTGACTCACGTTCCCTTTTTCTGAACTGCCGTCACCCGGACTTTCTCCTCCATAATTCCGGGTCCAAAGTTGCGCGCCCGCTCGAGGAACGTCTCCGTCACTTCGAACCCCTTGGGAACCAGCAGCGTGCCGACCTGGGTGCGCAGGTCATCCACCAACACCATTCCGGCAGCCAACCGACCCACCGCCACTTCCATGACTTCCCGGTGGCCGACTGCCACGCCTACCAGCGATTCAAGGTTCTCGATGAGTTTTTTGTCATGTCGACCCGTTGGGGTGCGCAGCGCTTCAACTGCCGCGGGGACAGGCCGGCCTTGAACGATCTGCGCATCGTACTCGAGCACCAAACGAAGAATATCCGCGCCCAGTTTGATCAAGCCGGCGGGCCGATCGTTCGTTTCTTGGCGGCTTGCCGCCAAAATCTCGATGACTGGCTCGAGGCGCGGAATGCGGCCCAGCAATTTTTGCGCAACGTAGGGCGCTCCATCCGCGAGTACGCGCTCCTCGGGTGTCAAGCGCGTACCGTAATACAATTTCTCCACCAGCTCCGTCGGCAAAGAAATATAACCAATCTGCGACAGCATCGCCGCGGCCTCGAGTTGCCAAAAGCCCTTGTTGCTGGTCGCCGCGGCTAGTTCGGAGGCCAGGCCGCTCACGCGCGTTGCCCGGCCAAAAGCAACGGGATTGGTGAGCGCGAGTATATCGACCAGCGCCTTGATGCAGCCGATCAAGGTTTCTTGCAGCAGTACTTTCTCGGCCAGCAAAAGTCGGTGGTGCTCAACGCCTGCCTCAATGGCCGCTCGTAAATTATCGGGCGCACACGGTTTCGTCAGGAAGCGAAAGATCTGCCCCTCATTGACTGCCGCGATGGCGGCGTCTCGACCCGTTTCCCCGGTAAGCAGAATGCGCGTTGTTTCAGGATACAGCTGTTTTACGTGCTTCAGCAGAGTTGCGCCGTCCATTCCCGGCATCCGCATGTCTGACACGATCACGCACGCGCCCTGCTCCTTCAATATTTGCAGTGCGCCGCTCCCGCCATTGGCGGTCAGGACCTGATAATTGCGGCGTAAATGCGCTGCCAGGCCCTCGACGACTCGAATTTCGTCGTCCACGCATAGAATCCTGGGAAGCTCTTCGCCGTTCATGGTTCAGCCGTTGGATTTGCTATGTTAATTCGAAGGTGCAGCGCTCGCCCGCACTCGACGCCGGGCTTCTTCCCAATCGAAAGGCGCCTCGATGGATTTAAGGTAGGCAGCATCCAAGCCGGCGTCGCTCACATCGGCGCCAGCGAGCGCATGTCCGTTGGGGGCCTCGAGCAGCGCATGCGACACCGCCAGTGCGCCGACCAAATCATAGCCGTTTGCAGTGACAGCCGTTGGCGTGTGATGCAAAGCGACCGCCTCAACGACGGCATACGGCAAACCCCACAGACCCAGAAGATAAGCGCCGATCGCCGCGTGAGTCGCTCCGGTCGTTCGCCGTTCACATTCGAATAACGGCAGCTGCTCGGCACGGGATAGCTCAAGCGCTTGTTTGAGTTCCTTTGGACACTCTTGGATCAGAATCCAATACCCTATATCGTGAAGTAAGCCCGCGAGCCATGCGTCGTCCGCAGTTACCCGCCCGCCGATGAGCGACTTGCAGGCCGCAGCCGCAGCGTGAGCATGGTTTTGCAGCTGCTCTGGATCCACGCCAAGGGCATCGTTGGAAGCCTTCCATTGGGAAAAAACCTCCGCAGACAGTACGAGATTGCGAATTGTCGCAAACCCCAGATACGTCACCGCGTCCTTGATGCGCACCATGGGCTTGCGTAAGCGAAAGAATGCCGAGTTGGTGATTTGCAGCACTTTGGTGGCGATTGCCGCATCGGCATTTACGATATCGCCGATTTCCGCCGCGGTAACTCCCGGCTGCGAAAGCGCCGCCTGCAAGCGCCCGTAAGTCCTCGGCATTGCGGGCAACGTGCCGATCCGGCCTACCATGTTGCGCAGCGGCTCCTGGCTCAATAGATCCTGAAGGTTAAAGCAACGCTCGATGATGTTTTCCAGCTGCTTACCGTCACAAGGCTTCGCCACGTATTGGTGCGCGAGCGAAGTCAGCCTGACCGCTTGCACGGGATCCGAATAGCCGGACACAATGATGCGCACCGTGGTCGGCCAGCGCTGCTTGACGACGCTGAGCAGCTGGCCGCCGTCCATTCCCGGCATGCGCACATCCGAGACGATGAGGTCGATAGGCTGCTGTCCGAATGCCGCAATAGCCTCCTCGCCGCTCACGACGAATTTCATGTTCCAATCGTGCCGATGCTTGTAAAGCCGGGCGCGTAAGCTATCCAGCAACTCCTGCTCGTCGTCGACGAATATGATGTCCTTCATGCGGATGCCCTCGCCGCGCGTCCGTCAATAGGCAGCCTCAGCGTGAATTCCGTGCCGGCCCCCAGCGTGCTGCTGACACTGATGTGGCCGCCATGTTTGTCGACGACGATGGAATGGCTGATGGCCAACCCCTGTCCTGAACCGCGGCCAATCTCTTTCGTGGTGAAAAAGGGATCGTACAGCTTCGATAAATTTTCCTCAGGCACGCCGCAGCCGTTGTCGCCGATCCGGATCACGGCCGTATCGCCGTCCACTGCGGTGCAGATCTTGATCTCGCCGGCGTTCAGATCCTTGCCGGCGTCCTGAATCGCATGGGCCGCATTGACGATGAGATTCAAAAACACCTGATTGAGTTCGCCGATATTGCAGACCACTTGCGGTAATTCGCCGAACTCCTTGGAGACTTTGGCAAGATACTTGTATTCATTCGATGCCACGATCAAGGTCGTCTCTATTGCGTGATTGAGATCGGCAGGGTTTTGTTCCTCGGCATCCGGATGGGCAAATTCCTTCATCGCCTTGACGATGTTCGTGACCCTCTCCACCCCTTCGAAGGTCCTCTCGAAAGCCTTCGGCATTTCGGCGCGCAGATACTCCACGTCGTGTTTTTTTACCAACCTCTCCATTTCGAGTTGCAGAGCGGCGCGCACCGGATCATCGGGCAGGATTTCGATCGCAGAACCCACGCTGTCCAGAAGTTGATTGAATTCGTCGTACGCACTGCGCAAGAGGTATAGGCTGTCGCCGACATATTGAATCGGGGTGTTGATCTCATGCGCAATACCCGCTGCGAGACGGCCCACGGATTCGAGTTTCTGCGACAATTGCAGTTCAATGACGACCCGCTCACGTTCCTTCATTTCCGCAATCAGCTTGTCTTGCAATTCCTGCTTCTTACGGCGCTCCTCGCGTTTTGCAGTGATGTCGGCGCCTACGGCCACTGAGTGGGTCAACCGTCCCGTGCCGTCATACAGCGGCCTGATGGACACACCGATCCAAAAGGTACTGCCATCCCGACGGGTAACCTCATCTTCCAGGTGGAAGGTTTGACCGGCGCTCAGCGCTGCCAGCACATCCGCCGCGTAATTCGGAGCGCGACCGACCCAGCGTGTCAAAATGCTGATGGGTTTGCCGATCATTTCCTGCCGTACAAACCCGTGCTGGTCCGCCACGCTTTTATTGCAATAAACAATCGTTGGTTCAAGCGGTTCCAGCTTGCAAATCACGAAAAACGTGGGTGTGGAATCGAGGGCGTGATCGCGCAGAGCCATCTGCTCGCGTAACTCGCTGTTTTCGCCGCGCAACTGCCGCGCCTCTGCCTCCGTCAGCGACTGCGGCTGTGCCACTGGGCCATCCTCTACCGTCTCAACTCGCATACGTACGGCTCCCTAGCGCCCTATATCGAGCATTTGAGCTGAATCTTTAGCTCTGCGTGCATTTATCCCGCAATTACTGCAATCGCCGAGGTCCGCAGCGCGACTACTAGTGAGACTATACTCACAACTCTCACGCACGGATCTTTGCACCAGGAAATACTAGGCGCAATCTGCATCCGTATCGCGATTCGATGCACAGGATATGGATTTCAAGATGCATGGTTCCTCAGCCCCGTCACGGGCGCCAATTCAACGCGGCGTGCGCGAACAATTCCCATGGCGGCGGTAGGGAAGATGCTTCGGCTGCTCCTGTTCAGCGCGCTGGGGCTCGCTGTATTGCTGCGCAGCGTCGATGCCACGGAGGCCCCGACCGAATCCCAAGTCGAGGCCGTATTCGTCTTTAACTTCTCGCACTTCGTCGAATGGCCTTCTCAAACGTTCGCCTCGCCGACCCAGCCATTCGTCATCGGAATCTTGGGCAGCGATCCATTCGGAGCACGATTGGATGAGGCGGTCCGCGGCGAACTGATCGATGGCCACCCGCTCGTGGTGCGGCGCTTTCGCAACCTTGCGGAAATCGACAGTTGTCAAATCCTGTTCATCGATCGCTCTGAGACAGCGCGCATCGCCCAGATTCTCACCGCACTGCATGGCCGCAGCACGCTCACCGTATCACAAGCGGATGGAGCCGCGGAGCATGGCGTCATGATCCAGTTCACGACGGAAAATAGTCGGATTCGGTTGCGCATCAACGTGGATTCAGCACATGCCGCAGGATTAACGATCAGTTCCAAACTGCTTCGTCCCGCCGAAATCGTTGCCGGCGCCGGCAAGGGATAATCTATGTCCAGATCGTCGACACCCATTCGGCGCACTTTGATGCGCATGATTTTTCTCTCCAGCGGCGCAGCGCTGGCAGTAACCTCCTTGGCGTTTTGCGCCTACGAGTTTCTGACCTTCCGCCAGTCAAGCGTCCAGCAACTGCAGATTTTAAGCCGCGCGATCGCCAGCAACAGCACGGCGTCTCTGGCGTTTGACAATCCCGAAGACGCCGCCGGTGTTCTGGCTGCCTTCAAGGCCGACCCTCACATTAACGCGGCAGCGCTGTACGATGCTGGAGGCAAGGTATTTGCAACCTATCCGCAGGGACTGGCGGCATCGCGGTTCCCGGCCCGACCCGGTACTGGATACAGCTTCACACGTTCGGAGCTGACCGGCTTTCAGCCGGTCGCGGAAGGTTCGCGGCAACTCGGCACGCTCTTCGTCGAATCTGACTTAAACGCCATGTATGCCCGCTTCCAGCTGTACGGATTCATCGTCCTGCTGGTGGCCGGATTTTCAATATCACTCGCCTTTCTGATTTCCCGAAGGCTGCAGCACCGGCTATTGCGGCCCATTCTTGCGCTTGCTGACACTACTCGAGCGGTATCTGAACGTCATGACTACACCGTCCGTGCGGAGCGCACCGGAGCTTATGAATTTGATCTGTTCACTGACACATTCAACCAAATGCTGACGCAGATCCAGCAGTCCGAAGGCAAGCTCCAAGCCCAATTGGGCCGCCTGAGCTTACTGCAGCACATCACTCGCGCAACGGGAGAGCGCCAGGACCTGGCGAGCATCTTTCAGGTGGTGCTTGGCAGCCTGGAGGAGAATCTGCCCATCGATTTTGGCTGCTTTCTGCTGCATGACGCCGCCGCGCAGTCCCTTGTCGTCAGTGCGCTGGGCATTGCCGACCGGGATTTGCGCGACAGACTCGGATTGGTAGTACAGATGGCGGTGCCCATCGATCAAAACGGACTGTCCCGCTGCGTCGCGGGACAGCTGGTCTACGAGCCGGACGTGCTTCAGGTACCCTTCCCCTTTCCGCAGAGGCTGGCGGCCGCTGGTCTACGCTCGGTGGTTTTCGCGCCCCTTATCGTCGAGAACCAGGTGTTCGGCATCTTAGTCTGCGCGCGCTGCACCGATCAGGCTTTTAGCAGCGGCGAATGTGCGTTCCTGAAGCAGCTCAGCGAGCATATTGCCCTGGCCAGTCACCAGGTCCGCCTGTACGGAGCGTTGCAGCAGGCGTATGACGACCTGCGTCAAAGTCAACACACCGTCATGCAACAGGAACGGCTCCGGGCACTCGGGCAAATGGCCAGCGGTATCGCGCACGACATTAACAACGCAATTTCCCCGGTCTCGCTGTACACCGAATCGTTGCTCGAGCGGGAGCCCAATCTCAGTGAGCGCACCCGCAGCTACCTGACCACGATTCAGCGCGCCATTGAAGATGTCGCCCGCACGGTTTCCCGCATGCGCGAATTCTATCGTGAGCGCGAGGCGCAACTCACGCTGGAACGGGTTGAGATCAATCGTGCGGTTCGGCAAGTTGTGGAACTCACGCGGCCTCGCTGGAGCGATCTACCGCAGCAGCGCGGTCTGATGGTCGATTTGCAAACTGAGCTAAAGGATCCCTTGCCGGACATCATGGGCGCCGAACACGAAATTCGCGACGCGCTCACCAATCTGATATTCAACGCCGTTGACGCCATGCCGGCGGGAGGCCGGCTGTCGGTACGCACCCGTGAGATGCTGGACGCTGACGGCGCGGATCGCGTGATGATCGAGGTCAGCGATACCGGAGTCGGCATGGACGAAGATACTCGCCGCCGCTGTCTCGAGCCTTTCTACACGACCAAGGGCGAGCGCGGCACCGGCCTCGGCCTGGCGATGGTGTACGGCATGATCCAGCGGCACAGCGCCGAAATCGAGATCGAGAGCACCGCCGGTCAAGGAACCACCGTGCGATTGAATTTTCCGGCGCATACTTCGTCCGTCGTTACAACAGATCGCTCGGAACCGCCTACAGTTTTCAATCGACGGCTGCACATACTCTTGATCGACGACGATCCGCTGCTCATTAAATCCTTGCAGGATACCCTGCAGGAGGACGGACATCTGATCACTGCCACTGCCGGCGGCCAGGCCGGCATCGACGCCTTTACCGCCGCAGTGCAGCGTAAAGACTCGATTGACATCGTCATCACCGATCTCGGCATGCCGCATGTCGATGGCCGTAAAGTCGCGTCCGCGGTCAAATCGCTCTCACCCACCACGCCGGTAATTCTTCTCACCGGTTGGGGTCAGCGGCTCATTGCCGCGAACGACACGCCTCGCCACGTCGATAAGGTGTTGGCAAAGCCGCCGCGGCTGCACGAGTTACGCGCGGCGCTTGCGGAGTTAGTCTCATGACCGCCGTCCCGGCTCGCTTACTCATAGTGGACGATGAGGCGGCGCAAATGCGTGCGCTGTGCGACACGCTTCAACTCGAAGGCTATATCACCCAAGGCTTCTGTTCGGCGCAGCAAGCCCTGGCGGAATTGCATCCCGGCGCATTCGACCTGCTGCTCACCGATCTGATGATGCCCGAGATGGACGGCATCAGCCTGATCGACGCCGCACGTCAAATTGATTCCACGCTTGGCGCCATCGTGATGACGGGTCACGGCACCATTGACACGGCGGTGAAGGCAATGCAGGGCGGAGCGCTCGACTACATACTGAAGCCCTTCAAACTGAATGCAATTCTGCCCGTGATCTCCCGTGCGCTGGGTGTGCAGCGTTTGCGCCGCGAAAACGCAGAGCTCCGCGAACGTGAGCAGCGCAAATCCGAGGAACTTGCTGCCGCGTACCAGGACTTGGAGTCTTTTTCGTATTCCATCTCACATGATTTGAGGGCGCCGCTTCGTTCCATTGAGGGCTTCGCACAGGCTCTGGAGGATGATTTCGCCAAAGATTTGAGCGACGAAGCTCGCCGTATCATTCGAATTATCCGCGGCGGCACTCAGAAAATGGACCAACTCATCGTGGGTCTGTTGGAATTTTCGCGCATCGGTCGCACCGCGCTGCATCTTGATCTCATCGATATGACAATGCTTGCCGATGCAGCGGCAGCCGACTTGCGAGCGCTCTACCCCGACCCCGCGCCCCTCATCGAGATTGCCGATCTGCCCGCCGTTGAAGGCGACGTCACCGTCATGCGCCAGGTCTGGTCGAATCTTATCGGCAACGCCCTGAAGTACAGCGCAAAGCGCTCCCAACCACGTGTCCGGATCAGCGCTCGGATTGAACATGGCGAAGCCATTTTTCAAGTGCAAGATAACGGCGCGGGGTTTGACATGCGCTACGCCGAGAAGCTATTTGGAGTCTTCCAGCGCCTGCATCGGACCGAGGATTTCTCCGGAACCGGTGTCGGGCTAGCGATAGTGCAGCGCATCATTAATCGGCACGGCGGGCGTATCTGGGCGCAGGGTGTCCCGGACGAAGGCGCCCGCTTTGAATTTGCACTGCCGCTCGCAGCAACCTCAGGAACCGGGTTCCCCGGCCGACATAGTGATGTGCCCCATGAACACTAAGCTACAAGTGGTCATCGTCGAGGACAGCGTGACGGATGCCGAACTCGTGGCGCGGCAGTTTGCGAAAGCGGGTCTTGACGTGGTCCTGCATCGGGTGCAGACCGAGTCTGCCTTTGTAGCAGCGCTGCGGGAAATTCGGCCGGACCTCATTCTTTCGGATTTTTCGCTCCCGCAGTTCGACGGGCTGCAGGCGCTAGACCTTGCCTTGCTGCATGCTCCCGAGACGCCGTTTATCTACGTGTCGGGAACAATCGGCGAGGAACGCGCCATCGACGCGCTGCGGCGCGGCGCCACCGACTATGTGCTCAAGACAAACTTATCGCGGCTGCCATCAGCCGTGGAGCGCGCACTGCGCGAGGCGTCGCTCAAAGCCGCGAAAGCAAAGTCCGAGCAGCAGCGGCACGAGCAGGGAGTGCGCCTGCAACGACTTACGCGAACCTACCGGATGCTGAGCAGCACCAGCTCAGCCATCCTGCGTTTGCGCAATCGGACCGAGTTGCTCGATGAGGTGTGTCGGATCGCCGTGCAACAGGGCGGTTACGAACGTGTCGCCATCGGCTTGATTGACGCAGGTACAAGATTGTTGCGACAGCGCTCCTGCGCTGGGACGGATCCGCAGCGCCTGCACGGCAGTGACTATGCCGTGCTTGCCTCGGGCCCGCATTCCGCCATGGCGGAACGGGCGATCGGCTCAGGGCTCCCGAGCATCCACAATGACCTTGCCGGCGAGCAACAATCCGCGCAACAGCACGAGCTTCTCATCGCGCTCGACTATCGCGCCCTCGCCGCGCTGCCGCTGCTCATCGACGGAACGGCAATCGGCGTCATCACCCTGTTCAGCAAGCAACCCTCGGTATTCGACGCCGCGGAAGTGAATTTGCTGTTGGAAATGACGGCAAACTTGAGCTTTGGCCTGCAATACCTCGAGAAGGACGAAGCCGTACACTTTTTATCGTACTTCGACAGCTTGACGGGACTCGCCAAGCGATCGCTTTTTTGTCAGCGCTTGGCCGAGCGCTTCACCGCCGATACCTCAGACGCCGGCGGCCAAGCCATCGTGGTATTCGATGTGCAGAAGCTAGGGGCGATCAATGATTCGCTTGGCCGCTTCGTGGGCGACCGTTTGATTGAGAGCATCGCGGCTCGCCTGAAACAAAACTTCAGCGATCCTGAGTGCGGAGCCTATTTCGGTGGCGGAACCTTTGCCCTAGCCTTGCCTAGAGGCGACACTTCCGCGGAAACCGGCCGAACACTGCAGAATGCCGCGATGCAGTTATTCGTCGAACCCTTCCAAATAGACGGCCAGCAGTTGCGTCCCGCGATCCGCTCCGGCGTTGCGTTCTTTCCGCATGATGCCGATTCCGCCGAAACCCTGGTGCAAAACGCTGAGGCGGCCCTCAAAGCGGCGCGGGAAGACAATGAGACCTACATGATGTACGGACTCGTTACACAGCGTCCGACCTCACGCAGTCTTGCACTCGAGGCGCGGCTGACCGGCGCACTTGATCGCCAGGAGTTCCACCTGCACTACCAACCGAAGATCAATATTGAGACCGGGCTGATTGAGGGTTTTGAGGCACTGTTGCGCTGGCAAGATCTGGAAGAGGGTCCGGTGCCACCCTCGCTTTTCATTCCCTTACTGGAGCGTTCCGGGGCAATTGTGGAAGTCGGCGAATGGGTTCTGATCCAGGCGGCACACGACATACGCCATTGGGCCGCCGCGGGTCTCGCGCCGGTCCGCGTCGCCGTCAACGTATCGCCGATGCAACTGCGGCGGCGCGACTTCGTGGATCGAGTGTTGGTCAGCCTAAAGCCGGCCATCAAACTCCCGGCGGGCGTGGACATCGAGATCACTGAAAGCATGCTCATGCAAGACCTGGAATTGTCCATTCGCAAGCTCTCAGAACTTCGCGATGCGGGCGTTGGCGTTGCGATCGATGATTTCGGCACCGGCTACTCGTCGCTGCGCCTGCTCGCGAAGCTCCCCATCGACACTCTCAAGATCGACCATTCGTTCATACAAAGCATCGCCGATACCCCGAATGTCATGACTTTGGTCTCGACCATCGTGTCACTCGCCCACGCTTTCAAAATGAAGACTGTCGCGGAAGGCGTAGAGACCAACGAGCAACTGCAAAGGCTCCGGCTCATTAAGTGCGACCAAGCGCAGGGCTACCTCTTCAGTCGACCGATTCCTGGGTCACAGGTCCCAGCCCTAATCGCTCAATTAGTCCATGGTGCATTTCATGTGCGCCGCAACAAGAACTGACTCGCGCCGGCTTAAGAATTCTCGCTCACCGCCGATAAGCCAACGATGCTAGGGAGAGCGTGTGACCGAGGCAACACTGGAAATTGACCGCAACAGCAACCTGCGACTTCGCAGGATGCGCGTGACTGCTGCTGCGATGCTGGCATTGTTCATTGCCGCCCCGGCTCTTGGGGAGCCCAGCACGACCAGCGCTCTTAAGTCACTGAGCGTCGAAGAGCTCATGAACATTGAAGTCACATCCGTCTCAAAGACGGCTGCGCCCTTGAGCACGGCGCCAGCCGCGATTTACGTCATCACCCACGAGGATGTCATCCGCTCGGGCGCGACGAGCATCCCCGAGGTGCTGAGGCTCGCGCCAAACCTGCAAGTGGTGCAGGTCAGTGCCAGCAACTACATCGTTACCGCGCGCGGCTTCAGCGGTAACTCCGCGGATCAGAATTTCTCCGACAAACTGCTGGTGTTGATCGACGGACGCAGTGTCTACTCGCCCCTCTATTCCGGAGTGTATTGGGACGCCCAGGACGTGCTCCTCGAGGATATTGAGCGCATTGAAGTCATCAGCGGGCCGGGGGCTACGCTGTGGGGCGCCAATGCCGTCAATGGTGTAATTAATATCATCACGCGCCGCTCGGCCGACACACAGGGCGCCACGGCTGCAGTGGCAGGCGGCAATCTTGAGAAAAACGCCAGCGCCCGGATTGGCGGCAGTTTAAGTGAGGATGCAACCTACCGGATTTACGCCAAGGGCTTTGAGCGCGCGGCGCTCGACCTGCCGAGCGGCCCGAGCGCTGACGACGGTTGGTCCGAGGCGCAGGTCGGCTTTCGAACCGACTGGACGCCCAAGGACAATACCGTCACGGTCCAGGGCGATGCTTACCGGGCGAATGAGAATCAGCCGGGCACGACGGATCTATCCGTCGCCGGCGCCAATCTCCTCGCGCGCTGGCAACGGCAGCTGGCCGCTGACTCCGCTCTACAGATTCAGGCGTATTACGATCATTCACAGCGCTTCAACGGCGGCGGTGGCGGTGGATTCGTGCTCAACACGTACGATCTGGAGCTGCAGCATAGTTTTGCCCTCGGCCGCACGAATACTGTCATTTATGGTGTGGGCGAACGTGTCAGTCGCTATGCAATCACCAATACGCCGAGCTTTCTGTTCGTCCCCGACCAGCGCACGCTCAATCTCGCCGATGCCTTCGTTCAGGACGCAATCGCGCTTAACTCCAAACTGAAACTGACCCTCGGGATCAAGGTCGAGGACGACCCCTACTCCCACGCAACTCCGCTACCCAACGTGCGACTCTCATGGAACGTCAACGATACTGCGTTCCTCTGGTCGGCCGTATCGCGCGCCATCCGCTCCCCAACACCGTTCGATCGCGACGTCGTCGAGTACCTCGGCAAGACGCTCTTTTTGACCGGCGACGGCAATTTCCAACCCGAAAAGCTGACCGCATACGAGATTGGCTATCGCGGACAACCGGTCTCGCGCGTCTCGATCTCCGTGTCGACCTTCTACAACAGTTACGACGATCTCCGTACCATCGAATTCGATCCGCGGACATTGCTTCCCTTGCACTGGGGCAACCTCATGGACGGTCACACCTATGGGGCCGAGGCATGGGCCAACTACCAAGCCAGTGACTGGTGGGTTCTGACGCTGTCGTTCACGCAACTATACGAGTCGCTGCACTTCAAGGCAGGAAGCAGCGGGCTCCTCGGCGTCGCGCAAGCCGGCGACGATCCCAGTCACCAAGCACAATTGCGCTCCTCGATGAATCTGAGCCCGGACCTGACGTTCGACGCGGCGCTGCGATACGTCGGCACATTGCCGAATCCCGAGGTGCATGCCTATGAAGAGCTGAATGCACGCTTGGGTTGGCGCATCTCGAAGCACTGGGAAGCAGCGCTATCAGGCCGCAATCTACTTCACGAACACCATCAGGAATTTACCGTGCCGCCAAGCGATGCCCTCAGCCGCAGTTTCATGCTCGATGCACGCTGGATATTCTAGGCTCGAAGTCAGAGCAGGCTTCCTATCGCTCTTGGCATCAATGCGCCACTAATGTTTCGGATGCATGCGGCAGCACTGGTTTCTGGCGCGCCGCGCTTTGACCGGAACACTGCTTTAAACGTTCGATGAGCCATCGGCCCGCAGGGCCTGGCGGTTTGGCGGTGAGATAAACGGCCGACATCGGCAGTATCAGGCTGTCTTCAGCTAAATCTTCGATCGACAGCTTGGCGAGTCGACCTTCCAGGAGATCCTGCTTCACCGCGTGCAACGGCATGCCGCCCCAACCCAGCCCCCTGAGAAGAAACGCGTGTTTTGCAAATAAATCGCCCAGGCGCCAGGTAAGCGGCGACATCACACCGAACTCGCGCCCAGCCGTCAGCTCGGATCTGTCGGTCAACACCAGTTGCACGTGTTTGGCGAGTTCTGCTTTTGATATGACACCCTTGACCATGGCGAGCGGATGCTCGCGTGCGGCGACCATGATCATATGGACCCCTTGCAATCGTTCCAGGGACATGGAGTCCGGTGCGATCGGCAGGGACCCCACCACGCCTAAGCTGCAGCGGCCGTCGAGCACGGGTTGGTACGCGCCGCCGAGCGCTTCAACGTACAGCCGCAGTGGCGTGCGAGGAAATCGCTCCTTGAATTCCGTCGCCGACTCGGCAATCGCCTGAATCGGAAAAAGCACATCCACGACCGCCGAGAGTTCCGACTCGAGGCCACCGGAAATTCCCTTCGCGCGTGCCTTGAGCAGATCGACGTTGGCCACGACACTGCGGGCATCGGCAACCAAGAGAACACCGGCGGGCGTAAGCTTTGGGTACCGCTCCGAACGATCGAAAAGTACGACACCTATTTGTGCTTCGAGGTTACTGACGAGTTCGCTGACCGCTGATTGCGCGCGATGAAGCCTGCGTGCGCCGGCGGAGAAGCTGCCCTCATCGACTGCGGCAATGAAGGCCCGCAATTGGTCCAACGAGACGCCATCAAGCATGTTTCTGCCCTATGTATCTATGATACCGATGGATAGTATCGCAATATAACGGCTATTCATAGGAGATCTGCCGGCGCAGGATACGCCTCAGTTTCGGTTTAGCCAAGGTGTAATGAACATGCAGCTACTTCACATCGATTCCAGCGTTCTCGGGCCCAACTCGGCAAGCCGGGCGCTCTCGGCAGAAATTGTCGCAAGACAGATTGCGTTGCGCCCCGGCCTGAACGTGGTACGCCGGGATTTGGCGGCGGATGCGGCGTTTCACCTATCGTCCGCTCATTTGGCCGCGTGGCAAGGCAATGCGGTTGCGGACGCGGATCTTGGTGCTGACCTGGCAAAGGGCGGCGCCTACCTAGATGAACTCTCGGCTTCCGACATCATTGTCATCGGCGCTCCGATGTATAACTTTTCGATTCCAAGCCAGCTCAAAGCGTGGATCGACCGCGTGGTCGTTGCCGGAAAAACATTCCGCTATGGCGCGAATGGCGCTGAAGGGTTGTTGAAGAATAGAAAAGTTTTCATCGCTTCCTCTCGCGGCAACGTCTACGCCGCCGGGTCTCCCGCGGCGGCCCTCGAGCATCACGAGAGCTATCTGACCGGTGTGCTGTCCTTCATCGGGTTGACCGATGTAACCATCGTCCGCGCGGAGGGCCTTGCGTTTGGGCCAGAAGCCAAGGAAGCCGCCATGTTGAGGGCGCGCGAGAATATCGCGTCGATGGCGGCATGAGCGCGGTGTTGAGATCGCGCGGCGCTGAGCGCCCCATTGCGCTTCGGACCCGAGGATATCGGCACGGACCGATCACGCGACTGGTTAGCCCGTCGGATATCGGCGAGTTGATCAAGCCGTTCGTGTTCCTGGATCTTTTTGACATTTCCGAGGCGACGGCACCTACCTTCGGCTGGCATCCGCATTCCGGAATCGCTACGCTCACCGTTGTTCATGAAGGCGCGATCGAGTATGAAGAAACCACCGGCGTAAAAGGAATTCTTCCCGCAGATGGGATCGAATGGATGCGGGCAGGCGGCGGCGTTTGGCATACCGGAGCGGCCTTGCAGCAAGCGAAAGGCTTTCAGTTATGGATCGCATTGCCGGAAGAACTCGAGAACTTGCCCAGCCAAAGCCAGTATCTGTCTGCGAACCAAGTGGCCGAGGAAAAGCCTGCGCGGGTCATCTTGGGCTCCTATGGCCGCGCCAAGAGCGCGATACTCTCCCCAGCGCGTATTAATTATCTGGACGTTCAACTCGCGGCAGGTGAACGATGGACCTATCAGCCACCGTTAGATCATGAAGTTGCCTGGCTCGCAGTCTCCGTCGGGACCATTCACACACCCGAGCCGGTGTCCGCCGGTGAATTTGTCGCGTTCGAGGAGTCCAATAGCGCCCTTTCGATTCGAGCGGAGCGTGCGTCGAGGTTCGTTCTCGGTTCCGCGGCCAAACACCCGCACGACTTGGTACTCGGTCGCTATTCAGTTCACACCACTCACGCGGCTCTCGCTGCCGGCGAGTCGCAGATTCAACGCATCGGCAATCAACTCGTGGCCGCAGGATTGCTCCGCTAGAACTAAAACACTTAACTACTCTTGCAAGGAACCGGTATGAAACACAATTACGCGCTGCTGCTCTTAGCTTTGGCTGTCACATCGGCCACTGCCGCGTCGACGACATACAATGTCGATCCGGACCACACCCACCCGAGCTTCGAAGTGGACCATTTCGGTGGGCTGTCCACGTGGCGAGGCACATTCAAGAAATCCAGCGGTACCGTCACGATTGATACCGAGGCCAGGACCGGAACGGTCGATGTGGTCATCGACACCGCGACGGTCGATTTCGCCCACGACAAGCTCAACGAACATGTATCGAGCCCCGAAATGCTGGATGTGGCGAGATACCCGACCGCGGAGTACAAGGGAAAATTTGCTGAATTCGCAAATGGCGCGCCAAGAACCGTTACAGGTGTCTTGACTCTTCACGGCATCACAAAGCCCGTGACGCTCACCATTAATTCGTTCAAATGCTTTGAGCATCCCATGCTCAAGAAGCAGGTGTGCGGAGCGGATGCCAGCGGCAGCTTCAACCGCGCTGACTTTGGCGTGAACTACGGCCAGCAATACGGCTTCAAACAGGATGTGCTGCTGCGCATACAGGTCGAAGGCGTCAAGGCGAACTGAAACCGCCAAAGCTTAGGGCCGTCGGGCATTTCCATGGTCAAGCCGAAGGATCGCCGTTACACGCCCACAGCGCAGGTATTTCACTGGCTGATAGCACTGCTCATCGTGGTCCAGTTTGTGCTCGCCAGAATGGCAGCCCCCTTGCCATTGGGCGCGCACAAGCTCGCGCTTCTGGCGGAGCATAAAAGCTTTGGCATGACCGTGTTGATGCTGGCGCTCATCCGATTGGCGTGGAGACTCAAGAACCTGCCGCCGTCGCTGCCCGCGAACATGCACCGGGTCGAGCAGTTGCTGGCTCGATTCACCCATGTGAGCTTCTACGTCCTGCTTATCGCCATGCCCTTGAGCGGCTGGCTGATGTCGTCCGCCAAGAATTACTCGGTGAGCTGGTTCGGCGCTTTCAGCTGGCCCAACCTGATTGCACCCAATGAAGCCGCGTTTAACTTCTTCAAGATCCTGCACCACCTCTTGAGCAACGTACTGTTCGCGATCGCCGCCCTGCACATTCTTGCAGCGCTGAAGCATCAGTTCTGGAACAAGGACGACGTGCTCGCTCGAATGCTTCCCGACTTTCGATCATCGGAGAACAAATCGTGATAAACGGTTAGCAGGCCATATCTGGGGCGCGAAGATGCACAAGCGGTTGCGCGAGGCTTGTCTGATTTTTGCCGCACTTTCGATTGCGGCTTGTGCGGGACCCGCGCGGCGCGAGCATCCGATCTATTGGTATGACGCCGCCCCGCCGGCCGGATTTCCGGAAACCGTGCGCAGCGTCGCCGAGGACCGCTCATCATTTGAAAAAGACTCGCGGCGTTTTTTAGCTCAGCTGCGCAAGGCTTCCGGGGGCGGTACCGTAAATATTCTCGCGCTGTCCGGCGGCGGTGCCGGCGCGGCATTTGGCGCAGGTGCATTGACGGGTCTGAGCAGCGCGGGTACTCGTCCGTATTTTCATGTCGTGACGGGGGTGAGTGCCGGCGCCCTCACGGCGCCTTTCGCCTTCCTCGGACCGGCCTGGGATGACAAGCTGACGGAATCATTTTCCGGGCAGCGATCGGCCGATCTAGTGCAGTTCAGTTTGACCGGCGTGCTGTTCGGCTCAAGCATCTTCAGGGGCAAGCCGCTTGCCGATCTTGTCAACCATTACGCCACTGAGGAAATGCTGCAGGCCGTTGCAGCGGAGGCCGCAAAGGGCCGGCTCCTGCTGATCGCAACCACCGACCTCGACAGCGAGCGCACCGTAATTTGGGACATGGGTGCCATTGCCATGCAAGGCGGCCCCGCGGCGCTCAAGCTGTTCCGTCAGGTGCTTGTTGCGTCGGCGAGCATTCCAGGGCTCTTTCCTCCCGTCATGATTCCGGTCGAGACATCGGGGACGATACTCGAGGAGATGCACGTGGACGGCAGTACTACGTCGTCGCTGTTCATTGCACCGGAAATCGCTGCCGTCTTGCCCGATCAACTGCGGGACTTACGCGGAGCCACTATCTATGTAATTGCGAACGGACAATACGGAGCACCAACCATCTCAACCCGCGTCAGGGCACCCGCGATTATCAAACGGGGAGTCCAGGCTTCGCTGCACAGTACAACTCGCGGAGCCGTCCTTGCCACGCTGGCACTCGCAACAAAAAACGACATGAGCTTATATGTCACTGCAATCCCCGACGACTACCCGTTCAATGGCCTGCTTGATCTCAAGCCTGAACGCATGCAAGCCTTGTTCACCTTCGGTGCAGAATGTGCGATGCGCGGCGAATTGTGGACGACACCGGAGGGATTGCTGCAGCGATCCTTCCGGGCATCGTTGACTCTGCCTGGATCAATCCCCAAGTGCCCGGAACCGCAGTAGCTGGCACGCTATATCGAGGTGACCTGCTGCTGCCGAGCTTCATTGGCCGAGCTCCTCATCGCCGGATTGACGCGCAGGGAGAGAATGAACTCCGCTCCGCGTCCGGTACTCCGTGCCGCGAGTTCCCAGGCGTGCGCCGCGGCAATCTCCTTGCAAATTGCAAGTCCCAGGCCCGCGCCTTCATTTCGACGCCGCGGACCCCGCCAAAATCGCGTAAATAGTTTGGGCAGTTCATCGTCCGCAATTCCCGGCCCC
>Ga0210410_10002110_pt1 | contig 18035 bp, 19 predicted proteins | sample IncBWC4MmetaG_FD_161058 | JGI IMG/M metagenome (GOLD analysis project Ga0210410, IMG submission 161058) | Forest soil microbial communities from Barre Woods Harvard Forest LTER site, Petersham, Massachusetts, United States - Inc-BW-C-4-M | ecosystem: Environmental > Terrestrial > Soil >... | reverse complement strand
CTTGCCATTGGGCCGGTGCACAACAACCTGATCGAGGGCACTCACACCGTTAGCCTGACCTGGACGGGGTCGACCGGGGCGCTCTGGTATCGCATGTACCGGGGAACGGCCTCGGGCGGCCCTTACACGCTGATTGCCGATTGCATTTCCGGAACCTCTTACGTGGATGCGGTGCTGGCCAGCCAGACCCTCTATTACGTGGTCACGGCGGTGAATGCCGCCGGCGGCTCGGGAAACTCGAATCAGGATACTTCGCCGATCCCGCTGTTCGATAGCCTGACCGGTGCTGAGATCGACAACGTCAGTGTGCAGATCAACGAGGCGCTGACTACCTCGGATGCGATCGTGCCGACGTCGACGCAGCTCGCGATCGCCGCCGAAACGCTGACGACTTCCGACACTCTCGTGGTGCAGCACGCGCACTCGCTGAGCCTGACGGAAAGCCTGACGACTTCCGATGCGCTGGTGCCGACCGCGGGCTTTCAGCAGATACTTTCGGAAACGCTGAGCATCAACGATTCGTTCAGCAACAATTATCACAAGACGGTGGGCCTAGGTGAAGCGCTCACTACGAGCGACAGTGTGAACATAAATTTTCTGGGCGTGATCGGGCTTTCCGAGGCGCTCACCACGTCCGACGCGATCGCGGCCACGCAAACCACGCACAGCGCGAATCTCGTGGAAAGTCTGGCCACGTCGGACGTGTTCGCGCCCACGGGCACATTTCAATATGGGCTCGGCGAGATTCTGAACACGGTGGACGCGATGACGCTCACCGTCACCCAGCCGGGCACGCTCGCGAACGGCACGGCCATTTATTTTCTCGGCGGCTACGGGATCGCGCCGGCCGGCGCCTGCGCCTTCACGCTGCAGATTGTCGGGCACGGCTTCACGTCCCTTTCGAGCGTGACCTTCAATGGCGCGATGCGCGCCGTGACTTACGTTTCGCCGAAGCTGTTGCTGGTGAGCCTGCTGGCCGCGGACGTCGCCGCCGCCGGCAACTATCCGGTGATCGTCAAGCTGAACAGCTACGCCACGGTCGCGGCCTATTTTGATGTGCTGCCGGCCACCCCGACGATCGCGGCGGCGCGGATCGCGGGCGGCGCACTCATCGTCGATGGCCTGAATTTTGTTCCCAGCTATGGCGCGGCGCCGGGCATCGTCAGCGCCGGCACGACCGTCTTCTGGAACGGGCAGGCCCTGACCACTACCTGGATCTCGTCGACCCGCCTGCAGGCGCAGATGCCGCCCGGCACGTTCGCGATCGGGACGGCCGCTATTACGGTAAGCGACACTGGATGCTTCCATTGATTCAATGATTCATTGACTCAATGACTCAATAAAAACATGAACAGCATCGTCCGCACCGCGACGCTTTCGGCCGAGCCGGTCACTCGCACTGCCATGAAGAACTGGCTGCGCGTGCCGCCGACGGTGGTGAATGACGATCTCGAAATTGACGATCTCGTTACCGAGGCGCGGGTGCAGGCCGAGCTGCTCTCGAACTGCGCGCTGGTGCGCTCGACCTTCGTGCAGTATCTCGATCACTTTCCCGGCTGGGGCGCGCGCGAATTCGACTTCTACGGCTCGAACGGCGGCGGCTATGGCGCGAGCGGCGCGCAAAGCGGCGTGGGCTATGACCGGCACCGCCGCTGGCATGGCGAAATCACGGTCAAGCGGCCGCCCCTGGTATCGGTTCAGGGCATTACGTTCATCGGCACCGACGGCCGGCCTTACACTTTGAATCCCGGCCAGGATTTCACGGTCGACATTGCCAGCCTACCCGGCCGCATTCGCCCGATCCCATACACCATCTGGCCGCTCACGCTGCATGTGCCGGCGGCGATCGCCATCGCCTTCACGGCCGGCTATGCTCCCAATGCCGACAGCGTTTCGGCCGGCACCATTGCCGAGCCCGAAACTTTGACGGAGGCGATCAACCCCAGCTGGCAGCCCGGCATCGCGACGCCGCAATACAGTTTCCTCATCGACCCGAACGGCAACGTCGAAGTGCAGCTGAATGTGGGCAGCCCGGCGACGGCCGGGGGAGACAATCCGCCAGCATGGCCCGGCATTGGACAGACGGTGGTCGATGGCGCCTGCCTGTGGCAGAACTGCGGACCGGTGCGCGGCTTCTGGACGCCGGGCACGGCTTACGACGGGCAGGGCGCCTGGGTGATTCTCGATTTCAATTCGAATCTGCAGTTGCTGAACATCGCTTCGCTGATCAGCCAGAACATTGCGCCTTACTCGCTGCAGGCGGTGGGATCGTCGCCCCTGCCCTGGGCGACCGCGCGCGGCGGCCTGACCGCCGACAACGGAGAAGCCGGCGCCTGGCTTTGTCTCGGCGCCTACACGGCGCTCGGCGATACTGGTCTGGCCCTGCCGAATTCGCCCGAACAGCAAGCGGCCGTCACCGTCGACCTGACGCTGCCAAAGACGGTCACGCGCTTCATCAAGGCTCTGGTCTCGCACTGGTACTACAATCGCGAGCCGGTGACGCAGGGCTCGAGCAATAAAGTTCCGCTGCATCTCGAAGACATGCTGGGCGGGGTGACCATTCACGATTTCAATCCCACGCCGTAAGACGCTTTTGGCTGTTGGCTCTTGGCTCTTAGCTCCAGCCAAAAGCCAAGAGCCAAAAGCCAAAAGCCGATTCCAAGGAGAACACTCTCATGCCGCAAACTGCACTGGTCGTCAACGTTCTGAAACCGAATAACTATGCCGTGGTCGCCGGCGATCTCAACATCGTTCCCGTGGCCATGGATGCCGTCAACGGCAACTCGTTCGTTGCCACCGGGCAGGAAATCATTCTTTTCCTGAACACCGATACCGTCACCCACACCGTCACCATTACCAGCGTGGCCGATGCTTTGGGGCGCCTCGATACTTCGCTCACGGCCTACACCGTGCCCGTCGCCGCCGGCGGCACCAGTGGCCTCTCGGCCGTGCAGATGAAAGCCCTGCAGGGCTGGCTCGAAGCCGGTGGCACCGTCTTCCTCGCGACCTCGTCGGCGCTGGTGAAGGTTGCGGTGCTGCGCTACCAGTAAGGAACCGGCCGCCAGCTGCCGGCTGCCAGTAGCCAGAAAAAACCGCAGCTGGCGGCTGGCAACCGGCAACTGGCGACTGAATTCCCATGCCCCTCAAACGCCTCAGCTCCGCGCGCCATTCGATTGGCGGGATGTCCCGGCAGGTCACGTTGTACCTGCCGGGATCTCGCGCCTCCGATGGCGGCAACGCGCCGCCCAGCGCCTTTTGCCAGTCGCCCGCCGATATCCGCTCGCTGCATGGTGAGGAGCTCGACCGGGTCGACCAGATCGCGCAGGTGGTCGAGCTGATTGTGACCATTCCCTACCAGGATGGAATTCTCGACAGCATGCTGGTGGGCTTTGAAACCGAAATGTGGCAGATCAAATTTATCGAGGACGAAGACCGCCGACACATCTTCCTCGATCTGTATTGCGCCGAAGTCGGCCAGAACGCGGGGCAGGGCTCTTAGCTTTTGGCTTTTGGCTCTTGGCGAAGAAGCAAGCGGAGATTTTATGGGGACCAAATGTTTCTGGCTGGAGCCGAGCGACCGGCAAAAGCGTTACCTGCGTCGCTATCTGGGCAACTCAAAATGTTCGGCCGCCAATGGCTATCACGATGCGATGGTGTTTCTCGACGAAGCGCGCGAGGTAATGAGCGAGGATGGCCGCTGTTGGACCGATGATGGAAAAACCGAGACAGACTTCAAAGGCCATGCCCTCTGGCCTGCGCGCTGCGCCTGCGGTTACGTCTTCCAGGAAAAAGACGAATGGCAGCTTTTCTCCTCGCACATTTATCGGCGCGCTGATACGGGCGAGGAGATGACGCTGCGCGACGCTCCGGACGGCGCCATGTGGGATGCGATCTGGTTCCACGACGTGCCCGCCTGGTGCGGCCCCGATGGCCGTGCCCTGATGTGCCGAGTTCCCACGCAGCACGATTGGCATATCGATGGGCCCTGCAACAACTGCGATCAGCCGAACCGGCCACACAAATGCTGGATCCGTCACGGAACTCCCCCGAATCTGACGGTCGATAAAAATGGGGATACCTGCTCCGCCGGCGCTGGATCGATTCTGACTTCAACCTGGCACGGGTTTTTGCGCAACGGAGAATTGGTTCGCGCTTGAGCCAGAAGCTAAGAGCTAGAAGCTAGGAGCTGGTCTCTTGAAATCCTTTCATCCATTTCGTTCGTTAGTTCCTGCGGGCGCCAATCCGGGCACCGTCACCGGCGCCAACTGGAACGATGCGATTCCGGGCGGCTCGGTTCCGACAGCCTACACGGCGAACGGGACCGTGCCGACCTCGGTCGACTACATTCGCGCCACCGGCGGGGCCGGCGGCATTGCGCTGGTGCTCACTTCCGGAAGCCTGCTCGCGGTGGGGCCTAATGGAAGTTTTACGGTGAACCAGGTTTATTTCGCCAAGAAGATCGATGCCGCCGCCGGCGCCGTCACCTTTACCGATCTCAACGGCGCGCTGTTTGAAAGCGGCGAAGCATCGTACGTGCTGAGCCAGCCAGGCCAGTGGGCCATCTTTTTGTGGAACGGCGTTTCGTGGGACGTCTTCGGCGGACAAGCAGCTTAGCTTCATTGAGTCAATGATTCATTGAGTCATTGACTCACTTCACCACAGGGACACAGGGGCACGGAAGGAACCAATGAAAACGACGAAAATCGCTTCGGCTGCGTTCATCCTGCTTCTTTCGGTGTCTCTGTGCCTCTGTGGTGAGAATGCTTTCGCCCAGGTCGCGGGCCTCGCGACGCGCGTGGCCCACGGCACCAGTTTGCCGGTGGGCGCCGAACAGTTTACCGAATTCATTCTGACTTCGGGTTCGCCCCAGGTCTACATTTGCAACGCCAGCCCCTGCACCATCGCGGGAAATTGGGTGACCAACTCGGGATCGGTGGCGGGCGCGAACATTGCGCTGTCGAACCTTTCCGGCGTGGCGCTCAATACCAGCCTGGTTGCGGCCAGCGGCGTAACCGCGACCCTTTCCGGCTTCCCCGGCGCCAGCGGATTCAATCCCACCGGCGCCTCGCTGTTGGGCGGCAACGCCTTTACCGCGACCTCGCAGACTCCGGGCCCGATCAACATCGCTCCGGGCAATCCCGCAGCCGTGGGCGCGACGCCGGCCAATATCTCGATCACGGGAGCGAACGGCTTTGGCACGACCGGCCTCGGCTCGAACATCTATATACAGACCGGCGCCGGCGGATCGACCTCGACGCTCAATGCCGGTCTGATGAGCTTCGCCGCCGGCGGCGCCACCGCGGTGGCTTCGGAGAGTTCGCCGCTGACCGGCAGTTACGTGCCGTCGATGTATTTCCTGGCGGGCTCCTCCACGCATGGTGGCGAAATCGATTTCGTCAATGGCGCCAGCTCGAACGGCGTCGTCCGGTTGACCGGCATGCCCTTCGCCTTCTACGCGGATAACACCTACGATTTCGATCTCTCGGCCTACCGCCCCAAAAACGTTTACATCGGCACCGGGCTGTATCTGGGATCGACCGCGGTCGGCTTCACCGGCGAGACCAGCGCCATCTCGGGCAACCTGATGGCCGCGGGCACGGTGGCGGGATCTTCGAAGATCCTGTGCACCGACGCTTCCGGCAACCTGACCATCACCACCAGCGTCTGCCCCAACGTTCCGACAACGACGGCTCTGGTCAGCGGCAACTATGTGAGCGCCACCGGGGCCGCGGCCCAGGCGGATTCGACGGTCAACGCCGGGCCCTATTTGGGATCGGTGCTGCCCTGGGAGACGGCGCCGAACTGCAGCTCCACCGCCCTCGGCACCATTACCAGTGGAAACAAAGGCTACATTTTCGGACTGGCGCTGGAGTTTCCGGCGAAGACTTCCACGCTTTGGTACGACGTCATCACCGCCGACAACAGCGGCAACCAGTATGACGTTGCGCTTTACCAGGGCGCGCCCAGCGGCACCGAAAACCGCCTGCTGCACATTGGCGCGAGCTCGAGCACCGGCCAACCCGGCACCACGTTTGCGCCCGCGATCGGCTGGCAGCATTTGAATTGGCTCGAAGGCGCGACCACGCTGCAGCCCGGCCGCTACTACCTGATGTGGACTTCGAACTGCACGGCCGGCGGCACCAGCTGCGCGCAGATCGCCGCGAACGCGGTGAGCGCGATGTTCTATTGGCCCGGCACCGGCGGAGTCACCATCGCCTCCGGAGGCGCTTCGCCCCTGACGTATGTGTCGAGCGCCGACTCGCCGAGCTTTTCGACGGTGCCGTGTCTGTTTGTGGAATAGAAAAGCAGCCGTCAGCTGTCAGCTCTCAGCCGTCAGTAAAAGCTTTGGCTGACAGCTGACGGCCGATAGCTGATGGCTGGGTTTCCAAAAATGATCGAAAGCGGACTGTTTACGTGGGCTCTTGCAAATCCTGCGCTGCAGCTGCTGCTCGGCCAGTCGGACGAAGAGAAGGGCAAAAAGATTTTCAGCAGCTTCTATTTTTCGTTTCTGCCGAAGGATCCGATCCTGCCTGGCATCCTGTTCGATCGGCTCAAGTCGGAAGAAGCGGACGATACGCTCGACGCGCGCACGGCCTTGCCGGGAACGCTGATGGAAGGCCGCTTCCAGTTCGGTTGCGTCGCGCAGGACAGCCCGGAAAACCCGGTCAACCCTTCCGGCTACCTGAGCGCTGCCCTGCTTTCGCAAGCGTTGCGCCTGCAGATCATGGGCCTGGCCACGGGCCGATTCGAATTGCCCGACGGCACCGCGATTCAGGATGTGCGCATCGATGACGAATTCGACGCGCACTTCGAGCTGGGCGGCCAGGGCTACATTTACCGCCGCATGCTGATGGCGACGATTTTCTTTAACTAGCGGCCGGCTGCCAGCTGCCGGCCGCCAGTAAAGGCTTTTCGCTGGCAGCTGACGGCTGGCAACTGGCGGCTGCTTCCCCATGTCGATCCCCATCGGATACAACGGCCGCGGCACGCAGCTGCTGTGGTCGCTCGACAACATCAACTTCACGCCGGTGGCGCAGCTGCAGCAGTTTGAGCCCACGGGCTCGAAGCAAACGCTGGTCGACCAGACCAACCTGAGCACGCCCGGCAACTTCACCGTGTACCAGGCGGTGCAGGCCGATGGCGGCGAGATCGATTTTGCCGGCCTGCTGAATCCGGGGGATTACACCTACCTGACGCTGGGCCAGCTACACGGCAACCTGGTCGCAGCCTTTTGGCAGGCGCGCCTGGTCGATGGCAGCGTATTCAGCTTTCAGGCGTTCGTCAGCGAGTTCAAACCCTTCACGGTGAAGTGGAACAAGCTGTACACCTTCAGCGGCAAACTGCGGCTCACCGGCGGCTTCCAGAGTCCGCTGGGCGCATTCCAGCCGGGCGCGTTCGATCCCTTGGCCTTCGTCACCATCTAGCTCTTGGCTCTTAGCTCTTGGCTGTTGGCTAAGGCTTCTGGCCAAAAGCTAACAGCCAAGAGCCAAGAGCCTCCCCACCAAATTCTGACCACAAGTTGGAAGCGTGCGCCGCCATCGAGCGGCGCATGCGCGCCGTAGGAGCCGAACCGCCAGCCGATCGGGCGCGAATCTCTAGCGGTTCAAAAGAAAAAAAGGAGAATTCCCAATGCCAGCAAACCCAGTAGGCTATCAGGGCCGCGGCACCGTGATCGCGTTCACGGTCGCGCCGGTCACCGGAGGCAGCGTGTACCAGGCTCTGCCGCAGCTGCAGAAGTTCGAAAAGACTTCCGCCAAAGTGGATTTTGACGACGCCACGTGCCTCGACTCGCCCGGAGTGAATAAGTTCCCCATCCCGATCGTGGTCGACAACGGCAAGTGGAGCGGCGAAGGCGTGTTCGATCCGCAGAACGCGCAGATCACGGCGCTGATGGGCTACATGCAGGGCCTGACCCAGCTCGGCTTCAAGGTCACGCTGGTCGATGGATCGATCTTCACCGGCCTGTGCTATGTGGAAAGCTTTGGCGCGGCCAAGGTCGACCGCTACAAGGTGAACATGTATGACTTCGCCATCAACGTCTTCGGCGTCGAAACCCTGACTCCGCTGGGCGGCGGCGGCATCTCCGAATAAGAGAGCCGCTGGCTTTGGATTGCCTTGGACGGGCGGAGCTTTTGTTACAGCTCCGCCCATCTCCCTCCGGGTGTATCCTCCGGACAGAGGCGATCCCATGTTTAGGACAAATCTGAAAAAACTGCTGCTGAATCTGTTCGCTCTGTTGCTGTTGCCGCCAGGCGTGGCCATTGGCCAGGCGAAGACGGTGAAGCCGGCGAACGATCCCGCTTCTGTGACTTCGACGAAGCCGACTCTGAGCAACCCGCTTCCGCCGCAGAAGGGTCCTCCCTTCAACCTCACCGAACTGCAAAAAGCGCATCTCGATGCCAGCCGCCAGGAAGTGTTTCGCTGGCAGGACAAGATGAACGAAGCCCTGCAGCGCTTCAGCCTGATCTGCACGGCCGCGCAAATTGAAAATGACTGGCCCGTCGTCCAGTGCAGCCTGACCGATCTCGCCGTAACGGCGCAACCGCAGCCGCCGGCCGTCAGCCCCCAGCCGCCAGCCAAACCCGCGGACCCGAAGTGATGAAACGAGTGTTGTTCGTCAGAGATATTTTCGCGGAACTGGAAGAGACGCGGCGAAAGGGCACCCTCTTCAAATGTTGGGTCCCCATCGCGGTCATAGGCACATCGTTTCCTTTCCTCGAATTGCATCTTCCAGTCATCGCATGGTGGCTGCTTCATCGGCGCCGCCGGTCTTTCGATCCGCCGCGGCCGGTTCAAGCCAAGAGCTAAAAGCCAAAAGCCAGGAGCCTCTTTCCCCATGAACGATCTACTGCAGGAAGCCATCGCCGGCGCGCCGGTGACGGTGACGCTCGGGCGCGTAACCTACCAGCTGGCTTATCCCATACAGGCGGTGATTCTGTACAAGCGCGAGACCGCGCTGCTCGATCGCGAACGCGGCAAAGATCGGCCGCGGCTCACGCGCGACGAGAAACGCAATCTGCGCGAGCGCCGCGGCAAGCTCCTGGCCGAGGCCGATGGGCTGCGTCCCGCCAGGGGCGCCGACTGGCAGAACGATCAATTTCTGCAATTCGATCTCCTGATGGATGAAGCTTCCGCCGTCAAGATCGCGCTCGATGAAGACGCCGGCACCGGGGACAGTTTGTACGATATGTACAACTGGCGCAAAATCTCCCCGGACGGAGATCCGGAGCGTCTGCTGCTGGCGCTGTGGATCGGCCTGCATGAGTTCAAGGCGCAGACATCGAAAATGCCGGCCGGCCCTACCGAGCGCGTCTATCTTCCCCGCATGAGCCTGACCCAGCTGGGCGAGCTGGTCGACCTGGGCAATGGTGGCGATCTCACCATGGCGATTTCGAAAGCGCTCTCCGCCCACCTGATCGCGCAATCGGAAATTGTGCCGGAAGAAATTCTTGGGGACGTGCCACTCCCAAACGGGATCCCGTCGGCGGTGGCGGCGCCGCTGCCGGTGACGGACATACCGATGACGGCAGCGGAGATGATGCTGCAGAAGTAAGCCCTGAAGTCAGCCCAGAAATATCAATGGGCAAACTCTGGTCGATCGCGCGCGCCGATCTCGGGCTGAGCGATGACGAATTTCTCGAGATGATTCCCGCGGCGCTCGAGCTGCTCATGCGCCGCCTCGAAGTGTGGGATCGCAAGGCCCTCTATGGCGCCGCCATGATCTGCGCCGAGCAGTGGAACATTGGCCGCGATCGCGAGAAGCACCCCGAACCCTTCACGGCGAAACATTTCCTGCCCGAGCTGCCCGAAGACCGCGCGCGCCGCGAGCGCGAAGCCGCCGAACACTTCGCGGAACTGGCCCGGCCGATCGATGTGCTAGGGAAAGACAAAGAGCAGTTCGAGCAGTTCAAAGCGGGACTGATTGCGCTGACGAAGAAAGCTCCTAGCCGCTAGCTTCTAGCTCTTAGCCTTTAGCTTGTGAAGCAACAGCTCTTCGCACTTTGGCTTGCCGCCGCCCCAGTCGGGATAGCTGCCATGTTCGACGCAGGCTTTGAACTCCTGGTAGGTTTTCGAGTCGGTGCCCAGCTCCTCGCCGAGCAGCCGAATGTGGATGCGCAGCAGAAGATCGGGTCCATCCGAATGCGCAGTGCCCGAGAAGCGGCTCTGCACCTTTACCGTGCAGCCGCCTTCGGGGCCGGCCGCCAAGCTCAGGGAGAGAATGCGTTCACCCCAAAAAGCGCCGCCAGCCACCAAGGAGATGACCTGTTCCTCTCCGGAAATGCTGACGATCCGGTACTGATCGCCCTTGGCCACGACGACTGTGGCTTTCCAGACAACGTCGCAGGATTGAGGGAATGTCTGCTTCCTGCTTTTCATGGCTAACGATTGTGCGGTCACACAGGCAACGAACATCAGCATCAGGATTGACTTCGTCATTTGTGATTTCTCCGATCTCACGGGATCGCACTATGAATGCTCGGCGCGCGAAAGTCAATGAGCCTTTTGGGCGGATTCCAAAACCATGAATGCAGTGTTCTCCATCGACGGACTGCCGCAGCTCAATGCCCGGCTCGACAAGATCGCCGTCGTGGTCGCGAACCCGATTACGCGCGAGGCCCTCGAGACTGGCGGCAAAGTCATCCAGGTGCGCGCCGAGCAGCTGGTGCGCCGGCTGACCGGCATGCTGGCTTCCGACATCGTGGTGGTCACGCGGGTGCGCGGCGCGACCGCCGCAGTGGGATCGGGCCGCACCACCGTGGGGGAAAAATATGTGCTGATCGGGCCGGGCTGGAATCCGGACCTGACGCGGCACTCCGGCCTGGGCGGACGTCCGTATGCCTCGAAGACCGGAGCGATCGGCAATCGCGCCGCTGCCAATCGCGAAGTAAAAAACGCCGACCAGACCACCAACCCCGGCGTGTATGGCTACTTCCTCGAAGTCGGCCATCGCGCTCCCGGCCAAGGCCTGGCGCACAATCTGCAATATCGCCGCGACGCCGCCGCCGCCCGCAAAAAGGGCCAGCGCGTGAACACCCACGATTACGGCCACCTCACCACGCCGCCCTACCCCTGGCTCGAGCCAGCCTTCGAGCAGACGAAAGACGCGGCCGTGATCGCGATGGGCGAAGTGATCGACGCCAGGCTCGGCGCATTGGGTTTGTGAAGTATTGAGTCATTGAACCATTGAGTCATTGAATCAATTCCTATGGCAACTCTCAACGTTGGCGCGATGGCCGCACGGCTCGGCCTCGACCCGAGCGAATTCCTGGACAAAATGAAAGGCGTCCAGGGCTTCAACGGTTTCGTCTCGGGCGAGATGGCACGCCAGTGGAAAAAGAGCGGACGCGATGGCCAGGAAGGCATGCGCCTGATCGATGAGGCACTCGGCATCCACGTGGCGCGGCCGGTGGCGCGCATCGTGTCGGAGACCTTCCCTGCATTGGGCAAGGCGATGGGAGCGATCCTGCCCGGCGTGGCCTTCAGCGCCCTGGGTTTTGCCATTCTGGAATTTGGCGAACACGTTGCGCGCAAGATGGAGGAGGCGAAAAGAAAACAGGAAGAGTACAACGAAGCCATCCGCAAGGGCAAAGAGATCACGGAAGACGCCGCGGCCAGCCACGCCAAAACCATGGACGAGCTCGGCGCGCGCATGGCCAAGCTGCAGGGCAACACCACGGGCGAGGCCATCTTCAAAGGCCGCGCCGCCGATGCCGAGGCGGTCGAGAAACTGGCGAAATATACCGACAAGGTGACCGAGAGCCTGCGCAAACAGCAGACGGCCGCGGCTGCGCTCATGCCGGTGTGGGCGGCGCTGGGACGCGCCTGGAATGCGATCACGACGACCATCACCGGTTCGGGACCGATCGAAAAGCTCGGCGCCGCGACGGAAGAGTTCCGCAACAAAGCGGCCGAGCTGGCTCGGCAGGATGAAGCGAATCACACCCGGACCGCCAAGAAATTTATCGATGAGGAGACTGCCAAGGCGGAAGCGGCCTACAAGGCGGCGCTGGCGGCGGCTCCGGATCCGCGAGTCAAGAATCCGCTGCCCGCCGGTTTTCCGCGCGCCGGCGGAGGAGCTATCCCCGAAGCGCGCGAAACTCCCGACGTCACGGCGGCGCGCAAGCAGCAACTCGATGCCATGCACGAGATTCAAAACGAGGCCAAGCGCCAGGCGGACGAAGCCGCGACCAAGGCCAAGGTCGACGCCATGGAAGCGGGCGCCGCGCATACCAAGGAATTGCGCAGCGAGCTGGAGGCGGTAACGCGGTTAGTCAGCGCTTCGCAGGCTCTTGCTTCTTCCGAGGAGCTGGCCGCCGGCGCCACGGGAAAAGGCAGCGTCGCCAGCATTCAGGCGGCAGCGGCGGCCGAGGTGCAAAAGAAATTACAGGACTTCCTAGCCGAGGCCGACACCAAGTTTTTCAGCAACACGCAGCAAAAGATCGCCGCCACGAAAGAATTTCAGGCGGCTCTCGAGGCCGCGACTCCATCGATTCGCGCCGCCGCTCTGGCCGAGCAGACCTTTAAGTCCTTCGCGGAATACAACCGCGGCATTGCCGAATTCAATGCCCACCTGAAAGAGCACAACGCGGAGCTCGATTCCCAGGCCGATGGCCACAGCAAAGTGGCGGCCGCGCAGGCCAAGGAACTGGCGGGGCTTATTCCGCTGCAGCAGAAGCTGGCCGCGCTGCAGGATCTCGAAAAAGGAAAAGCCGCGGCGCCGGCGATCGGGCCGCCCACGGCGAACCAGGCTGGCATCGCGACCGCGCAGGCCGAGCTCGCGGCCGCCAACGCCAACGCCGGCATTACCAGCGCGAAGATTCAGACTGGCGCGTTCCGCGAAGAGATCGAGAAGATCCAGGATGCCAGCGCATCCCTGGCCGGCGCCGCGGTCTCGCCCTGGGCCAAGATCGATGCCGAGGTCGAGAAACTGACCGGCGATCTTCTTCTCACAACCGACCAGGTCAAGCAGCTGCGCGGGGCGCTCGTGGCCGAGCAGGGCGTAAAGATTTCCGCCGAGTTCGAAAAGCTGGTGGAGAAGATCCGCGAAGCCCGCGCCGAAAGCCTGGCGCTCTCTTCCGCTTCTCCATTCGCCAAATTGGACGCGGAAGCCCTGAAAATTGCCCACGAATTTGGGCTCGACGCGCAGCAACTGGAGCTGGTGAAACAAGGGTTGATCGAACTGCAGGCGGTCGAGAACGTCGGCAAGGCCTTTCTGAACGTCGACTCGCTCAACGCCGCCGGGGCGAAGATGAGCGAACTGCGCCAACAGATGGAGGCGCTGCGCCGCGCCTCGACCACGGGCAAAACCGACGAGGGCACGGCGCTTTCGGCCGACGCGCTGAAAGCGGTTCGCCTGGAGATGCTCAACATCCAGGAGGAGCAATCGAAGATTGCCCTGCAGACCGGCGACATCGATGCCGGCATCCTCGCCTGGGCCACGAACTTGCAGAAAGTGCAAAGCGCCGGCGAGATGGCGTTTCAGGGACTGACCGAGGCCACCAAAGGCTTCGAAGACAACACGGTCAAAAGCTTCTTCGCAATTCTCGATGAACAGCGCGGCGGCCAGCTGCAGCTGATTCACGATCTCGAAAAAATGTGGTCGGATTATTTCAAGGGCCTGGCCTCGATGGCCCTGAAGCAGGGCATGGACCATTTGCTGGCGCCGGTGGGCCGCGCGCTCGGCAACGCCCTGGGCGGCGGGAAAAGCACGGATGCGCAAAGCGGTGCGAAACCGACTGGCGTCGGCGGCTTTCTGGCCTCGCTGATCCCGAAGAAAGACACATCGGGCGCAACCCTGACCTCGGCGGGAACTCTGCTGCACTCGGCGGCCACGGCCTTGATGAGCGCGGCGGCCGCGTTGCGCGCCTCCGCGGCCAGCGGAGTGGGCGGAGGAGCCGGCGGGAGCGGCGCCGCCAGCGTCTTTGCCGGAGCGGCGAACGATCAGGCGGGCTCGATGCCCTTCTACGCGGCCGGCGGCGACGCCACTCCGGGATCGAGCTTTATTTCTGGCGAAGCCGGCGCCGAGCGCGTGGATCTCGACCACTCCGGAGGGGCGCACATTACGCCGCTCGGCTTCAGCTCAGGGGGCGGAGAAATGCACCAGCACTTCGATATGCGGGGCAGCGTGGTGACGGAAGACCTTTTGCGCCGAACCGAAGCCATGGCGGCGATCCGCGCCAGCGAAGGCCGCATGATGGGCGCGATCCCGGCCATGCAACGCGAAATCAGTTTGCGGAAGCGGTAGAGACGCAGCTGCCAGCTACCAGCCGTCAGCTGCCAGCCCGATCACGGCCCAATTGCCGCCGCACTTCTTTGACCAGCTCGGGATGTTTCGCGGGATCGATTCGCCGGTAGCAGTTGTCGCAAAGCTCCGCGAGCTCCTCGGTCTCAGGCACGTCTCCGAAGAATTGTTTCATCTCGGCCAGAGCTTCTTCCTTCGAGCGCCCGCGGAGAAAGCTTCCGCCACACATCGCGCACACGAAGCTGCTCATGGAGCTGCTCTCTTTCCGGCGCCCAAGGGTTTGACTGGCGGCTGGCAGCTGGCGGCTGACAGCTGCCTGTCCAGCTTTTCCACCAGGCGCACCAGCCAGGCCAGGTCTTTGAACGTGGCGCCGAACTGAATGCTGCGGCGGATGCGGCCGAAGCGCTCGGCGTCGGCGGGATTCAGTTGGCTTTGCATACAACCTAGCGGCTGCCTTTTGTGGGATCGCTGGCGCGAAGAGTCTAGCGCGATCCCGCCGGTGAATACAAGTGCTCGGGAGTCGAAATCTCAATGACCTTGCCGGCTTCTTCTTTTATTCTTCCCGATACGACCGGGCTGCGCATCGTCAAACTGAACGGCGGAATTTTCGCTTACGGGCCTTTGGGCGGCACGGATCCGGTTTATCTGGCGAATGGCGGCTTCAAAGGCGTCAACGGTCTCGCCTCCGATGCGCTGGGGAATCTCTACGTCACCGATGGCGCCAGCGGTCAGTATGAAACGGTTTACAAAATCAGTCCGGCGGGCCTGGTCACCCATCTTGCCGGCGTAGCCGGTCCGGTCCCGAATAATGAGACCGGAATCGGAGGGCTGGCGGTGAACGCCGGGCTGCATGCCCCGGCTGCGATCGCCCTGGACGCCGCCGGGAACGTTTATTTCGACGATTTCTCCCACGTTCTCGCCATCAACGTGCAGTCGACGACGCAGATCCTGCTGGGTAGGAGCATTCCGGCAGGATGTATTCAAAACGTGGCCGGGCAGGCTGGCCAGTTTGGCACCACGGGAGACGGCGGCCCGGCCACCGCGGCGAAGCTGAATGGGATCGGCTTCGGCGGCCTGGCGTTCGCGCCCAACGGTGATCTATACATCACCGATTCGAGCAGCAACCGGGTTCGCAAGGTGGACCATGCTACCGGCATTATCAGCGCCGTGGCGGGCACCGGAGTTTTCGGTTACACCGGAGACGGCGGCCCCGCCCTTAATGCCAAGCTGGGCAATCTGGGTGCCGTCGCTTTCGATGCCCTGGGCAATCTGTACATCGCGGACGTCAACCATTTTGTGATCCGGGCTGTGAATCTCACGGCCTCGTTGCAGACCATCTTCGGCGTGATCGTTGGGTCCGGCAACATCGCAACCGTGGCCGGGAACGGAACCCAGGGCACCACCGGAGACGGCGGCGCGGCCAGCAGCGCGGAACTGGGATCGCCTGACGTGATCGACTTCGACGCCCTCGGCAACCTCTACATTGGAACCAGCGGGACGCCCACCACCAATGTGCGCATGATCGCGCCTGGCGGCATCATCCAAACGGTCGCCGGCAACGGAACGGTGGGCAGCACCGGCAACGGCGGCCTGGCGATCAACGCCGAGATCCAAAGCCCGTTGGGCTTCGCCTTCGGCCTGCCGCCGGCGCCGCCTTCGCTCAGCGAGCGCAGTTTTGCCTGCAACGGCGCTTTCGAATCGACGTCCGCCTATGGCGACGTCCTGAAGTCGTTGGCGCTGTCGATGGCGGGATTTGTGGTGCCCCCGGGCGACTGCTGGAGAATTTATGCGGGCAGCTTTGTGCCGCCGGAAGTCAGCCTGGCCGACAGCGACTGCCGCAGCTCGATCAAAGGCGATTTCCGCTTGAGCGCGCGCGACAGCTGCAACGGCGTGAAGGGCCAGTTCATTCCCGCGTTTCTGCCCATCAACCCATTGGGCCCGCTGGCTTCTTCGCCGGCCAGCCCGGCCTGGAAGAAGACCGACTTCCCGCCGGTGCAGCGCGCCAACTACATTGCCGAAGATGGCGGCGTGATTTTGTGGAAAGACATCCAGCTGGATTTCACCATCTCGTTGTGGATGGCGCAGCGCATCGCCCGCATCGTGCTCGAGCGCCTGCGCCGCCAGGTGACGGTCTCGCTGCCCGCAAAATTAACCGGCCTCGCGTTGCTGGCCGCCGACACCATGAATTTTTTCCACACGCGCTGGGGCACGGTGACTCCACCCGTGCCCACCGTGTTTCAGGTCGCGCACACCGCCCTGCGCATGGAATCGCAGGCCGACGGCGTGCCCGCCTTCGGCACCGACCTGGTGCTGCGGCAGACCGACGCCAACGTGTACGAATTCGCCCCGCCCACGTCGCCGACGAATTTTGGAGACTATTCTCCCTACGGCCAGACCGGGATCGGCGCGGGGAACGTGCTGTGATTGAGTCAATGACTCATTGATTCATTGACTCAATAAAACCCATGGCGATCTCCTACCCACTCACGATCCCCGGACCGGTCTATCCGGAGACGGCCGACCTGAAGCAGTTCGACGGCGTGGGCGAATTCATGTCTCCGTTTACGGGGCAGGCCGAGCAGCAATCGTTTCTCGATCAGCATTGGGAACTCGATCTCGAGTGGCCGGCCATGACCTGGGCGCAGTTCGCGGCCACCGAGGCCTTCGCGGCCGCGCTGCACGGTAAGACGGGATCGTTTCTGTGGGGGCCGCCTCTGGCCACGGCGCCGCGCGGCCTCGGCCACCTGGGCGGGACGCCGATCGTGACCACCAATCCCGCGGCCGGCGGACCGAACACCGCCGGCGCGGGCGCGAACGGGCCCGGTGGTCTGCTCTTCAATCCCTGGGCGAATCCGGGCGGCGTGACCGGAAGTTCTTCTTATGCCACCGTGACCCTGGGCCTTGGGACGGGATCGACCGCGCTGCTCTGCACGCTCTTTGGATTTGCCGTGGGCCCGAGCGCGCCCGGCATTCTCGGCATCACGGTGACTGCGACGGCTTTTGCCAGCGCGTCGGGCTGCTCGCTGCAGGGGCAGCTGAGCAATGCCACGCGCTCGAGCCTGCCTGAAACGGTTGCCCTCGGCACCGCGCCGGCGACGGTCACGCTCGGTAGCATCAGCGATCTGTGGGGAACGCTTCCCTGGAATCCTGCGGACGTCAATCAGCTGCTGTTCGGAGTCGGACTCAAAGCTTTTGGCCTCGGCACCTTCAGCGTGCAGAACGTGCAGATCACGCTCACCTTCACGCCCTTCAATCAGCCCGGCGGCAACGTGCTGCAGACCGGCGGCTGGCTCCCGAGCCAGAGTGGCGTGCTGCTGCCCGGAGACTTTCTGGAATTGCAGGTCATCTCGGGCAGCCCGCGACTGTATCAATATGCGGGGCAGGTCCCGCTCGCGACCGATGGCGGGGGCAACGCGGCCATCGATATTTTTCCTTGCCTGCGCGAGGCGCCGATCCCGGGCATGAACGTAATTCTTCTCAACCCGCAAGGTACCTTCCGGCTGGCGGAAAATCGCCGCTCGGCCCCGGCCAAGAAAAACAAGACGTACACCTTCATGATGAAGTGCCGGGAAGCGATTTAGCTTTTGGCTCTTGGCTTTTGGCTCTTGGCTTGGAACAAAATCAAAATGTCCGATCCCACTCTTTGCGATCCCATGGGGCTGACGGCCGAGCGCTGCTATGAGGCGTTTCTCAAATCGATGCAGGCGTTTTTGCCGCCGGTAGTTCCAAGCTGGTCCGAGCTCCTTCCCCGCGTGCGGCAGGCCTGGATCGACGTGGCCACGGCCGCGCTCGA
>Ga0210410_10002108_pt1 | contig 18037 bp, 17 predicted proteins | sample IncBWC4MmetaG_FD_161058 | JGI IMG/M metagenome (GOLD analysis project Ga0210410, IMG submission 161058) | Forest soil microbial communities from Barre Woods Harvard Forest LTER site, Petersham, Massachusetts, United States - Inc-BW-C-4-M | ecosystem: Environmental > Terrestrial > Soil >... | reverse complement strand
CAATCGCGCCGCAGCGCAGATAGTCGCCGTAGGAAAACCCGCCGGGCACCACCACGAGATCGGTGCCCTTGGGCAGCGAGGGCTCGGCATGCCAGACCATTGCTGGCTCATGGCCCGATGCAAGCCTGAGTGCGCGCGCCATGTCGCGCTCGCGATTGATTCCGGGAAAAACGAGAACGGCGGACTTCATTTCAAGGCTTGCCTAGCTCAGAACCTCGACCCGGTAATTCTCGATCACCGTGTTCGCCAGCAGCTTGTCGGCGGCGTCCTTCAGCGCCGCCTCGGCTTTGGCCTTGTCGGAGCCGGCGATTTCGATGTCGAACACCTTGCCCTGGCGGACGCTGGCGACGCCGTCGACGCCGAGCGATTTCAGCGCGCCTTCGATGGCCTTGCCCTGGGGATCGAGAATGCCGGATTTCAGCGTAACGGTGACGCGCGCCTTCACGAGGTCACCTCAGCTCTTCACCAGCACCGGACCGGAGCCCGCGGGCCGCTCGTTCTCCATCAGGATGCCGAGCCGCTTTGCGACTTCGGTATAGGCCTCCAACAGGCCGCCGAGATCCCTGCGGAAACGGTCCTTGTCGAGCTTCTCGTTCGACTTGATGTCCCACAGCCGGCACGAATCGGGCGAGATCTCGTCGGCGACGATGATTCGCATCATCTCGTTCTCGAACAGCCGGCCGCATTCCATCTTGAAATCGACCAGGCGGATGCCGATGCCCAAAAACAGACCGGTGAGGAAGTCGTTGACGCGGATCGCCAGCGCCATGATGTCGTCGATCTCCTGCGGCGTCGCCCAGCCGAACGCGGTGATGTGCTCCTCGGAGACCATGGGGTCGTTGAGCTGGTCGTTCTTGTAATAGAACTCGATGATCGAGCGCGGCAGCTGGGTACCCTCCTCGATGCCCAGACGCTGCGACAGCGATCCCGCCGCCACATTCCGCACCACCACCTCCAGCGGCACGATCTCGACCTCGCGAATCAGCTGCTCGCGCATGTTGAGGCGGCGGATGAAGTGGGTTGGCACCCCGATATCGTTGAGGTGCTGGAACAGGTACTCCGAAATCCGGTTATTGAGGACGCCCTTGCCCTCGATCACCTGGTGTTTCTTGGCATTGAACGCGGTCGCATCGTCCTTGAAGTGCTGGATCAGGGTGCCCGGCTCCGGTCCTTCGTAAAGCACCTTGGCCTTGCCTTCATAAATGCGGCGTCGACGGCTCATTGGGATGTACCGTGTGTTGTTGAAATCCATGAATTTGGTGTGCTCCGGATGACCTAGGGATTACGACCCACGACGGAGCTGCCGTGAAGGCCAGGAACGGGAAACGGAACGGGAACCGGGCCTGGAATCCAACCTATCTGATTGGTCCACCCAGCACAATCGATCCGGCCCCCCAGGGCCGAGTTTTACCCCTCTTGGAGGCTGTTGTTTTAACCATTCGCTCCAGTTATCTAGGCGCGCGGGAAGGCTCCCGCAACGAGGCCGCCGTCGCTATTTCGGCCGAGAATCGGAACCCCAGGTCATGACCACATTCGACAAGCGCGAGGAAGGTTTCGAGAACAAGTTCGTCCACGACGAGGGGCAGAGGTTCAAGGCCGAAGCGCGCCGCAACAGGCTGTTGGGGCTGTGGGTGGCGGAAAAGCTGGGAATGTCGGGTGACGCCGCCAACGACTATGCCAGGACCATCGTCGCCGCCGAAGTCAGCGGAGGCGAGGCTGCCGTGGTCGGCAAGCTGGTCGACGATCTCGCCGCCAAAGGCGTCGCCATTACCGAAGCGGAGATTCGGGTTAAGATGGACGAGTTGATGGCGCAGGCCGTCGCGCAGGTGAAGCAGGGGATTTGACGCGTCCGCCCGTCATTCCTCCTTGAACCCGTATTCCGGCACGTTGCCGCTGGCGCCGTAATATTTGTAGGGCAGGAATTTGCCGGACATCGTGATCTTGACGCGGTCGCCCTTCGGATTGGGCAGGCGCTCCATCACCATGTCGAAGTCGATCGCCGACATGATGCCGTCGCCATATTCCTCCTCGATCAGCGCCTTCCAGGCCGGGCCGTTGACCATCACCAGTTCGTAGAAACGGTAGATCAGCGGATCGGTCGGCGGCATCGGCGTGCCCTGCCCGCGCATCGGCACTTCGTTGAGCATCGCGATTTCGGATTTCGAAAGCCCGAACAGCTCGCCGGCGTTGGCCGCCTGCGGCTTTGTCAGCTTCATCTGGCCGAGGATGGCGCCAACGATCAGCACTTCGGAAGTGCCGCCGATCTTTTCGCAAATGTGTTTCCAGCTCCAGCCCTTCTCGCGCTTGATGTCGAGCAGCTTTTCGGTGAGGTCGGATCGCTTCATGTTTCGTCTCCCTTTCACGCCCGTCATGCCCGGGCTTGTCCCGGGCATCCACGTCTTCTTTCTACAGCTTACGAAGACGTGGATGGCCGGGACCCGTCTACGCCGGAGGCTTCGACGGGCCTTGAAGGCCGGTCCGCCGAAGCTTTAGCGTAGGCGGGCAAGCCCGGCCATGACGCCTGTGTTGATTGCTCGCGGGTCGAATCCGATACCGATGCGATCACGAGCTCAGCCTTGCCGATCTTCACCACCGGCACGTGGCGCGGGTCGTGACCGGGCACCTCGGTTGCAAAAGCCTTGCTGCGGCTGACCAGAAAATCAACGATGTGGTTGCGCACCGCGTAATAATACGGATGTCTATGCAGGTCGGTGCGGCCGCGGTCCTTCGGCAACGGATTTTCCACGATCTCGGCAAGCCTGGCGCCGGGACCGTTGGTCATCAGGAAAATCTTGTCGGCGAGGTAGATCGCCTCGTCGACGTCGTGGGTGATCATGAACGCGGTCTGCCCGGTCTCCAGACAGATCCGGCGCACCTCGTCCTGCAGCGTGCCGCGGGTCAGCGCGTCGAGCGCCGAGAACGGTTCGTCCATCAGCATGATTTTTGGCGTGATCGAAAGCGCGCGCGCAATGCCGACGCGCTGCTTCATGCCGCCGGAAAGCTCCGACGGTCGCTTGTGCTCGGCGCCGGTCAGGCCGACCAGGTCGATGAATTTTTGCGCATGCTTTTTCACCCGGGCACGGTCCCAGCTTCGCCATTTCGAGGTCACGGCATAGGCGACGTTGCCGAGCACGGTGCGCCACGGCAGCAGCGCGTGGCTCTGGAAAATCACGGCACGGTCGAGGCTGGTGCCTTCGATCGACTGCCCGTCGACGATCACGGTGCCTTCGCTCGGCTGGTCGAGGCCGGCCAGGATGTTCAGCACCGTGGTCTTGCCGCAGCCGGAGTGACCGATCACGCAGCCGAACTCGCCGCGCGCCATCGACAGCCACAGATTCTCGAACACCGCGATCTCGCCGCCATCGGCGCCCGGATAGCGCTTTGCGATGCCCTCGATGGAAATGAATTTGTCCGAGGTCATGGCGCTACTCCGGGAACGTGACCATGCGGGTGAACCGCGCAAGAATCTGGTCGAGCAGCATTCCGACCACGCCGATCAGGAGAATGGCGATGATGACGTTGGTGATCGAGAGGTTGTTCCACTCGTTCCAGACGAAGTAGCCGATGCCGGTGCCGCCGACCAGCATCTCGGCGGCGACGATGACGAGCCAGGCAATGCCGATCGAGATCCGCATGCCCGTGAGAATCGTCGGCGCCGCCGCCGGCAGGATCACGGTGAAGGCGCGCCTGACGGTGCCGACCTCGAGCGTGCGCGCGACATTGATCCACTCCCTGCGCACCGCGGCGACGCCAAACGCGGTGTTCAACAGCATCGGCCATACCGAGCAGATGAAGATCACAAAAATCGCCGACAGGCCGGAATCCTTGATGGTGTAGAGCGCGAGCGGCATCCAGGCGAGCGGCGAGATCGGCTTCAGAATCTGGATGAACGGATCGAGCGCCCTGTTGATCAAAGGCGACATCCCGATCAGGAAGCCGAGCGGGATCGCGATCAGCACGGCGAGCAGATAGCCGAGGCCGACGCGCGCGATCGAATAGCCGAGCTGGATGCCGAGGCCCTTGTCGTTCGGCCCGTTGTCATAGAACGGCCGCTCGAGGTGCTCCCACAATTTGGCGCCGACATCGAGCGGGCCCGGCATCGCCGATTTGCCCTGGGTCGCGGTCTGGCCCATCAGCTTGGCGTATTCCGGATTCATGCTGGCGACCGCGCCGGTCCCGCGCGTGGCGATATGCCAGATGCCGATGAAGGCGAGGAACAGCACGATCGAGACGACGCCTGCGCGAAAGCGAAGGGAGGAGGTCATGACATCAGCCACGCAGTCCGTGTCCCGGGCGCGACGCGGCACGAAGCGAAGCGGAGTGGTGCGACCCAGAACCGGGACCTTCCGAGGCCATGGCGGTCCCGGCTCAGCAACGCACCGCTACGCACTTCGTGCTGCACGCTGCATTGCGTCCGGGACACGAGACCAGGATTTGTCACGACGCCTTCCTGATCTTGAAGCTGGCAAGATAATCGTCGGGCGTGGCCGGATCGAAGGTCTTGCCCATCACGGCGAACGATTTGTACGCGGTCGCTGGCGGCTTCAGCCCCATCTCGGTCATGACCTTGGCGGTGTCGGTGGCGAGATAGACCTGTTCGGCCACCGCCTTGTAGTCGACATCGCCCTTGATCTGGCCCCAGCGCTTCATCTGGGTGAGCATCCAGACCGCGAAGGATTGCCAGGGGAACGGATCGAAATCGACCCGCCTGGCGTCGGTCTTTACGCCGCCCAATCCGTCGGCATAGGTGCCGGTCAGCACCTGCTCCAGCACGGTGACCGGCGCGTTGATGTAGTTCGCGGGCGCGATCGCCTCCGCGATCTGCTTGCGGTTTTCCGCTTTCGAGGCATACGCGGTGGCATCGACGATCGCCCGCGTCAGCGCCGCGAAACTGTTCGGCGAAGTCGTGATGAACTCCCGGCTCGCCGCGAAGCTGCAGCAGGGATGGCCGTCCCAGATTTCCTTGGACAGGATGTGCATGAAACCGACGCCGTCATAGATCGCGCGCTGGCAGATGTTGTCGGGCGCGAGGAAGCCATCGATGTTGTCGGCGCGGAGATTGGCGACCATTTCCGGCGGCGGCACTGAACGCAATTGCACGTCGGTATCGGGATCGATTCCGTGCTCGGCGAGATAATAGCGCAGCAGATAATTGTGCATGGAGTAGTCGAACGGAATGGCGAATTTCATGCCCTTCCAGTCGGCAGGATTGCGCTTGTCCTTGTGCTTGATGGCAAGCGTGATGCCCTGGCCGTTGATGTTCTCGATCGCCGGCACCGTGAACGGGATCGCCTGCGCGCCGAGGCCGAGCGAAATCGCGATCGGCATCGGCGCCAGCATATGGGCCGCGTCGTATTCCTTGTTCAGCGTCTTGTCGCGGATCACTGCCCAGCCGGCGGTTTTGACCACCTCGACGTTGAGACCGTGCTTTTGATAGAAGCCGAGCGGCGCGGCCATGATGATCGGCGTCGCGCAGGTGATGGGAATGAAGCCGACCTTGAGGTCCTTTTTCTCCGGCGCGCCCGCTTCGGCAAAGGCCTCGGTCGCGGTCCTGAGCGGGAAAAATTGCGAAAGCGCGGCAAGCGCGGTGGAGGCCCCGACCGATTTCAGGAAAGCGCGGCGCGCGGCGTCTTTCGGGAACATCGCGCGCATTACCGCCGACGCCACCACGCCTTCGTAGCGCTTTTCCTCTGAGGTGACCTGCTCGCAACGCAATGTCAGCGCGGCCTGGTCGTGCTCGGCCGGCGAGCCATGCCGGCCGCACACGCAGCCCGACCGGGAAAGCCCGCGGTCAGCATCAAACGGATCGTCGAAGGTGGACATGCCCCATTCCTTTACGTGGTGCCGAGAAACCCAAGGGCAAAACCGCCACTTCAGCGACTTCACCGCCCGGCCACCGAGGCAGCCGGGCGGTAAAGAACATGCAGTTTTTATGCCGCTTTTTCGGTCAGCTTGGCCTCCGTGGGCAGGCCTTCCTCGATCGGCAGCGACGGATCCCGCGACCATTCGTTCCACGATCCGAAGTACATCCGCACGTCCTTCACCCCGGCATTCTTGAGCGCGAGGAAGGTGTTGGACGCCCGGGCTCCCTTGAAGCAGTAGAGGTAGACCGGGGTGTTCTGGGAAATGCCGACGGTCGCGCATTCGGCCAGGATCTCGTCCCTGGACTTGAACCGCGGCCCCTCCGCGGTCGGCTTCATCATGCGGTACCATTCCAGCCAGACGGCGCCGGGGATGCGTCCCTTGCGTGGGCAGAAGTCCTTGCCGTAGGGCGAGGAGCTGTCGCCGATCCATTCATCGACATCGCGCACGTCCAGCAGCGCGATGCCGGGCTTGCCGACCGCCGCCAGCATGGTCTTGGCGTCGATCAGGATATCGCCGGCCTCCGGCACGATGGAGAACGACGCTGGTACCGGCTTCGGCACCGCGGTGGTGACGGGCAGGCCCTTGGCCGCCCAGGCGTCGAACCCGCCATGGAGCACCTTGACCTTGGGATAGCCGAGCATGGTCAAAAGGTAGTAGCCGCGGCAGGACTGGCCGAAGCCGGAATTCATCGACTGCTCGTAAATGACCGCGGTTTCCTTGCCGGAAAGCCCGGCCTTGCCGAACGCATCGGCGAATTTGGTCTTCAGCTCGTTCATGCCTTCCGGCGTCGACGTCGCGAGGTAGGTGAAGATTTCGTGCACGTTCACCGCGTCGGGGATGTGCCCGGCGCCATAGGCATCGGGATTTCGCGTGTCGATGATCACGCACGGCTCTTTGGCTTTGAGATCGGCGAGTTCGCCGGCAGAAATCAGAACGTCCGTCATGGCAGGCCTCTCCTGTTTGTGGTTGGTGGTGGGGTCGAAGCGAAATCCCTTCAAATTCAGGCGCTAACTCAGGAATCTTGCAGCATCTTGCGAAGCTGTTTGGTGGCCGGAGTGACGATGGCGACGAAGTAGGCTTCGCGGAGCCGGCGCTGGGCGCGATGGCTCATCAGGTAGCCGCGGGCGCCGCAATGAAGCATCGCCGCATGCGCGGCGGCGACCGAGGCATCGCCGAGCCGGAGCCGGAGCGCCACGACGCGGCGCCAATAGGCGTCATCGTCGTTGAACGGGTCGCGCGCCAGCTCCATCGTTTCCGTCTCGAGCGCGCGAAGCAGCTCCCGGAAGTCAGTCGGCTGTTGCGGCAGGTATCGATTGACATGGCCGAGCGGCGCCTCGACCTCGTTCATGATCGCGATGCAATCCCGGATCAGGCCGATCGCCATGCCGGCCTGCAGCAGGACGAATCCGGCGCGGATTTTCTTCACGAACGGGCCGGCCGCCTCCGCGAGCAGCAGGCCGTCGGGAACGAAGACGTCGCGGAATTGCACGCCATAGGTGCCGGTGCCATCCATGGCGAGGAACGGCTTGCACGGCTGCAGCGTGACCGCGGGATCGGAACAATCGGCGAGAAACATCACGATCTCGCCGGGACGATCTTCGACCTCGAAGATGGTGCCGAAGAAATGCGAGGGCCCGAGGTTGGATACCCAGGGCAGCGCGCCGCGCACGACGTAGCCGCCATCGACCCTTCGTCCCCTCAGTTTCAGCTTCTCGATGCCGAAGAAACTCTTCATCGGGTTGGAAAGCCCGGTGCCGCCGAGGATCTTTCCCGCCGCGGCGTCGCCGGCGAAACCGGCCAGCGCCGGGTTGCAGGAATTGACCGCGTACCAGACCAGCGTGTTCTGGCACCATCCCATGAAGGCGGTCGCGCCGCAGACTTCGCCGAGCGCGGCCATCGACTGGATGGCGCAGCAAAGATCGGCGCCCTGGTTCGGCCGATGGCTGCCCCAGGCGCCGGCCTCGCCGAGCCGCCGCAGCAGTTCGGCCGGATAAAGCTTGCCGCTGTCGATGTCGGCGGCGAGCGGCGCCAGCTCCCTGCGCGCAATGGCGGCGACCGCATCGACGATCGATGCCGGCGGAAGATGTTGATCTTCGTCGAGCGAAAGACGCGATGCGGCCAGTGCGCTCATTGGATGCTCCGAACCATTGCTGTTTCAGGGGGCGCCTGCACGCCCGCCCTCGCCTACGCGGTGACCTCGAGATTGACCGGGCGGGTGAACGTGTTGGCGACCGGCGACCATTTCTTGACATGGTTGACCAGCGCATCGATCTCGCTTTGAGGAACGCCTTCGCACACCATGTCGACCTTGACCCGCACATCGGTGAAGCCGACCGGCTTTTCGCTGACGTCGCCGGTGCCCCATACCGCTGTGATGTTGAGGTCGCCTTCGAGCTGGAGCTCGAGCTTGTTGACGATCCAGCCGCGATGAACCGCGTTGGCATGCAGCCCGACCGCAAGGCAGGAGCCGAGCGCGGCGAGCGAGGCCTCCGACGGATTGGGCGCGGTGTCGTCGCCCAACAGGCCCGGCGGCTCGTCGACGATATAGGGCGGCAGGTTGCGGATATAATTGGCGTGGCGGAACTTGCCCTCGGCCACCGTCTTGCATTTCAAGGTCTTGATGACCTTCGGATTGGCCTTGCCGTTCGCGATGAGCTGCTCCAGCCCGTTTTTGTCGATCGGGGCGAGGCAGCCTGTAAGCACTGTTTTTTGAGCGACCGCGGTCATCTGTTTTCTCCCTGGGGTAGGATACCGAACGGTCTGTTTTCTGCATAACCCGTGCCAGAGACCGCGCCGGAGAAAACCTGAAGCCGTGAAGCCGGTTAGCCCGCGCTGCCCCGGAATCGGTCAGCCGCGAATTGCTCAATCGCGATGCAGTTGCCGCCCCGGCGCGATTATTTTGGGCAATGAAGATGCGACTTGCTGATTTCACTGCGGTCCGATTAACTGCGGCGCATGGGCAAATCAGCTTCGAAGAAGAAATCGACCGCGGCGCTCGCCGCCGGCGATGATGAATCCGCGCGCGGGCGCCTGCTCAGCGCGGCGACGCACTTGTTTTGCAAGAACGGCATCAACGCCACCGGCATCGACGCCATCATCGACGAGGCCGGCACCGCGAAGACCACGCTCTACAAACTGTTCGGCTCCAAGACCAATCTCGTGCATGCGGTGCTCGAGAGCGAAGGCAAGCAGTGGCGCGAATGGTTCATCGCGGCGATCGAGGCCGGCGGCGGCGATCCACAGACCAAACTGGCGCGGATCTTTCCGGCGCTCAAGAAGTGGTTCGGCGAGGAACGCTTTTACGGCTGCCCCTTCATCAACGCGGTCGCCGAACACGACAAGGATAAGAAGCAGTTCCGCAACATCGCGTTGCGGCACAAGAAGGTCGTGCTCGCGCACATCGAAAAACTCGCCGGCGAAATGGGCGCAGCCGAGCCGGAAGTGCTCGCCCATCAACTTGCCCTGTTGATCGACGGCGCCATCGTCGCCGCCATGGTGTCGGGCAATCCCGGCGTCGCCGACACCGCGGGACTTGCGGCCTGCTCGCTGTTGCCGCCTGCCAAGCTGAAAAAACCGAAGCGCGCGGCCGCCGCGCCGGCGCAGCTGATGGCGGTCTAAGGCGGCCGCTTTCGCTTTTTCGTCATAACCGGTTTCGCGCAAAAGCATGATGCAGCGTCATGGCTTGACGTAGATGCTCTCATACAATCCTGCGTATTCTTCCTTCCAGCCTCTCTTATCCACGAGAAACCGCCTCAAATGTTCATGCGCCTTCACCCAAAGCACCGTATCGATCTGGTATTTCTCGAGCACCGTGTCCCAGGCGGTCTCATCAATCTCCCATTCGGCCAGTTTGAAATAGTCGCGTAGCAACGCATCCGGATAGGCGGTCGCTCCGCGACCGTCCACGAACACAGGTACGGTACCTCGGGTCCGGAAAATCAAAAGTCCGCCGACGTTCCAGTTGTTCAGAAGCCGCGCATGCAAAGAGTGTGTTTGAAGATATAGCGCATCCTGCTCTGAAAGCATTTCCGGAAGCCCGAGAGCCGGTCGTATTTGCATGAAAGTCAGCGGCAGGGCGCACGCTACAACGATGCCGGCGGCCAACAACGATCGTTGGACCTGAAATTCATTCAGCTGTTTTGGCAGCAGCCGATCGATGTGGAGGGCCAACGGAACCGTCGAGAACAGAAAAAAGAACGACATGTATCGGAATTGATAAAATCCCAGCAACAAAAACAGCCAGGACAGCAGCCGTGCCTCCAGGGGAACAGGATGAGAGCCTCGGTTGCGCAGTTCAAATCCGATAAAGATCAGAATGTAGATGATGCCGGGAACGCTTCGCAGCAGGTTCCCCGGCACGGTGATGTTCGAATAATAGGACTGCCACTCGGTGATGTTCGCCTGCACGAAGTGGCCGAGCGTAGCCGTCACGCCATCGTAGATATGCCAGCCGAGCGGATTGATGAATATTGCAATGAAGCAACCTAATCCGGCGAAGCTGTAGATTTTCAGATCTGCCCAATCCCGCCGGAGCAAAGCCAAGCCGCCAAAAATGCCGACAATGAGAAACCCAAGCAAGAAGCCGCCATGCAGATTGGCCCAAAGGGCCATGATCGCGGGCAACAGGAACCATCGCGTTCTCTTCAGACATTCGCCGAAGAAAATGACGCAAAACAACATCGTGGGAGTGTTTGGCGAAGCGGCGAGATAAACATTGGGGGGCGTCGCAAAGGAGGGATAGAGCAAGCACGCGGAAAAAACCGAAATGCAAACTGCGATGGCCGAAGCTCCGCTGCGCAGGCAGACGGACGCGAGATATCCGACGATGACCGCGCCACATGCAATTGTAAAAAATACCAGACCGCTAAAGCCCGTATATTGAAACAATACGCTGGCGATCACATCCCAAAGCCAGGAAAGATTGTACCATTGCCTGTCGCCGAGGGTGAATGACCATGGGTCCTGGAAAGGAACATGGCCGCGGTCTCTGATCAGGTCTCCGGCGGCCAGGTGCCATCCCAGATCCCAGTGCCCGAGCAGGAGCGGCGTGTTTGAAAGGTAATACACGCACGCGAATGAAATCAGGAAGACATAAATTCCGGACCTCTGGAAGGTTGAACTGATCGTCTTCAACCCTCTATCAAACTTGGAGCCGCCCCAAGCCTCCAGCGCGTCCATGAATGAGCCCCTCACGACCGAAGCGAGCCTCATACGGACTCTGCATGCTCCTGGGTCTGCATGGTGAGATGCAAACACTCGTCGCTTTAGGGCGATCGTTCTAAAGTTGAGTAAAGATTAGCTATGCAATTCGATTACTGCCAGCTGAAGAATTTTCTGGTTAACGAATCCGAACCTGGCGGCCGACTTGCGCGAGTCCGCTTTGCCCCGAAAGCCCACAAGGCCCCGAAAGCCCACAAGTCACCGCATCGCAGCGAAATGACGCGATGTGTGCCACAACCTGGCCCTTCGCCTTGCCGGCAGAGACAATCTCTGCAACTAGTTCGGGAGGTTTCGGTAAGTCCTATAGGGCGAATTGCAATGAAGCGAATGGCGACTATCGGTTTCGCGCTCGGCGCCGTAATCACGTTGGGGGGCAGCGCAGAGGCCGACATCAAGATGGGGATAACCGGGCCTATCACCGGCCCCAGTGCTGACTTCGGCGCCCAGCTCAAGAGCGGCGCTGAGCAGGCCGTCGAAGACATCAACGCCGCTGGCGGGATTCTGGGCCAGAAGATCGTGTTGAACTACGGCGACGACGTAGCGGACCCGAAAGAGGGCAGGTCGATAGCGAACAAATTCGCCGACGATGGTGTGAAGTTCGTCATCGGTCCGTACAACTCCGGCGTGACCATGTCATCATCGGAGTCCTATCGGAACAATGGCATTGTGATGATTACACCGTCAGCCTCCAACCCGAGGATTACCGAGCAGGGCCTATGGAACGTGTTTCGCACCTGCGGTCGTGACGATCAGCAGGTAGCAGTTGCCGGCAATTATATCCTCACCAAGTTCAAGGGGAAGAAGGTCGCGATTGTCAACGACAAGACGAACTTCGGATACGGCCTCGCCGAGGGGACCAAGAAGGCGCTAAACAAGGGCGGCATGAATGAAGTGCTCTTCGAAGGGGTGAACCTCGGCGAGAAAACTTATTCGGCGCTAATTTCCAAGATCAAAGCCTCAGGCGCCGAACTCATCTTTTGGGGTGGCCTGGATACGGACGCCGCCCTGATCGTGAGGCAGATGCGCGACCAACGCATCAAGGCACCATTAATGAGCGGCGACGGCATTGCGACTGACGAATTCGCTTCGATTGGCGGCCCCGCCGTCGAAGGGACCTTGATGACGTTCCAGCCCGACCCACGCAAACGTCCTGAAGCGGCAACCGTCGTGAAGAAATTGCGTGACAAAAAGTTCGAGCCAAAAGGCTATACGCTCTACAGCTACGCGGCGGTCGAGATCATCAAGCAGGCCGCCGAGCAGGCGAAGTCGCTCGATCCAAAGAAGGTGGCCGACGTGATCCATTCGGGCAAAAGGTTCAAGACTGTGATAGGCGAGCTATCCTACGACAAGAACGGCGACGTAACGCGCCCAGACTACGTGATGTACGTTTGGAAGAGACAGCCGGATGGCAAGATTACCTACGTCGAGGAATAGTCATCGCGTTAACGGTAGGCGAACTCTCACGCAAAACAGAAGTGTATCTCCGGAGCAACATGCCCGTTGTGTGTCATTCGCGACTGGGTCGAGCCAGCAGCAAGTCCGGCCATGTCCGCTATGCCGCCGAAAGCGCCACCAGGGGACATGCGGTAGCTCAATTCCGCAACCGTGACCTTGAAGGCGGATACCCTTAAGGTCCCGGCGTAGAACACAACGCGCGGCAAAGCCGCCCATCGCGAATCGTGAAGCCGCAAATCTACTTCAACGCGTCGGCGACCTTGGCAATGCCGGCATTGGCGCAGACTTCGTCCTTTTCGCCGCCGGGCGCGCCGGACACCCCGACCGCACCGATCACCTCGGTCCCGGCCCGGATCGGGACGCCGCCGCCGACGCCGACCACACCCGGGATCTGCCGGATGAAGGCGTTCGCCGGATCTTCCAGCAGCTTCATGGTCTGCAGCGAGGTCTGGTTGCGGGTCCGGGCGGTGTAGGCCTTCAGGCGGCTGAACTCCATGGTGTGCGGACCGGTGCCGTCGCCGCGCACCGAAGCCGCGACATTGCCGCCCTTGTCGACGATCGTGACCGAGACCTTGTAGCCGTCCGTGGTGCACTGATCGAGCGCGCCCTGGATGATGGCGAGCGACATCGCCATCGACACATTCTTTTCGGCGAGAGGCGCCTGCGCGCAGGCAGGCGCGGCGATGAGAATTGATGAAGAAGCGAGTAGCGCGAGATTGACGAGACGCATGGTTTGACCTCCCTGGTTGCGCCTTGTTGAACCCGCAGCGACGCAATTTAATCCGGCGCGCTCGAACTAAATCCGTGGATGGCATCACCTACCGCCGCTCCAGCAGACCCGATTCCAGCCGGTCGAGCTCACTCGCCAGATCGCGCTCGACGTCGGCGACGGGCATGTTGACGACCCGGTAACCGCGCGCCTCCAGCCACGCGCGCCGCGCCGCGCGGTCGTTGGCGATGGCGTCAGTCTCATCGGGATTGATCAGCTCGATGGCCACGCGATGAACGAACGAGACAAAATCCGGAATGTGCCGGCCGACCGGCGTCTGCCGCTTGAATTTTCCGGCGAAACGGCGGTCGCTCCGCAGCGCCTGCCACAGGATGCGTTCGGCGTCGGTCGGGTTTCGCCGCAACAGCCGCGCCAGCCCGCGCACGGTGCCGCTTTCCGTGGGTGACGCCCCCTGCCCGTGCTCAGCCAGCAGCGCGCGCAGCCTTGTGGCCTGTTCGCCGTCGAGCACGCCGCCCTTGGCCGGCCCCTTGCGCCCCTCGGCGATCGCCATCACCACGCCGTGCAGGGTGTGCATGTCCTGCTTGGTCGGGTCCATGCGCGCAAAAATGTTGCGCAGATTGACCAGCATGGTCTCGCGCTTCTCCCGCGGCCGCAGGAATTCGACCTTGTCGAGTTCGCGCACCAGATTGTCGAAGAAGGCCTGCATCTGGTGCTGCGAGGCGGGCTCGGAGCGCTCCGGCATCGCGAACGGCAGCGCGCCCGCGGTCTTGAGCTTGAACCATTCATAGCCGATCAGCAGCACCGCCTGCGCCAGGTTGAGCGAGGCAAAGCCGGGATTGACCGGAAAGGTGACGATGCGGTTGGCCAGCGCCACCTCCTCGTTCTGCAACCCGTAGCGCTCGCGGCCGAACAGGATGCCGACCGTGCCGCCGGCCTCGATCCGGGCGGCCATCTCGCGGGCGGCCACCTCCGGCGCCACCACCGGCTTGGCCTGGTCGTGGGCGCGCGCGGTGGTGGCGAACAGCAGCGTGCAATCGGCAACCGCCTGCTCCACCGTGTCGAACAGTTTTGCAAGGTCCAGGATATGATCGGCGCCGGCGGCGGCGCGCTGGGCGCTGATGTTCGGCCAGCCGTCGCGCGGGTTGACGATGCGCAGCCGCGTCAGGGCAAAATTGCCCATCGCGCGCGCGGCCATGCCGATGTTCTCGCCGAGCTGCGGCTCGACCAGGATCACAACGGGACCCTCTAGCGCAACGCCAGATTTGGTCTTGTCGGTGCCCGAACCGGACATCTCACTTCACTTTCTGATTCGACTTCTGAAGATTCTGAATCAAGTTCCAAGAAACCTGGTCCAACCTCTCAAGCGCCAGCTGGCCTTCGATTGCCTGAACGGCGGCGTTTCTCAAGCAACATAATCGGCTTAGAGACCTTTCCTGAGTTTCGGTCAAAGCCTCAAGGCGCAAGAATTTCTCACGGCTTGCGCGCGTTCACCTTTCGGATACGCTATCAATCACAAATAAAACGAACCCGCAAAACGAACCCGAAAGCCGGTCCAACGGCTGCGGGCCCAGGGAGGCTACCATGCGCCATCGATGGTCACTGGCGATTGCCGGGGCTTTGCTGATCCTGGCCGGCGGGGTGCTGGCCTGGCTGACCCAGACCTTAGGCGGCATCAAGATCGAGGACATCCGCTTTAACGGCGCCAAGGGCAACACCATGAGCGCCCTGCTCTATGTCCCGCCGAATGCCACCGCGCAGACGCCCGCCCCCGGCATCCTCGCGGTCCACGGCTACATCAATTCGCGCGAGACCCAGGATGGCTTCGCCATCGAATTCGCCCGCCGCGGTTACGTGGTGCTGGCGCTGGACCAGACCGGCCATGGCTACAGCGATCCGCCGGCCTTCGCCAACGGCTTTGGCGGACCCGATGGGCTCGCTTATCTGCGCAGCCTCGACATCGTCGACAAGAACAATGTCGGGATGGAGGGCCACTCGATGGGCGGCTGGGCCATCCTGGCGGCGGCCACCGCGATGCCGAACGATTACAAATCGATGGTGCTGGAGGGTTCTTCCACTGGCAAACCCTTCGCCGCCGACGGCACGCCAACCTGGCCGCGCAATGTCGCCCTGGTGTTTGCGCAATATGAGGAGTTTTCCAACCTGATGTGGGGGGTCGAGAAAGCCCGCGACGTCATCCAGAGTCCAAAACTCTGGGCGATGTTCGGCACCCAGGGGCCGGTCGAACCCGGCAAGGTGTATGGCGACATCGCGCAGGGCACCGCCAGGGTGCTCTATACACCCGCGATCATCCACCCCGCCGAACACATCTCGCATCAGGCGATCGGCTACAGCCTCGACTGGTTCGCCAGGACGCTGACGGGCGGCACGCCGCGGCCATCCGACGACCAGATCTGGTTCGCCAAGGAAACCGGCACACTGATCGCGTTCATTGGTTTGGTCGTCCTGCTGCTCGGGGTGTTCGACGGCCTGCTCGAGGCGCCGGTCTTTTCACATCTGAGGTTACCGGAGATCGCCGACGGCTCCACGCCCACGCAGACCGCCGGCCGGCGCTGGACTATCGCTTTCCTGCTGTCAGCCTTCATTCCCGCCTTGACCTATTATCCGGCGTTCGCGCTGGCCGGCACTTTCGTCAAGCCGCAGGCCTGGCTGCCGCAGGGCATCACCAACCAGATTGTAGTCTGGGCCCTCATCAACGCGCTGATCACGCTTGCACTGATGCCGTTTGCGCCCAAGCGCACGCGGCGGGCCGGGATCGTGGTGCCCTCGTTCCTGATCGCGCTCGCCACCATCATTGTCGGCTATGCCGCGCTGTGGCTGGCCGATCTCGCCTTCAAGATCGATTTCCGGTTCTGGATCGTCCCGCTGAAGCTGATGAGCGCGAAGCAATTCCTGATCTTCCTGATCTACCTCGTTCCGTTCTCGGCGTTTTTCGTGATCGCGCTGCACGTCCTGCACCGCAATTTCTCGATCCTGGGCGCCGGGCGCGGCGCGCTCTATTTGACCAACATCCTGGCGCTGACGCTGGGCTTCATCGTGCTGCTCGCCCTGCAATACGGCACGCTGTTTCTGTCGGGAAAGCTGTTCAATCCGCTGCCCGATCCCGGCTTCGTGCCGCTTTCCACCATCGTCGCGATCCAATTCGTGCCGCTGCTGGCGATCTGCGCCGTGATCGCCACCTTCACACGGCGGCGCACCGGCTCGAGCCTGCCGGGCGCGTTGATCTGCGGGCTGTTCGTAACCTGGTATGTGGTGGCGGGCACCGCCACGCAGGCGGCGTTCTGACCGCTTCGAGCGGACGCCTGCACCGGACCCGGATAACGGGTTGCGCCGGTCTGCGTGAAGAAAACGCGCCAGGATCGGGCGAAACGGCATAACGGCTTGGCTTTCGCCTTGGCGTTGGCAGTGCTATAGCGCGGACATCACCCTCCGTCCCCACGCGCTATTCCCAAAAAGGCCCTCTTCCCCATGGCAAAAATCAAGGTGACCAACCCCGTCGTCGAACTCGATGGCGACGAGATGACCCGGATCATCTGGCAATACATCAAGGACAAGCTGATCACCCCGTTCCTCGATATCAACCTGATGTATTTCGACCTCGGGATGGAATACCGCGACAAGACCAACGACCAGGTCACCGTGGATGCCGCCAACGCCATCAAGAAGGTCGGCGTCGGCGTCAAATGCGCCACCATCACCCCGGACGAGGCCCGGGTGAAGGAATTCCACCTGAAGGAAATGTGGAAATCGCCGAACGGCACCATCCGCAATATCCTCGGCGGCGTGGTGTTCCGCGAGCCGATCATCTGCCGCAACGTGCCGCGGCTGGTGCCGGGCTGGACCAAGCCGATCATCATCGGCCGCCACGCCTATGGCGACCAGTACCGCGCCACCGACATCAAATTCCCGGGCAAGGGCACGCTGTCGATGAAATTCGTCGGCGACGACGGCACCGTGATCGAGCGCGAGGTGTTCAAGGCGCCGGGCGCGGGCGTCGCGATGGAAATGTACAACCTCGACGATTCCATCGCCGATTTTGCCCGCGCCTCGCTCAACATGGGCCTGTCAAAGAACTATTCGGTCTATCTGTCGACCAAGAACACCATTCTCAAGGTCTATGACGGGCGCTTCAAGGATATCTTCCAGGACATTTTCGACAAGGAATTCAAGGCGGAGTTCGACGCCAAGAAGATCACTTACGAGCACCGCCTGATCGACGACATGGTGGCAGCCGCCATGAAATGGTCGGGCGGCTACGTCTGGGCCTGCAAGAACTACGACGGCGACGTGCAGTCCGACACCATTGCGCAGGGCTATGGGTCGCTCGGCCTGATGACCTCGGTGTTGATGACGCCGGATGGCAAGACCGTCGAAGCCGAAGCCGCCCACGGCACGGTGACCCGGCATTACCGCGAGCACCAGAAGGGCAAGGAGACCTCGACCAACTCGATCGCCTCGATCTTCGCCTGGACCCGCGGCCTGTCGCATCGCGCCAAGCTCGACAACAACACCGCGCTCGGCGAATTCGCGCTGACCCTGGAGAAGGTCTGTGTCGCCACCGTCGAAGCCGGCTACATGACCAAGGATCTCGCGCTTTTGGTCGGCGCCGACCAGCGCTGGCTGTCCACCACCGGCTTCCTCGACAAGGTCGCGGAAAACCTGACCAAGGCGATGGCGGCGTAGGCGAGCGGCGAAACGCAAACCATCTAAGCCGTCATTACGAGGAGCGATACGTCATGGCATTCCTCT
>Ga0210410_10002106_pt1 | contig 18040 bp, 16 predicted proteins | sample IncBWC4MmetaG_FD_161058 | JGI IMG/M metagenome (GOLD analysis project Ga0210410, IMG submission 161058) | Forest soil microbial communities from Barre Woods Harvard Forest LTER site, Petersham, Massachusetts, United States - Inc-BW-C-4-M | ecosystem: Environmental > Terrestrial > Soil >... | reverse complement strand
GCTGCCATTCGGCGCAGGAATGCGTTTCACAATCGCTTCGAGAACCTCGTCCACACCGAGTCCGCTCTTCGCGCTGATCAGCAAAGCGTCCCCGGCGGGAATCGCAAGCACGCTTTCAATTTGTTCCTTAACGAAATCAGTTTGCGCGGCAGGCAAATCAATTTTGTTGATGACCGGAACGATCGTCAAATTATTGCCCGCAGCAAGAAAAGTATTCGCGACAGTTTGCGCTTCTACGCCCTGGCTGGCATCGACCACCAGCAACGCGCCTTCGCACGCCGAGAGCGCCCGCGAAACCTCGTAGGAAAAATCCACATGTCCCGGCGTGTCGATCAAATTGAGCTGGTACGTGTTTCCATCTTTCGCGGTGTAATGCAGGCGGATGCTTTTCGCTTTGATGGTGATGCCGCGCTCGCGCTCAAGATCCATCGAGTCGAGCACCTGTTCATGCATTTCGCGCTGCGTAAGCGCGCCGGTCATCTCCAGCAGCCGGTCCGCGAGCGTGGACTTGCCATGATCGATGTGCGCGATGATACAAAAATTGCGTATGAACTTCGGGTCCATTCGGGTCTGCTACCGCCTGTAGTTTTTTGCCAGTTGGGTTATCGACGGCGGGCTGCCGCTCCGGGGCAGGGAGGCCACACGTCGCTCGCCGTGCAATCATTCAGTTTGCCACAAATCACAGCCTGGCGCAGCCCGTTCGCCGGGTTACTCTTTCCAGAGCGGTGCGCAGGCCTCGAGCTACCCGTTCTCCGAGTCCCTTCGGCACGTCTGCGGCAGGTTCTTTCGCGCCGTACTCTGCCGTGCTACATACTGCATCATCGTATTGCGGGAGTTTTGCCCGCGTTGAGCTGGCGGTATATAGTTGAACGAGGGCGTTCGCATCCCGCCCTGCGCACGACCTGGCACAAGATTTTCTAGTAAGCCGACAGGCAAAGCAAAGGCAACCCGGACGGATGGCCGCAGACGTCAGCAAGCATTTGGACCGCGCCAAGCGATTCCTTGAAAAGAACCGCGTCGAGGACGCCATCGAAGCCTATCTGGCGGTGCTCGATGACGCGCCGCAGCACCAGGAAGCGACGCAGGCGCTGGGGGATCTTTACGCGCGCATGGATCAACCAGAGCGCGCCGCCGTTTATTACGGGCTCCTTTTCGATTTGCTGATCGATCCCCGCGACGAAACCAAAGCCCTGGCTATCTATAATCGTTTTCTGCGCAGCGGGTCCACTGCGCAGCCGCCTGAGCGCATCGCCCGCTACGCATTCTTGCAGCAGAAACAGAATCATCCTGAAGAAGCGATCGATCAGTACACCAAGGCCGGGGAACTATTTACGGGCGCGGGACGCCATGAAGACGCGCTTTTTTGCTGGGAGCGAATCGCGCAGCTGGATCCGGAGAATCTCAGCCGGCAGCTGCGGCTGGCCGAAGCGGCGGAGAGCATCGGAAAGAACGCACTGGCAGCGCGGACCTTTCTTCGGGCAGGGCAGCTTGCATCGGCGGGGGGAGCCGAAGTGGATGCACTCAAGCTGCTCGGCCGGGCTTACAAGCTTGCGCCGCAAGAGCGGAGCGTCGCGCTGCTCTACGCGCAAGCAAAGCTGCGCAGCGATGAAGCCGCAGAAGCCGCCACACTTCTCGAGCCGTTCGCGGGAACGGAGAGCGACACGGTCTTTCTCGAGACGTTCGGCGACGCCCTGATACGCGGCGGGAATCTCGACCGGGCGCGCGAGATCCTCGAAAAGTTGTTGCGTGAAAAAAACGCCGGCGCAGAGCGGCTGTTCGAACTCGCCGATGCCTATGCGTCCTCCGCGCAGACCATAAAAGGCGTGGACGTGCTGCAGACCCTCAAACGGCGCATGTTCGCGGACAAGCGCCAAAATGATTTCGCCACGCAGTTAGACGCCGTCGCCGCAAAGCACCCGCACTCGCAAGCCATGATGGAGTTCTGGGCCACCGTCTACAACGAGCTGAACCGCGAATCACAGTATTTCGAAATTCTCGTAAAACTGTTCGATGTGTATTTCAATGCGGGCGATTTCCGAAAGGCCTGCGATTCCCTCGAGCGGCTGGTGGATATCGATGCCTACGACTACCGGAATCAAGAGCGGATGGAAAAGCTTCGCGGACACGTTGACGAAGCGTTTTTGAAACGAGTGGGTGGCCGACTGGCAAAGTCCATGAGCACGGCGCCGCCGTCGTCGGGCCCCGGAGCGGGAGCAAGCGTCTCGCAGGGACTGCCAAACACGGAAGAAGGACGGCATGCGCAAGCGCTTGAGGATCTGATCGTACAAACGGAAATCTTCCTGCAGTATTCACTACAGGCGAAGGCGCTCGAACGGTTGCAAAAGATCGCCATCATGTTTCCCGGGGAGGAAGAGCGCAACGCGCGTTTGCAGAATCTCTATCAGCTGGCGAATTGGTGGCCACCCGGCGCAGCGAAATCCAACGAAGAGCCCGCCGCGCCTCCCGCGCCTCCACCGGCGCCCGTCGTCGAGGCGCAGCCGGTGCAAGTCACTACGCGGACGGGTGTGTACAGCGCGGAGACGCTGCGCGATCTGTCCAAGATTTCCGAAATCAACCAAAAGATTTTCCGACAACAGACGCCGCGGGCGATGCTGAATACAGCTGTGAGCGAAGTGGGATCTCACCTGCGCGTTACGCGGTGTATCGCCGTCGTTGGCGCACCCGGCCGGCCTCCGGAGATGTCCGCGGAGTTTTGCAGCCAGACGAGCAAGCCCGCACCGGGAGCGCAGGTGGTTCTGCTGCTCGCGCAGATGGAGAAGGCCGAACCAGATGAGCTGGGCGGTTTGGTGGTCGACGCCACGGAAGGATCGATTCTCAGCGAGCTAGGTCTAGCGACGGCGCTGGGCGTGATGATCACCGATAAAGAAACCCAAGCGGCCGCGGGAATGTTGATTGTAGGCCAGGCCGAGCCGCATAAGTGGAAGCCGAACGAAGCTTATTTTTTGCAGGCGATTGGCGATCAGATGCTGATGAGCGTGAGCCACACGCGGCTGCGCTCACTGGTACGCCGCATGGGTGTTTCCGACGAACGCACGGGCTTGCTCAGCCGCAGCTCATACCAGAGCTGCCTGCTGACGGAAGCGGACCGGGCGCGCAGCCAGGGGACGCCGCTGGCGCTTGCTATTTTGCAAATCGACCGCGGCGCGGAAATACTCCGGCAGCAGGGTGAATCGCCACTGGAGCGGTTTTTGGAGCAGCTGGCGCGTTCACTCCAACCGATCGTGCGGCAGAACGACGTGGCGGTGAAATACACATCGTGGTCGCTGGCGTTTATTTTGCCGGACACGACACTTGCCGGGGCGCAGAATCTTGCCGATAAATTGCGCCGAGCAGCTTCAGGATTGCGGCCCCCCTGGGACACGACGCAGATCACGCTGAGCGCGGGGATCGTGGAAGCGGTCGCGAAGCATGAATTCGACAGCGAAGACATCGTGACGGATTTGATCAATCGCGCGGAGTTTAGCGTCGAGGAAGCTCGAAAAAAAGGCGGGGATACCGTCGTCGCGCTTGATACGCCAAAGATTTGACGACAGTTAACCGTTCGGTCGCTGCTTCCTAGATGAGATGAATAAGCTGCGCGAAAAACCTTCGCCGGGCGTTGCGATGGTCCGGAGACTTTTCCTGAAAGTCTAGTTTCGCGCTCGCAGGTTCTGATAAAGCCGCAGGAGTTTCACTCGAGGGACCTCAGTTCTGAAAAACTGTACACAGGGAGGTTGCACTGCCGACCGTGGCGGAGCCTGTCATTCCCGGACCTGTGGTCCCAACTTGCCGAGCAAGGAGAGGCAATGCCGAGGGTTGGCATGGCCAAGGTATATCGCTGGTTTCTCGATTTAGGGACCAACGTAATTTCCGGCGAGCTGGTGTTGGCAGCCGCAATATGGACCGGTGAGCCCGGTGATAGTGACAAAGCGTGGAAAGCCAGTCGTCAAGGTGATTCCAGCGGGTACCGAGAATAGCGATCTTTTAGGGATTCATGGTCGGCCGGTGGAGCGGTAGACTATTGGATGGCAATTCCTTAAAAGCGAGGAAGGTATGTTTCCAACCGATGTGGTGATTGTGGCGGGCGCGCGGACGCCGATGGCTCGGTATACCGGGACGTTTTCGGATGTAAGTGCGATTGATCTAGCGGTGCATGCTTCGAAAGAGGCGATTCGGCGTTCCGGCGCCGATCCCGGAGATTTCGACCACGCGATTTTTGGCAATGTGATGCAGACGAGCGCGGACGCGATTTATGGCGCGCGGCACGTGGGATTGAAAGCGGGGCTGAACACCGAGACGCCGGCGGTGACCGTGAACCGTCTTTGTGGATCCGGCATCGAAGCCGTGGCACAAGCAGCGCAGCGGCTCTTGCTGGGCGAAGCGAGGATGGTGCTTGCAGGCGGCATGGAGAATATGACGCAGGCTCCGTTTGTGATTCGCGGGGCGCGAACGGGATTGAAGCTCGGCGGCGGGGCGCTCGAGGATTCGCTGTTTGTCGGATTGACGGACAGTTATTGCGGATTGCCGATGGCGATGACCGCGGAAAAATTGGCGGAGCAACACGGGATCACGCGGAAAGATGCCGATACATATGCGTTGCGCAGCCAGCAAGCGGCGGATGCGGCGTACAAAGCGTGCCGGATCAGGGAAGAGTTGGTGCCCGTGGAAGTAAAGCAGGGTAAGAAAACGGTTGTGTTCAGCGAGGACGATCACCGCCGGCCGGAGACGACCATGGAGACGCTCGAAAAATTGCCGGCTTCCTTCAAGAAGGATGGCATCGTGACTGCCGGTAATGCGAGCGGCATTGTGGATGGTGCGGCGGCGGTGGTGGTGACGCGAGAGAAGACGGCGAAAGAGCGCGGGCTGAAGCCGTTGGGACGAATTGTGGCGTGGGCAACGGCGGGAGTCGATCCGAGCATTATGGGGATTGGGCCGGTGCCTTCCTCGCAAAAAGCGTTGCAACTGGCAGGGCTTACGGTTGAGCACATGGATCGTGTTGAAGTGAATGAGGCGTTCGCGGCGCAGTATCTGGCGGTGGAGAAGGTGCTGGGCTTGAGCCGTGACAAGACGAATGTGAACGGAGGAGCGATTGCACTGGGGCATCCGCTGGGCGCGAGCGGGACGCGTCTGCTGATCACCATCTTGAACGAATTGCGGCGCAATAATTTGCGGTATGGTTTGGCGACGGCTTGTATTGGCGGCGGGCAGGGAATTGCGATGATCGTGGAAGCTCTGGCAAATTAAGCTCAACCGCGCCTTGGACGAAAGTCGAAACCAGCTGCGCTAGAGACGCAGAGTGCGCTGTATAGAGAGCACAAGAGCGCTTAGGAAGTGCGGAATCGGAAGTTTCTGCTAGACTTGCGTCTCGCTCCGCGCATGGAATTGTCGAAGTCGTCCGTTAATTCAGCGAGGATAAAGCATGGCGATTCAAAAAGTGGGAGTCGTGGGGTGTGGTTTGATGGGGTCGGGGATCGCGCAGGTGTGCGCGGCGTCGGGGTTTCTAACCGTGGTGCGGGAAGTGAGCCCGGAAGTTGTCGAGAAAGGGCTCGGGAGTATTGTGAAGAATTTGGCCCGGCTAGTGGAGAAGGGAACGATCACAGTCGCGGCTCAAGGTGAAATTCGCGGGCGGCTGCGCGGGACTACGGCGCTAGAGGATTTGAAGGATTGCGACTTGATCGTCGAGGCCATCATCGAACAGTTGCCTGCGAAGCGCGAGCTTTTTTCCGCGTTGGATGCGCTTTGCCCGCCCGCCACGATTTTTGCGAGTAACACTTCGTCGCTGACGATCACGGAGATTTCCGCGGCGACCAAGCGGCCGCAGCGGTTTGTGGGTCTGCATTTTTTTAATCCCGTGCCGCTGATGAAGCTGGTGGAGGTGGTGCGGACGATTGCAACGGACCCGGAGGTGTATGAAGAGATGGTGGCGTTTGGGGCGAAGCTGGGCAAGACGCCAGTGCGCGCGCGCGATTCGACGGGGTTTATTGTGAATCGGCTGCTTGTGCCGTACTTGCTGGACGCGATTCGTGCGTTGGAAGAAGGTGTGGGCTCGATCGAGGACATTGATAACTCCATGAAGCTGGGTTGCGGACATCCGATGGGGCCGCTCACTCTGCTGGATTTCGTGGGATTGGATACGACGTATTACATTTCGCAGATTATGTTTGAGGAGTTCCATGAGCGGCGATTTGCGTCGCCGCCGCTTTTGAAGCGGATGGTTTTAGCGGGGTGGAATGGGCGGAAGGCGGGACGGGGATTTTATGATTATTCGGATCCTGCGAAACCGAAGGCCATGAGATTTTAGGAAAAGAAGGAAAGAATTTTACACCGAGGATGCAGAGAACACGGAGAAGAAAGACTAAAGCGCGATGGGCTACGAGAATATTTTGTACGAGAAGAGAGACGGGATTGCGTTCATCACCTTCAACCGGCCGAAGGTTTTGAATGCGCTGAACCGCAAGACGATGGAAGAGTTGCAGCAAGTGCTATTGGATGCGCGCGCTGACGAGGCGGTGCGCGTATTAATTCTCACTGGCGCGGGAGGAAAGTCATTCGTTGCGGGGGCGGACATTGGCGAACTTTCGCAGCAGACGCCGGTCGAGGGAAGAGAGTTTTCGCTGTTTGGACAGGGAGTGATTCACTTGCTGGAGACCATGGGCAAGCCGTCCATTTGCGCGATCAATGGCTTTGCGCTGGGGGGCGGGTGTGAGGTTGCGCTGGCGTGCACCATTCGAATTTCGAGCAAGACGGCGAAGCTGGGGCAGCCGGAAGTGAAGCTGGGCATTCTGCCCGGATACGGCGGAACGCAGCGGTTGGCGCGGCTTTGCGGCAAGGGAGTGGCTCACGAACTTTGCCTGGCCGGCGAAATGATTGGCGCTGACGAAGCGCTGCGTGTCGGGCTTGTAAATCATGTATACGAGCCGGCAGAACTTTTGCCTGCGGCCGAGGCATTGGCGAAGAAGATCATTGCCAATGCGCCGGTGGCGGTGCGCTACGCGATGGAAGCGATCGAGCGGGGCGTCGAAATGTCTCAGGAGGAAGGCCTGTTCCTGGAAGCCACCCTTTTTGGTTTGGTTTGCGCGACCGAAGACATGCGTGAAGGGACAAAGGCATTCTTGGAGAAGCGGGCGGCGAAATTTGTTGGGAAGTAAAGGACGCAAAAGAAATAAGTGAAGCAAAGAAAGAGAGAGCGGCGCAGACCACAGATGGCTGAAAAATTATTCCCTGGAAAAATTGACGGCGGATTGACTGCGACGGGGTTGCGTTTTGGAATTGTCGTGAGCCGCTTCAACAGTTTTATCACCGAGCGGCTGCTGGCGGCAGCCGTGGATGCGCTGGAGCGGGCGGGGGCCGCAAGCAAGGACGTGGACGTCGTGCGCGTACCGGGCTCCTTCGAACTGCCGCTGACAGCGAAAAAACTTGCTATGACGGGACGCTACGATGCGCTAATCGCGATCGGATGCGTGATTCGCGGTGAAACTTCGCACTACGATTACGTTTGCTCGGAGACTGCGCGAGGCTTGCAGCTTGCGCAGATGGACTCGGGCGTACCCATCATGTTTTGCGTGCTGACTTGCGACACGCTGGAACAGGCCATTGACCGCGCGGGGTTGAAGGGCGGCAACAAGGGATTCGAAGCGGGCCTGTCGGCGATTGAGATGGCGAATTTATCGCGCAAATTGCGCGGAGCGCCAGCGAAGCCGTTCCCGAACGGAAAGTCGAGGCGCAAATAAACGTGTCGCTACGCACAAAATCCCGCGAGTTCGCGATGCAGATGCTGTTCCAGTGGGACATGAGCGAGCAAGAGCCCGCGAGACTGGAAGCAAAATTCTGGCGAGCCGCGAAGGCGACTGAGTCCACCCGCGCGTTTGCGAACCGGCTGTTCGAAGGGGCCGCGAAAGACACAACGGCCATCGACGAACTGATCGTTCGGCAAGCGGAGAATTGGCGCCTGGAGCGGCTCGCAGTGATCGACCGGGCGATTTTGCGTCTGGCGATTTACGAACTGCGAACCACGGACACTCCCCCGAAGGTAATCCTGAACGAAGCGGTACAGCTGGCCAAGAAATTTTCTTCAGAAGAAGCCGGGTCCTTTGTGAACGGGATTCTCGACGCGGTGCATAAGTCTTTGGCAAATAAGTAGTTAGGGTTGTTTGACGGGTCTGGTCCCCCGCCCCCTCCCGCCGGCAGGGTTTTTTGCCAAATTTTCTCGAAACTTTCTTCCCGGCATGGTGTTTCTGACTCTCAAATCCGGACAGGTCCCGGAAGTTTTCTTCAGGAGAGAAAACCATGTGGGTATATAAATTGATTCGTGGAAGTGTGCTCGGACTGATGTTTGCCGGCCTGCTGGCAGGAAGCGCAAATGCTCAGAGCCCGGACTCGTCTTCCCAGCAGCAAGACATCAAGAAGGATAAGCAGGACATTCGGGAAGACAAAAAAGACCTGGGCAAAGATCGCGCCGACCGCAACGCGGATCAGAAGGACATCAACACGGACAACCGCGACCTCAAAAACGACAAGAAGGATATCCACCAGGACAATAAGGACATCAACAAAGATAAGCACGACATGCATCAGGACAATAAGGACATCCAGAGCGACAAGACCGATTTGAGCAAGGACCGCGCCGAGCGGAACGCTGACCAGCGCGAAATCAATCACGACAAGGCCGACCTGCACAAGGATCGCACCGACCGGAACGCTGACCAACGCGACATCAACCACGACAAGCTGGACTTAAAACAGGACGACCAGAAGTACGGAGCGAACAGCTCGGAGGCGAAAGCTGACCGTAGAGACTTGAGCAAAGACCGCGCGGACCGCAACGCGGACCAGCGTGACATCAATCATGACAAGGCAGATCTGAGCAAAGACCGCACCGACCGGAATGCAGATCAGAAAGAGATCAACAGCGACAAAAAGGATCTGACCGCCGACGGGAAGGATCGCCACAACGACGTCAAAGATTTGAAGAGCGATCGTAAAGACCGCAACCAGGACGTCCGAGACCTGCGCAGTGACCAGAAAGACCTGAAACAGGACCGCCAGGACCGCAACAAAGATCAGAAGGACATCAACAAGGACAAGAAAGATCTCAAGGCGGACCGCAAGGACCTACGGAAGGATCGCGCAGCGGCAGCCGCTCCGCGCAAACGCTAACTTCGGGTAAACACAACGTTGAGGCCACCAGAGGGCCGCGCAAAGAGTCTCGAGCGGCCTTCTTGCTTCGAACACAGACCGATCCTTGGGTGCCGACTGCCGGGGCCTCTCTATGGCGCCTCATTTAGGCATCACCGGAAATTCCGCCAGGAACGCGATATCCCAAATCCCTGCATGGCGCACTTCGTCCAAAACAACGGAGAGATCCCCGAATCTGATGCATTGGTCTACGATGAGAAAAACTGTGTGCTCGGCGCCCCTCTCTAGGCGTTGCCGAATCCTGCTCCGCCAGGTCTTTACTCGTGACCTTAGCGTTTCCAAAGTAGATAGCGCCGTCCCGACTGAGCATGACTCTCACGGCATCGTCGCGAAGCGCCGCAGGCATGGGTCGTGCGGGGTGGGAGATGTGCCGATCGAAGACCAAACCGTGATGGGCGGGCGCATACGTGCATAAGAAGTATCAATAAAATAAAGGCGCAACCGAGCATGGATTGCGCAAAGGCGGACGAGTTGACGCTCGAGAATGACGTGTATCGCTTGCGGCCTAATCTGCGGCTTCGCACACGGAGTTGTAAGCATCAGAGCATCGTCCACCTGCCGGTTTCAGTATGGTTGTTAGACACCGGAGACGGTCGAGTCGTGCCAGGCTAGACACGGATGGTGCCTTCAAAAACTTTTACGGCCGCGCCGCTGACGCGAGGCACCAGCTTTTTGCCGCTTTGCGTGACTTCCACTTCGATGTGGCTCGGACGGCCCATTTCTTCGCCTTGCAAGATCGTGAGCGTGTGCCCGGGTGCGAGTTTGCCGTGACGCACCAGGTACGCTCCGAGCGAGCCGGCGGCGGAGCCCGTTGCGGGGTCTTCGTAAATCTCCCAGGGGAGCATGCCTCGAGAGAAAACTTTGCCGTTGCCTCCGGATGCGAAGCAGTAGGCCATGGTGGCGTTTTTACCGAGCAGCTTGCGAAGCTCGAACATGTTCATGCTGATTTTTCCGAGCCCTGCGCGATTCCGGAGTGGCACCATGAGATTGAAGATGCCAGTCGAAACGCACTCGGGATCGAGATGAGGATCGAGATCTTTCATAGACAGGCCCAGTGATTTGGCCAGAGCAGTTTTCCTAAACTTGATGGGACGGAATGCCGCTTCCGTCTGCGTCATGGTGACTCGCTGTGGCCGGCCATCCTTGAAACGAATTTCGACAGGAAGGACGCCAGCACCCGTCTCCTGCATCACGTGTACGCCGCCTTCTTGCGCCGGAACGACGCCCAGTTCGGCGAGAAGAAACCACGTGCCAACGACCGGGTGGCCGGCAAGTTTCAGCTCTTCGCGTGTGGTGAAGATGCGCAAGCGCGCCAGTGCCCGTTCATCGGTCGGTTTTTGAACGAAGACCGTTTCCGCGAGATTCATTTCGCGCGCGATGGCTTGCATCTGATCGTTCGAAAGGCTGTCGCCATCAGTGAAGACCGCGAGGGGATTGCCTTGGAATCGCGTGGTAGTGAAAACGTCGAGAGTGTGAAAACGGTGTTCCATTGGATTTTGAGCCGTGGCCGGAGCGGGTTCGGCAATCAGATCTGCTCGAGCTGGGCGACGGTCCTTTCGTTGGTAATGTTTCCGGTATTGCGTGTGGACTTCGGTTCAATCAAAACGATGTGTACTTCTTCGTCCGCGACGGGGCAGTGCTCTACGCCGCGCGGGACGATGACGAACTCACTTTCGCGAACGACAGCTTCGCGATCGCGGAACTTCATGCGCAACGTTCCTTTGACGACGAGGAACAACTCGTCTTCGTTGTCGTGGTGATGCCAGATAAATTCGCCTTTTAGTTTCACGGCTTTAACCTGGCAGTCGTTCACTTCGCCAATGACGCGAGGATTGCAGTAGTCCGAGAAGAGACTGAATTTGTTTTTGAGATTGATCGTTTGCATGATTTACCTACAAACCCTGGACCAGTTTGGCCACGGCATCGAGAACGCGCTGCATCGTTTGTTGATTCGATGTCTCGCAATAAACGCGAAGAAGATTCTCCGTGCCGGAGGCGCGAACCAGCAGCCAGCCAATTTCGCCGAGATAGACTTTGATGCCGTCCATCTCCTCGCGGCGCGAGATGGGCCAGTCCAGAAAGCGAGTTAACTTGCTGCCGGAGAAGTACGTGACGGCTTTTTGTTTTTGATCCGGCCGGACATCGAGATCCACACGACCGTAATGGAATTCGCCGAACTCGGCGTAAAGCGTGCGGAGCATGTCGCCGAGCGATTTGCCGTGCCAGGCCATCAGTTCGGCAAGAAATAGCGCGCAAACCGTGGCGTCGCGCTCGGGCAGGTAGAGGCTCGTGCCGATTCCGCCGCTCTCTTCGCCGCCGATCAAAATGCTTTGCTCCAGCATAAGTTCGCAAATGTATTTGAAGCCTATGGGTACTTCGTGGAGCTTGCGGCCGAATTTGGCGGCAAGTTTGTCGATGAGCTTGGTGACGGAAAAGGTCTTTGCGATGTCACCGGGAATATTGCGAGTACCTGCGAGGTGCCAGACGAGAAGCGCAAAAATCTGATGGGGGTTGACGAACGAGCCGTCGCGATCAACCGCCCCGATGCGGTCTCCATCGCCGTCCGCGCACAGGCCAGCATCATATTTGCCGGCGAGCACGGCCTCCTGGAGAGGCGCGATGTGCGGCGGAATCGGTTCCGGGTGCACGCCGCCGAAGCGGGGGTCGCGTGTGCTGCGAATTTCGTCGCAGGCGATGCCGTTGCGCGCAAACAGCGCCGGCAGCAGACCGCTTGCGGAGCCATGCATGGGATCGGAAACAAACCGTAGCTTTCGGTCGTGCAACCGCTTCCAGTCGATCAGTTTCTCGACGGTGTCGAGATAAGGAGCGCGTGGCTCAAGCGACTGAATCAATTCCTTCCGGGGAGGGAGGGGCGTTACGGCGTTCTTTTGAACTTCGGCAAGTTCGATCTCGATTTGCCGGACGATGGACGGCAGCGCGCTGCTGCCGTAACTCGCTTTGTACTTGATGCCGTTCCATTGGTAGGGGTTGTGGCTCGCCGTAATGAGGATGCCGCCTGCGGCCGCGCGCTGGCGAACGAGCAGCGAGATTGCGGGAGTTGGACAGGGTTTGTCCGCAAGCCATACAGGTGTGCCAGTCGCGGCGATCACTTCAGCGACCGCTGCTGCCACGTTATCGGAAGCAAAGCGGTGGTCGTAGCCGACAAGCACGCCCTTGCGCGCGTCCTCGTGGCGCACAACATATCGGGCAATGCCCTGGGCCACAATGCGCGCGTTAGCAAAAGTGAAGCCTTCGGCGATAACGTCGCGCCAGCCGTCAGTTCCAAATTTAATCGCGGTCATAGGAGGCAAAGGAAGTATACGCGAAGCGACATAACCGCCAAACAGCCGGATTGGACGGAGACCTCTAGAAAACGCTGTTACAAAAGCTTGGAGAGCTTTCGCTCTTCGAGAGACGTTACAATTTTAGCAACCTCCTGGGCCCGGTCGCGGGGGACGATGAGGAGGGCGTCGGGAGTTTCGACGACAATCAGGTCGCGGACGCCAATGGCGGCGACGAATTTCGTAGGGCTGTACAGGAAATTGCCGGAGGCGTCGTCGGTGTACCCGGGGCCGGCCAAGACGTTTTCGCCGGATTGTTTGGCAAGGAGCTCGTAGACGGCGGCCCACGAGCCGATGTCGCTCCAGCCAACTTCCGCCGGAATGACGAAGACGCGCGGCGGACCTTCCTGGCGCGTGGCGTTTTCGAGAATGGCGTAGTCGACGGAAATACTTTCGAGTTTAGGGTAGATGGCTCGCAGGCGGCGCTCGTAGGTTTTTTTGCCGATAAGCTCGGCGAGGGATTCGAGGGCTTCGTGGGTTTGCGGAAGAAAGCGCTTCAAATTTTCGAGAAACGTGGAAACGCGCCAGAAAAACATCCCGGCGTTCCAGTGATAGTTGCCCGAGGCGACATATTGCTTGGCGAGTTCGAGCGCCGGTTTTTCCGCAAAGCGGCGAACGGCGAACGCGGGAAAGCCGACGGGTCCCACCGCGTCGCCGAAGCGCTCGACGTAGCCGAAGCCGGTGTCCGGTCGCGTTGGAGGAATGCCCAGAACGATCAGGTGTCCGGGCTCGCGCGCCCGTTCGAGTGCGGCACCGACGATTTTCGAGTATTTGTCCGGCTGCGCGATGAAGTGGTCAGCCGGCAGCACGGCCATCAGCGCATCGCCCATTGCGGCGTGGCGCACGTGAATGGCGGCCAGAGCGATGGCGGAAGACGTGTTGCGACCGATCGGCTCGGCCAAAACGCGTTTGCGCGCAGGGGCCGGAAGCTGTTTTTTGACGGCAGCGGCTTGCTCGGCGTTGGTGACAGTCCAAATTCGGCCTGGCGGCAGAACCGCGCGCAAGCGCGCGACCGTCTGCCGAAGCATAGTGTCTTTGCCGATGATGTTGAGCAGCTGTTTGGGCGCGCGCATTCGGCTGCGCGGCCAAAAGCGCGTCCCGCGCCCTCCAGCCAGGATGACGGCGTGAGTTTGAAGGTTTTCACTCGGCATCGGTGTTCTACTTTTCTAACTCATTTTTCGGGCTGCTGGGGGAGGCTACGAGCAAGCGCGTTTTCGAATTCGGATAGTAGCCGCGGCTCCCGCATTCCGCCGGGATGAACCAGCACTCTCCCTGCTTGTATGAGAATTGGCCCACGAGGCTTTTTCCAGTCACTTCATGCGGAGTGGAAGACCAACCAATCCCTCCTTCACCCTCTAGAAATACCCACAAACTGAATCGCTCAGAAGGCTTCGGAATCATTCTCATGTGGATTCGCTGGCCAAATTCAAACGTCGATGCAGAGAAGTACGGGCAGTCGACTAAGAATTCGCCAACCTTCTTCTTGCGGATTAGCAGCGGGCGAGGCACTACCTTTCCGCCAGCATCAGAGTTGAAGTTCATAACGTCCAAAGCCTTTTCGACGTGTAGCTCACGTGGTTCACCGTTGCCATCGCGGCGGTCGTAGTCGTAGATGCGATAGGTGAGGTCGGAATACTCCTGCACTTCGCAAATCACCATCTTGGGGCCAATGGTGTGCGGCATTCCGGCGGGAATGAAGAAAGCGTCGCCCGCGTGAGCTCCGTGCGATTGAAAGAGATCTTCAAGCGTGTGATCAGCAAGCTCTGCGAGGAGTTTCTCTTTGGTTGCACCTAGCTTTAGTCCTGCGAGCAATCGCGCACCAGGTTCGGCTGAAACGACGTACCACATCTCCGTCTTCCCGCGACCGCCGGCGGCCGCTTCGTGCGCCGCGGCGTAGGTGTCATCTGGATGAACTTGGATGGAAAGTTTGTCGGCAGGGAAAATGAATTTTAGGAGAAGCGGGAAGGCCGCTTCTCCCGCAAATTGTGCGCCACGCCACGCGATGGTCATTTCTTTCCAGGCCTGGCCGAGCGTCTTTCCCATGAACGGGCCGTTGGCGAGGCGGCAATCAACGCCCGTCAGCCAGGCTTCACCAATCAGCGGATTGAGGTCGTGCATTTCCGGGAAAAGTGGCGCCAGGGAGCGCGAGCCCCATAAGCGCTCGGAAAAGAGCGGCTCGATGCGGAAGGGCTCAGGACTTGCCGGAAGAGTGGTCACCATCTAGGCCGTAGCTTCGACGCGGGTGAAAAAGCGCTCGAGACGGCGCAGTCCTTCGTCAATGCGTTCGATGGACGTCGCGTAGGAGAGGCGCAGATAACCCGGCGCGCCGAACCCCTCGCCCGCGACCAATGCAACGCGCGCTTGATCGAGCAGCAGTTTGGCGAGTTCCGCAGTATCTTTCGCGATGGCGTGGCCGCTTTCGCCGTTCGAGAGATGCGCCGCGACATTGGGGAACGCGTAGAACGCGCCGCCCGGCATTTCGCATTTCACACCGGGAATGGCGTTCAAGCCTTCCACGATGCGCTTTCTGCGCCGGTCATATTCCGCGAGCATAACCGGCACCGAGTCCATCGAGCCGCGCATCGCCTCCAGCGCCGCATATTGCGCAATCGAAGTTGGGTTCGACGTCGACTGGCTCTGCAATTTGGTCAAAGCCTGAATGAGTTCCGCAGGCGCCAGCGTGTAGCCGATCCGCCAACCGGTCATTGCAAAGGTCTTTGAGACCGAGCCAATAATAATGACATTGTTCTTCGATTCCGGCGCGCTGGCGATCGAGAACGGTTTGTGCGGCTCATAAGTAAAATGCGAATAACACTCGTCGCCCATCAACCAAACGTTGTGTTTTTTGCACACGGCAAGGATGCGCACGTACTCATCAGGAGGAACGACGCCCCCGGTCGGATTGCTGGGCGAATTGAGAATCAAGAGTTTCGTCTTCGGGGTAATCGCCTTTTCAATGGCAGCCGCTTTGACGCTGAAACCGTCTTCCGGCCGCGTCTGGACATAAACCGGCGTGCCTCCCGCGTACTTGACGATGTCCGGAAAACTCACCCAGTACGGCGCGGGAATAATAACGTCGTCATCCTCCTCGACCAGCACGCTCATTACGTTAAATATCCCGTGCTTGCCGCCGACGGTGACGATGCACTCCTTCGCTGCGTAATCCGAGCCAAGCTCCCTTTTGTGCCACGCGCAAATCGCTTCGCGCAGCGGCATGATTCCACCCGTAGGCGTGTACTTGGTTTTGTTTCCCTCGATGGCCGCAATCGCCGCCTTCTTGATGTGATCCGGAGTCGGGAAATCGGGCTCGCCCGGCCCGAAATCAGCGATGTCCACGCCCTGCGATTTCAGGCGGTCAGCTTCAGCAATGACCGCCGCTGTCGGCGAGATTTGTATGCGGTTGATGCGTTCGGTGAGTTGCACTGCTTTCTCCTAGTGGGACAGGCTCTAGCCTGTCTCTTTCGTTAGCTTGTGTCGCCCGTCTCGTTGCGCCAATCTGAGCGCACAAAATTGTTTACAAAACTTTCGCCCGCAACCGCTGCTCTACTTCCGGCGGCACGAGATCTTTCAAGGGCCCGCCAAGCTGGGCGATCTCCCGCACCAGCTTCGAGCTCAAATAACTAAACGATTCGCCAGGCAGCATGAATACCGTCTCCAGGCGCGGTTCAAGTTTCCGGTTCATCAAAGCCATCTGCAGCTCGTATTCGTAATCGGAGATCGCGCGAATCCCGCGCAGAATCACCCCCGCGCCGCGCTTGCGCGCATAATCAACTAGCAACCCGTGGAAAACGTCCACTTCCACCCCCGGCCATTTCTGCGTCACTTCGCGCAGCATCTCGACACGTTCCGGCACCGAAAAGAGCGGCTGCTTCTCGGCATTCTTCAACACCGCGACAATCACCAGGTCAAACATCTTCTCCCCGCGCTCGATCAAGTCGAGGTGGCCGTTCGTAACCGGGTCAAAAGACCCGGGGTAGATGGCGATAGATGTCTTCATGGACGCCGCATCAATTTCCTTATTCTAACTCACCCCGGGAAACGGGTGCGCCGCAAAGTTTGCCTCCCCGGTGCGCTGCTGGATTTCGCCCTGCAGATTTTCGCTTCGCACCAAAGAGTGACTGTGACAGTATCCTCCTTGCCGCACTGCGGGCGAAGCGATCCCGGATTATTTTTGCTTGCCATTTCAAAAGGAGTCTCGAAAACATGGTCTCTGGCCCCTTGATGCGATGTCTCGGTTTGTTGGGTGCTTTAATCTCAGCTCCACTGGTCAATGCACAGGAGCAGCCTCCCCTTTACCTGATGCCCGTTCCCGCGAGCGTCCAAATTGGCACGGGACGGTTTCTGGTGGACTCCAAATTCTCCGTCGCGTCTACGGGTTATACGGAGCCCCGGCTGGATCGTGCCATCGAGCGGTTTCTCCTCCAGCTCTCCCGGCGGACCGCCATTCCGCTCTTGCGGAAGGCCGGCAATTCCTCGAAAGCCAGTCTGGTCATCCACACCGACCACGCCAGCAAGGAAATTCAGGAACTGGGTGAGGATGAATCCTACCTCCTCGAAGTAACCGCCACCGGCGCAAAACTCCGCGCTCTTACTCCGCTCGGCACCCTGCACGGCCTCGAGACTTTTCTTCAACTGGTGGAAGTCTCGCCCGATGGATTTGTCGCTCCGGCCGTCACCATCAACGACAAACCGCGGTTCCCTTGGCGCGGGCTGATGATCGATTCCGCGCGCCACTTCGTTCCTCTCGATGTGCTCAAAAGAAATATCGACGGCCTCGAAGCCGTCAAAATGAACGTCTTCCACTGGCACCTCTCCGAAAACCAGGGCTTCCGCGTCGAAAGCAAAAAATTTCCAAAGCTCCACGAAACTGGTTCCGACGGCCTCTACTACACGCAGGAGGATGTCCATGACCTGGTCGACTACGCGCGCGACCGCGGCATCCGGGTGGTTCCGGAGTTCGACGTGCCCGGCCACAGCACCGCATGGTTTGTCGGCTATCCAGAACTGGCCAGCGGTCCAGGCCCCTACGAAATCGAAAGGAAATGGGGCGTCTTCGATCCCGCCTTCGATCCCACAAACGAACGAACCTACAAATTTCTCGATCAATTCATCGCCGAGATGGCGAAACTCTTCCCCGATCATTTTTTTCACGTGGGCGGCGATGAAGTAAATGGAAAGCAATGGGACGCCAACGCCAAGATTCAGGAATTCATCAAGGCACATGGCTTGAAGAACAATCAGGGCCTGCAATCGTATTTCAACAAACGGCTCGAACCTATCGTGAGCAAGCACGGCAAAAGCATGGTCGGCTGGGATGAGGTTCTCGATCCGACTCTGCCAAAAGATATCGTCATCCAGTCCTGGCGCGGGCCCGACTCGCTCGCGGCAGCGGCCAAGCAGGGCTTTCGCGGCATCCTCTCCAACGGTTACTACCTCGATCTGGGATGGTCAGCGGCCCGCCACTATGCGGTAGACCCGTTAAGCGGCGCGGCCGCGAATCTCGC
>Ga0210410_10002105_pt1 | contig 18040 bp, 13 predicted proteins | sample IncBWC4MmetaG_FD_161058 | JGI IMG/M metagenome (GOLD analysis project Ga0210410, IMG submission 161058) | Forest soil microbial communities from Barre Woods Harvard Forest LTER site, Petersham, Massachusetts, United States - Inc-BW-C-4-M | ecosystem: Environmental > Terrestrial > Soil >... | reverse complement strand
CGTGGCCGGAGAAAACGACGAAGCGGAAGCGGGCATGGGCCTGGCGTTCTTCAAGAACTTTCGCCAGGCGTTGTTCGGTGGATCGCGCCGAGTGGCCGCCGCCAAATTTTTTTTCGTCAGAGGAACTCGTATACGGCGGATGATGAAACATCAGGAATACGAAATCCACATCGGACGGAACGCTGTCTAGTTTGGCGGTTAGCCAGCGATCCTGCGGGCCGCCAGCTTCGTCGATCGCACTGTCGAGCGCCAGCATGAGCGTGTTGGCGACGCGCACAGAATAGTAGCGGCTGTTCTTCAGATCGGGAAAGCGCTGAAAGTAGTTGGCGAGCGAGGCCTCTTCGGGTTTGTGGAGGTCGTGGTTGCCCAGCGCGGGATAAATGGGGATCTTCTTCTTGCGCCAGATGCTGGTTTCGTCGTCCCAGACCTTCCAGTCGTTGGCGTCGTATCCGTTGTAGACGATATCGCCAGTGAAGCACACAAAGGCGGGATCGGCTTCGGCAATCGCCTTTACCAGCGCGATGCGAACCGGAGGATTCGCCGCTTCCGTGTCGGTCGGATCGTGAAAGCGCGTGTCTCCATAGGCGATGAAGTGAAACGGAGTCTTCACGTCAAGATGCAAATCGACGGCGGACGTTTGCGCGGTGGATTTTTTGGTGCAGCAAGTCAAAGCGAACAGAGCTGCCGCCGTGAGCAACACGGCTACGGCTTGTGCGAAGGGTGTGCGTCTCGAATTCATCTTTGTTCACTATCCCTGTGAAGACTCCGGAATCGGACTCATTGTTTCCCGACGACCAGCACTTCGAAACTGCCAATTCTCCGCCGTGGGGATGGTAATTTTCTTAAGAAGCAACCTTAGATCAAGCCCCTGAAATTTGCCTGAAGGCCGACCGGAAATCAAAACTCACGCTTTCAAAACTTGAAACGAACCATGAACTGAAGCTGCCGCGGAAGGCCCGTCCCGGTGTTTGGCGACGCCGCGTTGTCGTTGTTGTTGTTGAAGTTTACCGTCGAACTGATGATCCCGAAATTGCCGGGATCCTGCAAGTTCGTTACCGCACTTCCCACCGTAGCCCCGGGCGAATAAATGAGATTCAAAGCGCCTGGGTCAGCCAGTTGAACATGGTTGAAGATGTTGAAGGCCTGCACCGCGAACTCCATCGAGACGTGCTCTGTGAGCTTGGTCTCTTTGGTCAGTGCGAAGTCAATCTGCCAGGAGTTCAACGCGCGCACCACTCCGTTGGGCGCGTCGCCGTAGCGCAGGAAGTTGCCATTGGCATCCGTCGGCGGGGCCTGAAACGCTGCGATGTTGATCAGCGGAGTGCCGGGTGTGTTGGGTGTGCCGGGGCGCGGGTGGGACAGGGTCACCGGCACTCCGGGAATGAGGTCAGGTCGCTGGGACGTCTGATCGTTGCCGTCGGGGAGGAGGAACGTGCTGGGGAGACCGGCCGCAGCAAACGGGTTGTTAGGATTCGTTACAGCGCCGCTGAGGTCCATCCCAACGGTTAGCGGATGCCCAGTGTGCCAAAGGCCGATACTACTCAGACTCCAACCACCAATCACTTTGCCAATAGGCCCTGCGACGTTGAGGAAGGGTTTTCCCGGCCCGAACGGGAGTTCGTAAACAGCATTGAGGACAAAGTTGTGACGTACATCGAAAACGCTGGGCCCTTTATCACAGTGCAAGCAATTTACATTTTCCGGGCCGTTGGATTCTCCCCCGCCGACTGAGCCGTCGTTAATCGAGTGCGACCAGGTATAACGAGTTTGGAACTCCAGCCCTTTACTGAAGCGGCGTTCCAGCGACAATCCGAGCGCGTGGTAGGTGCTGGCGCCAATATCAGACTTATAGTCCACTGAACCGAAGGGATAGCTTTGCAGACCGGCGGGCTCGTTCAGTTGATTGACAACGGGAGTGTAGAAGGCATTGAGGGGCCGGACGCAATCGCTGGCGTTCGCGGGGACGGTGGGGTCATTCGTGGTCAGGACCGGACCCTGGCATAGATTTACCGCGCCGCGAGAGAACAGGCGCACACCTCTGCTCCCCAGGTACTGCGCCGAAGCCAGGAAATTGTTGGGCAACTCGTGCTCTATGGTCAGCCCCCACGTTTCGGCATAGAGGTCTCTGCGCCCGTGCCGTTGCAGCGCTCGGGGAGAAAACGTCAGGGTTTGGTTAAGGCCGGAGAGATCTGGGTCCTGTTGTTCGTAGGCCGCGATCAAAGGCCGGGTCCCCTTCACGTCTGCTCGAAACGTATCGCTCTCAAGGCCCGCATTCAAATCGTCATTCTGAGCCGCGCCGTGGTAGATGCCGAAACCGGAGCGAATCACGGTCTTTCCGTGCAAAGCGCTCGGCGCCCAAGCCAGCGCAATTCTCGGATCGAAATTCTTGTAATTGGGGTTATACAAGGCTGGATTCTTGGGGCATGGCGAGGGGCCGATCAGACCGGGAGGGGCAATGCTGAATGAGCCCGATCCCAGGCAGACACCGTGATACTCAACAAAATCAAAAACCGTGGTCCGGTTGGTCGCCTCATGCGCGACGCCATAGTATTCCCAACGCAAGCCAGCCGTCAGTGTCAGGGTCGGAGTCGCCTTCCATTCATCCTGGAAGTATGGCATGTAGAAGTTGCGGCGCAGCCGGTGGCAGCACCATGGTGCGATGTAGGTCAGGCCCGTTATCTGACCGCCTACGAACGCCGTGTCTTGTCCGCCGCTGCTGTCGGAAAAATCCAGGCTGTTGTTAGATGTCTGCCCCTGATTCAGCCGGACACGGCGATACTCCATTCCCATCTTGAAGGCGCTCCGACCATGAGTCCAACTAAGATTATCGACGACGCCGTAGGTCGTCCCGACCTCAATGTCAGCGCTGTCGTTATTGAGTCCAACGAAAGTATTTGTGCTGACGGCAAACGGGAGAGCGCTCGACTGAGGATTGTGGAATGGCGCCCGATTCACATAAACCTTGGCTTCATTGAACAGATTCGGCGAGAAGGTATGCTCAAGGGCGATGAGATAGTTCGCGGGGTGGTTGATGGTTTGAACTTTGTCCGCCGGAATGCTGCTACCGTTGGGCGCGTCCACCAGGCTGATGTCGCGTTGAGCGCGGCCATAGAGCAATGTCTTTTCGTTGATCTTGTGGTCAATCCGGACGAGCCAAGTGTCCTCGTGGACCGTGGTAGGAGCCTGAACCGTGAATTGGTCGGCGTCCGGTGGCACGTTCAGAAATGCAGAGTCCGGGTAGACAAACCGGGGGCTGCAGCTCCCGAGCGAACCGGTAGAAGCTCGCCACGGATACCCCTGAAGAATCGTGCACATCTGAGGAGACGCAGCTATCGTCGCCTTTTGGATCGCGACCGAGGGCACGAGGACTTGGTTGGTGGTGGACTGCAGCTGCCGAAGCCCCTCGTAGCTGATGAAAATAAAAGTCTTGTCTTTCTTGATTGGTCCACCCAAAGTCAATCCGTACTGCCCCATCCGAAATGGGGGAATGGCCGGATTTCCGTTGAGATCGTAGTCGTTGAAGTTGCGCGCATCAAAAACGGAATTCCTGAAATAGCCGAAGAGGGTGCCGTGCCAGTCGTTGGTGCCTGATTTCGTGACCACGTCGATCTGTCCACCCGCCTGGGTTCCGTACTCAGCGTCATACAGGGCGCTATTGACGCGATACTCTTCGATCGCATCCTGAGAAATCTGAAGTCGGGTTTGGGATTTCTGGGCCTGCTCCTGAATACCGCCGGCATCGACGCCGTCGAAGCTGAAGTTATTGTCGTCGCGTGCGCGGCCAGCGAAGCGGATGGTGCGCTGATCGCCGCCGCCGTCATCCTGGGCAAAGGGCGCAAGCAGCGTGAAGCTGGCCCAATCGCGCCCGTTGTTCGGCAGATTGGCGATCTGGTCCGTGTCAATTACGGTTGAGGCCTCCGCCGAGGTGCGGTTCGCGACTCCTTCAGCCTTGACTTCGATCTGCTCGGTGATCGCGCCCACCCCCAGTTGCACGTCCAGCGTGCGCGTCTGGCCGACGCGGAGGATAACGTCCTCTACTACTTTCGTTTTGAAGCCCGTGCCGGCAGTTGACACTGTATACCTGCCGACCTGCAAACCAGGAAACCGGTAATAGCCGTTCGCATTCGTCGTCTGTTCTCCACTCAAGCCCGTGTCGACCGCGAGAACCTTTACCACGGCTCCTGACACTACTCTGCCCGTTTGATCGGTTATGGTGCCTTCGAGTTCGGCGCGATCCACCTGCGCATTCGCTGCCGGAATTCCGGCAGCCAGAAACAGCGCGCCGAGCGCCAGCGCAGCTGCGAGTTCAAGTGATAAAAAGGAAAAAACAGAACGGCGGCGATTCAGATGCATGACTTCAGCTCCTTGCTGCACAAGAGATGCTGAACGGGGGAGAGGCTCGCGGCCCAGCGGCCAGTTTGCCGGAGATCGTTCCTGTTCACGCTTAGATTTTTGAAATCAGGGTGACTTGCGATCCTAAAGAGGGCTTGTGACGCGCGAATGAATGGGATATTAATATTTTTTCAGGTTGTCTTCACCTCTAATGTGTCAATATCGCAACGAATCGTGATCGAGCACGACCGAAATTCCACCCAATGAAAATCCTGATCGTCGAAGACGAGGTGCGCATGGCCGAACTACTCCGCAAAGGTTTGACGGAGGAGGGCCACACGGCCGTGTGCGCGAGCAACGGCGAGGAAGGATTTGAACTGGCGAAATCGTATGAATTCGACGTCATAATTCTCGACGTAATGATGCCAAAGCTAAGTGGATACGATTTGGCCAAACGCCTGCGCGCGGAAAGAGTAAAGACACCGATTCTCATGCTCACGGCTAGAGACGCGGTGCCAGATATTGTTCGCGGCCTGGACGTCGGCGCCGACGACTACATGACCAAGCCATTTTCATTCGATGAACTCGTGGCTCGTTTGCGCGCCGTAAAGAGACGAGCCCTTGCGGCGCACGACACCAACCTTCGCGTCGCCGATCTCGTGCTCGACCCTGCCAGCCGTGAGGTTTTGCGCGGCGACTGCCGTCTCTCGCTGACGCGCACCGAATACAATCTGCTGGAGCGGCTGATGTATCGCGCTGGAAAAGTAGTCTCGCGCCGTTCGCTGATCGAGGCGGTATGGGGCTTCGATCGCGAGATCGAAGAAAATACACTCGACGCTTTTATGCACTTGCTGCGCAACAAGATTGATCCGCCAGGCCGGAAGAAGCTGATCCATACTGTCCGCGGAGTGGGATATATGATCCGGCCGGAGGCAACTGCATGACCAGGAAGCCATGAGAAAACTCTCCATCGGCGTCCGGCTCACCCTGTGGTACCTGGCGATCTTTGCCCTCGCGCAAATCGTCTTCGGTACCGGCATGTGGTTCATCCTGCGGCACAATCTTTACGACATCGTCGACGATGGCCTGGAAAATCAGGTGGAGGACTTGAAAAGATTTTTGCAGGCGCAAAAGAGTGACCTGCCAGTCGCCAAAATTCAGGAGGAAGTCAGCGAAAGCTACGGCATCGAGCACTCCGGCGACTATCTGCAACTTTACTTAGACGGAAGCACCCTGATTTATAGGTCGGCCTTCCTGGAGGCGCATCAGCCGGCCCTTCTGCCTCCTGCACAGGTCGATCGCCGCACCTTGCGCAATCGCAGGATCGGCGACAGACATTTCCGATTTGTCTTTGAAAAGCTCAACGACATTCATGGCCACAGTTACACCGTCGAGATGGGCGTTCCCGCCGACGACCTGCATGACACGCTCGACGAGTTTGGATCGTATTTGCTGATGTTTGCCCCGTTGCTCTTACTGCTGGCGGCGGGCGGTGGCTACTGGCTAAGCCGCCGGGCACTATCGCCGGTGGATGCCCTGGTGCGCAGCGCGCGGCAGGTGAGTGGAACCAATCTCAACAGCCGTTTGCAGACGTTGGATACCGGCGACGAGTTGCAGCGCCTCTCCGACACTTTGAATGAAATGCTCGACCGGATCGAGGGCGCGTTCCTCCGGATTACTCAGTTCACTGCGGATGCCTCGCACGAGTTGAGAACTCCGGTTGCCCTCATCCGCACCGACGCCGAGCTTGCCCTGCGCCGCTCTCGCGGTGAAAGCGAATACAAAGAATCTCTGCGCCACATTTTGCGCGAAGCTGAGCGCACCACGGTGCTGATCGAAGAACTGCTGGCGCTGGCGCGCTCTGATTCAGGCCGCGAAACCCTCAACCTGCAGCCCGTGGATTTGGCCGAGACCGTGCGTGGCGTGCTTGAGGGCTGGCGTCAGGTGGCGACGATCCGCAATCTGCAGTTCACCGACAATATTCAAGTTGGCGGTTCTTACGTGATGGGAGATGAAGCGGCGTTACGCCGGCTGCTCGACATTTTGCTGGATAACGCCTTCAAATACACGACATCTCCGGGAACCGTACACCTCGCGCTCGATCAGAACGGCGAGAGCGTTGTGATCATCGTCCAGGACTCTGGCGTAGGAATCGCGGAGGTAGATCGAAGCAAGATTTTCGAGCGCTTCTACCGCGTCGACAAAGCGCGCAGCCGCGAGCAGGGCGGTGCCGGCTTGGGGCTCTCGATCGCGCAATGGCTGGCCGCGCAGCACGGCGGAAAGATCGAGGTACAAAGCACTCCCGGCCAGGGTTCCACGTTCCGTGTGTCTGTGCCGCTGACGCCGGCTCCGGTGCGAAGTCCGCAGCCAGCCTGATCGAAGCCGAAAAGCAACAAAAGCAAGCCACCAAAAGTCTCAATAATGCCGCCTGCCAAAAAACGCGGAGGAAGGTGTGGCATCGGGGACGGTGCAGAAAAACCAAACAGCTTCTGCGTGCCGTGTACCATGTACACAAAAGCAGCAATGATTCTTAGGATGCTCAGAAGATATGGCGACCAGCGGTTTCTAGGAGCCCCACTTCACTTCGATTACCCCGGATAACGTACCGCAGAAAGACCTATCCGATTTTGTTGTCACTGTTTCACGTAACGAAGCGCAACACAGCCTGATTCAAAAATCTTTGACTCAACAAGTTTTAGTCGGCGTTTCTCCGGCAGGTTGACACCTTCGAACAACCGTCTGCCTTCTCCAGCAATGATTGGCATAACGACAAAACGATATTCATCAATCAGGCCAAGCTCCATCAGTTGTGAAGGAACATCTACGCCACCGACCAGAATATCTTTGCCTGGTTCTTGCTTCAGTTTAAGTATTTCGTCGCGAAGGTTCGTACGAACAATTCTCGTATTTTCACCTTCAGCGCTGGCCAACGATCGTGAAAAAACAATCTTCTTCTTGGAGACAAAGGTTTGAGCAAATTCGATATCCGACTTTGTCTCGGACTGGCTTTTTGCGATATCAGGCCAATAAGGAACCATCAATTGATAGGTTTTGCGCCCATAGACGAGCAGGCCCGCTTCATCTCGCAAGAGGTGGATAAAATACTCAAACGTTTCTTCATCGGGATTGAATTTGGTATGGTCGCAGCAGCCGTCGAGGGTAATGTTGATTGCGTAGATTACATTTCTCATTTGATGTCCCTTAAATTTTGTCGGCCACCCGCCCATGGTCACGCTAACCTTTGCGCACGCCACGTTGTTTTGAAATTCATCTCACTATCTGGAGTTGCCGGTAACCCTGACCCACGCGTCCTACGGTCATTCGGAGCGCAACGCTTGCATCACATTGACGCGCGCAGCGCGAGCCGCAGGCAGTACCGACGCGATGATCGCGACCGCCATCAGCACGAGCGAAGAGACAAACACGGGTAATGCGCCCGGCATCTTGACGTCCGGGAAATATCCTCCCGCCAAACGCGCCAGCACCAATCCGAATACCGCCCCCGCGAGGACGCCCGCCGCAGCCATCACGGCTCCCTCTTTGATCACACCGTTGAGGAGCCGTTGCGGCTCCGATCCCAGGGCCAGCCGGATGCCGAATTCCCGCGTCCGCGCGCTCACTGAAAACGCCAGCACGCCCGCGACGCCTACCACGGCGATCGCCAACGCGACAGCCGCGAATACGCCAAACACCAGCGAGTTTAAACGGTCGGGCGTGAGCACTTCTGCCCGAATGTCTTCGAGAGTGGCGGCGCGCTCAACCGGCTGATCGGCCGACATATCGCGAATCATGCGCGTGACCGAGGGGACCAGCGCATAGGGATCTGCAGCCGTGTGAATAAAGAGACGACCGCCAAAAATTATACCTTCGTCAAAAGAGCTGTAGATCGTGGGCGTGGGTTCGGGAACGACGTGTTCGTCGTCAATATCGGCGGTGACGCCAATGATGCGGTGCGGCGCGAGAAGGCGTGTTTTTTCGAGATCGGTGCCGGGGAAGAATTCCAGTACGGGATCGGTCCAATAGACATGCCGATTGATCGCATCCTGGTTGGGGAACATACGCCGTGCGAGAGTCTCGCTGACGATAACGACCGGCTCCTGATTATTATTTTGGTCGTTATTCTTGGAATCGAGCTCATTGAAATCGCGGCCGGCAATGATAGGAACGCCAAGCGCCGCAAAGAATCCGGGAGAGATGGAACGCGACCGCGCCCTGGGATCCTCTACGCCGGCGGCATGGACGTGTCCGTCAGCAGAGAATTGAAGACCATAACCGCCGGGGCCGCCGCCATCGCGCCAGGGAACGACGTCGCCGAACGCGGTCTGAGTTACGCCCGGAAGGGTATCAACGCGACGGATCGCTTCCTTGTAGAAAGCGGCGACCTGCTGCGGTGTCTTTCCATTGGACATAGCAGGAACGTCGATCGCGAGCACATGCTGCGTGTCCAGACCTGTTTGCGCCTTCTGCAGTGCGATCAGCGTGGTGATCAATGTACTTGCGCCGGCCAGCAACACGAAAGACGCGGCGATTTGTGTCACCGCGAAGATCCGCTGGCGGCGGCTCGTGCTGCCGGTGATCCGCGCACTTCCGCTTGCCAGGCTCAGTCCACCCCGGTTGCCGGAAGAAGTGCCCGATGAAGTTCCGGAAGACGTGCCGGAGGAGGGCAGGCGCGGGACAAAGGCGAGAATCACCGCGGCGACGATAGCCAGCGCCGCTCCCACCCAAAGCAAGCTCGAATCGACTCTGAAATCGAGAGCTCGGATGGAGAAGCGCGAGGCGTAGCGGGCCAAGACTGCCACCATCGGCTGCGCGCTTAAGACACCGATGGCCGCGCCGGCGCCGCAGAGCAGAAGGCTTTCCGCCAACAGCATGCGGCGCAAAGCGCCTTTGCTTGCGCCCAGCGCCACGCGGACCGCCAGTTCACCTTCGCGGCGAACCGTTCGTGCCAGAACCAGATTGGCAACATTGCAACACGCGATGATGAAGACCAACCCTGACGCCGCCAGCAGCACCAGCAACACGGTCCGCGCGCCTGACGTGATCTGGTCACGAAGCAACTTCACCCCGATCTGAAAATCCGCTTCCTGCGCATACGCTTCAGGATGGTCCTTCGTCATCGCGGAGTAGGCAGAGCGCAACTCAGCGCGAGCCTGATCGAGACTAGCTCCGGGAGCCAGTCGGCCGAAAAGCTCGGTCATGCGATGGATGCGGCCCGTGACCATGGTTGCCGAAAGATGATGCGGGCTGGTGACCACATTGGCGATGATTTCGGTATCTTCAGGGTATGGGACGCAAGGCTCGAGGACGCCAATTACGGTCGCCGAGCGATCGCCGATGCTGCCGAGGCGAACGGTTTTCCCGAGCACCGAAGGATCCTTGTGAAGAGAGTTCGTCCAGAAACGGTAGGTGAGAACGACGACGCCGGCAGCTTGCGGACCGTCGTCTTGCGGCCCAATGAGGCGACCGAGCACGGGACGAAGGCCCATCACGTCAAAATACGTGCCTCCGACGACGCCGCCTCGAATCGAACGAGGCTCGCCCAGGCCGATCATAGTGAAGTCCATGGTCGAGAAGTCGCCAAAGGCGCTCACGGTTTTCACGCTCGCGCGCAAGTCCTGTAACTCGGGTACGGAAAACGCAGCGTTTAGCTCGCCGATGCCGGGAGCGCTCTGCCGGATATAGATCAGCCGGTCCTCGCCGCGATTGACCAGAGGCTTGAGCAGCACTCCGCGCACCAGCGTGAAAATGGCAGCGTTCGCGCCGATGCCCAGCGCCAGTGTGAGAACCACAGCGATCGCCAGCCCCGGAGTCCGAATTAACGAATGAGCCGCAACTCTCAAATCGCGAACGAATGACATGTTCTTTCTCCCTCCCGATGTATCAGCATCATGCTTGCCAATATTAAGCGCCACATTCTACGCGACTTAATAGGAATAAATGAGTCCGTGCTGTCCGTTCCCGGACACCGCTACCACAAATTCGGACACTGGAGCACACGCTTTGTCCTTGGCCGCCCTCATTGCGAGGTCACCATCGATTCTTACTTTGTAATACGGGAGCGGGGTCAAAAACTCATCGCGTAGCCTTTCGCCGCCGGCGTTGTGCGCTTGCCTTCATCATTTCGTTCAAGTCCGCCGCCGGCCGAATCTCGAAAATGCTGCCGTACTTCAAGGCCGGATGCTGCGCTATGAGCTGTACAGCATGATTCAGGTCCCTCGCCTCAAGGACGAGAATGCCGCCGAGTTGTTCCTTGGTTTCCGCATAGGGACCGTCCGTAGTTGCGACTTTGCCGTTCTTCCAATACAGGGTCAAGGCGGTTTCCGCAGGCTGAAGCGCCTCTCCGCCAGCCCAATGCCCGTTGGCGCGAAGATGGTCGTCGTATTCAAAACATGTGTCGAACATCGCATGTTGCTCGCCCTCGGTCATGCTTTCGTGTTTGCCTTTGTCGTAGTATCCCAAACAGACGTATTTCATCTATTCCTCCTTGTTTTCCGGTGGAGGCGCAGTTTGAACTCTGAATCTCACAAGGCGTCATCCCGAAGAGCCCGCGTTTTTACCAGCGGGCCGAGGGATCTCCCGTGGCACGCAGCGTCGTAGCGGGAGATCCTTCGCTCCGCCTGAAGAACGGCTACGCTCAGGATGACGCCATCGACGAGCGAGATGCCATCAGAAATTCAAAACGGGCCACTACTTCATCGTCCTGTTATCAGATAGTCGTTCGGGAAACCGAAAATCGACAGCTACTCTATTTTGTTAGCCTCGTCAGAGGATGTAGGAATGCACCTCCTCATCGGGAGCGGCCGAGTCGAAGCGACCGTGCTCGTCTTCCACGGAACCGTCCACGGACATGAGCATCGAGTAGATCAATGACATCAGTCCATCTCCGGCGCGGATTCCATCGTCATCATCATCGGCAGCCCGAACATCGGGAAACGATCCGGCGGGAACACCACGATCTCCGTGATCAATCCGTCCTCGATTCGAAGAAGCTCCAGCGCCAGAGCCCGCCAGGTGGAATCGCCGGGCCGTCGCAGATAAGCTGCGACCGCCGGCTGCAGGTTGGCGTGGGTCACAACGCAGTGGAGGCGGCCAAATCGTTCGGAACCAAATCCGCCTTCAACCCATAGGTTGAAGATCTCGTCACGGCCTGCGGCCGAGCCGAAGTCGGGAGGCATGCGGAAGCTCGCGTCCGCACGGATGATCGATTCGAAAGCTTGAAAGTCCGCCGATTCGCTCGCCTCAACGTATTTCTTTAGCAGGTCGCGCTCGGCCGCGCTGGCATCCGCGTTGGCGGGCCACGGTGGCTTGCGAGACGGCAGACGCTCGCGGAGCCTCGCCCGCGCGCGCTGCAATGCACTGTTTACGGCTGGCACGCTAAGGTCGAGCAGGTCGGCAGCATCCCTGGCGGACCAGTCCAGCACGTCGCACAGTATCAAGGCAGCCCGCTGCTGCGCTGTGAGCAGCTGGATTACGGTCAGAAAGGCGATCTCGAGGGTTTCGCGCGTCAGCGTCATCGCCTCCGGTGTCGCCGCTAGCGGAGTGGCTGGTTCGAGTACTGAGTTCGGAATCGGCCCCAGCCAGACGACATCTTCCAGCTTCCCGGTCCAGCCATCATCCGCAGCGGCCCGGGCCGCGAGCGCCGCCCGCCGCTCATCTCGGGCAATCGCATCGAGGCAGGCGTTCGTGGCCACGCGGTAGAGCCACGGGCGCAGCGGCGCACCTTCCTTCAGGCTGTCGCGATAGCGCCAGGCGCGAAGCAAAGCTTCCTGCACCGCGTCCTCGGCATCTGGCAAAGAGCCGAGCATGCGGTAACAGTGGAGCAGCAGCTCGCGGCGATGACGCTCGACGTTGCTAGCGAACTCGTTCACTATGTGCCTCCGTTCCAGCGCTGCCGATGCATCACCCTGCCGATGCATCAGCATCGATTCTTACTTGTAATACCGGAGCGGGGTCAAAAACTCATCGCGCAGTAGCATTCGGAGTTTTCCCGAACGTCTAAGCGGGGAAAGGCGTCGATCTGCCATAAGTATAAGTAGCAAAATGGGTTCGCGTGGCGGAGTGGCAGACGCAGCGGACGGCGAAGCAGGAGAGCCGTCTAGAGATCGAGCATGATCCACGTTGGCGCATGATCGCTCGCGTTTTCTTGCCCCCGCGCCCATCGGTCAACACCGCCGTCCACGAGCCGGTCCGACAAATTCGGTGAGAGCAGAAAGTGATCGAGCCGCATGCCTTTGTCCTTCTGCCACCGTTCAAATTTGTAATCCCAGAATGTCCAGAGCGGCCCGTCCGGATGCAGCTTCCGCATGGCGTCAGTCCAGCCTTGAGCCAGCAAACGCGCAAAGGCCTGTCGGCTCTCGGGCTGGATTAACGCGTTGTGATCCAACGACCGAGTCGGATAGATGTCCTGCGGTGTCGGCACCACATTGTAATCACCGGCCAGCACCACGGGTGCGCCGCTCGCCATGAGTTCGGCGGCGTGGGCAATCAGGCGTTCAAACCAGGCCAGCTTGTAATTGAATTTCGGTCCCGGCTGCGGATTCCCATTGGGGAGGTAGATGGAAGTGATCAGGACTCCCTGAACCGCCGCTTCAATGTAGCGAGCTTGACGATCTTCAGAATGACGATCACCCGAATTTCCCGGCAAACTTGTGCGAGTCAGCACGGGAACGTGGTTTCGCGCGAGAATGGCCACGCCGTTCCAGGAGCGCTCCCCTTGCCAGACCGCTTCGTACCCGAGAGCCCGAAGGGCATTCGAGGGAAAGGCTTCCTGCTCTGCCTTGAGCTCTTGGAGACTCACCACGTCCGGTTCAGCTTTCGCTAACCAAGCCAGGAGGTTGTCGAGCCGCTTATTAATGTTGTTAATGTTGAAGGTGGCGAGCTTCACCAAGCGCCTTTCTGTCCTGTGCCTCTGGGCCGCCAAGGGAATACGAGTTCGTTGTTCGGGCTCGCACTATTTTACCGGTGGAAAGAACACCAACAAACCGAACCAGACGCTGGCCTAGTCCAACGGGAGAGTCTGAGCAGAGCCCTCGTGACCGCTAACTTAATGGCGAAAGTTTAGCCGGAATGCAAACTTCCCAGGAGCCCGTTTTCAGGGGCAACCGCTGACAACGAATCATGAATCCTAAGATCAATTCAGATGGAGGGCAATTATGGGCACCCTCGATTCTTTGTTAGAACGTAATAAAGACTTTGCCGCTCGTCAGTCCGCAACGGGCACACGTATGCCTTCGCTTCCACGGGCGCTGCCGAACGTAAGAGCAATCATCATCGGGTGCGCCGATATGCGCGTGGATCCGGCTCACGTACTTGGAATTAAGCCCGGCGAAGCAGTCGTGATGCGCAACATCGGTGGTCGAATCACCCCAGGGTTGCTGGAGCAATTAGGTCTGCTCGGGAGAATTGGTGAAGTTGCCGGAGAGGTTCCTGGGGGCGGCGGAGAGTTTCATATCATCGTGCTGCAACACACCGATTGCGGCATCACTCGCCTCGCCGGCGATCCCGCCAAGCTGGCGAGCTATTTTCAACTACAGGAATCGGAACTCAAGACCAAAGCCGTAACCGATCCCCGCGCGGCGGTCGCCGCCGACGTTGCTTTGCTTCGGGCGATTCCCGCATTGCCGCCAGAGTGGCTCATTTCAGGCCTCGTCTATGACGTGGCGACAGGACTCGTTGAGATCGTGGTACCGCCAGCGTGGATTCGCGCCGCGTAGGACGCGCAACTCAGAAAGTGAACGGCGGGGCTGGCGCGTCACAGGCGGGTAGCCCAACCTTTTGCTCTTGCCGGCATTAACGACAAAGTGGGTGCCCCGCTCTTGCGTTCTGTCTAAGGGCGGGCACCACGGACGCCTGCAGTGACGCTTTTACGCGGCCCGATCCCGAAACGTAATCTTCGTCCGACGTTCGTTCAACTGATAAAGTGCAGATGATGCGTACTGCAAGTGCGATGCAGACCGTTGGGCACGATAAACCGCGCGATATTGGCAGCATCGTACGCGCCCTTGCACAAAACGCAAGGACGGGACACCCGCTATTTTGGTGATGTCGGAGCGATCAAAAGCCCGGGCCACCCGCCAGATGTGAATCGGCTTCGGATAAGAGATCGAACAGTTTATTGACATACGAGTGTAATACACGTATATTCAATAGGATATGAGACACACAATATTACTTGACTTGTAATAAAAAAGGCGACATCCTAGTGTCTACATTCATCTAAGACTTGAGATTAACAATATGACTGCATACGAATTTAAGCATGCAAGGAAGCAGCAGGGCCTGACGCAAGGAGCCGTCGCAAAGCTCTTGGACGTGTCGCAAGGGTATGTGGCCCTTCTGGAGAAGGGGAAAAGATCGTTTCCGGATGTTCTGGCCAGAAAGGCTGTAGTACGGCTCAAAATGAATCCCCTCGCTTTGCCCGTCACAGAGCAGAGAAAAAATATGGATGGTCGGTATTTCGCACAGCAGCTCTCAGCCCTTGGATATCCTGGTTTCGCCTCTATGCGTGCAGTATGGAAGAGAAATCCTGTTCAAGTTTTGTTAGACGCGTTATCGCAGGACACTTTAGAGGCACGAGTGACCGAGGCCCTGCCATGGCTACTCACGAATTATGCAAACATGAGCGATGCTAATCGAGATTGGCTTCTTGAGCAGTCGCGGCTCCGAAATCTGACGAACCGTTTGGGATTTGTTGTGACACTCGCCAAGCAGGTCCTTGCGGGAAAGGGAGAAAACACGTCGGGCCGCTATAACTTCCTGTCTTTATTGGAGTCGAAGCTCATGGAAAGCCGTCTTGACAAGGAAGATACGCTTTGTCAGTCGCTCTCCAAGACGGAGGAAGAATGGCTAAAACAGACGCGTCCTCAGGAAGCAACGCTGTGGCATCTCCTGACTGATTGGCGACCCGAACATCTTCGGTATGCTACCTCGTAAGCTGGAGAATCTCCCATCGCCCTGGCCGTTGTTTCTGAAAGAAGTTGATCAAGCTCTTTCAGCCCCTGCGGAGCTTCATTGCCTCGGGGGCTTCGTTTTGGCATCCCTCTACGGCATGCCACGACCGACTGATGACTTGGACTACATTTCGATAGTTCCTTGCGGTTCTTTCAACGAAATTGAGGATCTAGGCGGACGCGGCTCCAAACTCTGTAAGAAATACAAGGTATTTCTTCAACACGCTGGTGGTGTAGTCGACCTTCCGGAGAGCCATGAAGAGAGACTGACTCCGCTCGATCTCGGCCTTCAAAAACTTTCTCTAAAAGTCATTGAGCCCTACGATTTGGCATTGTCCAAGCTGACAAGAAATAATCCCAAAGATCGTGAGGATATAAAATTCCTAGCGGCCAAACTCCAGCTCAGTTTCAAAACCCTGATGGAACGATTTGACGCTGAGATGAAGCCTTGGCTGCCAAACCTTGAACGTCATCTCGCTACGCTGAAGCTATGGCAAGGATACTTCTCCGCCTAAATTATGTACCCACTTAATAACCACAATCGCCCGATCACTATGACGAATTATGATTGATTACGATTGGCAATGCATATCACGATCACGATTGTAATAATTACGATTGCACTGCCTATCACGATTCGTGCAACCATCCCACACGAATTTACATTGATGAAGCTCGACCCTTCGTCCCCCCGAACCCGCCACGTTCGTTGTTCTCGCTCGTCCTGGCACTGATGATTCCGTCAGCAACCGAGAAGGGGAAAACTGGGCAGACAAGACCTGCCCCGTTGCACCAGAACCTACGAGTAGATCCCGGGCGCTTCATGTCCAAGCTTCTGTACATACTCAACGTATGACCCGGGATAAACAGTGGGATGGCGGTCCGTGCCGCTCTCGCCGCCCAGTTCCAGCACACGTGAGCCGAGACCGCGAAGGAACATGCGGTCATGCGACACGAAAATCATAGTGCCTTCAAAATCTCTCAGGGCGTCCACCAGCATCTCCTTGGTCGCAAGATCCAGGTGATTCGTAGGTTCGTCGAGCACCAGGAAGTTCGGCGGGTTGTAGAGCATGCGTGCAATTGCCAGCCGCGACTTTTCTCCGCCGGAGAGTGCGCGGATCTTCTTATCCACGTCATCACCGGAGAACTGGAATGCTCCCGCCAGGTTCCGCAACGCGCCGATACTTTCCTGAGGAAAATCCTGTTGCAACTGTTCGGCGACGGTGAGATCGGAATTGAGCAGTTCCAAAGACTGTTGCGCGAAGTAGCCCATATACAGGCTGGCGCCGAGCCGCACGCTTCCGACATCGGGAGCACTGGCTCCGGCAATCATTTTAAGCAGCGTAGTCTTACCAGCGCCGTTTCTCCCCATCACAGCCCAGCGTTCTCCGCGGCGGATGGTGAGACTGAACCCGTCATAAATCACACGCGGCCCGTAACTCTTGCGCAGATTCTCAATCACGGCCACCTGTTCACCGGATCGCGGGGGAACGCGAAAGTCGAATTTCACGACCTGCCGTTTCTTTGGCAGTTCGATCTTCTCGATCTTGTCCAGCGCCTTAATCCGGCTCTGCACCTGGGCCGCTTTGGCCGCGTGCGTCCTGAAACGGTCAATGAAGCGCTGCTCTTTGGCAAGCATGGACTGCTGCCGGGCAAACGCCGCCTGCTGATTGCTCTCTCGCACCGCCCGCTCACGCTCGTAGAAGTCGTAGTCACCCGAGTACGTGATGATTTCGCCGCCATCAATCTCTGCAATCTTTGAGACCAGACGATTCATGAACTCGCGGTCGTGCGAGGTCATCAGCAGCGCGCCCGGAAATGACTTGAGGAACTGTTCCAGCCAGATAATGGATTCGATGTCGAGATGGTTCGTCGGTTCGTCCATCAGCAATACATGCGGCATTCCGAGCAGGACCCGTGCCAGCGCAACCCGCATTTTCCATCCGCCCGAGAGAGCGCCCACGTCGCCGTCAATCTGATCATCTTTGAACCCCAGACCGTGGAGCACTTCACGGGCCTGCGATTCGAGCGCGTAACCGCCCAAATGCTCGTACTCTTCCTGCACATGACCGAAGCGCTCAAGGATGCGGTCCATGTCATCCGCCTTGTCGGGGTCGGACATTTCCCGCTGCAAGGCTTCGAGTTCGTGGTGCAGATCGCCGACGCGTCCGCTCCCTGCGATCGCTTCATCCAGGACCGAACGGCCCTGCATTTCCTCGACGTCCTGACGAAAGTAGCCGATCGTCAACTTTTTGGGGACCGAGACCGCGCCCTCGTCAGGAGTTTCCTCGCCAACCACCATCCGGAACAGCGTCGTCTTGCCTGACCCATTAGGACCGACCAGCCCAACTTTTTCGCCAGGATTCAACTGAAACGAAGCATCCACGAACAGCAACTGCTTGCCATACTGCTTATTGATGTTTGCGAAAGAAATCATTTTGAAGGAGCAACCCGCGGCACCGTGCCTCTTAAATAGTGTAGCCGCAGTGTAGCGTGGCCAGAAAATTGCCGGGCAACGCTTGGCACATTGGGGATCAGTGAACAGAAATCAGGGATCGCAAAATCCACACTTGACATTGGCAAATAATCCACTACCATACGGTTGTGGATAGATTAGGTACAACGTTTGCGGCTTTGTCGGATCCGACCCGGCGGGCAATGATCGAACGACTCTCCCATGGGCCTGCCTCTGTGCATGGATTGACGGAACCGTTTGCACTCTCGCAGCAGATGATTTCAAAACATATCGCCTACCTGGT
>Ga0210410_10002103_pt1 | contig 18043 bp, 15 predicted proteins | sample IncBWC4MmetaG_FD_161058 | JGI IMG/M metagenome (GOLD analysis project Ga0210410, IMG submission 161058) | Forest soil microbial communities from Barre Woods Harvard Forest LTER site, Petersham, Massachusetts, United States - Inc-BW-C-4-M | ecosystem: Environmental > Terrestrial > Soil >... | reverse complement strand
CGGCTTGGGCTTTGCAGAAAAAGTTTCCTTCCGGGGTCAATTGATGATATTGAAACAAGCGCGGAGTGGCCGCGACGGGGAATCGCAGCCACCCGGAGACTTTTTTCGCGCGTTTTATAATCGGAGCTCTACAACATGAATGATGCGACCATGACCAAGGCCGACCTCGTTGAGGAAGTGATCAAGGCCACGCAGATGCCTCGCAAAGAGGCGGAAGTCACCGTCGAAACTATTTTCGAGAGCATTATCGGCGCTCTGCAGAAGGGCGACAAACTCGAAATTCGCGGCTTCGGGAGTTTTCGCACTCGCCCGCGCCGCGGCCGCGTTGGCCGCAATCCCAAAACCGGCGAACAAGTTCAGGTTCCCGCCAAGCGCATTCCGTTTTTCAAGCCCAGCAAGGAATTAAAAGACTACGTCAACGCCGGCAATGCTGAAGCCGCTGCTCCCAAATCCGCATAGGGCTGAATTCCTCTCATGGACTTTCTCTGGACGCCCTGGCGCTACAAATACATCGCGAGCGCCGGAAAAAATGACGGTTGCATTTTTTGCGAAGCGCAAAAAATCGGCGACGAAAAAGCCCAAATCGTTCTCCGCGGCAAACTGAATTTCGTAATCCTCAATACATTTCCGTACACCACCGGACACGTCATGGTTGTTCCATACGCGCATGTCGGCGATCTCAGCCTCGCTGATCCCGCCACTCTTGACGAAATGATGCGCATGGCGCAGCGCGTACAAATCACCCTCGCCTCAATTTACAAACCGGAAGGATTTAATCTGGGAATGAATTTAGGCCGCTGCGCCGGCGCCGGAGTGACCGGACATATCCATCTGCACCTTCTGCCACGCTGGATTGGCGACGCGAATTTCATGACCACCGTCGCCGAAACGCGCATGGAACCCGAAGATTTGGCAACCACCTACGTCAAACTGCGCGACGCCCTCGCCGCGAAATAACCTAGTACGATTGATCTCCATCCTTTGAATTATTCATGCACGGGATAGTACGTATCCGGAAATGTTCGTAACAGGGCACGGCTTCAGCTGTGCCGTAAGGGACGGGAGAAAAGGGGTTTTAACCCCTGAGCCTGTGGCAACCCAAAACTAATCGAAAATTTCCCTCTCAATAAAATAAGCAATCACGCAAAACACGAAATCCAATCCAAGCCCCAGATCAATACGGGAATTGTGCTGCAAAGATCGCGGCAAAAATGGATGCAATGAATAATACGCGGCGTTCCCTGCCAGCACCGCCAGCAAGGAAGTTTTCCAGTCAGGACGTCGCTGAGCGGACGAACTCCTCTCGTCCTGATTCTCGCGGCTGATCTGCCCCGCCATACAGTATTAGACACCGGAAATATTCCAGAAGTTTCATGCCGGGAGCGAGGTTTCCGGGTACAGTCCGGTCAGGAAGACGCGGGGACCGATGCCGCATCGCCGGCACCGCGCAGCCATGCCGCCAGCGGCCACAAAAGCAGTAGCGCCAGCGCGCCCAGCACGATCACGCCGTTGTTCCGCAAATACATATTGGGTTGCGCGATTAGAGATGCTCCGTCATCCAGCAGCCGGATCGCGGCGGCCATGAGAAAAAACGCCAGCAAATTGAACCGGATGATTTTCAGGATGACCCACCAAATTACGTAGAACTTCAGAATTGTGAAGATGAGCGCAACGATGTACCCCAATCCACTATCGCTGGCGCCTGTGAAGGAAAGTCCAGCGCCGAGTAATAGCAGCACTCGGAATGCCATGGACTGAACACGGGAAGCCAGAAAGCCGCCGAGCGCGATAACGATGGAGGTGACTGCAAACGCGTAAAACAGCGCGCTGGCAATGGATTGTACCGCTGGCGAAACGGAATCAAAAGCCGGAAAGTTCACGGGAACGGCGCTCGCGCCGGCCAATTTCTGAGCCAGTAGAGAAACCAATTTCTGGAAGCCGATCCATGCTGCGCCCCCGGCGAGCGTGAACAGCAACGCGTCGCGATAATAATTTCGCGGCCTGCCGATCCAGCCCGGAACTTTGTCGGCGTTTCCCGCACCCGTCCAGAAATACCACCCTAGGCCAAACAGGAATGTGATGCCCGTCAGCACGATTCCGCCGCCAATCAGCCAGCCAATCCCGATGGTTGCGATGAACGCATTGAATGGGATCTCGGTCCGGTACGCGTTGAGCGTGCTTGGCCACTTACAGACCGCTGAAGCGACAAACGCGACAAATGCAAATACTCCGCACCAGATTAATTTTCGCCACGGAATCGATGTAGCCGCGGGAGCCTTTAGATTTCGGAAGTAGGGAACGAGCATGACCACGGCCAGCGCCGCAAGGAAAACGAATAGCCAGATCAATTGCAGGACGCCCAGAACTGACTGGTGTTCGGCGTCACGCACCCACTGCTCGGGAAGTTTTACGTAGCTGCGGTAGGTCGATACTTCATCGCCGCGAACGTGAATCTCCATGCGCGCAAACGCGGCATCATCAGTTTTGGGCCCGCCAGCGAGCGGGCTGATTTGCTCCCACACGAATGTGTGATCCACGCGGTTCGGCGGATTCTCCGATTTCGCATCCACCAAACGCCACGCCGCAAAATCAATCTGCTTGTTGGTACGCAGCCAGTCTTGTGCAAGCTTTACGGCATCGTCCTTACTTAGCTTCGCGCCGGCAGTGCGCTCGTCAAGAGTGTGCCAGAACGAATGAAATTCCCCGTTCGCGCGAAAGAGCACCACGAATTCTTCCGCGTCGGAATCGCGGAAAAAACGTATGCGCCAAAATACTTCCGGAATTTGTTGCTGATAAATTTGGTTAGTCTTCTCGATCCCGATCTTGTCCACCAGGAAGTCGGTTGCCTCGGAATCAAGTTGAGAAATGAAAGTCGTGGCGCGGTGATAGAGGGCTGGATTTGCGTGCTGCTTTTGCATGACTTCGTCCGCGGCTGCGGCAGCCTGCTTTGCGTCCATGGACGATCGCGCATGGTCACCAACCGTTTGCATATGCGTTGACGCGATAATCGCAATTCCTACGGTACCCAAGAGAATTAAGGCCCAGAAATAACGGCGTGACATCGATTGATACGCGGCGGCAACTGCATCGGCAACTTTTTCGACGGTCGTGGGAGTTTCTTGTTCCTGCGGCGCGGGAAGCGGATCCGCGCTATTCAGCAAATCTTCACGGACTTCAAATCCTCCTCGCTTCAGATACGTTACCAGGCAATACGCCAAAGGAATCAGCGCAGCGCCGGCAACCAACGCGCCGGAAATACGCAGATACGGACTGGCTGAGCGCAGCAGGAGCAAGCTGCCCAGCGTGGCGTCCACTGTGTAATGCCAAACGAGCGTCGCAAGAATTCCCCAGCGCAACATCACCAGCCCCGCGACGATTCCAATCAATCCGATTTCAATTCCGCGAATGTAAGCCGGTTCCTGCGGATAATTTGCGTGCAGGAAGCTCCACATAAACGCCGGAAGAATCACGGCGATCACTTTCGATCTGGTGATGCGATGAAAAAACGGAATTGCGAACAGTCGGAAAAGAAATTCTTCGCTCGCCGCAGCGTACATTCCGATGGTGAACGCCGCCAGCCAGGGGAGCAGCGAACTTGTCGATTCGTCGAAGTTTATATCCTGCGGCGCCCATACACCGAAGCGTTTGCCGACCAAATAAAAAACAGTGATATAACCGATGTGAATCGCCGCCAGCGAAACACCAATAATTCCAGCCGTGAAAAATTCCTTCGAGCGCAGCCCCGGCAACCTCCAAGCTTTAAATAGCTGAAACCGCGAGGGTTGGGAAATCCGGTACAGAGGTTCACCCGGCGCTACGGCGATGGTCACGAGCAACGCCTGAACAATGCTGAGCAATAGAGCGTAAGCGATTTGGCTGATCGTGAATGCGGAGTAGGAAGCGTTCGTGTCGTATTCCGCGCGAATCAGCGGCCAGTTGCAGACGCTCATGAAAAACCACAGCAGCGCGAAGAAAATGCCGATCGACAACGGGCTGGACCAACGAAGTCCGCCGCGTCGAGAAAGTTCAAAGATGAACCAGAACACCGCGCTCAACAGAATTAGGTACGGAATAATCGCGATGCTTTCAATCAAATCATTCCTGGAACGCATCCGCTCAAAATCGCGTTGCCACGGTTCCGGCACTTTCAGGAATTCAGTGGAACCGCCGATTTGATCGCCCTGCACAGTCACCGTTAAACGATATGGCGCTCCATTGGCATCGTCCGGCTCATGAAATCCTCGCCGCTGCCAGGTGAAACTCCAATCGCGCCGGTTTGGGCGTTCGGTGGAATTCGATTCTTCGGGAAGAAAATCATACTGCGCGAGTTCGGCTCCGTACTGCGCGCTCAAATATCGTTCGGCCAGTTTTTGTGCAGCTTCACGCTCGATACTCGCGCCCTTGCGCGCTTCTTCGATGACGTGCGAATAGCCGACGATTCGGCCTTCCGGATTGATGTTTGCGCGGAATTCTTCTTTTTGCTGCGCGCGGAAAAAACGAACTTCCCAATACCACGCGCTAACTTCGGACGCCATCAACTTGTTCGCTTGCTCCAACCCAACCGTGCGTTCCAAATATGTTTTTGTTTTGTCGTCCACGGAAAAGACAATTGTGGATTGGTATCCATCGAGCGACGCGCCACGCTGCGTCAGAAAACTTTTCGCGCGATTCAGCGCTTCATCGCGCGAAACCTGGAAATTTATGGAAGCTTCAGGAAAAGCCTGGAAGAAATAACGCCACGCAACGAACACGCCTAGCGCACCCAATAAAATCCATATCATGAGGACGCGCAAATCCTTCGCGCCCAGGCGCTCAAATCGAGTGCCGGTGGCGATTGGGGCGGGTATTTCGGACACAACTTCCTCCGAGGTTCGAGTGAAAGCCGCGTGTGAAGACGGTCGTGCGGCGCAACATTCAATCTAGCCAGACGCGCAGCAGCGGCGCAAGAGTTCGATAGTACCGATGGCGCGTTTTCGCCATCGCCGGGCTAGTCTGACGCGCGGAGTGATATAAATGATGCGGCCATGGCGAAGCTATCTGACGAAGTGAAATATCTGAAGGGCGTTGGTCCGGCGCGCGCGGAGGTGCTGGCCAAGCGCGGAATTATTTCCGTGGAGGATTTGATTGGCTATCTTCCATTTCGCTATGAGGATCGCAGCCACTTTTCCCAAATTGATGATGTGGTGCCGGGGAATATTTATACGTTGCGGGTCGAAGTAATTGAAGGTCAGGCGATTCGATATTCGCGATCCACTCGCGCGGTTTATCACCTGATTGTGCAGGACGGAAGTTTGCGGCGTCTGCATTGCAGATTTTTTCACGGTGGGTACATGGAGGGCCGTTACAAACCGGGGCAGCAACTTGTGCTGCACGGGAAAGTGGATTTCGATCCGCAGCGGCCGCGCGGTTGGAAATGATTAATCCACAAGTGGAAACGCTGGGAGTGGGCGACTCGACGGAAGTCGGAAGAATCGTTCCGATATATGAAGCGATGGGCGCGATCAGTTCGCGAATGTTGCGGCGCATTGTGCATCAGGCGCTTGGAGCGCTGCCTGCGGATTTTCCGGATAGGATTCCCGCGGATATTTTGAAGCGTCACGGATATCCGAGTCGAAGAGAAGCGTTGATGTATGTTCATTTTCCGCCGCAGGAAGAAAACATCGAGAAGCTGAACTCATTTCGTTCTCCGGCGCACATGCGTTTGATTTTCGAGGAATTATTTTTCTACGAACTAAGTTTGGCGATGCGCAAACGCAATTTGCAGCAGACAGCGGGCATTGCATTTCGCGTACGGGAGCCGGCGATTCGCGAAGCGGTGAAACGTATTTTGCCGTTCAAGCCGACCGGCGCGCAAAAACGAGTGCTCGCGGAAATTGCGGCGGATCTGGAAAAACCAGCGCCGATGAATCGTTTGTTGGAAGGAGACGTGGGCAGCGGAAAAACAATTGTGGCGCTGGAAGCGGCGGCCATCGCGATTGAAAATGGATATCAAGTTTCCCTGATGGCCCCAACAGAAATTCTGGCGGTGCAGCATTTTCTTTCGGCGCGAAGAATATTTGAAAAAGCCCGTTATCACGTGGAACTGCTGGTGAGTCAGCTGAAAGCCGCCGCGAAACGCGAAGTGCTGGCAAATATTCGCAGCGGCAAAGCGCAACTAGTGGTAGGCACCCATGCGGTGATTGAAGAGGGGGTCACTTTTAGGCGATTAGGACTGGTGATTGTGGACGAGCAGCACCGCTTCGGCGTTTTGCAGCGCAAGCAGCTGATCGATAAGGGGCGGATGCCGGACGTGCTTGTTATGACGGCGACACCAATTCCGCGCACGCTGGCGCTGACGCTGTTTGGAGATTTGGACACGTCGGTGATTGACGAAATGCCGCCGGGAAGAACTCCGATTGAAACGCGAATGGTGACGGATTCGGATTTGCCAGGAGTTTGGGAAACGGTGCGGCGGGAAGTGGCCAGCGGACGACAGACATACATCGTGTATCCGGTGATTGAAGAATCGAAGATCGAGTTGAAAGCGGCAATTACTGAATACGAGCGATTGTCGCATGAAGTGTTCCCAGGATTAAAAGTGGGATTGCTTCACGGCCGGATGAAGAGCGAAGAAAAAGAAGCGGTGATGGAAAATTTCCGCGCCGGCAAATTACAAATACTGGTTTCGACGACAGTGATCGAAGTGGGTGTGGACGTGCCGAATGCAACGGTAATGGTGATTGAACACGCGGACAGATTCGGCCTGGCGCAACTGCATCAATTGCGCGGCCGCATTGGGCGAGGCAGCGAGAAATCATTGTGCATCCTTGTGGCGCCGAAGAATTTGGCGGGCGAAGGACGCGAACGCTTGGAAACGATGGAGCGAACGTCCAATGGATTTGAAATTGCCGAAGTGGATTTGAAATTGCGCGGGCCGGGGGAGTTTTTCGGCACACGTCAACATGGAGTGATGGGATTTAGTGTTGCGAATCCGCTGCGCGATAAAGAATTCCTGGAATTGGCGCGGCGCGATGCGTTTGCGCTGGTGGAAGATAAAGTGGAGCCGGGCGCTTTGGAAAAATTATTGTCACGGCTCGATGTGACCTGGCGGCGGCGCTACCAACTTGCACATGTAGGGTGATCAAAAATAAATGAGAATTGTAGCGGGAAAATTTCGGAGTCGAATATTGAAGCCGGTACGCGATTTGGAATTGCGTCCGACAAGCGATCGCTTGCGCGAGACGCTGTTTAATATTCTGGGTGACGCGGTGGCGGATTCGATTTTCGTGGATTGTTATGCCGGAACCGGCGCGGTGGGAATTGAAGCGCTGAGCCGGGGTGCGCAGCAAGTGATTTTTATTGAGAAGCATGGCGCGACGGCGGGGCTGATTCGCGAAAATTTATTGGCGCTTGATGTGAACATGTCCGCGGCGCGCGGCGCTGCTTCAGAAGTGGAACTGACGAATACGGATGCGCGGCGCGGACTGACGCAGCTGAGCGAACGTGGGGTGCACGCCGATTTTATTTTCATGGATCCACCTTATGCGGACATACGGCAGTGCTTGAAATTGTTGGAAAGAGTTGGCGAGCAGAAATATGCGGAGGGATTATTGGCGCCGAGCGGGCGGCTTATTTTGGAGCACGCGGCGTGGGATAAGGTGCCTGAGGATGTTGGTGTGGTACATCGGACACGTGTATTGAAGCAGGGCGATTCGGCGCTCAGCTTCTTTGGATGGAGATCGGCTGCCGTAGAGGTTGCGGCTGCGGAATCTACGTAAGCCACTGGGATATCAACGGTTAGGTGCTGATGGCAGGGCTGAAGCCTGGTTTTGATCCCGGTGACGGCGCGATCGAAAGAATCTCGTAAGTCTCTCATTTGCACACACATGCACACCAGATCTCAATAAGTCCTTTATTTGCATACACATTGCTATCGAGGGTGGGTGGGTACCCCCTCACTGCTGCCGTTGGTGTGCACGAATAGCCACGGCCAAAACTGCCACCCCTCGATCGGGAGATCGGCACTCCCGGGGAAATCGCATGCTCACATTTAGTATGTCGCGACGTCTATAATATGCAGGATGCCTCTATTTGGATTAGCGACCGTGTTGCCGGGGGACCGAATTACAATCGGGACCGCAGACCGTTCGGCTCAACTGGGCGCCCGCCTGGACGACCGCACGCTTGTGGAGCGCGCGCAAGAAGGAAACCAAAACGCGTTTGAAGAATTGGTGCACCGCTACGATCGCGACGTTTTGCGATTGGCGCTGAATTTGACGCGCCGTCCTGAAGATGCGCGCGACGTATATCAAGAAGCATTTCTGAAAGCCTACAAAAATCTTCACCGCTTCCGCTTCGAGTGCAGCTTTTACACGTGGCTCTACCGCATCGTTACGAATGTTTGTTTGGATCATCTGCGGCGGCGCAAGAGCCGTCCCGAAGATCAAGCGCCGGAATCCGCCGACGAAGGCGATGTGCAGCAGGATTTTTTTGAGAAGCAGCGCGAAATGAATGCGAGTTCCGATCCGGAGCGCGCGGCAATCGGAAAACAAATCGGAATACAAATCACCGCGGCGATGGGACAACTTTCCGCGCGCGAAAGAATTATTTTTGAGATGAAGCATTTCCAGGGATTGAAGCTGCGCGCGATTGGCGACATGCTCGGCACGACGGAAGAAACTGTGAAGAATTCGCTTTTCCGCGCGACGCGCAAATTGCGCATGCAATTGGGAGGGCTGCTGTGAAGCCCGAAACCAACTTAACTCCTACAAATGACGCCAAGCTCGCGGTTAATTGCGAGAGCGCTGAGCGTCTGCTGATTTACTACGCTTGCGATGAAGCGACGCGGGAAGAACGCGCGGCGGTGGAACAGCACGTGGGCGAATGCGCGAATTGCGCGGCGATGTTGGCGGTGGAATTGCGATTGCAGCAGATGCTGGCGACTATGCCGCAGTCGGCGGACGAATTGGATCTGGCGGGAGAATTATTGGCGCAATGCCGCAGCGAATTGGCGGAAGCGCTGGATGATTCGCGGGATCATGTGAAGCTGGGTTTGCAGCCGCAGGGATTTCTGGCGCGATGCTTCGCGTGGTGCCGAATGGAAATGGTGATGCATCCGGCGATGGGCGCGGCATTCTTCGTGCTGATGGGTTTGGCGGTGGGGCGGGTGATGCCAACCACGTCGAACGGCACGCAGAGCGCGGGATTGGTTCCGACGTCGACGGTTTATGCTTCGCCGCGAATTACGGATCAGGAATTGCAGAACATGAATGTTTCGGCAATTTATGCGGTGCCGGGCCAAGCAGCGGGAACGCAGACGATTGAAGTGCACCTTCGCTCGATGAAGCCGATGGTTGTATCGGGCGGACCGGATGATGAGGATGTAAAGCGCTTACTGAGTTTTGTGGTGGCCAACAGCCAGCGATTCGATTCGGATCTGCGCATGAACTCAGTGGATGTGCTGCGCGGACGCACGAATGATGAAGATATCCGCCGCGTGTTGTGCGCAAGTTCGCTGCACGACACGAATCCTGGTGTGCGTTTGCGCGCGCTGGAAGCGCTGCACGGATTTGAGCAGGACGAAACGGTGCGCGACACTTTGCTGGATGCGCTGCTGCACGACACGAACCCCGGCGTGCGCATTGAGGCGGTGAACGAATTGCGCGCTACGGTCGAAGCAGGCAAGGCGACAACTGATCCCCGCATCGCGCGAGTCCTGCGCGATCTAAGTGAGCACGATTCCAACAACTACATTCGCCTGCAAGCGGCGGCGGCCATTCGGAATGTGGGTCCGCAGCAGTAGTACGCGATAAAATCGCACGCGAAGGAAATAAATTTTCACAGGAGACGGAAGGGCTTGTTGACGCGAATGCCATTGCGGACGGTTGTGCTGGGCGCGATTTTCGGCGCCGCGTTGGCGTGCGTGCCCGCGCAATTATTTGCGCAAACTGCGCCGCCCGTGACGCCACCCGTGCAGACAACACCACCCGCGCAAGCTCCGGTTGCGGCAGGCAGTACCGCGCAGGGAACTACAACTGCGCCTCCAGGAACGGAACCAGCGGCACCAGCGCGAATTCCCCGGCACAGTCCATTTCCCGCATCAACTGCAGTTCCGGCTACTCCGCCGGCAACGCTTTGGAGTCCACCGCCTGCTGGCCGCGCATTTGCCGTTGCTGCTCCACGACGAAACGCGAATGCCAGTGCACTGAAGAACGGAGTTTTGACGACGCACGACGGTTTGCGATTGCGGCTTGATACGGAGACGGGAAACGTTCGCATCTTCACGGATGCGACGAACGAAGTTCGATACACGGTGCGAATCGATTCGGACGCGGCGGGCCCTGAAGCGCAAAAACTAATTCATGAATTTGAGTTGTCCGGTTCCAGTGTGCCCTCGGGCGTAACGATTTCAGGACACGGGTCTGGACACGAGCAGCGCGAGCGCGTTTGGGTGACGTACGAGCTGCATGTGCCGCGCAGATACACGGTGGACGTGACCACGCACGCGGGAAACATCGAAGTGGGTGACGTTGACGGGCGTGTGAATCTGATTACCGATGGCGGAAATATTACGGTGGGCCGCGTGACGGGCGGCGGCATGCGGCAAGCGGGCGTTCCCGCGGCGCGGTTGGAAAGCGTGGGCGGCGGACACATCAGCGTGCGCGACGTGACGGGTGATTTGAAAGCAATGACTGCGGGCGGACACATTACCGCGGGAAATGTTTCCGGCGATGCGAATCTTTCCACGGGTGGCGGGCATATTCACGCGGGAAATATTCACGGCCTGGCGCAACTGGAAACCGGCGGCGGAAATATTTCGGTGGAGCGCGCGGGCTCGCGAGTGACGGCTTCTTCGGGCGGCGGACAAATCAGTTTTGGCGAAGCTGCTGGTGCGATTCAGGCGAAGGCGGCGGGCGGAGGAATTCGCGTGCTGCGCGTGGCCGGACCGATGCAACTGGATAGCAACGGCGGCAGTATTTTTCTGACGAAAGTTGAAAACGCCGTTCACGCATCGACGGGAACGGGATCGATCACGGCGTGGTTTTCGCCGACACTGAAAATCGCGGGCGCGTCACAACTGGAATCCGGGCGCGGGGACATTGTGGTTTATGTGCCGCGCGATTTGCAGATGACCATTGAAGCCACGATCGATACCGCGGCAGGACACCACATCGCCGCCGACCCTTCGTTGATGATGAAGACCACCTATCACACCGGGGAATCCGGCAAGCAAGAGCGCGGAGTTTGCGAAGTGAATGGCGGCGGGGAAGTGCTGAAGCTGCGCGCGATGGAAGGCAACATTCAGTTGCGCTACGTGGATGACGCGTTGTTTCAACATACGCAGGAATTGGTGGAGCAACAGGTCCAGCAGGAATTCGAGAACGCGCAGAGGAATTTCCAGATCCTGATTCAGCAAAACATGCAGGACATAGAAAAGATGCAACAGGTCTGGACGCAAAACTCCAATGGCACGGTGGTGGTACGTTCAACGCAGCCTGCTGCTGCACCGACTGCGATAGCCACCACGCCCGGACCGGCTGCGCCCGCGCCTCCTCCGCCAACACCTCCTCCTGCAAGAACCGAAAAGTTGTGGAATGAGCTTGGACAATTCTGGTGGGGCGGAGTGCGCGTGGATCCCGAGGAGCAGCAGACGCGGCTTGTGAAAGAAGTGAAGCCGGTGTACCCGGGTGTTGCGCGGCAAGCGGGCATTGAAGGAATTGTCTCCATGCGCGTAGTGATCAACAAAGATGGCGCGGTGGAAGAAGTGAAAGTGCTTTCCGGTGAAGAGGCGTTGCGGCAGGCGGCGATCAACGCGGTTTGGCAATGGCGCTACCAGCCATACGTGCTGAACGGAACTCCGGTGCCAGTAGTCACCGTAATAAATTTGAAATTCCAGATTCAGTGAAGCGAAATAATTTCGTGCGGGCCAAGTAGAACCACGGTGCGCAAATAACTTTTTCTTTCGGGGGTGTGGGATGCGGAAATGGCTCGCGGGTCTTGCAGTGTTTACGTTGGCGGCAATTTGCGGCGTTCCAGCGCACGCGTTCGGCCAAGGATTCGAGCAGGAATATCAAAAAACTGTTCCTCTTGCGGCGGGCGGCGCGCTGCATTTGGAAAATGTGAATGGTTCGGTGGACGTGCGCGCCTGGGATCGCGCGGAAGTACAGATTTATGCGGTGAAACGCGCGTCGCGCAGCGAGCAGGATCTTTCGCTGGTGAATATTGATGTGGACGTAAGGCTGGGCCACGTAAGTATTGTCACGCGATATCCGCAGGATCAGGGCGTGGACGTGAGCGTGGACTACCGCATCCGTGTGCCGCGTCGCGTGCTGCTGGAAAATATCTCTACCGTGAACGGCACCATTCACGTGACCGACGTGGATGGCGGTGGAAAATTGCACACCGTGAATGGCGATGTGGACGTAATCGATTGCGCGGGCGGATTCAGCGCGCGCACGACGAACGGCGATATTCACGAAGAACTGCGCGGGCTGACGGCGAAAGCGCCGGTGGAACTAGAGTCCATGAACGGATCTATTTTGGTGGCGTTGCCCGGAAATGCGGGCGCGGAACTTGACGCGCAAAGTTTGAACGGAGATTTCCACACGGAAAAGCCCGTGACGGTGAATGGCGCATTCAGCCACGGAAGTTTTCGTGGAAAACTGGGCGCGGGCGGCGCTCCACTGCGAATCCGCACGGTGAATGGCGCGATACAGCTCGCGGTTTGGAAGCCAAGCGTTTAATTTCTCAGCAAGTTTTTTCGGCGCGGCGCACGGATTCGCTGCTCACGTCAGGTCACGGCAGCCGTCGAAAGTTACAGGAGGCGAGATCATGAACAGGAAAAAAATATTGGCGGTCGCCGCAGCAGGAGTGCTGGCGATTGGAATTGTCGTGGCGGGGCAAACTGCTTCGGCGCAACAGCAAAAACGGAATTCCGATTGGGATAATTCGATTGGGAGCGCGGTGAGCGATGCGGTTCTTGCGCAGGTGCAGCAAGAAGTTGCCGACGCGACGGCGCGGATTGCGTCCGCGCAGGCGGCAGTGATCGCGCAGAAAGTGGACGCGAGAATTCAGGCGAAATTGGCGGCGGTGCAGGACAAGTTGCAAGCGGCGCAGGAACGCGAATTAATCGCGCTGCAGCAGGCTACAGCACCGCGGGCGCGCATCACTTTGAATGGCGAAGATTTTTCGGCGATGGATGAAACCGGATGGCTCGGCGTGACGCCGGAAGATATTTCCGCGGATCGCGCGAAGGAACTGAAGCTTTCAGCGGCGCGCGGCGTTTACGTCAGCGAAGTGGAAAAAGATAGCCCCGCGGAAAAAGCGGGACTGAAATCCGGCGATGTGATTACGGAATTCAACGGCCAGCACGTGGAGGGTGTGACGCAATTTCGCCGGCTGGTGCGCGAAACGCCGCCGGGACACAGTGTGGCCATCATGGTGACGCGCGACGGAAAATCGCAGACGCTCAATGCAACACTTTCAACGATGGCGGATCAGTTCCAACATCAATTCAGGATTCTGAATGACGGCGTGCAGAATTTCACAATAAACGCGCAGCCATTCCTGGACTGGGAAGGGCCGGCGGTTGCTGCGCCACGAGCGCCGAGAGCGCTGGTAACTCCACGGCCGGCAATGCCCGCGATGCCGCCAGAGCCTCCGAACGTTTGGTCATACAGCATTCCTGAAGGCGGATACGGGTACGGGTTTGGTGCGGGATCTGGTTTCGGAATGGGCATGACGCCGAGCATCGGCATCAGCGGCGAAAATCTGAACGGACAACTGGGAACATATTTCGGCGCGCCGGATGGAGAAGGCGTGCTGGTTCGCGAAGTGGAGTCCGGATCGCCCGCGGAAAAAGCGGGGCTGAAAGCCGGCGACGTAATTACGAAAGTTGCCGGAGACCGGGTGAAGACGCTCGGCGAACTGCAATCCAAGTTGCGCGAGAAGCGCGAAGATAAGACGGTGCAAATCACAGTGCTGCGGCGCGGCGCGGAGACGAACATCACCGTCGAGCCGAACAAGCCGAGGACAATTGCTCCGGCGCATGCTCGCGGTGTCGCGTAAATAATTTAAACGTGCATTGAACGCCCGGCGCCACCGGCGGAAGTAAAAACCGGCGCCGGGCGTTTCGTTTTTCTGCGGCGAAAATTTCGATCTGCGGTTTACGAAAATCTTTTTTAACGGTACGCTTGAGCGTGAGTCGGAATTCCGGAGGCGGTCACGTGGCGCGCAAATCCCAGGTGTACGGTGCAATTGCAATTTTAATTTTCACAATGGCAGTGGTAACAGTTGCGCTGCCGGCTTCTCCGCAAGGAACCGCCGCGAATTCTACGCAGTCGGCCAAGCGAATTCCGGCGTTCCATTCCGCGCCGCCCGCGAAACCACTTGGCGCCACGCTTGATCCCAAACAATTCAACGATGTTTCCACGCAAAATGCTTACGCCATGGCGGCAAAGGTGAAAAACGTTTTGTATCAGCAGCCCTGCTTCTGCGGTTGCGATGCGAACGACGGACATCATAGCTTGTACGATTGCTTTGCAACGGATCACGGCGCGAGCTGCGATACTTGCCGGATGGAAGGAATTTTCGCCTACGAACAAACGCGAAAGGGACAATCGCCCGCGCAAATTCGCAGAGCGATCATCAACGACGAGTGGAAGAAAGTTGATCTATCGCAGTACGCAACGCTGAAAGACCTCCGCTAAATCCACGCAGAAAATTTACTGCCTGCGAATTTCCGCTTTGGAAGCAGGCACGACCAGGCGCATCAAGCGGTGCGCGGCATCCAGATACAGCGTAACTTCCAAATCCGGCGTGCGCATGGTGAGCTCTTCGTATTTTGCGCCGTCAACTGTTACGGGTGCGCCGGCTTCGGCGGTGATGGTGCCGGGCGCTTGTTCCTGCGGAATAAATACCGCGAAAGTTTGCGCGCCGCCGGCCTTCCAGTTGTAAGCGCGCGCAAGAATTTCGTACTGGTGATACAGATTATTATCGAGAACGATTACTGGCGCGGTGAAAGTGAAATCCTGGCGGATGGGTTTCTTGCCGTCGCCCAAATCAAGCGTGATTTGTGCGGTGCTGCCCGCGAAGGTGGTGGTGGAAGTGGCTTTCTTTCCGGTGCCGGTGGAGCACATATATTGCAGCGGCTGCGCGGAACCATTCAATCGCAACTCGCCGGTAACGCGGCTGGTTTCCTGTCCGGAGTGAAGCTCGGTGGTGCCGCGCGCGATCCAGTCATTGCCTGCGCGCGCAATTGAAAAATCTTCGGTGCCCACGGGCACGCCATTCACGGTGATCACAAACTTTCCTTTGTCGTCGCTCATCGCAGAGGCTTCGCGTTTTTGTGCGCGCGCAGTGAAGCTGATAGACGCGATGGCGCAGATGGTCAGGAAGGACGCAGCAATCCAAATTATGCTTTTGCGGGAGTTTTGATTTATAAGTGCGTTCATGTGGTCACCCCAAGCGCGGCCGGGCGTCAATTTCTGTTAACGCCAAAGCGCTCTACTTATTCTGAGGGCGAAGGGCTCCGGCGAAATCCGAAGAATTGCTGCGCGTGCCGGAAGGGTCAACCGTTCCTGAAGTATGAACCGCGCCGGCAGAATTAACTGAGCCAAAAAGCGGCGACGCGAGGATTCGTTCTACAACCTGGCGCGGCACGTCTCCGCCTTCCACGCGCAAATCCGCCTGACGATAAAAGGGAATGCGCTCGTCGTAAAGTTTACGGAAGCTGGACTCGTCGCGAAACATGGGGCGGTCATCCATCATCACGCAGCGCGACAGAAGTTGTTCCACGGGGCAATCCAGCCAGATGACGTAGCCCGCGCGCACATCGCTCTGCCGTCCGCAGGCGATGCTCAACATTTCCAAATTTTCAGGCTGCGCGAAAGTTCCTCCGCCCAGCGCGAGCACGGCAGGAATTGCGGCGACGGCCGCTTCGCCGAGAGCGCGCGCGAGTTCAGCATTTTCCAGTTTGCGGAATGCGGGTTCGCCCAGGCGTTCAAATATTTCCGCGATGCGCAGGCCGGCTTGTTGCTCGATGCGCTCATCCAGATCCACGAAGCGCCAGCCGAGTTGCTGAGCGAGCAGACGTCCAACAGTAGTTTTGCCGCAGCCCATGAAGCCTGCGAGGCAAATAAGCTTGATGGGCAGACGTGGGCAAGCCGGCGTCATTCAGAGTTCGAGGGTTTTGTGCGAAAACTTAATTACCGCGCAATTTAATTACGGTGCTACCGAGTCCCGCACCATAATTTTAATTGTACCACTGAAGGAAGCGAGGTCGACTTTCGCGGTGCCTTTGCCGACCGTTCCGAATAGCGATTTGCTATTGGGAATTTTTGGAGCGCTCTCTTTCTTGCCATGTTTATCCGGCTGAAAGCTAACCTGGCTAAAGACAGATCCATGAAGCGAGGTGGCTTTCAAGTCAAAGGAACTTGCGGCGCCATAGTGAACTTCCGTATTGCCGGTGTCACTCTTCATCACGTAAATACCGTGGCGCAGAAAATCGCCGTCGAAAAGAATATTGCCGGCGGTGGTGTGAACGGTAATCTTATCCATCACCGGTTGCAAAATTTGCACATTGCCGCCGACGGTCTCGGCTTTGAATGATGCGCCATCGCAGCGCGAACAGACGATGGAGCCGTCCGCAGTGGTGACCATCACCACGCCGCCAACGTCCTGAAGATTCACGTCCGCCGCGAGGGTGTCAAAAGTCAGATTGCCGTGAACGCTGGCCACCGAGATGCTTCCGGAATCGGTGCGGATTTCGAGCGCCGTTTCTTCGGGCACGGTCACGGTGTAATCGGCTTGCAAATCGGCGCTGCGCGCGGCGGCATTCAGCACGCGTGTGCCAATTTCAATGCGGGAATCCACTTGCTCGCTTTCGACCTCAGTATTTGCGGTGGCGTGATCGGCGGTGAACATCACTTCCGATTTATTCCACGATTTCACCTGAATGCGCCCGTTGGAATTGTGAATGGTGACGACCGGGCGCCCGACAACGGTGAAATGTTTTTCCACGTGGTGAGCCGACGCCGAAAGAGCAAACGTGGCGAGCACCGCGGCCGCGAACGCAGTTCGCAGAGAAGGATGGATAATGGGTCGAGTGACAAGCGAGCGCATCGTTATTCCCCTGTCCAGCTATGTTCTGTTGCCGCGGTCAGCAACTGGGACTTTTGCTGGTAAGCCCCATACAAATACTGGCGCGCGGTTTCGTCCTTGGGTTGTTCGCGTACGGCTTTCTCACACACGGCAATAAAATCGTTCACAATTTTCAGATCGCGGCGCAACTTCACATTCGATTCGGGATCGATGGTCTGCAAATCGGCCATGGTCTGAGTTTCGAGCTTATTCAAATTGTTTTGGGCAACTGTGGCGCTGGGAGGGAATTGCGGCGGTTCGTCGATCGAGCGATTGCGTTGCCATGCGTATCCTGCCACTAGCACCATCACCGCCGCATACGCAGCCACCATTACCGGGCGACGTATGAATCCAAGAACACCGGCAAGCCATCCGGATTTTTGTTCGGCGGCGCGCCGGAATTCAGGCGTACGGATGATGCCTTCTTCTACCAATTGTGCGCGGAGTTGCGTCCAAACGCGGGCGGGAGGTTCTTCATCCGGCACGGAAAGTTCGCGCGCCATTGTGGAGATTGTATCCAAATCGGCCGCCAGCGCGCGGCAGTCTCCGCAATCTTTCAAATGGGCAGCCGCTTCAGCCGGCATGGGCTGTTCGCTTGCTTGTTCTAATACTGCTTCAAATTCCTGGCACCGCATGTTTCACCTGCTTGATTCTGTCTCTAGAATTACATCCTAAACTTTTTGCAGCAACAGCGTTTCCTAAAACCTAATACTCATCACGAAATCCCAAATGCTACGGACCGTCATGCCCGGCCGCTTCCGTCTTCGCGTCTTGCCGCGCCTCGCGGGCGCGCTGCCGGATCGCCTCTTGCAACAATTCCCGAAGCCGGGTTCGTGCTTTGTGAAGCTGAGACTTCGAGTTGCCGATGGAACATCCCATAATTCCGGCAATCTCGTTGTGCTCGTATCCTTGAATGTCGTGCAAC
>Ga0210410_10002101_pt1 | contig 18048 bp, 17 predicted proteins | sample IncBWC4MmetaG_FD_161058 | JGI IMG/M metagenome (GOLD analysis project Ga0210410, IMG submission 161058) | Forest soil microbial communities from Barre Woods Harvard Forest LTER site, Petersham, Massachusetts, United States - Inc-BW-C-4-M | ecosystem: Environmental > Terrestrial > Soil >... | reverse complement strand
GCTGCTGAGCAGGCTGCGGATGGTCAGGAGGCCGCGATCGATGCATTTGCTGCGCTTGCGGTGAAGCACCTGGACCTGGATCGTTTACTTGACCTTGAATGTGGCCTGGAGATGGCGGGGGGCGGGACGGCGCGAGTCACTCCCTCTGCTTTTGTCGATGCGGTGCGGGTAGGTGTGCCTTCCGATCACGCATTCTCGTTTTACTACGAGGACAATCTGGATTTGTTGCGGGAGCAGGGCGCGGAGATTGTGCGGTTCAGTCCGATGACGGATGCTTCTCTGCCGTCCGGCCTTGATGCGCTTTATCTGGGTGGCGGGTATCCGGAGCTGCACGCGGAACAGTTGAGCGGCAATCGGCAGATGCTTGAAGAGGTGCGAGCGTTCGCGGCTTCTGGCAAGCCGGTGTATGCAGAGTGCGGCGGGATGCTGTATCTGTCGGAGCGTTTGAGTGTAGATGGAAAGAGCCATTCGATGGCTGGAGTGCTGCCGCTTTCGATAGAGATGACGGACAGGCTAGTCCAGTTTGGATATGTCACGGTTGAGTTCACCGAAGACTGCCTGCTGGGACGAAAGGGGACGGTGGTTCGCGGGCATAGCTTTCATCACTCGCGGATCGCAATGCAGGGCGACGTTGCGACGAGTTACCACGTGCAGTACTCCATGTCGGGCAAAGAGGAGATGGAAGGATTCAGGCAAGGCAGCGTTCTGGCGAGCTACATTCATGTGCACTTCCGGGCGAATCCTGCGGTGGCGGAGAACTTTGTCGCAGCGATTCGGCGCGCGCGAAGTGTGCAGGCGGTGACGGCATGAAGCGGCTTCTGTCTCTACTTTCGCTGACTGTAACTCTGGCGGGGCCGTGTTTCGCGAGCCGCACGCTGACTGATGAGATGGGACGCAAGGTGGTTGTACCGGACCATCCACACCGCGTGATTTGCCTGATGCCGACCGTGACCGATACGGTCTTCGCGCTGGGCGCGGGCGACGATGTGGTCGCTATCAGCGATTACACGAAGTATCCTGCCGCTGCGCTGAAGAAGCCGAGCGTTGGCGACCTGATCAAACCATCGATTGAGATGATACTTTCGCTACACCCCGATCTTGTGATCGGGATGCAGCCGAAGGGGCCGATGGAGGTGACCGATCAATTGGAGAGGGCTGGCATTCCAATTTTTCTCGTCAGTCCGCACGGCATGGCCGGAATATTTAACTCCGTCAAGACCGTTGGGATGGCTTTGAATCGCACGCCACAGGCAGATGCGCTTATCCATAGTTTGCAGCAGCGGGTGGATGCAGTGAGGGCGCGGACCAAGGGCCTGCCGGCGCCGAGAGTCTTTATGCCGATCTGGTATGACCCGATTACGACGATCGGCAAGAACGCCTTCATCACGGAGGTGATTGACGCGGCGGGAGGGCGTTCGGTGACTGACGATCTGATCTCAGAATGGCCGCAGATCAGCATGGAGATTGTGTTGGAGCGTGCGCCCGATGCGCTGCTGCTGGTTCGCGGCGGCAAGACGACGCTACAGGTATTGCAGGACCGTCCGGGCTGGAGCAGCATGACGGCAATCAAACAGCGACGTGCCTACTACGTGGACGACCGGATTAACTTCGCCAGCCCGGTGGCGATCGATGCACTGGAGGATCTAGCAAAACAATTTCATCCTTGAGCTGAGCCGTTCAGCTCGCAACCATCCACCAACAGCAAGGTGTCGGGAAGCGCGGTGCGAATCCGCCACTACCCCGTAACTGTAAGCGCAGAGAGCCACGGCATGGACGCACAACGCCACTGGAGAGTAGCCCGGGAAGGCAGCCACGGTTCGATGAAGCGCAAGCCAGGAGACCGGCCTTGCTCCACTACCCGAGGGGGAAATTATGCATTGCTTGTTTCATAAATCGTCGGCGGTCATCTGGATCGCCTGCCTGTTTGTAGCCTCGCTCCTTTTATCGCCCGCTTCAGCGCTTGCTGCGGAACAAGGATCTCTACGCGGGACGGTAAGCGATCCGCTCGGTGCGCTTGTTGCTGGCGCCAAAGTTGAGCTATTAAATGGCGCCACTGTTGTGAAGACAACGACCACTGATGGCGCCGGCAACTATGCATTTGATGTCACGGAAAATGCGCGCTACCGTGTCCGCGCAGTTGCACCGACATTTCAGGGCACGACGAGCGAGTCGATCTACGTTACGAAATCGGTGAAGGCAGTGTTGGATATAACGCTGGCTACGCAGACTCTAACCCAACAAGTCTCCGTGACGGCTTCCGCGACGCCCACGCCTATCGCGCAGATTGCGGCCTCCGTGACGGTGCTAACGGCCGACGATTATCGTCAGTACACCGAAGTGCAGGAGCCGCTGCGCCAGATTCCCGGACTGCAGGTAACGCAGATCGGACAGCTTGGTGGAACTACAGGATTGTCGATTCGCGGAGGCAATACCGATGCGAACAAAGTGTTGATTGATGATGTTCCGGTGAACGACATCGGAGGCGCTGTCGATTTTTCCAACTTCGCTACGGTCGGCATTCAGCAGATCGAGGTGCTGCGAGAACCGAACAGTGCGCTGTATGGCTCGGATGCGCTGGCGGGCGTCGTCAGCCTGACGACGGCGCGAGGCACCACGAAGCTGCCGCTGTTTACCTATGCGGGTGATGGCGGCAACTTCAGCACGTATCACCAGGAGGTGACGGCGAGCGGCGTTGCGCGGCAGCTCGACTACTATGGAGCCTTCGGGCGTGTGGACAGCCGCAACAATCTGCCGAATGATTCCTTCCACAACGCCACTTACGTCGGCAATTTTGGATGGGATCCGAATCCGGCGAATGATCTCCGCTTCACTGTGCGGCATCTCTCGTTTTCAGGCGGACAGCCGAATGGAATTCTCTTGTTTGGGATTCCTGACGACGCTGCCCAGAAGGCCCAGAACACCTACTACAGCGGCGCATGGAACAACCAGGCGACGACGAAGTGGCACAATGAGATTCGCTACGGCGGACTGCGTCTGCGCTCGCAGTTCGATGATTTTGCACCGACGGGTATTCCCGACCCTTCCGGATCGGGCAACTTTCTTGGCGCGCCGATCACAATCACCGGCGCGAATGGTTTCAGCGTTACGGGACAGGCGATCTTTCAGTTCGCTGGCAATACCTATCCGAATCAATTTGCCGCGATCACCAACCGTGACTTTGTCTACGCACAGACGGACTATCGCGTCACTCCACATATCGTGGCGCTCGGCGGCTTCAAATATGAAGCTGAGCGCGGGTCGACGCAGTCCAGCGGCTTCCCCGCAAGCAGGGTCAGCCGAGGCAACTATAGCTACACACTGCAAATCTCTGGAGACATTGGGAATCGTCTCTATTACAACGTTGGCAGCGGCATCGAAGACAACGGCCTGTTCGGACTTGCCGGGACGCCGCGTGCTTCGCTCGCCTATTACCTTGCTCGACCCTCCGGGTCAGGCTGGTTGACAGGGACCAAGCTGCACGCAAGTTTCAGCAAAGGTATTAAAGAACCGAACGTCTTCCAGGAGGGGAGTTCCCTGTTCGATATTCTTTCTGCACTTCCGGACGGCAACCAGCTGATCGCCAACTTTCATGTCGGACAAATTGGACCGGAGAACTCCCGAACTTACGACGGCGGCATCGATCAACAGCTGTGGAACGGGCGCGCACGACTCGGCCTAACTTACTTCCATGATGAGTTCACCAATGGGATTGAATTTGTTCCGCAAAGCGGGCTGGCTGAACTTGGAATACCAGCAGCCAATCTGCCGGCAGTTGAGTTTGGCGCTTACATCAATTCGCAGGCTTTTCGCTCTCAAGGGCTGGAGTTTGAGGCGGAGTACAAGATCAACAACCATCTCTTTGCACGCGGTGGCTATACCTACACCGATGCCGTGGTGCAGCGTTCTTTCTCGAGCGACCAGGGAGCGGGCGAGTCGATCAACCCTGCGTTCCCCGGCATTCCGATTGGAGCGTTCTCCCCGCTGGTTGGTGCACGGCCCTTTCGGGTCGCTCCTCACTCGGGATATTTCGGCTTGAACTATACGCGCTCAAAATTCTATAGCTCCCTCACCGGTACATTGGTCAGCCGGCGGGATGATAGCGACTTCCTCTCTCTCGACTCGAATTTTGGGCCGACGTTGTTGTTGCCGAACCGCAATCTGGACGGAGCTTATCAGCGGCTGGATCTTAGCGGAGGCTATCAAGTCACATCGCGACTGACAGCCTACGCGAATATCCAGAATCTGCTGAGCGAACACTACGTTCAGGCGTTTGGCTTCCCTTCCCTGCCATTTACGTTTCGATCGGGAGTCAAGATCACCTTTGGAGGTGAGTCCTGGGGACTGAAGTAACTCCTGAGACAAATCGGATCACCGTGTCGCCTTTGGCGTCTGCTCCTGAGCCCTCTCCGGGGCAGATGCCGCAGACACGCGCGAGCGATGGTCACTTACCGAAGGGGAGAGTAGGCTTCGCTTTGCTGATCTCGCTGCTGGCTGTTGCCCTGGGAGCAGCCGTTTTGTTCTCGCTCGCAACGGGTGCTGTCCGGGTCTCGCCTGGAGCGATCCTCGCTGCTCTCTTTGGGCATCATCCGCTGACCACGACGCAACAGATAATTCTTTTGCAGATCCGCCTGCCGCGGGTGTTGGCATCTGGCGTGGTCGGCGCTGCGCTGGCGATCTCGGGGCTTATGTTTCAAGGTCTATTTCGAAATCCGATGGCTGATCCTTACGTCATCGGCTCTTCGGGTGGAGCGGTGCTGGGCGCCTGCATCGGTATCTTTTTCTTTTCGCAGCTTTCACTGTTTGGCTTTAGCGCCACCGCGCTTTTGGCCTTTGCAGGTTCGGTGATGACAATGGCGCTCGTTTATTCGCTGGCACGCTCGAATGGCAGAACAAATGTAATCACTTTGCTGCTTGCGGGATTTGCTGTCAGCACGATGCTAGGGTACTCCAGCTATTTCTTTGAAGCATTCGATCGAAGCAGCGGTTCGAACCACTTGATTCTTCTCTCGTGGCTGCATGGCGTGATTGGGATTCCACGCTGGACGCAACTCTCCGTGAGCGCTGCACTTCTTTTGCTGGCATCTGTAGTTGCAATGCCCTTGATGCGACGACTCAATACGCTGGCGCTGGGCGACGAATATGCCCATCAGCTTGGATTGAGAGTGGAGTATACGCGTATCGGAATCATTCTGACGGGGTCCTTGCTGACAGCCGTTGCGGTGTCTTTAGGCGGCCTCATCAGTTTTGCCGGACTGATTGTGCCGCACGTCGCGCGGCTGCTCCTCGGGCCCGACCATGTTCGCCTGCTGCCGGTTACCGCCTTGTCTGGCGCGATCTTTTTGGTTGTGGCAGATACCCTTGCTCGCACGATATTTGCACCCAGCGAGGTTCCTGTCGGAATCCTAATGGCGTTTCTCGGCGGACCGTTCTTTCTTTATCTTCTGCGAAAAACTAAGCGGAGCTACGCGTTATGAATCCACTCCTAAGGTTTAGCGATGTCAGCTTCGGGTATGGTGGGCTCGACGTAATTCGGTCCGCGAGCTTCGATTTGGAGGCAGGAAGCTGTACCGCTTTGATCGGACCGAATGGCGCGGGCAAGACTACGATTCTGCGCCTGGCTGCCGGTACGCTGCAATGCGGATCGGGTAGCGTCATTCTGAACGATGTACCGTTGCACAAGCTTGCACTCAGGAAAGTGGCTCGCACGGTTGCGCTTGTTCCGCAGCAACTCGATGTCCCCTTTCAATTTACTGTGCGGGAGGTAGTCGAGCAGGGACGTACCCCGTATCTCGGATTTCTGCGCGGGCCGATGAGTGAAGATCGCCTGGCGGTCGACCGCGCCCTGGATCTTGCGGATGTGACCGGGTTGCAACAGCGAATCTTCAACGAACTGAGCGGAGGGGAGCGCCAGCGCGTGAAGATTGCGCTGGGTCTCGCGCAGGAGCCGAAGCTGTTGCTGTTGGATGAACCGACGCAGAATCTGGATATCGGGCGGCAGGTCGAACTGATCGATCTGCTGCACTTCCTCCACGCAGAAGGCATCACCATCTTCGCCTCAATTCATGACCTTCAACTGATAGAAGGTAATTTTTCGTCTGCTCTGTTGTTGAGCCCTGAGATGCCGCTGATGAACGGGACGCCAGAAGAAATTCTGAAACCGTCCATCTTAGAAAAGGCTTTCAACTGTCCGCCGCGGCGCCATCCACTACTGCTTGAACGAATGCAGCATCATGCGAAGAGGGCTGGATGAACACGGCGAGCCGATCGGTTGTCTCCAAGATTGTTGCTGCGATAGAGTCTCCGAGCGAACTGTGGCTTACGCGCGCGCGTGCTCATCTGGATGTGCTGACGAAGCCGCCTGGAAGCCTTGGCATGCTTGAAGATATTGCCGCGCAGATGGTGTCGATTCGACAGGAAGATTTCGCTGAGCCATTGCGTAAGGCAGTGTATATCTTTGCCGCAGACCATGGAGTGACTGCAGAGGGTGTCAGCGCTTATCCCAGCGAGGTGACGCGGCAGATGGTGTTGAACTTTCTCGCTCAGGGCGCTGCAATCAATGTGCTGGCTAGGCTCCATCGTGTGGAGATGAACGTCGTCGATGTCGGCGTGGATGCGCATTTCGATGGAGTCGACGGATTGTTGCACTGCAAGGTACGCAAAGGGACTCGCAACATGCTGGATGAGGCGGCGATGAGTGATGCGGAGTTGGCGCAGGCACTTGAGGTCGGATCCAGGCTGGCAGAAGAGGCGAGGGCGAAAGGACAGAGTCTGTTTGCCGTCGGCGAGATGGGGATCGGCAATACTACGTCGGCGAGTGCGATCACGTCTGTTCTGACCAACAAGCCTGTGGCGCTTGTCACCGGTAAAGGAACTGGTTTGGACGCGGCTGCTCTGGAGCACAAACGGAAGATTATCGAAGCTGTCATCCAGAAACATTTCCGGACTGCTGGAACCGATTCGACGCCTGATCCGCTTGAAGTGCTGCGTTGTGTTGGCGGGCTGGAGATTGCCGCGATGACCGGCCTGATACTGGGCGCGGCGCGGAGTGGAATTGCCGTGGTTGCTGACGGATTCATTTCAACAGCGGCGGCGGCGATCGCGTATGCGATTGAACCACGGGTTCGTGGCTATCTTTTTGCTGGACATCAATCCGAGGAGCCAGGGCATCGTGTACTGCTCGAATACGTTGGGTTGAAGCCGATCCTCTCGTTGAACATGCGCCTGGGAGAAGGGACCGGTGCGGTGCTGGCAATGCCGATCGTTGAATCCGCGATGTGTCTTTATAACGAGATGGCAACGTTTGCCTCAGCGGGCGTAAGCGAGGCGAAGCTGTGAATGCGATGCGACAGATTCACCGGGTGGGGAATGAGATAGCGGTGGCGTTTCAATTTCTCACGCGAATACCGATGCCGTTGGTCGCGTTCGAGGCCGATTCGCTGTCGCGGGCCACCAAATTTTTCCCACTTGTGGGGCTTGTGGTCGGCTCCGGCGCCGTACTCCTGCAGAAGATGCTGATGATGCATATGAGTCGCCCGCTGGTCGCGGTGATCGTGCTTATCTACTTTGTGCTGATTACTGGGTGCCTGCATGAGGATGGTCTTGCCGATACCGCGGATGGGTTTGGTGGCGGACGGACTAAGGATCAGATTCTCGCCATCATGAAGGACAGCCGGATTGGCAGCTACGGCGCAACGGCTCTGGCGTTGTCTCTTCTGGCGCGTTACCTGCTGCTGGCGTCGTTGCCGATGGAACACTTTGGGGCATATGTGATCTCGTCGCAGATATTGTGCCGCTGGAGCTCTCTGCCGCTAAGTTACTTTCTTTCCCCTGCACGTGAACAAGATGGTCAGGGTGCCAGGATCGCCAAGCTGACCTCTTTGGCTTCGCTGATCTTCGGGTCGGTATTCAGCCTGGTTGTGGTTGCTTTTGCGTTGCGTTGGTCGGCTTTGGCTCCTGTGATTGCTGCGATTCTTGCGGTTGCTTTGAGCGGGTGGCTTTATGCAGGAAGAATTGGAGGAGTGACCGGCGACTGCTTCGGCGCGACGAATCAGCTGACTGAAATCGCCGTCTATTTTTGTGGGGTGTGGACTGTATGAGCGAACTTCTATTCATTCGCCATGCGGAAACAGACATGGCCGGCACCTTTTGTGGACACTCTGATCCAGAATTGAACACGCGCGGGCACGCTCAACTTGACGAACTAATCAACAGGCTTCGCATGGAAAAGATCGCCGTGGTTTATACGAGTGATCTGCGCCGCGCCCATACAACGGGGATGGCAATCGCCGAGGCGTTTGATGTTGACTGCTATGTGCGTTCTGCGCTGCGCGAGATTCACTTTGGCCAGTGGGAGGGACTCACCTGGAAAGAGATTGAACGACGAGATGATGCCTATTCTCATCGCTGGCTTGCGGAGTATCCTCGCCTTCCGGCGCCAGATGGCGAGAGCTTCCCGGACTTTGAGCGGCGGGTGCTGGACGAAGTGACGTTTCTTTTTTTGGAGGCAGCGGCGGCTGACTGTCGTATCGCGGTCGTAACTCATGGGGGCGTGCTCCGAACAGTGCTGCGTGCGTTGCATGGATGCTCTGAAGATAACGCGTGGGAGCAGACGAAATCTTACTGCTCTATAGTCCGTCATATCAGCGCGGCTTCCTGTTCCGTGCAGACTGTCGAGGCAGGATGTTAAGTTCATCGAAGGTTGAGGTGCATGAGCTGATTGCGTGGGAACTCGATGAGTATCCCTACCGTAACTCTGCGATGGGCTGTAGACGAGAGATGGTTGAGAGGGCGCAACAGAAATTGGCTGAACGCGAGTGCTATGCAACTTGTCCTGCTTTGCTCGCGGAAGATAGTGAGAGTATCGATTATCTACTCGCTGAGTGTAGGCAGCGCTCAGATTTGCACGCGGAGTATGAAGGACTTGATTGGACATTAGGCGTAGTTGATCTGCGTCGCCTGCTGGCCTTCCAGCGCAGACTGGTTTTCACGGCTACGCAACCTACCTCGCACCCTCCGCAGCAAGACGACTGGCCTCGGCTGCTCTCGCTCACAATCGGTTTCCGAAGAAGTACTGAGCATCATTTCGTACATAACGGGAGCGGCACAGGTGACCTGGATATCAGTTTGCATTCGAACAATCCTGATCTGCAGTTGCGCTTGAGCACAGGCCGGGGCGATCATCTACCTCTTTTCCTTTACGGGGGCAGCCCTTTTTGCGAAGTAGCCGAGCTTCGCGGACGATGGTTTTTGCGTGATGGATACCACCGCGCTTATCGTCTGCTGCAGGCCGGAGTGCATCGAATTCCTGCCGTCGTAATCCATGCGCGAACCATCGAGGAGCTTGGCGCGACTAAGCCCTGGTTCTTCAGCGAAGAGCAATTGTTTTCGGAGCGTCCGCCACAGGTCATGGATTTTCTCGATGAGGACATGGTTTTGCGTTATGAGCGGACAGCCTTTCGTAAGGTGATCCGTATTCGCGTTGAAGAGTCCCTGCAAGCTTTTGAAGAAACCGACGAAGTATAAGGAGAGTAGACATGAGCATTGCAACGAAACGAGGAGACGGTGGACAGACCGGTTTAGCCGGCGGCGTGCGCATCTCGAAGGCTGACCTGCGCGTTGAGGCGTATGGCACTGTGGACGAGTTGAACACCGTGCTGGGCTTTGCCCGCAGCATCTGCACCAATAAGGAGATCTACGACTGGACCGAAGGAATTCAACGCACCCTATTTCGGCTGGGGTCAGCGTTGGCGACCCCGCCGGAGAGTAAGAAGGCGCCGCCTTCCATTACGACGGAGGATGTTGAAGCGATGACGAAGCTGGTTCACCAGATCGAGGCGACCGAGGGAATTCTCGGCGACTGGTCACTGCCCGGCGCGCATACCGAGTCGGCAGCGTACGAAATTGCACGCACTGTATGTCGTCGCGCAGAACGCAATGCGGTTCGATTGGCTGCCAGCGGAGTTGAGCTCAAGCCAGAAATCCTCGCTTATCTGAATCGGCTCTCCGACGTGATCTGGCTCTTTGGCAGGCTGATCGAGGTAAACGCTGGTGTGGACGCGCGTCTGCGTACCGGCGAGACGGCAGGACCGAAGTGGTCAAGGGCATGGAAATGACTAAGGCCGCAGGCTTTGACGAGAATGCGCGCCAGGCAGTCTATCGGGCGATCCGCGAGCGCAGAGATGTGCGGAGTGGTTTTCTGCCGGAGCCGCTGCCGGACGATCTGCTTGGCAAGCTATTAGAGGCCGCGCACAACGCACCGTCTGTAGGCCTGATGCAGCCGTGGAGGTTTATCGTCGTCCGCGATATCGAAGTGCGTCGGACAATACACAGGATCTTCCTGGATGCGAATCAGCAGGCGCTTGCCGCCTACGAGGGCGAGCAACAGCGAAACTATGCCGGCCTGAAGCTTGAAGGCATACTTGAAGCGCCGCAGAATCTCTGCATTGTGTGCGACTCACAAAGTAATCAAGGGCATCAACTGGGACGGCGTACTATGCCGGAGACGGCGCTCTACTCGGCTGTCTGCGCAGTGCAGAATCTGTGGCTTGCGGCGCGGGCGGAAGGAATCGGCGTCGGCTGGGTCAGCATTTTAGAACCAAACCAACTGCGTCGCGCTTTGAAGATCCCAGGCCACATTACGCCTGTGGCGTATCTATGTCTGGGGTACGTTGAGGCGTTTGCCGCTGAACCCGATCTGGAACGTGCGGGCTGGGAGAAGCGAACGCTTTTGAAGAGCGTGCTTGCATTCGACCAGTACGACAGCACCTGGGATGCGGGAGGGCCGACAGAGTGAAGGCGCGCGCGATTATGGTGCTAGGCACGAGTTCGCACGTCGGCAAGTCGCTTTTGACTGCAGCGCTTTGCCGCATCTTCGCGCAACAGGGACATCGGGTCGCTCCATTCAAGTCACAGAATATGTCGCTAAACTCTGCCGCCACCGTTGAGGGGCTGGAGATCGGCAGGGCGCAGGCGCTGCAGGCAGAGGCCGCAGGAGTCGCGGCATCGGTCCACATGAATCCTATTCTGATCAAACCGTCGAGCGATAACTCGTCGCAGGTGGTTGTGTGCGGGAAGATATGGGGAAGAGTCACTGCCGCGGACTACCACCAAAGGCGCGTGGAGGAGTTGCTGCCAGTCGTCCGCGAAAGCTACGAGGCGCTGGCGTCACAGTATGACGTGATCGTTTTGGAGGGCGCTGGATCGCCTGCGGAGATCAACCTGAAGCGGCACGATATAGCCAACATGCGAATGGCAGAGATGGCTGATGCGCGATGCTTGCTGGTTGGCGATATTGATCGAGGCGGCGTCTTTGCTTCGCTGTTGGGAACCTTGGAGCTGCTCGATCCGGAAGAGCGCGAACTGATTCGAGGATTTGCGATCAACAAATTTCGCGGCGATGCAAGCCTGCTGGAGCCGGGGATACAGATGATCGAAGAGCGCATACAGAGACCATGTATTGGAGTCGTTCCTTATCTACACTCGCTGATGCTCGATGAAGAAGACAGCCTGGGCCTGCCGGTCACGACGCAAACGCAATGGACGCTGGATACAGCTTTCGACAAAACGCCCGACCGTCCGTTGCGTATTGCTGTTGTCGCGCTACCGTCGTTTTCGAACTTCACTGACTTTGACTCGCTGCGTGCTGAGCCCACTGTCTCGGTGCTGTTCTGCCAAACTGCCGAGGCTATCGCGCAGGCCGATGTCGTTATCTTGCCAGGAAGCAAGCAGACGGTGGATGACTTGTTGTGGATGCGCGAAAGGAGCCTGGATGTTGCAGTGCAGCAATACGCTCGTACCGGCTTAGTAGTTGGAATCTGCGGCGGGATGCAGATGCTCGGAAAAACGATCACCGATCCTCTGGGAATGGAGCGAGATGGTTCAGCCGCCGGACTTGGACTGCTGCCGATTGAAACGATCATGCATGCGGATAAGGTGACCCGCAACGTGACCGGTAACATGGTAGCGCGTACTTTGTTTGGCCAGCCTGTTGAGGATAGCCTGATCTCCGGATACGAGATTCACATTGGACAGACGGTCTATCAAGCGGGCGCAGCGCACTTTGCGGTCCTATCATCGGGCTTGCGGCCCGGTTACCAGAATGATGGGTGCATAAGCCCCGATACACGCGTATTCGGAACCTATCTGCATGGGCTTTTCGATGACGATGGCTTCCGCCATCAGTTCCTCCGCGCTGCAAAAGCGTTTCACAGACTCGCTGCGCCAGCGGAGCTGCATCTGTGGAAACACCTTCGCGAAGAATCGCTGAATCGCCTTGCCCGTGAAGTAGAAAAGGCGCTGGACATGAAGACGATCTTTGGATGGGTTGGCCTTGCTTACAAAGACATCCATTCAACAAGTGAGAATGTTGTTCGATCGCAGATTGAAGGAATTCTGCGATGAGCAGCCGAGCAATTATGGCAACGGCGTATCTGTTCGACTGGATTGCGGGCGATCCAGAGTGGCTTCCGCACCCTGTGCGATTGATCGGCAAGGGCGTGGAAGAGGGAGAGAAAATCTTACGGAGGCCCGGGCAGACTCCAGCAGTTGAACTCGCCGTTGGGGGCGTGTTGACCTTTAGCCTGGCTGCAGCAGCATACATTGGCACAGCAAGAACGATTGCACGAATGCGCAGGCGAAGCCGGACATCGGGGTTTGTTACGGAAACATTGCTCGCGTGGACGTGCCTGGCATCGCGCAGTCTGCATGACGAGGCCTCGGCCGTAACGGCATCGCTAGAAGCAGACAATATTATTCTGGCGCGACAGCTGCTAGCGAGGATCGTCGGGCGGGATACACAACATCTGGACACGGACGAAATCAGCCGCGCTGTCATCGAAACGGTGGCGGAGAGTTGTTCCGATGGCGTGATCGCACCACTCTTCTACATGGCCGTTGGAGGAGTGCCGCTCGCGATGGCATATAAGACGATCAACACACTCGACTCAATGATCGGCCATGCGGACGAGAGGTATTTCTATTTCGGAAAAGTAGCCGCGAGGCTGGATGATGTAGCCAACTTTCTGCCTGCCCGGCTGACGGCGCTAGGCATAACTACGGCCGCCGTGATCATTCAAGGCGCGAGCGGAGCGAATGCGTTGGGTACATGGCTAAGTGACGGAAGGAAACATAAGAGCCCAAACGCAGGACAGCCGGAGAGTGCGATGTCAGGTGCACTGCAGGTGCGTTTGGGAGGGGAAAACTTCTATGAGGGAGAGCCCGCGTCCGCGCCATTGATCGGGGAGAGATTCTCTCGCCCCTCAACGCATCAAGCCGGCCAGGCAATTCGCATCGCCGCAATGGTCTCCGCGCTTGGAGCTGTTACAGCGCTATTGCTGCGCAGGAGAGCGAGATGAGCGTAACTCCTCATATTCTTTCTCCGCATGGGGGGCAACTTCGGCAGATTGCTGCGCGGTATGGAATTTCCGTTGAGAAACTTCTCGATTTCAGTGCCAATATCAATCCAGCCGGACCTCCAACGTCGGTGCTGACTGCGATACGTAGATCGCTCGAAGCGCCATCAACTCTCACTACGTATCCGGATCTCGAGCTGGTTGAATTGAAACAGGCGATCGCGGAGTATACGGGTGTTCAGCCAGAGAATATCGCTGTTGCGAATGGTTTCGTGCCGTTGCTTGAGGCCGCGCTCCGATCACTCAAGATCAAACGATGCCTTTTGCCCATTCTCTCTTTCGGGGAGTATAGGAACGCGCTTGAGAACAATAGCGTTTCCATTACGGCCTATCCGCTTTGGTCCGGCGAGAATTTTTGCTATGTGCCGGATACGATCATGAGTACTTCACTGAAACACGGTTGCGATGCGATCCTGCTGGCAAATCCGCAAAATCCTTCTGGAACGATCTGCGATGCAGATGACATGCAGCGACTGATCACAATGGCTGCGCAACATAATATTGCTGTGTTGCTGGATGAGGCCTTCATCGACTATCGTCCAGCCACATCCGTAACGCAGTGGTCTATCGAAATGGCAAACGTAATCGTGTTTCGTTCGGTCACAAAATTTTTGGCTGTTCCTGGATTGAGAGTGGCCTATGCGGTTAGCAAGCGATCGAATATATGTTCGATGAACCACTTTATCGCTCCGTGGCCGATTACAGGCTTTGCTTCGGATGCAGTCTGCGCTGCTTTGAGAGATCAAAACTACGCGGAAGAGTCGAGGCTGGCGAATGATCGGCGGCGCTTGTGGCTGGAACAAAAGCTTGCAGGGTTGAAGATTGCGACATATCCGTCAGGCGCAAACTTTCTTCTGTTGCGATTTTCTGCAGAGGTTGACGTTGGCCTGCTCTGGGAAAAAATGATCGTGGAGGAGCAGATCGTTCTGCGTTCTTGTGCGAACTTTGAGGGGCTGGCACCGGGGCATCTGCGAATTGCAGTTCGCTCCGAGCCAGAGAATGAAAGATTGATTCGTGGTCTGGAAAGGACGCTTTCCAGCTTCGCAGGATGATGGGCCGGAAGAATGGTCGGGGCGGAGGGATTCGAACCCCCGACCCTCTGCTCCCAAAGCAGATGCGCTACCAGACTGCGCTACGCCCCGACTGCCTTTAGTTTATCGCATCGAGTCTGGAATGGGCCTCAAAACGCCCGGAACATGCCGTGGGAGCCAGAGCCAAACAACGAGTGGAAGAGGCCATCGAAGAGCCATGCCAGCAGAAGCATAGGCAGCAGGACAAGCGCAGCAAGCACGAGACACACGCCCCCGAGAAAGAGCCAGCTTTGCAGTGTGTGCTTTCGCGGCTCATCTACGCTGCCGACCAGCAGAGCGTAGTTGCGGCGGTTGGCGCGCCAGGCGATGTCGAACATGTCGCCGAGGACTGGAACCGATCCGACTACGACTTCGATGGCGACGTTGGCCACCATGCGCGCGACCGTGACATAAGAGACGCCGCGAACCCAGGCTGCGATGATGATGATGCAGGAGGCGATGCCGCCGATCAGGTCGCCGATGCCAGGGATGAAGCCGACGATGCCATCGAGGCCAAAGCGGATCGAGGTGCCGGGAATTTTGATGAAGTCATCGAGCAGGTGCGACAGGAGGTCGAGGTTCTCGTCGTCGAACGCCTTGCTGCCGCGTTTGACGCGGGGTGACAGGACCTCGGGTTTCGCGGTAAACGCCATCAGACCCCCACTGTGCCCCAGGTGAATTGCCGGGCGGAGGGCCAGTGCTATAATTCCAGTATACGGCGGCTATAGTTCAGTGGCAGAACGCCGCTCTGTGGCAGCGGATGTCGTGGGTTCGAAACCCACTAGCCGCCCCAAACATCTCAGATCCTGTCACATTGCGGTTCAACCTTGCCCCGCATCTCCCAAGTCTCGCCTTCCGCATCGTCCAAGCGTCTTTACGCTGGAACGTCCGGCTGGGCCTATCCGACCTGGAAGCCGGAGTTCTATCCTGCGGGCACGCCGGCGAAGCGCTTCCTCGAGTTCTACGCCTCGAAGCTGACCTCGGTTGAGGTCAACTACACCTTTCGCACGCTGCCCACGGCGAAGATGCTCGAAGGCTGGCTGGCCGCGACTCCGGCGAACTTCCGGTTCAGCTTCAAGGCGCCGCAACGCATTACACACTTCAGGCGGCTGCAAGAGTGCGCGGACGACGTGGCCCAGTTCGTCGCGGCGCTCGAGCCGGTGCGGCAGGCGGGCAAGCTCGGCCTCCTTCTCTTCCAGCTTCCGCCCAACTTCAAGGCCGATGCGGAACGCCTCGGCAGCTTCCTTGCTACTCCAGCGTTTCGAACACCGAACGCTCCTGTGATCGCGTTCGAGTTCCGCCACGAATCGTGGTTCGCCGACGAGATCTACGCGATCCTCCGGCAGCATAACGCTGCGCTTTGCATCGCCGAGAGTGATGATCTCCTCACACCGGAGGTGCATACGGCGGTGGGACACACGTGCTACCGATTGCGCCGGAATGGCGGCTACTCGGCTCTGGAGCTGGATGCCTTTGCCAGGCGTTTTACGGCGCTTGCCGAGCAGCGCGACGTCTATGTGTACTTCAAACACGAAGATGAACCGACCGGCGCACTCAACGCGACTGCGTTTGTCGAACGCGCGGATGCGGGTGGGCGCTGATGCCGACCGCGGAGATCGAAACCATTGCGAGCCACGCTGCGGATTTTCGTCCACGGCGTTTTTTGAACAACGGGCATCTGCAGACCATCGCCGGCAACTATCTGTCGCGGGTCAACAATCTTCCGGTACCCGAAGAACATCTGGTCGAGGTCTCGCCTGCTACCGCAAGCCAGATCGCGAGCCAGATCCTCTGTCATTGCCACTGGCAGCCGGAGGAGGTCCGCGCGGCGCGGCCCACTGCCATCATCGTGCACGGGCTCGAAGGCTCGTCGGAGTCGCAGTATGTCGTCGGCAACGCGAACAAGCTGTGGCAGGCGGGCTCGAACGTCGTCCGCATGAACATGCGCAACTGCGGCGGCACGGAGGCGCTGTCGCCTACGCTTTACCACTCCGGCCTCTCGAACGACGTGCTCGCGGTGATGAACTTTTTCGTCGCGCAGTACGGGCTGCGATCGATGTCGCTGATCGGCTACTCGATGGGAGGAAACCTTGTCCTGAAGCTGGCCGGCGAACTGGGCACGGCGGCGCCGGCGGCGCTCCGCTCGGTGATCGGAGTATCGCCCGCGGTCGATCTGCAGCCGTCGGCCGACGCGCTGCATCTGCCGCAGAACCGGCTCTACGAGTTGAAGTTCCTGCATAATCTTCTGCGCCGCTTCCGCCGCAAAGCCGTGCTCTTCCCTCGCGCTTACGATCGAAACCGCGCCGCCGGAATCCGCTCGCTGCGCGAGTTCGACGATCGCATCACGGCGTTTTATTCCGGCTTCACCAGTGCTGACGACTACTACGATCGAGCTGCCGCCGTGCGGGTGATCGATCGCATTGCCGTACCAAGCCTGATCCTGCATGCGCTGGATGACCCTTTCGTCCGTCTCTCCGACGAGAGCCGCGAGAAGATCGCCGCGAATCCCAACATTACCTTGATGGAAAGCAAGCACGGCGGCCATTGCGCCTTTCTGGCTCAGCCGGACGAAGCGCTCGGGTACGACGGCTACTGGGCCGAACATACGCTGCTGCGCTTTCTTCTGAGCCATGCCTAAGTTTTTGCGGCTTCCTCCTGTGACGCTAAGATAGTGGTAATGCTCTCTGAATGGTCCGCAGAATGTTCGGCAGACGATCCTGTGCTTGTGGTGCCGTGGTCTGATCCGTCGGACAGCACCGGCAACCGAAGATTCATCGACCTGCGCGAGAATCCTTACGATCTCGACCATCTGCCTGAAGCGGAACGTTACCCTCCACTGATGCATGCTCTGCGGGCGCTGAACGCCGCCCGGTCGCCTGTCTTCACGGCGAAGTGCGATGCGTGGCCACTCGACGCCGAGGAGCTTGCCGCACTGCGCGTGAATCTGGACGTCCTTGCCGACGAAGCCACGGACGGATTCGGCAGCTACATCGACATCCTGTGGCGCGAGCGGTCGATCTTTGCTTCGTTTCATCTGCAGGAGCAGATGCTGCACCGCCTCACCCGGCACGCTGCTCCTTTGGAACATCCCTACGCACTGCTCGACTGCATCATCCGTCCGGCGATGGTTGACCTGACGGGTCCGCAGGAGGGTTTCGCAGTGAGCTTGTATGTCAAAGCTGCGGGCCACGATGAGCGGGCCGCAGAGGAAAACTGGGCCTCGGCGCTCGATGCTGTTGTAGCGGTGCTTCGCAGCAAGGATTTTGTTCTTGCTTAGGGAAGGTCCGTAAGTTTCGAAAAATCTCCTCGGAGGCTTTAAAGGGGGTGCCGAAGAAAGCCCGTTTTGCTAAGGCATGGCTGGTAGCCCAAGGCTGTCCGGTTCGAGTTCAGGGGAGTAAGGTGCGGTTTGCCGACAAACCGCCTGGAACTCTGAGGAGCGCTCTGACATGCGAGTTCGCTGAGTGACTCGGCCTGAGGTCACTATTCGAGGCTGGTCATCAGGCCCGTTCCGGAGCATTGGAGCTACAAAGGCAGCCAGTTTCTGACTGGAGGCGGCGTCGGATGATCCA
>Ga0210410_10002100_pt1 | contig 18048 bp, 15 predicted proteins | sample IncBWC4MmetaG_FD_161058 | JGI IMG/M metagenome (GOLD analysis project Ga0210410, IMG submission 161058) | Forest soil microbial communities from Barre Woods Harvard Forest LTER site, Petersham, Massachusetts, United States - Inc-BW-C-4-M | ecosystem: Environmental > Terrestrial > Soil >... | reverse complement strand
CAATCGCCGAAGCCGTGCCATCGAGCGCCGCGACCGGCGTTTCCGTGGCCGAGACTCTGACGGTCATGCGCGCGCCATGGTGCTCTTCGCCTCTGGAGCGGGATGAATCTTGTTGGATCGGCATCCCGCTCTAGATTTTTGTTTGAGCATGATCCTTTCGGAGAACCGGTTTCCACTTTTCCGCATCATGCTCTAGGCTCTAGGACCGCCGAAAATGAAGCAGTGCAGTCCCAAGCGGTATTTCGCGGCCACAAACAGGCTTGCGGATTCGAACACGAGCGCAATCGAGCTTGCCGCCGCCGCACCGGCCAATCCGAACCGCGGAATCAACAGCACACAAAGGATCAAACTGATGGCGAAAGACGCCGCATAGATGAGCGCGCAAGCGCGCCGCTCACCCAGCATGTTGAGAAGCCGTTCGGCCGGGCCGACCGAAGCGCGCGCCAATAGCCCGATGGCGATGATGAACATCAGATAATAGCCGGAGGTGAATTCACGGCCGAACAGCCGCAGCAGCGGATGCCCAAGCGCGAGCAGGCCGATAATCACCACGACCGAGGGCCAAAACGTCAGCCGCACCGATTGCTTGAGAAAGACGGCAAGGCCTTCGCGGTTGCCGCTGACATCGTATTCGACGAATTTGTGAGCGATCGTCTGCGCCACCGAATAATAGATGAACGAGACGAGCGCGATCGTCTTCGACGCCGCGTAGTAGATCGCGACGTCTTCGGCCGAGCGAAACTGCTTGAGCACGATGATGTCGGAATAGGTGAGCAGATAATAGAACGCCTCGACCAGGAAAATCGGCGCCGACACCGCAAGCCAGGTCCGCGCCGCATAGGAGCGCGGACCATCCTCGACCACGCCCGCGAGCCTGCGGTTGAGAACGACCACCTGGGCGAGGCCGACGCTGGTCAGCGCGACCACGCCGACGAGCGTCGCGGTGACCGCATCCGTGGGGAAGCCCAGCATGACGATGAGGCCCATCAACGCCAACAGCAGAATCGGCCGCTGCACGTAGACCGGCGACAACCCGAGATTGACCCAATTGTACGAGCGTGCGATCCCGCTTTGCGCCGACCAAACGCCAAACAACGGCAGCGATGCGCACGACAGATAGAGCGGTACGACGGTCGAGGGATCGATATGCGGCGTCAGTAGTTTCACCGTCAACGCGCCGACGGCGCCAGCGATGGTACCGAACAGCAGGGCCAGCCAGCGGCTGCCGCTCAAGAAACCGCGCAGCAGCGTGAAGCGTTTTTGCTCGGTGTATTCGGGAATAAAGCGCTGAGCCGCCGAGCCCAATCCCAGATCGACCATGCCGCCGATCAAGAGCACCCAAGTCCAGCCATAAATGTAAATGCCGAACTCGAAGCCGCCCATCCAGCGCGCCAGCAGAATCTGCGACACGAAGGTCAGCGCCGCGCTCACCACCCTGATGAGGAAGGCGGCGCCCGCAAGACGGCGCACTAAAGAGGAATCGCTGCCGTCGGCGAACAACGCATAGGCGCGCTCGATGACACCGCGCAATTGCACGCCAAACGGGATTGAATCGAACAGGCGCGCATGCATGTGCAAGGATTCGCGCCCATAACAACGCGGCGCGTGCTCGGAACTGACTGACGCCACAAAGACCTCTGCGCCGCCGGGGACGGATGTCGGTTGGCGCAGAGCAATATCAAGGAAGCGTTAACATTCGGTTGGAAGAAATTAACAATTGTGGTGAGGTTTTGAATGATCTTGTCATTCCGGACTGCCGCGAAAGCGGCAAGTCCGGAATCCATATCCACAGTTGGCGCAGAACTCGCTCGCGAGATTGGCGACAGAAGATCGTGGTTATGGATTCCGGGCTCGCCGCTCCGCGGCGCCCCGGAATGACGACGGCGCTATCTCGCCTTGTTCAATAGTCCTTGAGCAGCCGCTCGATATAGTCGAGCTCTTCCTGCGGGCGCAGGATGTCGCCGAAACGGCGGCGCAGCTCCTCGATGATGCGGCGGGCGCGCTGCACATCGATCTCGCCCGGCACCTTGACACTGAAGTCGTCGGGATCGCGACCGTGCAGCGGGCGGCCGAGCGGATCGGTGTCGCGCTGCGCGCGCGGCTGGCCGAGCCGGCCGTTGGGGCCGGGGCCCTGCCCCTGCCCCATTTGCTGCTGCATGGATTGCGCCAGACCCTGCGTGCCTTTGCGCAGCGCATCAAGCGCGCGGCCCTGCGACTCGACCGCGCTGTCGGCATTGCCGTCGCCCAGTTGGGCCTCGGCGTCGCCCATCGCTTCACCGGCCTGACCGAGCTGGTCCATGCCGTTGCCGCCCTCGCCCTTTTCGCCTTGCTGACCCTGCTGGCCCTGACCGTTTTGGCCGAGGCCGCGATTCTTAAGTTCTTCGAGCAGCTTCTTGAGCCGTTCGCGCAGCGCCTGCTGGTTCTGTTGCAGGTCGCCCATGGCGTTGCCCTGCTCGCCCTGTTGGCCCTGTTGGCCCTGCTGGCCCTGCTGACCTTGCTTTCCTTGTTGGCCACGCTGGCCGTTCTGGCGGCGCTGATCCTGACCTTGCCGGAAAGTGCGGTCGCGCAATTCCTGCTGCTTCTGGATCATGTCGCTCAGCTCATCGAGCTGCGACATCATATCGTCGTTATCGTCGCCGTTCTGGCCCGGCGACGCCATCTGCAAATTCTCCATCATCTGCTGGAGCTGCTGCAGAAGCTGGCGTGCGGCGTCTTTGGCGCCGCTGCGGGCGAGATTTTCCAGCCGATCGAGCATGCTCTGGAGGTCGCGCTGGCTCAGGACGCGCGAATTGCGATCGAGCGGACGCGTGAGCTGCTGATTGTTCCGCAATTGCTCCTGCATCGACTGCATGAAGCGATCCATCGCCGCACGCAATTGATCCATCAGCTTCTTGATTTCCTCATCGCTGGCGCCGCGCTCGAGCGCCTGCCGCAGCGCCTCCTCGGCGTTGCGCAGATTGGCCTGCGCGTCGGAAATGTTGCCGTCTTCGATGCCGACCGCCATCTGCCACAGCCGCGCGGTGACTTCGCGCAGATCGTCGTCGCTCTTGGCGCGGATCAGCGTCCAGAAGATCGAACGCAGACCGAGATAGATGCCGGCGTCGGGCGTGAATTTTTCCGGCGCCAGCGTCAACGCATCGAGCGCGGTCGTGACCTGCGGGCGCGCGCCAGTATCGAGCGCCAGGTTCCGCCGTTGCTCGACCAGCGCACGCGCCAGCGGCTTGGTGAAGACGCGCTCGGGCAAGCGGAACGCGAACGGCTCGCTTCTTCCCTCGTTGCTGGCTTCGTCGCGCGCGGTCAGCGTCATCAGCACTTCGGCGCCAGCCCAGGGATGGTCGGTAAGATCTTTGATGGTTTGCCCGTTGCCGTTCCGGGTGCGGGCCTGCGGCAGGACCAGCGCAAAATCCGGCGACCCGAACAGCGGATGCCCCTCGCCCTTGACTTGCGGCTCATCCTTGCGGGCAAACGTCGCGCGCGCTTCGGTGACGCCGTAATCGTCTTCGAGATGGTAGGACAAAAGCAGCGAGCCGCGCGCCTGCTGCTCGGGATCCTTGGCGAGCGAAATCGTCGGCGGCTTGTCCGGAATGACGTTGAAGGCCCAGGTGAGATTATCGCCGGCGCCGTGCAGGGTCGCCGAGCCGGTGGCCGCAATGTTGAAGCGGTATTCCTGCGTGCCGACCGGGGCTTCCACCTTGCCTTCGGCCGGCGTCACGCCGCCTTTGCCGGAGACATCGAGATCGAGCTTGCCGGTAGCGCGCACGACCAGGGTCGAGCCGAACGGCACCGCGATCGGCGTATTGGGCTCGCTGTCGATTTTCGACATTTCGCCCGGATGAATGCCGGCGAGAATAACCGGAGGCTTGCCGGTATAAGGCGGCGGCGTGACCCAGGCATCGACGCGGAAGTTTGCCGGCAGCACGACGCCCTGCCAATCGAAAGCGGACGTCACGCGCTTCCAGCGCTCGCCGCCGGCGGCAATAAAGGTGGCGATGACGGCAATGAGCACGAGGCCGCGCACCGCATAAGGATCGCGCACCGACAGCCGCGGCGCCGGCCATCCGGCCTTGAACGCGCGCGCGGCGGCAAGTGTGCGCGCTACATGCGCCTGCCATAGCGCGAGCGAATAGGGATCGGCAGGCGTGACGGCGAGCTCGTCGGCAATCGTCGTCGCCGGACGGTGCAGAACGCCACTGCCGCGATCGAGCCGCCGCAGCGCCTCGGCGGCGGCCGGCATGCGTAAGAAGGCGAATGGGACCATGGCGGCGACGGCGAGCGCCGCGAATACAAGAAGCCCGGCCGCACGCGCCAGCGGCGGCAGGAAAAGCCAGAGGCCTAGCCAGGAGACAGTGAGGAACAGGCCGCCGACGACAGCAAGCCGCGCCAGCGCCGGCCACAGCCGTTCCCAGAAGATGCTCCAGCGCGCGCGGCGCAGAGCGAGGCCGAGTTGCGAGCAGGCGACTCGATCTCCCGTCTGGGACGAGGTGGCACGTTGGCTCGGCAAAGGTTCCGTCAATCAGCTCTCCCCGGAAAACTTCTCCGAAGCAGGATGACTTGTCCTTCGAATCGTCATCCGGCCCCAGCTTCTTGTTTGAGCATGATCTTTTCCGAAAACCGGCTTTTCGGGATCATGCTCGAGATAACGCCGCGACAAAGGGGCAGTTCAAAGGCGGCCGCTCACAGGGGCCTCGGCGCAAAGGCAGCCGCGCTTATGCAAAATAGCTAAGCAAGAACGGCGCCAAGTCAAACCGGCCAAGTCAAACCAGCCAAGTCAAACCAGTTAAGTCAAAGTAGCCAAGTCGAACTGCCGGTCAAAGCGGCAAATCAAAGCCAAGACGGCACCCGATCGAGCGCGATCAGCTCCTGGACCCCGATACGGGGCCGGACCAGCGCCCATTCGCCTTTGCGCACAAGCACTTCGGGCACGAGCGCGCGCGTATTATAGGTGCTGGCCTGCACCGCCCCATAGGCTCCTGCGCTCATGACGGCGACGAGGTCGCCGGCCTTCGGTTCCGTCATTGGCCGGTCTTGCGCGATGAAATCGCCTGATTCGCAGACCGGGCCGACCAAGTCGGCGATCAGGCGCGGCGCGCCCACGGGCGCCTCCTTGACCGGGCGCAGATCGTGGTGCGCATCGTAAAGCGTCGGCCGCACCAGATCGTTCATGCCGGCATCGACGATGACGAAAGTCTTCGCCTCGCCGCGCTTCACGTAGAGCACGCGGGTGACGAGGATGCCCGCATTGCCGACGATCAGGCGGCCCGGCTCGAAAATGAGCTGGCAATCGAGGTCGCGCGTGGCGCGCTTGACCACGGCCGCATAGGCGCTCGGGTCGGGGGGCGGTTCGTTGTCCTCGCGGTAGGGAATGCCGAGCCCGCCGCCGAGATCGACATGGCGGATCACATGACCGTCGGCGCGCAGCTCGCGTACAAAATCGGCGAGCAATTCGAAGGCATCGCTGAACGGTTCGAGCTCGGTGATCTGACTGCCGATATGCATGTCGACGCCGGTGACGCGCACGCCTTTGAGCTTGGCGGCGCGGGCATAGACCGCGCGCGCGCGGCTGATCGGAATGCCGAATTTGTTTTCGGCCTTTCCGGTCGCGATCTTGGCGTGCGTCTTCGGATCGATGTCGGGATTGACGCGGATCGAGATATCGGCGGCGCGGCCCTTCTGCGCACCGATGGCGGCGAGAAGTTCCAGCTCCGGCTCCGATTCAACGTTGACGCAGAGAATGCCTTGCTCGACGGCGAGCGCCAGCTCGCGTTCGGTCTTGCCGACACCGGAGAACATGATCTTTTCCGGCGGAATGCCGGCCGCCCGTGCGCGGAGCAGCTCGCCTTCGGACACCACGTCGGCGCCAGCGCCAAGCCGCGCCAGCGTGGCGATCACGGCCTGATTGGAGTTCGCCTTCATCGCGTAACAGACGAGCGCGTCGACGTCGGCGAACGCTTCCGCGAAGACGCGATAATGCCGCTCCAGCGTCGCGGTCGCGTAGCAATAGAACGGCGTGCCGACGGCGCCCGCGAGCTCTCTCAGATCGACATCTTCAGCGTGCAACACGCCATTGCGATAAGCGAAATGATGCATGCGCGGGTGTTTAAAGCATCATCGGCATCATTGCGAGCGTCAGCGAAGCAACGCGAAGCCTGGATTGTTTCGTCGCTCGGCTCCTCGCAAATGACGCGGGCGCGTTATTGCAGCAGGAAATCGAGGAAGAACGATTTTCGCTCGCTCGGCGGCGCGATGGGGTTGCCGTAGGCATCGAAGCCGGTTTTCTGCGCCTGGTCCGGCGTCGCCGGCGCTGCGGTGGCGGGAGCGCCAATGGGCGGCGCGGCCGGCCCGGCTGCCGGGGGTGAATAGGAGCCGAATGCGGGCCCTGGCGGGAGCTCGGGTGGTCCGGCACGCCCACACGCCGCCAGACTAAAGGCGGCAACGCCAAGCACAGCCAGCACCAAACCGGCGCTCAGGCGCTTATTCAAATGCGTTCGGGCCAAAACTACCCCCAACGATCCCCTTTACCGACCAACCATAGCAGATCACAGCGCCGCGGCGAGATTTTGGCGGCAATAGCTTGCCATGGACTTATCGGGCGCTGGAGGGGGATGACTTTTCCTCGAACGTCATCCCGCCCTAGCCATTTGTTTGCGCATGTCTTTTCCCAAACCCGGATCCCGCTTTTTGGGATCATGCTTTAGACGCTCACTTTTTCAGGCGTTTGAGCCAGCGCTGGGCTGCTGCGCGCACGTTCTTGGGCGCGGTTCCACCATAAACGTTCCGGCTCCTGACCGAAGCATCGACCGTGAGCACGCCGAAGACGGCCTTGGTGATACGGGGCTCGATCGCCTGCATGATGACGAGCGGCAGCTTGTCGAGCGGCACGCCGGCCTCTGCCGCCTTGGCGACGATCCGACCGGTGACATGATGCGCCTCGCGGAACGGCAATTTGAGCGTGCGCGTAAGCCAATCGGCGAGATCGGTCGCGGTCGCGTAGCCGTCGCCCGCGGCCTGCCGCATGCGCGCAACGTCAGGTTCCATATCGCGCACCATGCCGGTCATGGCGCGCAGCGACAGAAGCAGCGCGCCGAGCGCATCGATGGCGCCCTCCTTGTCCTCCTGCATGTCCTTCTGATAGGCGAGCGGCAGGCCCTTCATCACCATCAACAGCGAGGTGAGCGCGCCGGCGATGCGGCCGACGCGCGCACGCACCAGTTCGGCCGCGTCGGGATTGCGCTTCTGCGGCATCATCGAGGAGCCCGTGGTGAATGCGTCGGACAATTTGACCAAGCCGCCGAGCGGCGACGACCAGAGCACGATCTCCTCGGCGAAGCGCGACAGATGCACGGCGGCGATCGAAGCCGCCGACAGAGTCTCCAGCACGAAATCGCGGTCGGCAACGGCGTCCAGCGAGTTCGCGGTCGGCCGCGCAAAGCCGAGCGCCTTGGCCACCATCGCGCGGTCGAGCGCAAACGAGGTGCCGGCGAGCGCGCCGGCGCCGAGCGGGCTTTCGTTGAGCCGCGTGCGCGCATCGGCAAAGCGGCCGCGGTCACGCGCCGCCATCTCCACATAGGCGAGCAGATGATGGCCGAAAGTGACAGGCTGCGCCGTCTGCAAATGAGTAAAGCCCGGCATCACGGTTTCGGCGTGCGCAAGCGCCTTCTCGGCGAGCGCGCGCTGATAGTCGGCAAGCGCCGCGTCAATGCCGTCAATCGCGTCGCGTACCCAAAGCTTGAAATCGGTCGCGACCTGGTCGTTGCGCGAGCGCGCGGTGTGCAGCCGCCCGGCGGGCGGCCCGATCAATTCGGACAGCCGGCTCTCCACATTCATGTGAATGTCCTCGAGTGCGCGCTTGAAGGTAAATTTGCCAGCCTCGATCTCTGACAGGATCGTGTCTAGACCGTGAGCGATACGCTTCGCATCCTGCGCCGAAATGATGCCGGTTTTGGCCAACATTGCCGCATGGGCCTTGCTTGCGGCGATGTCCTGCCGGTAGAGGTGGCGGTCGAAATCGATCGAGGCGTTGATCTCCTCCATGATCGGGTCGGGACCGGAACGGAAGCGTCCGCCCCACATTTTGTTGCTCATGATGCAATGCTCATGAAGGTTGCGCCGAGGTTTTATCGTTCATGACCGAGCCGTCTGCCGAGCCGTCCAACAACGCGCGCCGCCGTGTCACCATGCTGGCGGCCTTGGGCGGCGGAATCGCGATTTTGGCCATGCTGGCAGGGGTATACGGGATGGCGGGGTTGCGAAGCAATCCGGCCTCTGCCGCCTGTGCGCCGGCGGTCGCGGCCGCGAGCCGCATTGCGCCGCTGGCGCATGGCGAAATCGCCGCGCTCACCGTCGCCCGCACGCCGTTCAAGGTGCCCGACCTCACCTTCAAGGATGCGCAAGGGCGCGAGCGCAAGCTCTCCGACTGGCGCGGCCGCACCGTGCTGCTGAACCTCTGGGCGACCTGGTGCGTGCCCTGCCGCAAGGAGATGCCGGCGCTCGACAAGCTTCAGGCCGCGCTCGGCGGCGACAAATTCGAAGTGGTCACCATCAATATCGACACCCGCGATCCGGAAAAACCGCTAGCCTTCCTGAAAGAGGCCGGCGTGATGCACCTTGCCTATTATTCCGACCAGAGCGCCAAGGTGTTTCAGGAGCTGAAACTCGCCGGCAAGGCGTTCGGCATGCCGACGACTTTGATCGTTGATCCTTCCGGCTGCGAGATCGGGGAGATGGCGGGACCGGCAGAATGGGCGAGCGACGATGGCGTGAAGCTCGTGAGCGCGGCGATTGCCAACGGCAAAGGCGGCGTCAGCAACTAATGTCGAGATTGGTCCCTAGCTTGGCCGCGGCGTTCGCGAGCGGCCGCATGCTTTGCTGCGCGGCGTCGATCAGCTTGACCACCGACGCGGCATTCTGCGTGTTCATCTTCAACATGCTGCCGGCGACGGCAAGCTGCGTCAGGCCGGCCTGGGCGCCGAGCGCTGCGGTGACAAGGCTCAAATCCGTGGTGCGGCGGACGATAGAGCGCGAAACTTAAAACCCTATTGACGCCGCTAGCGGCGCGTTAACCTGCTCCATCCGTCTCGGCTATACTCGGCCAATGGCCTACACTTTTCCGCCCGCCACCATCTGGGCTCTTCTGCTTTGGCTCGGCGCGACCGGCTTTACGACCGCCTTCCCGGCGCACGCCCAGGCTCCACAGCCCAAGCCTGAGGAAAGCTGCGGCGACATCGAACGCAGCTACGACATGATCAGGGCGGACGCGGTGGCGATGCAGACCAATATCGCGTTGTTTGCCGCGGCCGACCGCGGCTGCGAGCCGCTGGCGAAGAAGCTCATTGCAGCCGGCGGCTCGGTGCTGGCGCGTGACCGGCGCGGCGCGATGCCGCTCGCGCATGCCGCGCGTGGCGGGCATGCGCGGCTGGCTGCGTTTTTCCTGGCCGAAGGCGCGCCGATCGACGCGCGCAATGTAGACGGCGGGACGGCTCTATTCGCCGCCGCCGAGGGCGAAAAACATTCGACCGTCGCGCTTCTCCTGGACAAGGGCGCCGATCCCAACCTGACCGGACGCTCCGGCCTGACGCCGCTGATCGCCGCCGCCTTCAAGGGCAACGACCGCATCGTCGAGGCGCTGTTGGCGCATGGCGCCGATCCGCATGTGCGCGATACCACGGGCAAGACCGCGATGGTCTACGCCGCCGCGCGCGGCTTCGACGACATTGTGCGGCGGCTGCTCGATGCGGGCGTCGACGTCAACGCGCGCGCCGGCAACGAGCTTACGCCGCTGATGTGGGCCGCCGGCCACGACGAAGGTGTCGGCCCGGCGGCGGTTGAGCGTGTCGTCGATCTTCTGCTCGCGCGCGGCGCGACGCTCGACGCCGCCGATAATCGCGGCCGCACCGCGCTGATGATCGCCGCAGCGCTCGGCGATGCCCCGACCGTTGCGTTTCTTCTCCAGCGCGGCGCCGACCGCACGCTCAAGGATAAGGAAGCGAAGACGGCGCTCGATCTCGCGGCCAGTGACGAGGTGCGGGCGAGTTTGAGGGAGAAGTGATGTCCCGTTCCTCCCCCGCATGCGGGGGAGGTGGCGCGCGAAAGTGCGCCGGTAGGGGCAAGAAGTGTCGGGCCGACCCAGAGCAAGCCAGCCCCCTCCACCGCCCTGCGGGCGGTTCCCCGCCCCCGCTGCGTGGGGGCAGACATTTGGTTTCACATCGCCGAGAGCCAGGCGGCGAGCGCCGAGACGTCATGAGGTGTGAGTGACTTCATCAGATCGGTCATGCCGGGATTGTTGCCGCGGGCGCCGCTCTGGAATTCCGTCATGGTTTTTTCCAGATAAGCGCGCTCCTGGCCGGCAAGCCGCGGCTGCGTGCCCTCGCCGATGAAGCCGTCCTGATGGCAACTGGTGCAGACGACCGAGGCGTTGGCGCGTTGCGCCAGCGCCGCCACGTCAGCCGGTGGGTGCGGCTGCTGCAGCTTCGGCCAAGGCCTCTTGGAAAAATATTGCGCGAGCGCCATCAGATCTTCGCGCGGCAGCGCTTCGGCGAGAGGCGACATCACGTCGTTCTTGCGCGCGCCCGATTTGAAGTCGCGGAGCTGAAAGAACAGGTAGCCGAGATTCTGTCCCCAGATCACCGGCACCGGAAAGGCTTGCTCGGGCGGCACGCCGCTTTCGCCGTGGCAGGCGGCGCAGACCTGCGCCTTCTCTTCGATGGTTTCCGAATATGCGGTCGCCTGAAGCAAGGCGAGCAAAGACGCCATCGCCATCACGCGGACGAGAGACTGAAGCATAAACGACGCCCTCACCAAAAAAAGCGGACGGGGCCGTTGCCGGTCCCGTCCCTGACTGCGTAGCCGATCAATCTCGCGTCAGTCCAGCGTGAAGGCGATGATGCTGTTGCCGCGCTTGGAATCGACCTGCACGTTGCCGCCGGCGGCGACCACGACGTATTGCTTGCCGCCGACCATGTAGGACGAGGGCGGCGCGTTGACGCCGGCGCCGGCATGGAATTTCCAGAGAGCCTTGCCGTCCTTGGCGTCATAGGCCTTGAACCAGCCGTTGCTCTCGCCCGCGAAGACGAGACCGCCGGCGGTGGCGAGGATACCGCCGATCATCGGTTGCGGCGTCTTCACCTGCCATTTGATCTTGCCGGAGTCGTAGTCGACCGCGGTTATGTTACCGGCCTGAATGCCGCCGGGCACGTTGGTGAAGGCGCCGCCGAGCCACAGCTTGCCTTCCGGATAGGGCGCGCTCGCCACCGTGTAGGTCATTTCCTGCTCGAGATTGATCGCGTAGGCGAGGCTGAGCGCCGGATTGGTCGCGATCGGCGACCATTCCACGCCGCCATTGGCGCCGGGGAACATGCGCGCCGCGTTGGAATCCAGCGGCTTGGTCGGGCTCGGCAGCACCCACCTGTCCTTCTGCGAGACCATCGGCTCGGAGAAGCGGATCAGGCTGCAATCCTTGCGGTCGTGCACGTAGATGTAGCCGGTCTTGCCGGCATGCAGCACGCCCGGGACTGTCTTGCCGCCCTTGTCCTTGACGTTGACCAGAACGGTCGGGCTCGTGGCGTCGAGGTCCCAGACATCGTGGGCGATGTACTGGAAGTAGCAGGCGAGCTTGCCGGTATTGAGATCGACCGAAACCAGCGAGTCGGTATAGAGATTGTCGCCCGGCCGGATCGCGCCGTCGAGATCGGGCGAGGGATTGCCGACCACGAAATAGATGCGCTTGGTGGCGAGATCGACCGACGGATTCTGCCACACGCCGCCGCCCAGCGTCTTGTAGGGATCGCCGGTTTTCTCGAGCTGCGCTTTTTCCGCGGCGATGTCGCGATGCATGTCGTGGCCGGTGGCGTCCTTCTCCGCCCACACGCCGACCGAACTCTCAGGGACCGTGTCGAAGGTCCACAGCAACTTGCCGTCGGCGGCGTCATACGCTTTGACGAAGCCGCGGATGCCGTATTCGCCGCCATTGGTGCCGATCAGGACTTTTCCATCGACGACGGTCGGCGCCATGGTCTCGCTGTAGCCGAGCGAGGGCTCGGCGATCTGCACCGACCAGACCGGCTTGCCGGTCTTGGCTTCGAGCGCGACGAGCTTGGCGTCGAGCGTGGCCAGATAGACCCGGTCGCCGGCGACCGCGGCGCCGCGATTGTTGGGCCCGCAGCAATAGACCGTGATCGGCCCCATGTCGTGCTTGTAGTGCCAGATCTGCTCGCCGGTCTGCGCATTGAGCGCATAGACGTGATCGAACGACGTGGTCACATACATCACGCCGTTGACGATGATCGGCGAGGTCTCCATCGATTCGCGCACATCGGTCTGAAAGATCCAGGCGACATGCATATTTTTGACGTTGCCCGTCGTGATCTGATTGGCCGGATGGAAACGCGTCTGATTGTAGTTGCCGTTGGTGTGCAGGAAGTTCTTGCTGTCGCTCGCCGCGTTGTTGAGCATCGGCTGGCCGACTGTCGGTATCGGCACGCTTGACGCGGCCGCGGCCCCGCCGCCGCCGCCCGTTTCCTGCGCAAGAGCGAGGCTTCCGAGCGGCAGCGCCATCGCGCCCGCAAGCAATATCGTTTTCCCGATTCGCATCATGGATCCCTCCCCAGCGCGCTTAGGATGTGCGCGCGATAACCGCCCTGGCAGGCAGCGTTTTCGTTGCAGCTAGCGAGTGCGAGCGTGACAACTCAACCGTGCAGTGTCAAGGCGATGGACGCGACGAGCGTCGCCGCGCTGCAATGACTGCGTTCGATCACGAACGTCCGATCACGAAGGCGTGGGCTTGCGCCCAAGTGGCGTCAAAGTGCGCCCAAGCTTGTCCAAGTGCGCTTGACAGCGCGCCGCGCCTGCCTATCCTTAACCACATGGTTAAGTATAGCGACGCTCCGCTCGACCGCACCTTCGCTGCGCTCGCCGATCCGACGCGGCGAGCCTTATTGGCGCGGCTCGCCGGCGAGCCGGACCTTTCGATCAGCGCATTGGCCGAGCCGTTTGCGGTATCGCTGCCGGCGATCATGAAGCATCTCGACGTCTTGTCGGACGCAGGCCTGGTGGCGCGTACCAAATCGGGCCGTACCGTCAGCTGCCGCCTCAACGCCGCGCCCATGCAAGACGCCATCGCCTGGCTCAACCGCTACGAACGGTTCTGGTCCGAGGCGCTGTCCCGCTTGTCCGATTTTTTGGAGGAAGAAGAGTCATGGCCGTCGACACCGCCGTCAAACCAAGTCTCACAGTCAAACGGCGCCTCAAAGCGCCCCCCGCCAAAGTCTTCGCGGCGTGGACCGACCCGGAAAAAATAAAGCGCTGGATGGGACCTGGCGAGATCGTGGCGGTCCGAGTCGCCGCCGACGCACGCGTCGGCGGGCGCTACCGGATCGAGATGCGCAGGCCCTCGGGCGAGGCGCACAATGTCGGCGGCGTCTATCGCGAGATCGTCCCCAACGAGAAGCTCGTCTTCACCTGGGCGTGGGATGCGGCGCCGCCGGATGAACCGCATGAATCGCTGGTCACGGTGCTGCTGAAACCGGACGAAGGCGGAACCTTGCTGACGCTGATCCACGAGCACCTGTTCGACGAGGAAACGCGCACGGGTCACGAAGGCGGCTGGAATGGCGCGCTCGACAAGCTCGAAAAGCTCGTCGCCTGACCGTCGCGATTGGCGAATAGGGAGTAGCGGGTAGCGAATAGTGTGATGGCTGGCGGAACGCATTATCTATTCGCTACTCGCTTACTCGCTCAACCCAGGATCAACGACGGAGCAGCTTTATGACCTCACACGGCCATTTCCACTGGAACGAACTTGCAACGCACGATGTCGAGAAGGCCAAGAAATTTTACACCGACACGCTCGGCTGGACCTATGAGGGCATGCCGATGCCCGAGGGAACCTATTGGGTCGCGAGCGCCGGCGGCGAACCGGTCGCCGGCATCGTCGATGCCGGCAGCGACGGCTCGGCCGAAAGCTGGATGGGCTATATCGCCGTCGACGATATCGACGCGCGCGCGAAAAAGGCGGTGCAAGCGGGCGCCAAAGTCGTGCAACCCGCCTTCGACATTCCGGGCGTCGGCCGCATCGTCATCCTGGCCGAGCCCGGCGGCGCCACCATCGGCTGGATGACGCCACCGAATGAAAGACTGACGTAGCCCGGGCTTCGAAGCTCGGGGCTGCGTTCGTGCTCAAGACTGCTCCCGGATGGCGCGTGGCGCGTCATCCGGGTCGACAAGCGGAGGACAGCATGGAAGCCCACAAGGTCGTCTCGCATGAGGAATGGATCGCCGCCCGCAAGGCGCATCTGGCCGACGAAAAAGCCTTCACCCGCGCGCGCGATGCGCTGAGCCGCAAGCGCCGCGAATTGCCCTGGGAGCGCGTGGACAAGAACTACGTGTTCGAGGGACCGAGCGGCAGGGAGACGCTCGCCGATCTGTTCGGCGGCAAGAGCCAGCTGATCGTCTATCACTTCATGCTCGGCCCCGACTGGGAAGAAGGCTGCCCGAGCTGTTCGCTCTTGGCCGATCATTTCGACGGCGCGGTGATCCATCTTGCGCAGCGCGACGTGGCCTTCGTCGTGGTCTCGCGCGCGCCGCTCGCCCAGATCGAAAAATTCAAGCGGCGCATGGGCTGGCATTTCAAATGGGTGTCGTCTTTCGGCAACGACTTCAATTTCGACTATCACGTGTCGGCGACGCCGGAGGAAAAAACAAAAGGCACCGTCCAGTACAACTACACCGAGACCGAGTTTCCGAGCGAGGAACGGCCGGGTGCGAGCGTGTTCTATAAGAATGACGCCGGCGAAGTGTTTCACACCTATTCGAGCTACGGACGCGGCCTCGACATTCTGATCGGCGCTTACAATTTCCTCGACATCGCACCGAAGGGCCGCGACGAAGAAGGCCTGCGCTTCAGCATGGCCTGGGTGCGGCATCACGACAAATACGAGGGCGCGGCGGTCGATCCCAATGCGCAATATCAGGAACCGAAAGCGGCCGGCGCAGCGTGCTGCGATTAGAGAGGCGCGCGGCGCGCACGGAACAGCTGGAGTACGCCGTTATCAGACCGCCACGTGTCTGCTGAGGAAGATGGACAATCACGTCCAGGGGAGGACATTTGCATGTCGACTGAGCTCAAATATCTGGCGTTTACGGCGCTGCTCACTGCGTCGCTGTGGATTCCGTATGTGGTTGCGCAAGTGAAGACCAACGGATTCCTGATCCCGGAGAACTATGTCGACCCGAAGCAGCGCCCGCTGCCGTTCTGGGGCCAGCGCGCGGACCGCGCCTACCTCAACGCGGTCGAGACATTTGCGCCGTTTGCGGCGCTGGTTCTGCTGATTCAGGTGACCGGCAAAGCCGACGCCATGACGACCTTCTGGGCGATCAGCTACTTCTGGCTCCGCGTTGCCCATGCCGTCGTCTACTTGGCCGGCTGGCCCTATATCCGCACGCTGATCTTTGTTCTCGGCTGGATTTGCATAGTCGGGCTGTTCGTCGAGCTGGTGAAGTAGCTCTTCCGCCCGACGCCGTGACGCGCCCAGAGCGGGATGACCTTTCTTCGAAGTGTCGTCCCGCTAGGGTTATTTGTTTGCGCGTGATCCCTCGGATCGAGCCCGACGGCATGCTTCTCCGAACACCGCGTCCCACTCCGGATCAAGTTCGGGGGCAGGCTTTCGGGATCATGCTCTATTCAAGGCCGGCACGGCGGAAGGCCTCGACATAGTGCTGCATCTCGGCGGTTTCCTTGATCGGCATCTGGGTCAGGAGCCAGGCGAGCGAAATATTGGGCTGCGCGCGGCGCAGCTCCTGCAACGCATTGGCCGCAAGCTCCGTCTCGCCAGCCATGGCGGCGGCTGCGGTCAGCACCCGGTGGCCGCCGACAAAGTCGGAGCGCTGGCGGATGGCCTCGCGCGATAGCGCAATCGCCTTCTTGTAGTCGCGTCCGATGAACTGAGCGTAAGCGGCGATGCCGTTATAGACCGCCGCGAAGGGATCGCGCGGGCTCAAGCGCAGTGCCCGCCGCGCGGCGACGTCGCCCTCCTGCCAACGCCCGCAATAGGCCAACACTACGCCGTAATAGCCCTGCGCGAGCGAAAAGTTCGGATTGAGCCGCAACGCCAATTCCATCTCGGCCAGCGAGTCGTCGAACTGACGGCCGAACAAATAGACCAAGCCAAGCGCAAGATGCGCCCAAGGATCCTCGCTGTCGGCGCGGATCGCCGCGAGCGCGGCGCGTTCCGCGATCGGTATGCTGGTTGCCTGGTCGGCCCAGCCCATGTGGGCAACAAAGGTGTGGCTGGTCGCCAACACACCGAGCGCCTGGCCGTAATTCGGATCGATGGCGATCGCCTTCTCCAGCAGCGCCTGCGCGACGAGATTGTCCTGCCGCGTCACCCGCCAGTAATGCGACAGCGCCCGCATCACCAGGTCCCAGGCGTCCATGCTGTCCGGCGGCTTGCGCCGCGCGTGAAAATTTTCCGCGGCGTAGAGCTGCGGCTCGATGGCGGCGACGATGGCTTCGGTGATCTCGTCCTGCACCGCGAACACGTCGGCAAGACTGCGGTCGTAGCGTTCCGCCCAGATGTGACTGCCAGTGGCGACGTCGTTGAGCTGGACGGTGATGCGCACGCGGTCGCCGCCCTTGCGCACGCTGCCCTCGACCACATAGCCGACGCCGAGTTCCTCGGCGATCTGCTTCATGTGAACGGATTTGCCTTTGTAAACGAACGAGGAATTGCGGGCGATGACAAAGAACCAGCGCAGCTTGGACAGCGCCGTGATGATGTCCTCGCTGATGCCGTCGGAAAAATACTCCTGCTCCGCTTCGCCGCTCATATTGATGAAGGGAAGCACGGCAATAGCCGGCCGGTCGGGCAGCGGAAGCGCCGCGCGCGGCTCGTGGATCTCGTCGGTGGCAGCGGCGTTGTGCGCCGGCTCGTCGGCGCTCGATGGCGCGTGCACGTCGCCGACAAAACGCAATCCCTTGCGCGGAACCGTGCGGATCAGCTTCTGTTCTTGGCCGCTGTCGCCCACCGCCTTGCGCGCGGCGTTGATGCGGCTGGTCAAGGTCGAGTCCGAAACGATCCGGTTGCGCCAGACCGCAGCGATGAGATCGTCCTTGCTGACGACGCGGTCGCGGTTCTGCAGCAGATAGACCAGCAGGTCGAACACCTGCGGTTCGACCGCAATGACGTCCTCACCCCGGCGCAGCTCGCGCCGATCGGTGTCAAGCGTATGGCCGGCAAAGAGGAATTGCACGTCGCCGCTTCTCCAAAGCTCTCACGAAATAATCAAGCTGGTCTCATGGACAAATCAAGGTAAGGGCAAAGCCTTACCGGGCGCTGCCGCGCAATCCTCGGCGCAGCAAAGGCGAGCGCGCAATCGTCGCTCACTCGAATAATAAGGAAGCTAGCATGATCGAGGATGTGCGCGGCAACATTGACTACGACGAAAGCGGGGCCGGGCCAACATTGGTGCTGGTGCCCGGATCGTGCAGCACCGGCGCCGCATGGCGGCCGGTCATGGCGTCCTGGAACGGCGAGTTCCGCTGCGTGACCACGAGCCTGCCGGGCTACGGCGGAACAGCGGAACGCCGCCCCGCCGGCGACCCATCCATCGCGTATTTGGCCGAGGTGGTGGAAACCGTGGTGCGCACGGCCGGCGAGCCGGTGCATCTGGTCGGGCATTCTTTCGGCGGCCTCGTGTCGCTTGCGGTGGCGCTGCGCAACCGGGTCCGGCTCGCAAGCATCGCGATGCTGGAACCGCCGGCCATCGAGCTGTTGTTGGAAAGCGGCGAGAACGAGCATTACCGGGCATTCGGGCGGATGTCGGAGGCCTATGCGGCCGCCTTCAGCGGCGGCCAGCGGAATGCCATCGCGGCCATGATCGACTTTTACGGCGGCGCCGGCACCTTCGCCTCGTGGCCGCAACGGGTACGCGAGTACGCAGTCACGACAACGGCGGTGAACATCACCGATTGGGCGAGCGCATACGGCTTCCGGTTGTCGGTGGATGTGCTGTCGGCGCTCGATATTCCAGCGCTCGTCGTATGCGGTTATCCGGCGA
>Ga0210410_10002099_pt1 | contig 18051 bp, 16 predicted proteins | sample IncBWC4MmetaG_FD_161058 | JGI IMG/M metagenome (GOLD analysis project Ga0210410, IMG submission 161058) | Forest soil microbial communities from Barre Woods Harvard Forest LTER site, Petersham, Massachusetts, United States - Inc-BW-C-4-M | ecosystem: Environmental > Terrestrial > Soil >... | reverse complement strand
CGAATTATCACGGCAGCGCCAACTACGGCCTAAAATGGGTGGAATCGATCTGCTGCGGAAAATATTACGACCTCGAAACACCGGACATCAATGCCGGCGTGGATTATCTCATCGCTCAGGGTAAAGCCGATCCGGACCAAATCGCCACGATGGGCTGGTCCAACGGATCGATTCTATCGACGAGCCTGATCACGACGTATCCAGCGCGGTACAAAGTGGCCAGCGCGGGCGCGGGCGACGTCGAGTGGCTGAGCGACTGGGGCAACGTGGACTTTGGCCAGACGTTCGACGCATATTACTTCGGCAAATCGCCATTCGAAGATCCAGAGCTGTACATTCGCAAATCGCCGTTCTTCAAAATGGACAAGGTGCAGGCGCCGGTGCTGATTTTTCACGGCACCGCCGACCGCAACGTGCCGCCAGCACAGAGCTGGTCGTACTTCCGCGCGCTGCAGTTTTTCAACAAGACGGTGAAGTACGTCGTCTTCCCCGGCGAGCCGCACGGCCCCCGCAAACTCACGCACCAGATGCGCAAAGTCGATGAAGAAGTCGCGTGGTTCGACAAATATTTCTTCAAATCCGCCAAGCCCGAAAACGAAGCCCTGAAAAAGGATTCAATGCTCGCCGACGCACTGACTCGCGAGAAAATTCAGACTACGGGCGCCTTCTACGGCGCCGAAGTCAGGATGTTCAGCTCATCGAAGCCACCTCAAGAATCCAAACGGCTGGAACCACAGATTGTTGCGCACGGGGATCTATCGATTTCTCGTTTCGAGGTTACGCGCGCGCAATTCGTGGCGTTCGACAAGAACTACAAATTCCCCGCCGGCACGGAAAATTATCCGGCAAACGGAATTACCTTCGAGCAAGCCAAGGCCTATGTGGCGTGGCTAGGCAGCACCAGTAAGGACTGGCCCTTTCGCATACCGTATGAAGATGAGGTCAAGGATCTTTATGAAAACCACTCCAATGAAAACACGCTTGACTATTGGGCGGGCTATGCGCCCAACTTTGAAGACACCAAACGTCTGCGTGAACTCGCCGATACGCTTCCTGAACCCGCCGGAATGCTAAAGGAAGTCGGAAGCTTCATCGGTCACGGAGACAACGACGACATGAGAATTTACGACCTCGGTGGAAACGTAGCCGAATGGGTCATGACCCGCGATGGAAAAGGAAAAGCCATAGGCGGCAGCGCTGATTGTCCTGCCGCAGCGAATACCGGATGCGAACCACAACCGGAATACATCGGAATTCGCATTGTTTACGGTACTGCAAAACCCGCGCCAACGGCCAGCGATCGGCATTAGGTGTTGTATCGTCGGGGCGGAACAGTGAAGAGATCCGTTCAGCCAAGAAACAGCACAGGCGAGAGCGCCTGTACTACTGATCCGGATTGGCACTTGCCGCTCGGCGGCTGGCGGAATAGGCTCGCTTTATGAGCGACTTTACTCCTACTGGGCGGACAACGGTGCGGCGGAAACCGGACCGGGGATCGTTTGACCGCGAGTTGATTTATCGCATTCTGGATGAAGCGTTTGTTTGCCACTTGGCCTTCGTTGTGGATGGGATGCCTTTCGTTGTGCCTACTAACTATGTGCGCGTGGGGGACAAGCTTTTTTTGCATGGGTCGACGGCCAGCCGGTTGATGAAGACGCTTTCTAGCGGGGCGCCGTTTTGCCTCAGCGTCACCTTGCTGGACGGGATTGTTTGCGCGCCTACGGCTACGGGGCACTCGGTGAATTACCGGTCGGTGGTGGTGATGGGCAAGGCCGAGATCGTCGAGGGAGAAGCGGCTAAGCTGGCGGCGATGCGGGATTTTGTCGAGTATGTGATTCGGGGACGGTGGGCGGACGTGCGGCCTCCGACGGAGCAGGAATTGAAGGGGACCATGGTGCTGGCCGTGCCGCTGGTGGAGGCTTCGGCCAAAGTGCGGACCGGGTTTGCTATCGATGCAGAAGAAGATTATGGCGGTTCGGCTTGGACTGGCGTCATTCCTTTTAGGTGGACCGCTGAAGCACCTATTCCCGACCCGCGACGGAAGGCGGAGATCTCCATCCCGGCGAACATCGCGCGTTATTCGCGACCACAGTAGGCGAGGCCGATCAGTCGACGCCCACCCCACCCCACCTGGTATTTTGTAAGAGTATCAATCCACAGGACTTACGTCACATAGAGTGCATAAGAGTGTCATTCTAAAAGATTTATAAGTGCAATGTTTTGATACTCTTACGGGGCGCTTGTAAGAGTATGATTCTTAACGAGATACAGATCTCTAGTGTTTATAAGATAGGTAACAGGACGCGAAAAGTGTCTGGGAGAAAAATTTGGGGCATACTATTCCACAAGTCCTATTATAATTAGATAGTACAAAGAGGTCAACGGGAAAATATTTTCCGACGGCGGATTTCCGCCGCTCGGAGCTGGCAGATTCGTTCGAAAATTTTGGGGGCACAAAGGCAAAGCGGCGGCACAGGCACGGCTGCTCCCGTTGCCGCCCTTCGGCACGGTTTGGCGGGGCTCACTTGTTTTGCGGCTTGTTGCGGATTTCGGCTAGTTTGGCTTGCTGGTCGGGGGTTAGCTTGTTTTTTATGCGGACCAGGAGTGTGACCTGGGCGCGCTTGATCTCGCGCTCGAGGGCCAGGACTTTTTCTAGCTGGGCCACGGCGTCTTTCTCCTCGACGCGGGGCTGCCTGACCAGGGTGACCATTTTTTCCATTTCGTCCTGGAGCTTCCATTGCAGCTCGGTGAACTTGAGCTGGGCGGCGCGGATTTCGGTCTTGAGATAGGATTTCTGCTCGTCGTTGAGGCCGATGGCTTCCTGATTCTGGATGACCAGTTCCGGGGCGAAGAAGCTTTGCCCGATGGGGTCGCGGTCGGGCTGCTGTGCGCGGGCGGCGCTGGCCGCCAGCAAGAGCAGCAGGCAGAGGCAGATAGCTATCGGTCTCATGGTCGTTTCTCCTTATCCGTTTTCGTGGCAACCGGCAGGTAAGACACGCCAAGTTTGGGCGTGGAGCGCAGGAGTTCGCGTCCTGGAGTTTCCAGAAAGATGTCGCTTGGGGCGCGCCATTGGGCGAGCTTTTGGGCGGTGGCCAGTTCGGCCTGGGGAACGGGGGGTGAAGTTCTCGAACGCAAGGCGAACGAGGTAATGAGCGCGGCGACGAGTAGCGCTGTGCCGCCGGCTAAACCCCAGGCCAGCCACGGAGGAGTGCGCTTTGCCTGGCTGGAGGCTTCCGCCGCGGCCAGGACGCGGGCGCGAAAGTCCGGCGAGGGTTCGGCGCCTTGGGCGACTAGCGGCAGCATGGCATCCAGCCGTTCCCGGCGGGCTTGGAAGGCGAGGAACTGCTCCGTGCAGACCGCGCACGCGGATAAGTGCGCTTGCAGACCGGCAGAGACGGTTCCCGTCAGGACTGCGTCAACAAGCGGGTCGTGCCATTTGGTGCAGTCGTTTTTCATGGCATCTTTCATTTCATGGCTTCCAATAAGAGCTTTCTTGCGGCGTGAAGCCTGGACCTTACCGTACCGGCAGGAATGTCGAGGACCAGAGCGACGTCGCTGGCATCCATATCTTCGACAATCGATAGCTGCAACACGCGCCGGAGTTTCTCCGGCAAACCCTCAATTTCGTTGCGCAAACGATCGAGGAGCACGCATTGCTCGGCGTGGGTTGAGCCATCGACGGTGTCGCCTGGACCGGCGGCGTGCCAGGTGTCATCCCGGACGAGGCGGCGGCGGATTCCACGCTGGCGGTTGAGGGCCAGGCGAAAGGCGATGCGGTTGACCCAGGCCCGGAACTTTTCCGCCTCGCGCAGCGACGGAAACTTGCGATACGCGTGGAGGAAAGCTTCCTGTGCCACCTCCTCGGCGTCGGCCCAGTTTCCGAGGACGCCATAGGCGATGTGAAAGACGCGCCGCTGATTTTCGGCCACGCGCGCGGCAAATCCCGCCGAGCGTTCCTCCGCATCCGATCGCGCCATCAGATTATCCATGAACGCGTGCGGCCTCCGGGCCAGCCGAATTGCTGTGAGTGCAAGCACCGTTGATCGTTTCCTAGCCGGGGGGAATATTACACTTTCCAGGGACAAAACTAATGGGGCTCGAAGAACGAGTCCCCCACGTGGCTTTATGGCGAAGGGGCGCGCTTTACTGGCGCACGCCCCGGCCATTTTCAAGCGGGGCTCGTCAGAACAACTGTAGCGCTTGAAACGCAGGAAGCACGGGCTGCAACTGCGCGGCGAGCGCAACGGCTGCCAGGCGCTGCTGCTGGTCCTGGTCGAGGAGGCTGATGAAGTTGGAGAGGAAGATTTGCTGGGTCTGGACAATTTGCATCTGGAGCGCGTGGATCTGAATGACCAGGATGCCGACTTGCGCAGGGTTGCCACCGGAAGAGAGCAGAGCCTCGAGTTGCTGCTCCCTTTGGGCAATGCCTTGAAACAGCGGAGTGACCGCGGTTTGCCGGGCCTGGAGCAGCTCTCCGAAAAGCGTCTGCTGAGCGGGCTGGAGCTGGAGGAACTGGACGACGAGCTGGAGCGGCGATGGCGCGTCGGGATCGCCTTCGGCGGTGGCGGTCTGCATTTGTTGCAGCATGGTGCTGACGTTTAGCTTGGAAAGATCGGGCGCCGGAAGCGTGGGGACGGGGGTTTTGTGTGTGGAGGTCTGCGCGGAGAGCAGGTTCGCGCAGCCTAACAGCAGGCCGAACAGAAAGACGACGAAGCGTACGTTTTTCATGGTGGTGTTCTCCTGGGAAGGCTGGCAGTTTCTGCCTTCTCTTATCCAGACACCGCGGGCGGGGTTGGCGTTCAGTGGAAGTGCGTGGTGAGCCCGGGGTGGTCTAAGTGCACTACTTCTGGAGCGCCTTGAGTCTCCTGTTGACGGGCAACAGGGGTGTGATAGGCTCGCGTTTTCTCCTGTTGGCCGTCTAAAGGAGAGGACGGATTCTTTCCATATGAAATTCATCCGCGAGACCATCGCCCAGCCGGGGCCGCGAGCGAGCTAGTTCATGCGCGAATTCTGCCGCACTTTTGTTCAGCGTTTCACGGGACTGTTCCGGCGCGACCGTCTAGAGCGCGAGCTGGACGCGGAAATGCGGTCGCACCTGGAAATGGAAGCGGAGACGAACCTGCGGAGAGGCATGAGCGCGGAAGAGGCACGGCGCGAGGCGCTTCGTTCTTTTGGCGGCGTTGAGCAGAGCAAGGAACTGTATCGCGATCAGAGAGGACTTCCGATGATCGAGACCACCCTGCAAGATTTACGAATCGGTTTGCGGATGCTGCGGCGGAATCCGGGCTTTTCGATTCTGGCGATCCTGTGCCTGACATTAGGGATTGGGGCGAATGCCGCGGTGTTCAGCTGGGTGGAAGGGATTCTGTTTCGTCCGTATCCGGCGGTAACTCACCAGGAGCAGTTGTTCGCTCTTACCGGAACGGCGCGGAGCGAGGCCAGCCATACGTATCTGTCCTGGCCGGACTTCTTGGATTTGCAGAGGAGTTGCCGGCTGTTTGACTCATTCTTTGTCAGCAAAATCACTGGGACGACCCTGAGCATCGGTGAGAGGGCCGAGCGCACCATTGGCAGCATCGTATCGGCGAATTATTTTGATGCCATCGGGGTGCACCCGATTCTTGGGCGCGGATTCGAAGCGGGCGAGGATTCGGGGAGAAGCGCGCATCCGGTGACGGTGATCAGCTACCAGCTCTGGCAGGGACGATTCAAGGGCGATCCGCAAATTGTCGGGAAAACGCAGCGGCTCGAGGGAGTGATACACACGATCGTGGGGGTGGCACCGGAAGGATTTTACGGGACGTTTGTGGGCTGGGGAATGCAGTTCTGGGTGCCGGCGTCCATGGAGGAAATATTTGAAGGGGGCGGATACAAGCTGGAAGATCGCGGCGCGAGGTGGATCGAAGCGTACGCGAGGGTGAAGCCGGGAGTGACTCGCGAGCAGGCGCAAGGTGAGATTTCGGCGGCGGCGAAACGGCTGGAAGCCGACTATCCGGATACCAACCGCGGGCGAAGCCTGCAACTTTGGGCGCTGTGGCAAACGCCGTTCAACAATGCCGGGACACTGCTGCCGACGCTGGAAATCATGCTGGCTGTGGTGTTTTTTGTGCTGCTGATTGCATGCGCCAACGTCGGCAATTTGTTGCTGAGCAGATCGTTCGCGCGGCGGCACGAAATGACGGTGAGAGTGGCCATCGGAGCGGGACGCGGGCGGTTGTTGAGGCAGCTTCTGACGGAAGGCGTGATCCTTGCGGCTTGCGGCGCGGCAGGAGGCATGCTCGCTGCGCACTGGTGCCGGCATGCACTGGTGCTGCTGTTCCCGGCGCGAGCCGGCGTGGCGATGCACCTGCCCGGGGAAATGGATTGGCGCGTGCTGGCGGTGAGCGGAGGCGTGTGCGTGATGGTGACGCTGGTGGTGGGTCTGATTCCGGCGATGCAGAGCGGCAAGATCGATCTTGCCGCGGCGTTGAAAGCGGATTCGGCAGGCGTGGTGGGGAGCCGGGGGAGAGCGTGGGTCCGCTCGGGTTTGGTTGTGGTGCAGGTGTCGTTGAGTTTTGTTTTGCTGGTGGGAGGGGGACTGCTGCTGCAGAGCTTGCAGAGGATACGGACTTCCAGTCCTGGATTTTCGACGCAGGGAGTGATGTACACAGCCGTGGATCTGGTATCGGCGGGATATGATGTGCAGCGCGCCCAGAATTTCCAGGACGAGCTGATGGATCACGTGAAGGCTCTGCCCGGCGTCGCGTCAGCCGCTTTCGCGCAAGGCACGTCACTAGGCTATGGAAGTTTTTCTTCGAGCCCGATTGCGTTGGATGGCTATCGACTCCCGCCTGAGGAGCAACCAACCGTGGAATACAACGAAGTGGGACCGGACTATCTCGCGACGATGGGGATTCCCGTGTTGTCCGGCCGTGAATTCACGCGGGCGGACGACGAGAAGACCGCTCTTGTGGCGGTGGTGAATGAAACGATGGCCGCAGAGTTTTGGCGGGGAAAGAATCCGATCGGCGAGCGCGTGCAGGTCAAGGGCCGGTGGATGAAGGTAGTGGGCGTGGCAAGAGATTCCAAGTACCAAAGCGTTCGCGAGAGGCCGAAGCCTTTTTTCTATGTGCCGCGGCGGCAGAATTTTTCCGTTGGGGCAGGGTTGTATGTGCGGACGCTGTTGAGCACGGAGACGATGGCGGCGGCGCTGGCGCGCGAAGTGCACGCGTTGGACGAGAACCTTGCTCCGTACGAAGTGATCACGATGCAGGAGCAGGTGGACCGCTCGACTTCGGCGCAGATGGTGGCGGTGACGTTAGTCGGGGTGTTGGGCGGGTTGGCTTTGCTGCTGGCCGCGATCGGGTTGTACGGCGTGATGTCGTATGCGGTGTCGCAGAGCACAAGGGAACTGGGATTGCGCATGGCGCTTGGCGCGGGCGCCGCCAATGTGTGGCGGCTGGTGATGTTGCGGGGATTGGCATTGGTGACCGGCGGCGTGTTGCTTGGCGCGGCGGCGGCGCTGGGATTGACACGACTGTTGGGAAATTACCTGTTCAAGGTTAGCCCGCGCGACCCGCTGGCTTTCGGAGTAGCGTTTGCGGTGATGACGATCGCGGCGTTGGCGGCGTGCTTTTTGCCGGCGTGGCGGGCGACGCGCACCGATCCGGCAAGGGTGTTGCGGGATTGATCCATTAAAAGTGAGTCCTGGCGGTTTTGACGGAAAGCACGCTCTCTATTTTTTTGTGCCGTTACCGGCTAGGGCGGTGGCTACGCCTAGGGAGATGAGCATGCCGCCACTGAGGTAGCGCTGGACGCGCATGGCGCGGGCGTTGCTCTTGAGGCGTTGCGCTACGGTGCCAGCGAATAAGGCCCAGAGGCTGTCGCTGGCAACGCCCATGACGGCGAAGAGCGTGCCGAGAAAGAGGATTTGGAGTGCGACCGTTCCGCGCGCGGGGTCCACGAATTGCGGGAGAAAGGCGAAGAAAAAGAGCGCCGTCTTGGGATTGAGGACGTTGACGATGATGCCTTGGGCGAAGATGTGGCTCAGACTGCTGCGGGCGGACTCTTCTGCGGGATGGAAGGATTCTTCGCTGCGGAGTTTCTGGATGCCGAGATAGATCAGATAGGCGGCGCCTAGATATTTTACAAAGCTGAAGGCGAGGGCCGAAGACATCAGCAAGGCGGACAAACCGACTGCGGCGGCGGCCACATGAACCAGCGTTCCTACGCCGATGCCCAGGGCGGAGACTAAGCCTGCCGAGCGGTCCTGGCCGATGCTGCGTCCGACGATGTAGAAAACGGCGGGGCCGGGAATGGCCAGCAATACCAGAGCCGCGCTGACAAACAGCGGAAGAGAGGAGTGGTTCGGGAGCATGGAGTTTCAGGCGGCGGTCAGAAGTAGCGGCGCTCCTTTGGTGATGACGATGGTGTGTTCGTAGTGGGCGGAGAGGCTGCCGTCGGAGGTGCGGACGGTCCAGCCGTCTTTGTCGAGCGAGACTTGGTTGGTGGTTGCGGCGATGATGGGCTCGATGGTGAGGACGAGGCCTTCGGTTAGGAGGGCGCGGGCCTCAGGTTCGGCAAAATTGGGGACGCGTGGCTCCTCGTGAATGGTGCGGCCCACGCCGTGGCCGCCGAGTTCAGGGATGACGTGGAAGCCGCGGCGGCGGACTTCGCGTTCGACGGCACGGCCGATGTCTTTGGTGCGGTTGCCGGCGCGGGCGGCGGTCAGGGCTTGGCGGAAGGCACGCTCGGCGCAGTGGGCTAGCTCGCGGGATTTTTGCTGGACGGGCTGGACTTGGATGCTCACGGCGGAGTCGGTGTGATAGCCGTCTTTCTCGGCGGTGAGGTCGAGTTTGACGAGGTCGCCGGGCTGGATGATGCGATCGCCGGGGATGCCATGGACGACTTCGTCGTTGACGCTGATGCAGACGTCGCCGGGGAAGCCGTAGACCATCGGTGGGGAGGACCGCGCGCCGTGTTTGGCTAGGATGCGGGAGCCGATGTCGGAGAGTTCGCGGGTGGTGATGCCGGGGCGGACTTGGGCGGCCATGGCGCGCAGGGCTTTGGCTACGATTTGGCCACAAGCGCGGAGTTTTTCGAGTTGTTCGGTGGTGGTGATGGACATTGGCTGACTCCCAGGCGCCTTCACGGTAGAACAGTTCGCAGAATCGACTTATTATAGCCCGGCTGGAGGTCGGCCATGAACAGTTCAATCCATCGAGCCCTACTCTTCTTGGTGCTGGCGCTCATTCTGAGAGCGCAAACGGCACCTGCTCAGACGGCCGACTCCGGCGGGAGCACGCCTTCCGGAACGGCGGAAAAGCAAGCAACACCGAAACGTGCTACCGCGACCGATTCGATTGTGGTGGGCGCGCACTTGACCCCGGAAGAGATCGAAGACGGAAAGATCAATGATGTGTACCAGCCGCTTTATCATTGGAAACAGAGTACCGACTGCCCGCAGATCGTGAATCTGTGTGAGACACAAATCATCCCCATGGCGGAGCGCTCCAAGTTTGCGGAGACACGAAACAAGTTTCTCTTCTTAGCAAATCGCGACATCGCCGGGTGTGAGATGAAGTCGGGGAAGTACGAGGAAGCGGAACAGCGTTATCAAAAGATGTTTGAGTATATTCCCGTCTGGCCGGGAATAGCCGATTCAGACTATCCGCAGAACTACCGATCGATTGGGTCGGCTCGCATTATGCAAGGCCGATGGAAGGATGCGGGAGAGGCCTTGGAGAAGTCTATTGAGATCTTCGACGAACAGATCGACAAGGCGGTGCACTCTGATTCGGAGTTCATGAGAAACGGGCACAGCAAGAATTTGATGATGTCCGAGGCTCTGGCGCGGAATCTGCTCGCAGCAGCGTATTTCCGGGACGGTCGGCAAGCAGAAGCGATGGAAATGCTGGAAAGAGCGTATGAAGAAGCGATCAAGAGCAGCGCGACGCCGGAAATGATAAAGCAGATCGTCCAGAGTGGCCAAACCGCCTCGGAAATAATGCAGGACGGAACAGCCAAAGCAAAATGGGGCGCGCGGGCCGAAGCTGCGGCTAAGAATCAGCCTTAGTTGAGCGCAACCGCAGCCTAGACGGAGGACAGCGGCAATGTCGCAGAGTTTGTCGAGCTGTTCGGTGGTGGTGAGGACATGAGCGGCGATTAGTTGCTGGAATCGCTGGGACTGCAATTGCTGCTGCTGGAGTCGCTCGAACTGCAGTCGCAGGAACTGGAGGAGCCAGAGTCGGAAGAAGTGTCGTTTGAGGAACAGGAGTTGCCGGAATCTGGGGCGGAGGAATCCTGGGGCTGGCAGCAGGACTGGTCTTGGGGCGAATCGGAAGGCTGCGATGCGGAAGATGGGTCGTAGGCCGGTATTCGTGATGAGGGCTGGTCGAGAATAAGTACGTCGGAGGTGTAAAGAGGGACGCGGGGCTGAAGACGTGGCGGGACAGAGGCGGAGCGGGGACCCGGAGAGAATATCGCTTTTAGAACTACGAAGACGAAAAACAGGGCAAACGCGACGAAAAGCAAGATTCCGAGAGCGACTCCGAGTTCCATAACGCCTCCGGAAGGTTAGTGGCAGCCGCAACCGCCGCCACAGCAAGAACCTCCGCCGCTGTTGGAAAATCCGCTTGAGGATTTGGTGGAGGCGCCGCTGGCGGAACCATTCGCCGAGCTAAAGACCGAGAGCTGGAGGGAATTCTTTTTGCCGGCACAGTTGGGGCAGGCGATTTCCTGCGTCTTATTCAAGACGATCTTCTCGAAGTGCGTCTGGCAATCGTCGCAGATGTATTCGTAGATGGGCATGCTACTACTCCGCTGGATTCGCTTTTATTATAGCAAGCTCGTGTGAATAGCGGGAATGGGCACAGATCTGAAGGGGTCGAAGTGTTTTTTTAACACAGAGTGCACAGAGGACGCGGAGAGTTCGAAGGCAGAATGAAAAAGGGGCACGATATATCGTGCCCCTGCGAAAAATAAGAATGGGAAAGTGATCAGTCGCCGGCTACGGCTTCGGTGGCTTTTTCGGCGGCGTGGGGCGCGGTGGCTCCGTTGCCATTCGAATGGCCGTTACCGTTGGAGTGGCCGCTGCCGTTTGCGGGGGCGATAGTGACCGGTTTGCCGGCGTTGGCGAAATTGGCCGGTACGGCTTTGGCTATGTCGCTGACGGTGCCGATTTGGACTACCGTGGGCTGGGGCTTCTTTAGGACTAGTTCTTCGTAGATGGCGCGGACTTTGGCTTGTTCCTCGAAGGCCTTTTTGCGGCGCGCGCGATCTTCTTCACTGGCGGTCAGAGGAACGTCGTGCTCGAGATGGCGGACGCGGGCGGCATCGTTGGCGTCAATGACCAGCGAGTGTTCGAACGTATCGAGGTTGACGGCTTTGCCCTTGGCGTAGATTTCGTGCTTGCCGTGATTCTTGTACCACTCGGCGACGGTCGCGTTCTTATGCATGTTCTCGATGATCTGGCGCCAGCCGACTCCGGTGTTGTAAGCGCAGAAGGAAATCTCGCCCTGCTGCGTGGCGTAGGGAATGATGCACATTTCGGTGCGGCGGAAATCGTAGTTGAAAAGATCCTGGAACCACATGCCGGCGATGAAGAGGAAGTTCCAGGGATCCTGGCGGCGCTTCATGGCGTCTTCAATGTTGCGGTCGGGAGAAGTGCGGCCGTACTTGGTGGTGGATTTCCTGGTGAGCGCCCAGGTCTTGTCGAACTTCTTGAAGAGGTCGTAAAGCTTGAGACCCTTGGGGCCCTGGAAGGGCTTGTAATTCTTCAAGAGGGCCATGGCCATCATGAAGTTGGAGAAATTCTTGCCGCGAGCCGCGTCGGTGATGTCGGTGACGTCCTTGGTGAGCTGGACGGCGTCGAGGAAGCGCGGAACGGGCGCCCATTCCTTGGTTTCCTTGTTGATCATGAGCGCGGTACCGACGCCGCAGTTGGGGTGGCAGCCGCAGGAGAGCGAACCCCACTGCGAATCCTGGCCCTTGACCATGTCGGAGAAGCCGGCAAAGGTGCTGATGAAAGAGATGGGAAACCAATCGCGCGTCGGTTCGACTTTGCCGACTTGCGCGCTGACGTCTTTCGCGAGATGCGAAAGAGTGTAGCGCTGGCGGAGGCGGCGTTCGGGAGTGATGTCTTCGTCGCGGCCGGTGAAAGAGACTGGCTGGAAGCTGACGAAGGCGATTTTCTTGGGATTTTCCATCGCGAACTTGACGACGGTGCCGACCTGATCGTTGTTCACGTTGTTGACGATGGTGACGACGAGGACGATTTCGATGCCGGCTTCGTGCATGTTCTCAATGGCGCGGAGCTTGACGTCAAAGAGGTTGCCGATTTGGCGATGGCCGTTGGCGTCGTTGCCGATGCCGTCGAATTGCAGGTAGGCGTAGCGCATGCCGGCTTCGAAGGCTTTCTTGCTGAATTCCTTGGACTTGGCGAACTCGATGCCGTTGGTGGCGGCCTGCACGGAGTTGTAGCCGATTTTGCGGGCGTAGGCGACGGCGTTGAGGAAGTGCGGGCTCATGGTGGGCTCGCCGCCGGAGAATTGCACGGACATCTGGCGGCGCGGCTTGATCTTGAGCGCGTTGTCGAGAATTTCCTGAATTTCTTCCCATCCGAGTTCGTGGACGTAGCCCACCTGGTTGGCGTCCATGAAGCAGGGATCGCACATCATGTTGCAGCGGTTGGTGAGGTCAACGGTAAGAACGGAGCCGCGACCGTAGCGGACCGTGCTGGAGCCGTGTTTGTGAAGGTCTTCGTCGTTGTGCGCGGGAATATCGCGGCCAGGATACTGTTTTTCGATCCAATTGAGCCACTTGGAATCGATGGCCATCATGTCTTCATAGTGGCCGTGGAGCGGGCATTCCTTAACCATCCAGACCTGGCCGTCGCGCTCGATGATCTGGGCTTTGATTTCGCCGACCTTTTCGTGCATCAGGTCGCGCCAGTCTTTTTTGCCGGCGATGATGGATTCGCGCGCTTCCTTGACGCACGCGGGACAAAGAGAATCGGTTTGCCGAGGGAAGCCAAGCGTGGGCTTGGTCTTTTCCCAGGACTTCAACAGCGGCTTGTCCGACCATTGCGGTGTAACGGAGGGATTCGGATTGCGCTTGTTGAAATGCTGAATGGTGTTGAACGTGATTGCGGCCGCTTTGCAAACCACCCAATCCATCGATCTGAAGATCTGCGTGCCTACACGATTCGCCATAAACCTCTAGCCTCCACTTTCGAAAAATGCCTTGCACTTGCCCCAAACACGGAGGAGCCTTTTTTACTCTTGGAGAATGAGCCCGAACTTGCCCCCTGGGCCCGTATTACTGTGCAAAACAACCGTACCACGAATGATGGGTACATCCAGTAAGTCTTTGGACTCTTATAGTTTGAGGGTAACCGGGGCGGGACGCCAGCAGGTTACGTCGAACGGCGATAATTGGGGGTTGAACGGTCAAATTGGGCATTGAGTGGGTGTCAAAGGGTTGGAAAGAGGGGGTTACTCCTAGTGAGCGCGTACTGCAAGTTTGGTCTTTTGCAGAGCTGAGCGGATGAAAACTTGACGAAAGACGTGCCTCGCGCTTGCGAATATCACCACATGATATTTCCTTGCGGCCAGATTAGAAATCACTATTCGTTGAGCGTAGGGCGAAGCACGGCAATGACGAAATGGGCGAAGTGCGAGGCGCCTTCATCGAGCTGCAGCCAACGCACGACGCAGTGATCGGCGAGATATTTCGGCACGCGCGATTCTGGAATTCCTAGATGCTCGGCAAGCTGCGGCTTGATGGAGTCCGCGCCGCGACGGCTGGAGCCACCGCGTAAGAGATTGCCGACGGCGATGCGCAGCGTTTGGCAAGCTTCGACGTAGTAATAGCTGGTGAGATCGGAATCGGTAAGAACGAAGACTCCGGGACCGACAGGGGCCTGATCGGCGTCACTTAGTTGAACGGGAGAACAGGTCATCAGACGGCGGAACTGCATTTCGAGCAGGGAGATGCGTGAAGAAAGTCCGGGATCGCCGTAGCGGCCCTTGACGCTCGGGCCGCCGGGATCGACGACGGGTTCGACCGGCAGACTAGGCATGGCGCGGGTATGGGTGGTCCTGGGAGCGGGTGTATGCGATTGGGGCGATTCGTCGAATACAGCCGGGGGTAGGCCACGGCGGGGAGTTGCAGGGGTCGTGGCACGCTCCGGCGAAGCTGCGGCCATCGAAGCATCCTTTGGGGAGCCTGCCTTGCGGCGATTGCGTCCGCCGCGGCGGCCACGACGGCGGTGCTTGCGCTCGCCTGCGGAGGCAGCATCCCCGGCGGGTTGATCGGAGGCGCCCATGAGTTCACTACTGACGGCAATACTCGATTCCAAGACTGCGGGATTCTGCTCGAAGGGTAGTTCGGGTTCTGGCGTTGCGATCGGCGGAGGAGTTAGCATGAAATCATCCTGCGCCTGGGATGGGGAGTCCGCGTCGTTAACGGCAACTGTCCCGGCAGAAACTTCGCCGCCGAGGCGCACGGCAGCTTCCTGCGCTTTGGTCTTCCAATCGGCCCGGCGGAAGCGCTCGGCGGCGGTGGCGTACCATTTCGCAGCGTCGGCGCTGAGGCCTGAGGTTTCGAAATACTTCGCCAATTCGAAAGCCACCATGGCATCCCGCGTCTTTTCGAAAAGATTGGAAAGTTGTCCCGCAGGATCCTTGGCGGTGCGCGCGCGGCGAATGCGCGCGGTAATCTGTTTCCAGTCAGCCATACGTTTGCCTGCATTGTAACAGCGGAAAGGCGCGGCGACCAGCAGGGCCACGTGCCACGTGCGGACTTCCGGCCAAGACGATTTGGAGAGGACCGTGTTTACCGATTGACTGCACGAAACTTGGTGGTATTCTTGCCTTGGCCCTCTTGGAGGCGGAATGCTACGTCTGCGCGAAACTGTTGCTGCACTGGCTTCTGTCAGTCTTCTGCTCACGCCCGCTTGGGGCGCATCCTCGTCCGGTCTCGGAATGCTGGTGTATGCGGATCGCGCGCACGTGGGCGCGGCACCGGCATCGGTCGGGGCGACAATCTTCGATGGCGATAAATTAAGCACGGAACCAACGGGAAGCGTTCAGGTGCGCGCGGGAGCTGCCCGGCTGTTGCTGAACGGAGCGAGCATTGCCACGCTGGCTGACGACAATGGGATGCCTGCGGCGACGCTGGCCGGCGGCAGCGTCACATTTTCCACGGCGAAATCGAATGCGGTGTCCGTTCATGTGGCCAACGCGGTGATTCGCGCGCAGAATGACGGGCCGACGATTGGACAGGTCACACTGTTGAGCCCCAAGCAACTGGTTGTGAAGAGCACGCGTGGCGAGCTCAGCGTTACAGTGGACGGCGATACTCGAGTGGTCCCGGAAGGCATGGCTTATCGCATCGTTCTTGATCCTGATGCTGAACCGCAGCCGCGCGCAGCATCCCGCGGACCGCAGGGCCCGCCGATTAAGGCGGGCCGCAGCAAGTTTGTGTGGTATGCCATCGGAGCGGCGGCGGTGGTCACGTACCTGGCGGTGAGTGAAGCCTTGGAAAGCCCCGACCGGCCTTAGTTTTTGTTCACAATCCAGATTGATTTTGGGGAGGCTGAAATAGCCTCCCTTTTTTGTTGGGTGGTGACTGGGACGCAGCCGTGCTGCGCCCCTACAACGGACCCTGCACATCCAACGCGCGCGGAGTGAAGTTAGATCACCGCGATGACTTCGATTTCCAGCAGGGCGTTCTTGGGGAGCCCCGCGGCTGCCACTGTAGAGCGCGCCGGCGGTGCCGAAGTGAAATAGCGGCCGTAGATTTCATTCATGGCCGCAAAATCATTCATGTCTTTCAAGAAGACGGTGGTCTTCACAACGTGATGGAGATTGGAGCCGGAGGCCTCCAGGACACCTTTCACGTTTTCGAGAACTCGCTCGGTCTGTTGCTTTATGTCGCCGCCGATAAACTCGTTGGTCTTCGGATCGATGGCCACCTGGCCGGAGGCGAACAAGAAGCCGTTGGCCTTGATGGCTTGCGAGTAAGGCCCGATAGGTTTCGGCCCACGGTCGGTCAGTACAATTTCCCTCATGAAGTGATCTCCTTTAGAAAATAGCCGCTGCCGCGGAGGCATCGCCGTAGCGCGCGCGAAAATCCGCGGGCACGCCGGGATGCTTCATCCACAGACGCACAAATTCCGCCACGTTCTGGTGAGTTTCCTCGCCGAACGCGGCGATTAAATCGTCCAAATCAAAACCCTTGCCGCGCCGGGCATCCAGCATATGATGCACGGCTTTGCGGAAGGCTTCCTGGCCGTACCGATCCTGCAGCGCGTAGAAAAACAAAAAACTCTTGGCGCGCAGGACATCTTCAGTATCTTTTTTTGGAGCACCGGGATCTTGCGGAATAAGCCGGAGAGCGCGGCGAATCGTGGCGACGCGGACCGAGGGGCCCTCGACGGCTTCGCGGCCGGTGGCGGCTGCAAACGCTGTAAATTCCGAGAGCGGGGGATCCTGTTCGAAAAAGCCGGGATTCTGACCGTAGCCGAGCCAACTGGCCGCCAGGGAAGGCGCGGCGGCAGCGGCAAGCTTTGGGGTTCCGCCGGTTGCGTCGACCATGAGGGTATCCAGAGAAGCAAGCTCCGCAGTGGTGGCGTCGCCTTCCTCTCCCAGGAGCTGTGCGTTCACGGAGCGCAACTGCGTGAAGCAGCCGGGAACAGCCGGGCACTCCACGATCCACAGGGGATGCGCGTCCTTGCTGCGGCTGCCGAAGACGGCGTCATAGGATTGAATGGCGCGAGCGAGCGCATCGCTGGATTGCCGCAGGGCGCCGGAATCCTGCCTGGCGCGCGACCACAAGAGGACTTTCTCGCTGCCGGAAACAACCTGAGACTCCGTGTAGCGTCCTGCAATGATAAAGGGATAGCGATCCTCGGGCTTCTGCAACGCGTGCAGTGTAAGTTCTCCCGCGCCGCGGGAAGTCTTCACCTTGCTGCCGCTGGTGTGAATCAAGAATCCATTGGGGACGCGCACCTGCAACTCCCATTTTTTTGGAGGGACGCCGCCGGTGGAAAGAAACCCGTGAGCCGGGAGCAGCTCCGGACTCCATCCTCCGGAGGGCAGGAAGAAGGCGTCGGAGGCGAAGCTCAAGCCGGAGTCACCGGGAGCGGAAGGCTGAAATTCGACCGAAAGATGCAGCGTGTGGGAAGAGTTCATGAGCCACGGCTGGGGAAAGTGCAGCAGGGTATTTCTGGGATTCGCGGGAGGAAGTTCCTCGCTGATGGCGGCGCCATCCCAAGTGGCCAGCGGCTGGTCGAAATGAAAACGGCGTCTTCCCGGTAGGCGAACTTCCAGCGATGAGAGCGGGCGGTTACCGGTGTTTTTTAGCTGGTAGGCGGCTTCGATCGCGATGCGGGGTTCGGGCGAAGATTTAAACTGTACGCGGATTTCCTGCTTTTCGATGGCATAGCCGGGACCGAGAGGGGCAACACATCCCGCCACGCCGAGGAGGATAGGAACGACGAGTAAGTTCCAAAGAAGACTGGAATGAGCGCGAGTCGCCAAAGCATCTTGATTGTATCGGGGAAAGGCAAGAAGCAAAAGCAGGATCGAAACAGAAGGGTTCAATGGAGTGCGTCGCGGTTGCGGTTAACGCCGGCGGCCACCGGTGCGCACGAAACCGGTGTTGGAATGGTTGCGGATGGTTTCGCGCACGTAGATTTCTTTTTCGGCTTGCTCGTCGGTCATACCCTGGTTGATGCGTTCCACAATTTGTTTTTCGGTGAGGCCGGTGTTTTTCAGGCGGGCAATTTCGCCGCTGGAAAGAACCGGCTGGCCCTGTAAGTGGCGATCGAGGAGCATCTGAACGGTGGCATCGGAGAGACCGATCAGCCGGAGGGAAACGACATCGCCGCTGAGCACATCGAGCTTATCCGCGTTGGCGATTTCCATGATTTGCAAATCAGCAAATCCGGCGCCCGAAAGGCTGGCCACGGAATCCGCGCTGTCGAACGGGTGATGGTGGGTATGGGCAGTGGAAACCAGGGCGACGGCGAGATCATCGTGAACTCTGGCCTGTTCGAGTTTCACGAGC
>Ga0210410_10002098_pt1 | contig 18055 bp, 7 predicted proteins | sample IncBWC4MmetaG_FD_161058 | JGI IMG/M metagenome (GOLD analysis project Ga0210410, IMG submission 161058) | Forest soil microbial communities from Barre Woods Harvard Forest LTER site, Petersham, Massachusetts, United States - Inc-BW-C-4-M | ecosystem: Environmental > Terrestrial > Soil >... | reverse complement strand
TGCAGCCGCGTTCCAGGAGCTGGCGCTCGATGGCGGCACCGTCGGCTTGCGTGGCGCGGCAGCCGAACTGTTGGATGTAAAACGCGGGCAAGATCGCTCCCATGTGGCTATCCGATTTCAACAGATAAAGAGTCGGTCATCAGGTTACGACAAATGGCGGCACGTTGTCTTTACTCGCCATGCGTTGAACCTCTACAATCCTTGGACTGACATGAGCCATCAACGACGCAACCCTTCCGCACTGGACGATCCGAAAGTTTCCGTGGTGATTCCGGTTTACAACGAAAAGGCCACGATTGACGAAATTCTGCGGCGGGTGCTGGATACCGCGGTGCGCAAGGAAGTGATCATCGTGGACGACTGCTCGACGGACGGGACGCGACAGATCCTGGAAACGATGGCGGCGCGGAAAGCGAATGGCGAAGCGTCGGTGCCGGCGCAGGATGGCGGCGATCCGGTGGCGCTGCACGACGTGCGGATATTTTTTCAAACGAAGAATCAGGGGAAGGGCGCGGCGCTGCGGCGCGGGTTTGCGGAGGTGACCGGGGACGTCGTGCTGGTGCAGGACGCAGACCTGGAATATGACCCGCGGGATTATCTGAAATTGCTAGAGCCGATCGTGGATGGGCGGGCGGACGTGGTGTATGGATCGCGATTCCTGGGCGGACCGCAGCGGGTGCATTATTTCTGGCATTACGTAGCGAACAAGATGCTTACGCTGCTTTCGGATATTTTTACGAATCTGAAGCTGACGGACATGGAGACTTGTTACAAGGTTTTCCGGAAGGAAGTATTGCAAGGGATTGAGATCAAGTCCGACCGGTTTGGGTTCGAGCCGGAAATTACGGCGAAGATTGCGAAGGGCAAGTGGCGGGTTTATGAGGTGCCCATCAGTTATGCGGGGCGGACGTATGAAGAGGGAAAGAAGATTACGTGGAAGGATGGAGTGCAGGCGTTGTGGTGCATTATTCGGTTTACGTTTGTTGATTAGGGAAAAGTGACTGGTGACTAGAAGCTGGTGATTGGGGCGGCGTTTGCGGTTTCTGTGTTTCCTGCCTGGCAATTTTCCTTTTATCAAAACGATCGTGGACATGGGGCGCAGCAATGCTGCGCCCTTACAAGGGAAAAATGCGCGATTGGGTTGCGGCGGTGGTTAGGCTTGGGAGAGGCGGCGCTGGAAGGTGAGGAGGATGAGGTCGGCGCGGCGGCGGACGCCAAATTTGCTCAAGAGATTGGAGACGTGGAATTTCACGGTGCGCTCGGCAATGTTGAGTCTATTGGCGATTTCCTTGTTGGAAAGATTTTCTAGCAGCGAATCGAGAACTTCCTGTTCGCGGCGGCTGAGATTGGTGACGGAGTCGGTTTTTAGGCGGCGGCCCTGGCTGGTGAGGATGGAGTCGACGAAGCCGGAGAGCAGTTGGCGCGGGACCCAGAATCCGCCGCTGGCCACGAGTGGAAGAGCGCGGATGAGTTGTTCGCGGGCTTCGACGTAGGTCAAAAGGCCTTTGACGCCGAGGCGAAGGAGGGAAAAGCTGTTGGCTTCGTTGTGCTGTTCGCCGACGACAATGAGGCGAGCTTCGGGATAGCGCTCGAGAATGTTGGCCAGTAGCGCGCCGGTGGCGGGTTTGGCGGCGTGGGCGTCGATTACGTAGACCTGCGCGCGGGGCGGCTCGATACTGCGAAGATCGGGCGCTAGGGTGGATTCGAGCTGCTTGGCAATGACCTTGAACTGGGCTTTGGCTAAAATGCGTTCGAACTCGCTCAGCACCAAGGGGTGCGGCGAGAGGATGCAAACGGTCGGTTTGGTTGACACTCGTTTGGTAGCCACTGTTGTCTGTTTTCCAGCGTAGTGAAAACTGTCCTAACGGGCAAGTGGGTTTGGCGACGCTGTTCTCGAACTGTAACGTAACAGGTACGCCGCTTTTTCAGAGGTTTCCCTGACTGGCGGCCCGATGAAAGCTTCGTTTCAAAAGCTATGGCCGCTTGTCCACTACACAAAACCAGGAAAAAGCTGGCGAGATAAACTCGCCCTACAAGGCCGCGGGTAAAGTTTTTTGGTGAGCTGCGCTAGGCCAGGACGCGTTGGAGAATTGCAACGATGCGTTCGGCGGCGTGGCCGTCCCAGAGCGGCGGAATGCGGCCGGATTTGCTGTTTCCCCGCAGGATATTTTGTGCGGCGGCGACGATTTTGGCGGGATCGGTGCCGACGAGGAGATTGGTGCCTTCGGAGATGGTGATGGGGCGCTCGGTATTTTCTCGAAGGGTGAGGCAAGGGACGCCGAGAGCCGTGGTTTCTTCCTGGATGCCGCCGGAGTCCGTGAGGACCAGGGTGGCTTTGCTTAGCAGGCAGAGAAAATCTAGATAGCCTACTGGAGGAATGACGCGAAGTTGCGAGTGGTGAGTGATGCCCGCCTGGGTTAGGCGATGCTGGGTGCGGGGATGGACGGGAAAGATGACGGGGACTTCGGCGGCGACGGCGTCGATGGCGCTGATCAGCTGACTGAGTTTTTCGGTGGAGTCGACGTTGGAAGGGCGATGCAGAGTCAGGACGGCGAAACGGCGCCAGCCGGAGCCGTTTTTTAGGGCGAGATCGTCGCCGACGGGAGATTGCTGAGCGATGGGGAGAAAGTGGCGGAGAGAGTCGATCATGACATTCCCGACCAGGTGGATGGCGTCGCGGGGGCGGCCTTCCTTGAGGAGGTGGGCGATGGCATCTTCTTCGGTGACAAAGAGATAGTCGGCGATGGCGTCGGTTAGGATGCGGTTGATTTCTTCGGGCATGGCGCGGTCGAAGCTGCGGAGGCCGGCTTCGACATGGGCAACGCGGATGCCGAGTTTGACGGCGGCGAGGGAGACGGCAATGGTGGAATTGACGTCGCCGACGACGAGGACGAGGTCGGGGTTGTGGTCGAGGAGGACGGGTTCGATGCGCTTTAGGATTTCGGCGGTTTGCGCGGCGTGGGAGCCGGAGCCGACTTCGAGATTGACCTGGGGGGCGGGAATGCCCATCTGGCGGAAAAAAATGTCGGAGAGTTTTTCGTCGTAATGCTGGCCGGTGTGGACGAGGATGGGTTCGATGCCGGGATGGCGCTGCATTTCGCGCATGAGAGGGGCGATTTTGGGGAGGTTGGGGCGCGCCCCGACGATGTTGAGGATTTTGAGGTGCTGGCTCATAGAGTGTGAAAAAGCGACGGCGAAGGACAGTATAGCATTCGGGTTTTGCGGTTTCGGCGTGCGGAATACGCCGTTCGGACCAAGAAAACACTAGTTCGCTGCAAGGTGGTTCGATTATCGAGAGAAGGCAGGTAAAATGGGTGGGTACCCAAATTCCGGCCATTTCTGCTGGTGTCCTGCTGTATCAGAAAGTCCGGCAAGGAGTTACAGCCTTCCCGCAGATGCGTAATTTGAAAGAATCCGGGCAAGCTCTTCGCGAATTGTTGGAGCAGCGCATTCTGGTGCTCGACGGCGCCATGGGCACGATGCTGCAGCAGCGCGAGCTGAGCGCGGAGGATTTTGGCGGAGCCGCGCTCGAAGGATGCAACGAGAACCTGGTGCGGACGCGGCCGGACGTGGTGCTGGACATTCACCGGAAATACCTGGACGCGGGCGCGGATATCATCGAGACCGATACGTTTGGGAGCACATCGCTGGTTCTGGGCGAATACGGCTTGTCGGACAAAGCGTACGAGATCAGCAAGCGCGCGGCAGAACTGGCGCGGCAGGCTGCGGACGAATTTGCAAAACCGGGACGGCCGCGGTTTGTGGGCGGCTCGATGGGGCCGACAACGAAGGCGATCACGGTGACGGGTGGGGTGACGTTTCCGCAATTGCGGGAGACGTACTACACGCAAGCGAGAGGACTGATCGAAGGTGGATCGGATTTGCTGCTGGTGGAGACGAGCCAGGATACGAGGAATATCAAGGCGGCGCTGCTCGCCATCAAGCAGTTGTCGCGGGAAATCGGCAGCGAAATACCGGTGATCGTGTCGGTGACGATTGAGGCGATGGGATCGATGCTGGCGGGGCAAAACATCGAGGCGGTGTGGGCGTCGCTGCGGCACATAAAGCCCTTGGCGTTCGGAATGAATTGCGCGACCGGGCCGGAGTTCATGACGGACCATATTCGAACGCTGAGCCAACTGACGAGCGAGTTTGTGTCGTGCTATCCGAACGCGGGATTGCCGGACGAAGAGGGGAAATATCTGGAGACGCCGACGTCATTGGCGGCGCAGCTTGAAAAGTTTGTGGATCATGGATGGCTGAACCTGGTTGGCGGGTGCTGCGGGACGACCGAGAAGCACATTCGGGCGATTGCGCAGATGGCGGAGGGAAAGAAGCCGCGCTTGCGGCCAGCGGATGCGCACCGCGCGGTGTATTCGGGAATCGAGACGATTGAGGCGGAAGAGAGTACGCGGCCGCTGCTGGTGGGAGAACGAACGAATGTGATTGGGTCGCGGCTTTTCAAGAACCTGGTGGCGCAAGAAAAGTGGGAAGAGGCCAGCGAGATTGCGCGGCGACAGGTGCGCGGCGGGGCGCACATCGTGGACGTGTGTCTGCAGAGCACGGAGCGGGACGAGAAGAAGGACATCGAGCCATTTTACGAGAAGCTGATTCGCAAAGTGAAAGCGCCGGTGATGATCGACACCACCGATGCGACGGCGATTGAGTTGGCGCTGACGTATTGCCAAGGGAAGTCGATCATCAATTCGATCAACCTGGAAGATGGCGAGGAGAAATTCGAGCGCGTGGTGCCGATGGCGCACGATTTTGGAGCGGCGGTGGTGGTGGGCTGCATCGACGAGGATAAGCTGCAAGCGCAGGCGTTTACGCGCGAGCGAAAACTGGCGGTGGCGCAGCGCAGCTACAAACTGCTGACGGAAAAGTACGGATTGGCGCCGGAAGATATTATTTTCGACCCGCTGGTGTTTCCGTGCGCTACGGGCGACGAGAATTACATCGGTGGGGCGGTGGAAACGATGGAAGGCATCCGGCTGATCAAGAAAGCGTTGCCGGACACGCGGACGATCCTGGGAATTTCGAATGTGTCGTTTGGGCTGCCGGCGGGCGCGCGGGAAGTGGTGAATTCGGTTTTTCTGTACTACTGCACGAAGGCGGGGCTGGACCTGGCGATCGTAAACACTGAGAAGTTGGAGCGGTTTGCTTCGATTCCGCCGCATGAGAGAGAACTGGCGGAGAATTTGCTGTTCTCGCATCCGCCGAAGGATGTGCCGGCGAATCACACGCACGCGGCGCTTTTGTGCGATGTTCCCGCGGATTGGCGAGAACAGAAGAAGGAGCAGCGCGCGGCAGTCAATCAATACTACATCGCGGCGATTGCAGAGCACTTTCGAACGGCCACCAAGAAAGAAAAAGCGCGAGCGGCGGATTTGCCTCTGGATGAGCGGATATCTAATTACATCATCGAGGGGACGCGGGACGGGCTGATCGTTGATTTGGAGCGAAAGCGGGGCGAGGGCGCGGCACCGCTGGATATCGTGAACGGGCCGCTGATGGCGGGGATGGCGGAGGTAGGGCGGCTGTTCAACGCGAATGAGCTGATCGTGGCGGAAGTGCTGCAATCCGCGGAAGCGATGAAGGCGGCAGTGAGCCATCTGGAGCAGTTCATGGAGAAGGCGGACACGGCGAAGCGCGGGAAAGTGGTGCTGGCGACGGTGAAGGGCGATGTGCACGACATCGGGAAAAACCTCGTTGAGATCATTTTGAAGAACAACGGTTACGACGTGGTGAATTTGGGGATCAAGGTGCCGCCGGAGGAGCTGATCAAGGCGTATCAAGAGCACAAGCCGGATGCGATTGGACTTTCCGGGCTGTTGGTGAAAAGCGCACAGCAGATGGTGATCACCGCGAGCGATTTGAAGGATGCGGGGATTTCCATACCGATGCTGGTGGGCGGAGCGGCACTGTCGGCGAAATTCACGCAGACGAAGATCGCGCCGAGCTACGGGAAGGCGGTGTGTTACGCGAAGGACGCGATGACCGGGTTGCGGCTGATGAACGAGTTGATGGACCCCGCGACGCGGGAGACGGTTTTGAAGGAACACACCTCTTCCGGGAACAGCTTGAGTGTTTCGACGACGGTGATCGTGAAAGAAATCCCAACCATTACGCGGTCGCCGCGCGTGCCCACGGATCTGCCAATACCGCCGGTGGCGACACTGGAGCGCAAGATACGGCTTGTGCCGGATTTGCGGGATGTATGGAGCTACATCAACCCGTTCATGCTGTACGGAAGGCACCTGGGCTACCGCGGAGATTTTGAAAGACGATTTGAGGAACGCGAACCGAAAGCGGTGGAATTGTTTGAAAGCATGGAAGAAGTCAGGAATGAAGCGGCGGGATTCATGAAGGTGCGCGCCGTATGGCAATTCTTCGAAGCGGAGTCAGAAGGCAATGCGCTGCACGTGTTTGCGCCGGGCGCGAAGGAACCTTTGCAGACGTTCCAATTGCCCAGGCAGCGGCAAGGGGATTTTCTGTGCTTGAGCGACTACGTTTTGCCGCCGAAGAATGGAAAGCGGGATCACCTGGCGCTGTTTGTGGTGAGCGCCGGCGAAGGCGTGCGCGAGCGCGCGGAAAAGGCCAAGAACGATGGCTACTACTTCAAATCGCATGGCTTGCAGGCGCTGGCGATTGAAACGGCGGAGGCTTGCGCGGAATGGCTGCACCGCAGGATTCGCGAGGATTGGGGATTCCCCGATCCGCCGGAGCTGACGATGGCGCAGAGATTCACTTCGAAATATCGCGGGAAGCGCTACAGCTTCGGGTATCCGGCGTGTCCGAATCTGGAAGACCAGGCGGGATTGTGGAAGTTGCTGCGGCCGGAAGATATCGGCGTGCAACTCACGGAAGGCATGATGATGGATCCGGAGGCCAGCGTGAGCGCGCTGGTGTTTCATCATCCGGACTGCACTTATTTTTCGGCCGGGGAATCCTAGAAGAAAAAATTTCGCACAGGTAGTACGGCCGAGCAGTTGGCAATATTCGGTTGTTATTTCTCAGGCGGACTGTCGGCACTGTATAGGGCCACTGTTATTTTGCCGGTCTCACCGGCGGTCGCTCCGGTCCCCTCGAATTGAGTTTCCGCCGTCAAGTGAAAGTGTGGAGCGAGAGCTGAGCGGATAAGTTCCCACTTCTTCTCTGTCGCGGGATTCTCGATCGTGATGTGCTGGACGAGCCAGATGCGACGGTAGGGCTGCGTGCGTGTTTCGATGGTTGGCGGGTCGAGAGAAATAGGGAAAAGGACGGCGGGTGTAGAGATTTTGGCGCCAGTTTCGCGTTCCCGGTGCACGTAATATTCGAACTCGCGGTGGCCGGTGAAGGTGTAGAAGAGGATGGCATCCTCTGGTTGCTGGCTGGAGAGCAGGTAACGAGTGACTCCCCGCCAGTCATCGCCGTAATTCTTGAAACTCCCGAAATACATCCAAGTGCTGTAGAGCGACAATCCGGCCATCAGCGCAAAAGCGGCAAGAGCACGGGTTCGGCCACGGGGTAGTAGCCGCTCGGATGCGGCAAGCCCTTCGGCGGCAAGCAAAACGGCTCCGGGGGTGCACATCAGAAGGTAGCGTGGATAGAAAATGGGTTCCAGGAAGGAGAAGCAGAACATGACGACGAAGGGGAAAATGAGCCAGCATGCCAGAAGCGCGACCGTGGGATTCGTCACTGGCTCCGCAGCGCGATCGGGAGACGGGCGGAAAGCGGATCGAAAGGCGGTGACCCAAGCTCCAGCGTACAACCCCAGAAGAATCACGCCCGGCCAGGAGGTGGGAACATCGCCAGCTTTTGCTCCCACGATCCGCTGTAAGACCTCGCTGGCATCGTGCAATCCCGGACTGTGATAGAAATCGCGCCACGTTGCGACCTGATCCTTGCCATGGAAAGCGATTACGAACGCGAGCGGTACGGACAAGAATCCAACGGCAGCACCGGTTGAGAGGAGGCGGAGGATGCCCACACGTTTGATTCTGCCGGGAGCGAGAATCAGCCACTGACCGGCGAGCACGAACACCGCGAACACCTGGGTGTAAATGGCGAGGGTGCTGAGCAAGACATACCAGACCCACAGGGAGGTACGACCGGGCGTTTCGAGGGCTGCGAGGAAAGAATAAGCGCATAGAATGAGAAGAAGAGTGAGAAAACTGTAGGAGCGGACTTCCTGCGAATACTGAATGTGAAAGCTGTGGACGGCGAGCAGACATGCGGCAAAGATTCCGGCGTTGCGGCTGAGGAAGCGATTGCCAAACGCATAAATGGCGGCAATTGCAGCGATGCCAAAGAGGGCGGAAAGAGTGCGCAGGCAGAATTCGCCGTCTCCCAAATGCTGCCAGCCGCGCAGGAGGGTGTAGTAGAAAAGCATGTTGGCGTCGCCCCACCACATGGTGCGTAGATATTCGCGCCAGGGCATTTGCGCGAATCCCACAGTGGTTACTTCGTCGAGCCAAAGGCTTTTGAAGTCGAGCAGATGAAAGCGCAGCACGGCCCCCACAACGAGAATGAGCAAGAGCGGGGGCCAAAGCCACGACCGCCCTTTTTCGGGGACCGCATTCGTCTGAACTGGGGCTGAGTTGTCCATCAATTAATCTGGCCGGGCAAACTGCGAGATCCGCGGCTCAAAAAACTCCCACACCAGTGGCGTTGCACCGCGGGTAGCCGCGAATTAGCAGGAGACGCTTGCAAGGTTTCCATCATTTGTGGAGCCGGGCGAGAGCCATGCTCGCGAGCATTGTAATTCCGACAAGCCAGGAAACCCAATCCTTTGCGGCATACACAATGGGGTCATCGAGCATATATTTGCGCGCAGTGGAAAGCCAGATGCGGCATTGCCAGAAGAGCATAAGGGGCACGATGGGCCAGAGCAGTTCGGGACGCGCGTAATGCAGCAGTTGCACGGTGACATCGCTCTGAACATAGAGTGCCAAAACGACGATAGAGGCGAAGCTCGAGGCGATTCCCATGACCTCCAATGTCTGCGTGTCTTCGTGGGCATAAGCTCTTTTGCTCAAGGTGCCGCTGCCCTCATACGCTTTCAATTCCGCCACGCGCTTCACCAGGGCGAGGCTTAAGAAGAAGAAACTGGAAAATGCGAGAAGCCACAAGGAGACCGGATGTCCGGAGGACTTGCCACCGGCAAAGAGACGCAAGACATACAGAGCCGAGAGCGTGAAAAAATCGATCAAAGGCATTTTTTTGAGCTGCCAGGAGTAGGCCATCGTAACAGCCACATAGAGCGCCAGGAGAAGAGGCACGTGGCTGAGGAAGGCAAAAACAGCGCCGATCGCGTACAGGAGCGGTATGAGAAGAAAAGCAATCGCGATCGGAAGGGCGCCACTTGCCAGAGGCCTGTTTCGTTTACGAACGTGAATCCTGTCGGCCGGGAGATCCAGCAGGTCGTTCACCAGGTAACTCGCGGAGGCGACGCAGCAGAAGGCCACGAAGTTGAGGAGAGCGAAGAGCCAGGAACGAGGATCGGCTTCCGCGTGCGCGGTCAGGATGGGAACAAAAACCAGGAGATTTTTCGACCACTGGTAGGGGCGCAAAGCGCGAACGATCGATCTCAGCGTTGCCCGCTTGTCCTGGATTTCGGCTTCTATGGTGGTTATGGTGGCGGCGGACTTCGAGACCCGCGCAGAGGTGTTCACCAATACAGCGTTAGAGGCAACTCGCCAGACGGGCAGATCTGCCCGGTCATTTCCCGCATAACGAAAACCGTGCTTTCCGAATCGTTCGGATAACGCATGCGCTTTCCTGTCTCCGCGCAAATTGGTGGTCGCGTCGGAAGCGATCACCTCATCGAACAGACCGAGATGTTCGGCGACGGCCAGCGCTATCCTGGAGTTCGCAGCGGTCGCCAAAACGAGGTGGGTTCCGACTTGTTTCTCGTCTCTCAAGTATTGAAGCAGTTTGCGATTGTAGGGCAAGAGGCTGGGATCGGTAGGTCCCATCTCTGCAACCACCGCTTTGAAGTGCGCTTTACCTTTGGGTAGAGCAGCCAACACCCGCGAGAAGCTCCGCCAGCCCTTTGCAGCGGAGAGAAGACCTTCGTGAAGGGTGTCGGAGCGAACAAGCGTTCCGTCAAGATCCACGCACAGGGGCTGCTTCGTCGCAACAGCGCCGGGATTGTTAGAAAACTCTTTTTCCGGGCTCATCCCAATCCACCTGAGGGCACGCAAAATGCCCGGGAAGCTGGCCACGTTCGGCATGGAGGAGAGCCGGCGAGTTCGCGGCTCGTGTGCTGGTAGGCGGAATTAACCATTCTCTTTCATCTCAAAGCGTTCTTACACTCCGGGCACAACGCCAGGTAAGAGAATTTCCAAGTGCAAGAAGCAGTGCTATGGGTCACTCTCAGGCTTTTTCAAACTTTGAGCCTAGCACTTTTCTTGATGATTGAAAGAGTGAGAGCGCTGAATGTCAAAGATGTAGTTGCGCAGAAGTAACTCTCCGACCTTTGGGGACACGTAGCCTCACCGGTACTAACACATATATTCTGAGGTAGTTACGGACGCTGAATCGCTGCTAATCAGCGTCCGCAACCAGATGATGGAGGCCTATCGGGGGACGATCTGAATTCCGTTGATCGGAGCCCGCTGGTAACCGGGGGAGGCGATGCTGGGAATCGCGGAAAGCTTGAAGCCGGTGACATTCGGAATGGCAAGAATGATGTAATTGCCGTTCGGGCTGCTGGCGGTCGCCTGCGTGAAGGTGCCGGAAAATGTGGAGGTGTAGGTCGCGGAGGCACTGGTTGTAGTGATCCCCGTTGCACTGATCTGGTAGATGCCCGTATTGGTCGAGTTGTTGGCCGCGCCTTGGGTGTAAACGTATATGTTGTAGCCGTTGGCGTCAGCGGGCAACCCAGAAACGGTTACAGTCGTGGTGTTCTGCTGCCCGTTGTCCAAATAGCCTTTCATCATGCGCATATTGCCGGCTACGTCGGTAATGGGTTGGTCCCATACATCATCAGCAGTCCAGGTAATCGTCGCTGTTGTGGCGTGGCCATTCTGATCGACGAGGGGAAGTGGCGACGAGCTGCTCGCGCCGGCCGCATCGTTCCAGTTGCTCAAGGCCACCACGCCGGCAACTTCCGAGCTAGCCATGGGTGTGGTTCCTAGGCCCACAAAGTCGATGCTGATAGCGGCGGCAGTGGTTGTGGCCGCCGAGGTGATGTTGAGAAGCATGCTGGATGATGCGGTTAGCAAGCCGCTGGTACCGGTTATGGTGATGGTGGGGCTCCCCGCGGACGTGCCAGCGGCTGTGGACACAGTCAGAATTGAGCTGGCTCCGGGTGCGATGGAAGTCGGGTTAAGGGAAACAGTAACGCCCGTAGGGAGTGCGCTGGTAACGCTCAAGTTTACCGTGCCAGCGAACCCGTTGAGAGCAGCGGCGCTTATTGTGTAAGTCGCACTGCTACCGGCTTTTACCGTTTGAGTTGAGGGCGAAGCAGAAAGCGTGAAATTGGGAGCAATAGAGCCGCCGATGGGTACGATCTGTATGCCGTTCAACGGGGCACGTTCGATCCCGTTCGACGCAGTGCTGGGGATGGCCGCCAATTGGAATCCTGCCACATTCGGGATGGTGAAGACGATGTAGTTGCCGCTCGCGTTGCTGGCTGTCGCCTGCGTGAACGTTCCATTGAAATTGGAGTTGTAGGTAAGCGGGACGCTGCTGGTGGTGATGCCTGCGCCGCTGAGCTGATAGATGCCCGTGTTCGTCGCAGAGCTGCTACTGGCTCCCTGTGCATAGACGTAAACGGTAAAGCCTGCGCTATTGCCTGGCAATCCGCTCACGCTGACCGTGGTCGTGCCTTCATTCCCATTGTCCAAATACCCCTTCATCATCCGCACGTTTCCTGGCTGATCCGGGATCGCCGAGTCCCATACGTTGTCTGAACTCCACGTTACAGTGGCCGTGGTCGCGGCTCCCGTGCTGTCCACTAAAGCCACGGGCGTGCTACGCACGGCCCCGGTGGCATTGTTCCAATTGCTCTGCAAGACGACGCCCGCCTGTTCCGCACTTCCCATCGGCGTCCCGAGGCCGACAAAGTCGATGCTGATGGGGTTGACCGAACTGCCGCCAGGAGGTGCAGATGGTATCGAGGCCGAAACACTCAGAGGGACGGTGGTTGTGTGCGTCAGCGTCCCCGACGTTCCCGTAATGGTCAGCGTCACGTTGCCCACCGGGGTGCTTCCCGTTGTGGTTACCGTCAGCGTTGAGCTTGCAGGGAGGCTGATCGAGCTGGGGCTAAACGACGCGACAGCCCCGGCCGGCAAGCCTGTCACAGCCAAGTTTACCGTGCCCGCAAATCCATTTACGGCCCCGCCGCTTACCGTGTAGGTTGCGGTTGCGCCTTGAGTTGCAGACGAGGTTACGGCTGACCCGGAAAGCGTGAAATCGGGCGCTGCTGAACCGATGGGCACGATCTGTATGCCATTTACAGGGGCACGTTCAACGCCGTTGGACGCCGTGCTGGGGATCGCCGCCAGTTGGAATCCTGTTACATTCGGGATGGTAAAGACGATGTAGTTGCCGTTGGGGTTGCTGGCCGTCGCTTGCGCAAACGTTCCGTTGAAATTGGAGTTGTAGGTAAGCGCCACGCTGCTGGTGGTGATGCCTGCGCCGCTGAGCTGATAGATCCCCGTATGTATTGAGGAGTTGCTGGTTCCTTGCGCGTAGACGTAAACGCTGTAGCCTCCAGCGTTTCCGGGTAACCCGCTTACGTTCACCGTAGTTGTATCGGCGTTTCCGTTATCCAAATACCCCTTCATCATCCGGACGTTCCCCGCCTGATCCTGGATCGCGGAGTCCCATACGTCATCCGCACTCCAAGTCACCGTCGCCGTCGTCGTTGCCCCTGTGCCGTCCAGCAACACTAGTGGCGAACTACGCACGGCTCCGCTGGCATTGTTCCAGTTGCTCTCTACGACCACGCCCGCCTGCTCCGTACTTCCCATCGGCGTCCCCAGTCCGACAAAGTCTATGCCGATGGCCTTGGCCGGAGAGGGCGAGCCGTTCGAGACTGTGAAAGTGGTACTTGCGAGTGCGGACTTGCTGGATGATCCGGCCGCGACAGCGATCGCCTGCACCGTCGCTGAAGCAGGCAGAGTGAAGGTTCCAGAGTATTTCTGGGTGGTTCCTGCGCCAGGGGATGGCGTACTGCCGTCTGTGGTGTAGTAGATGGCAGCTCCGGAAGTGCTATCTGTAATGGTGATAGCCTGGCTGGAAGAGACCGTACCTCCAGAAGGGCTGAACACTGGAGTCGCGGCGATGTTCAAAAGGCCAAATACGGCCACTCCGGTAGGAGTCCCAACATAGACTTTTCCGTTGTCAATCAGGGGTGTAATGAACTTGTTTCCCGAAAACTGGTCTCGGGTCCCTGCCTGGTTCGAGTTGTAGAGCTCGGTAGCCAGGTTGGAGGCACTGAAGGCGTGCAGAACTGCCGGGCTGCCGTTCTGGATGGCCCAAACGATGCCGTTGGAGGTGCCGTTTGCGGAGATGCTAGGTGTAGTTCCGGGATAGCCAAAGGAGGCGCTGCTCTGTGATGCTGCAGCAGTGGAAACCAGGGCGTTGGTGACTGGAAGCGCCTTTAGGGAATCACCGACAGTGCCAAAATACAGCGTGCCATTGAAATAGGCAGGCATCGACCAGGCCCCGCCGCTCAGTGCGCCGCTAATCTCCTGATAGATATTGTCTTGCGCGGAGTTGAACTTTCCCATCGAATCGCGGTTAACCACATAAATTACAGAGCCTTTGCCTACGCCTGCTGCCAAATGCCAGATTTTCCCGGTGGCGTCCGCCAAGTCGGGCAAAACGAGAGCACCGCCCGAGCCAAGATCTTCATCGACGCCGGATTCGGTGACGGTATCGCTCATCGTAAAATAGTCCAGAACGCTGAGGGTGTTGCCGCTCAGCGCGAGTTTGATGAAGGCGTTGCCAAAGTTCCCCTGGTTCGGGAAGCCAGAGGTGGTGAGGGTCGTATCAAAAGTTCCATTACCGTCAAGAAAGTAGACATTGCCAGAAGCATCGGCCGCGGGCCCTGCGCCAGACATCCAGATGGCCCCGTCGCTGCCATTCGGTGTGACATTCAGGACGGCGAGTTGTTTGAGAGTTGACTCGCTGTAAGCCATAACCCAACCCGTGTAAAGGCCGAGGTCGCAGTGCGACGCCCACGTGGTGTAAATAACCCCACCCTGCAAGAGCAAAGCGGCGCGTTCTTTGTACTGCTTGGGGTCAAAGATGACTTGGCCGTTCGAGCTGTTGGCACCCGTGCCCGGAAACGTACCTGTAACCAAGGTGGGGCTGCCCTGCTGCTCGGCACCAGTGGAGATGTCGAGGGCGTGGAGGCGGTGAAAATAGTTTCCGTTGCCGTCCGTGGACATGGCCACGAGAAAGATGGTCCCGTGCGGTCCGGCACTGGTGTCAATGACTGGGGTAGAAGTTATACCAATGACCGGGGTAACCTGGTCGCAAGCGCGCGGATCACTGGGTGTCTCATTAGCAGGTAGAACAGACGTGTGCCATAACGGCAAGAAAGAATCCGCGTCAAAGGCATAGACCGAGTCATTTTCCGTTACGACGAAGACAACATTGTGGGCGGCGCCGCCGACGGTAAGGTTTGCGACATAGAGAGGCTGAGCGTCCACCAGACCGTCCACGGGCATGAAGGCAAGGCTGCCGAAATTCGTGAAATTGACGTTGGCAGGCGTGAGAATGGTCTCACTCAAATTCTGACCGGTGCGGCTATTGTCGTTGTGATAGGTGAGAACATTCGTTTGGGCTGGACAGGTCAACGCCGCCGCCAGAATTATGAACGCGAGAAGCGCGGCTCGCCATGAGAGCCGCAAAGGGCGGAAGCCGCCGATATTTCCATTCCATTCTGTTCTGTCTGAGTGCATCTTGCCCCCGGAGTTCAAATCGCACAGTTTTCAAAGTTAGGAACTGATTTCTAGTAATTCCCGGCTGCTCCCCGTCTTCGCATGCGCAGTTTTGAGGCACTGAAGACGTGCAATGCTTGAATTGGGCCGAATTGAACGCGGGTAGGGGGGTGTCAAGCCCCGCGACATACTGGCAAATCAAGTTTTGGAATTCAGCCTCATCGATTGGGCACTGCTGACTTCTGGCTTGAGCACCAGAGGCCAAGCCTACTAGTGAAACATGCGCAATCGAGGTTTTCCTCCCAAATGGGTCTCGTCAAAACCAATGCTAGACGAGCCGAGATCCCCAAGTGTTTCGTTAGCCCAAGTTGTGGATTGCTTCCTAACTACATTCGACGCCGCGCGGGGTGCAGCGCCCTGCACTCAAGACCAGATATTGGCCAGGTCCGTTTCCAGCTCTACTTACGACTTTACTTGTTGACGGACATTCATTTCTGTCACGTATTGTACAGAAAATAGCCGGTCGAGAACAAGCTTACTCGAGGAATATTTGCGGTGTGATTAGAGTTCTATGAAGATTATTTGGGGCGGCCGAAACCAAGCCAGATTCGACTAGCCCCCATCCCTTCCTTGCATACTTCCCTGGAAATGCAGACGGAACACGCGCCAAATCCCAGGCCGGGAGGCTCACCGATTCGCGGCCGATGCGAGACCGTTGCCAGTGCGCGGGAGCCAGGTAGGAAGTGCTCTCCTCCCAGGAGAAATCGCACGCTCCCTAACGCGGTACAATCTGGATGCCGTTGACAGGGGCTCGCTCATAGCCGCTGGAGGCAGTGCTCGGTATCGCCGACAAGGTGAACGCCGTCACATTCGGAATCGTGAAGACGACGTAGTTCCCCGCCGAATTGTTGGCCTGCGTGAACGTCCCGTTGAATTCGCCCGTGTACGTCAGATTCGTGCTGGTTGTAGTGATCCCCGTCCCGCTGATCTGGTAGATCCCCACGTTCGAGCCGCTGGTGCTTCCCTCCGCATAAACGTAAACGTTGTATCCGTTGACGCTCCCCGGAAGCCCGCTCACATTCACTGTCGTGGTGTCCTGTGCGCCGTTGTCCAGGTACCCACGCATCATGCGCACGTTCCCCGCCTGATCGGCTATCGATTCCAGCCACGTGTCGTCCGATTTCCAGCTCACCGTCGCCGTCGTTGCACTGCCCGCGGAATCCGCCAAGCTCATCGGAGAGCCGCTGCTAGCTCCTTCCGCATTGTTCCAGTGGCTCAACGCCACCACACCCGCTACTTCCGAACTCGCCATCGCCACCCCGTTCCCGACAAACTGGATGCTGATGGGGTTCCCGGAAGTGCTCGACGTCGTAACGATCAGGTTCACCGTTGCCGTGTGGGTCAGGGTGCCGCTCGTGCCGGTGATTGTCAGCGTGGGGTTACCAATCGGGGTGCTCCCGGTGGTCGCCACTGTCAACGTCGCATTGCCCGAGGTGGTGATCGAAGCCGGTGAGAACGTGGCTGTCGCTCCACTCGGCAATCCACTGGTTACGCCCAGATTCACCACGCTGCTGAAACCGCTCAGCGCTCCCACGCTCACGGTATACGTGGCCGTACCTCCCGGATTCACTGAAAACGAACTCGGTGAAGCGGAAAGCGTAAAGTCCGGAGGGCCCGTGATATTTAATGTCACTGTAGTGGTGTGGGTCAGGGCACCGCTCGTGCCCGTAATCGTCAGTGTCGGGCTGCCGACCGGTGTATTGCTGGTGGTCGCCACCGTTAGCGTCGAGGATCCAGCCCCAGTGACCGAGGAAGGTGCGAACGACGCGGTTGCTCCACTGGGCAGTCCGGCGTTGATGGTGAGAGCCACCGCACCGCCAAATCCGTTCAGGACGCCCAGATTTACGGTATAAGTTGTGCTCCCGCCAGCAACTACCGTTTGCGCAGCCGGTGTCGCCGCGATGGTAAAGTCCGGGGCCAAGACAGTCAGAGTCAGGGTTGCCGTATGAGTGACCGCCCCGCTCGTACCGGTGATCGTCAGGGTCGAGCTCCCTGCCGGCGTGCTTGCGGACGTGGTAATCGTGATTGTGGAACTGCCGGAGGAGCTGATGGATGCCGGCGAGAATGTAGCGGCCCCACCGGCGGGCAGACCGCTGGCGCTGAGGGTGACTGAGCCAGCGAATCCATTGAGAGCGCCAACGTTGAGAGTGTAAGTCGTGCCGGCGCCGGCGTTCACTGTTTGGGTACCCGGAGTGGCCGAAAGCGTGAAGTCCGGATTTGTTGAGCCAACAGGTACGATCTGGATTCCGTTGACGGGCGCTCGCTCATAGCCGCTGGAAGACGTGCTCGGTATCGCCGACAAGGTGAACGCCGTCACATTCGGAATCGTGAACACGACGTAATTCCCCGCCGAATTGTTGGCCTGCGTGAACGTCCCGTTGAATTCGCTCGTGTACGTCAGATCCGTGCTGGTCGTGGTGATCCCCGTCCCGCTGATCTGGTAGATCCCAGTGTTCGAGCCGGTGGTACTACCCTCCGCATAAACGTAAACGTGGTATCCGTTGGCGCTTACAGGAAGCCCGGTCACACTCACCGTCGTGGTGTCCTGCGCGCCGTTGTCCAGATACCCACGCATCATGCGCACGTTCCCCGCCTGATCGGCTATCGATTCCAGCCACGTGTCGTCCGATTTCCAGCTCACCGTGGCCGTCGTTGCACTGCCTGCGGAATCCGTCAGGCCCATTGGAGAACCGCTGCTGGCTCCTCCGGCATTGTTCCAGTGGCTCAACGCCACCACACCCGCTACTTCCGAACTCGCCATCGCCACCCCGTTCCCCACAAACTGGATGCTGATAGGGTTCCCGGAAGTGCTCGACGTCGTGACGATCAGGTTCACCGTTGCCGTGTGGGTCAGGGCACCGCTCGTGCCGGTGATTGTCAGCGTGGGGTTGCCAATCGGGGTGCTCCCGGTGGTCGTCACCGTCAGAGTAGAACTGCCTGAGGTGGTGATCGAAGCCGGTGAGAACGTGGCTGTCGCTCCGCTCGGCAATCCACTGGTTACGCCCAGATTGACCGCGCTGCCGAAACCGCTCAGCGCTCCCACGCTCACGGTATACGTGGCCGTACCTCCTGGATTCACTGAAAACGAACTCGGTGAAGCGGAAAGCGTAAAGTCC
>Ga0210410_10002097_pt1 | contig 18060 bp, 16 predicted proteins | sample IncBWC4MmetaG_FD_161058 | JGI IMG/M metagenome (GOLD analysis project Ga0210410, IMG submission 161058) | Forest soil microbial communities from Barre Woods Harvard Forest LTER site, Petersham, Massachusetts, United States - Inc-BW-C-4-M | ecosystem: Environmental > Terrestrial > Soil >... | reverse complement strand
CGACCTCTCGCGGCCTCTTCTCCAGCACGTACCCGCCAAACTGCGGCTTGCGCAGATTCCGCAATTGCGCCGAAATGCTGGCCTCGCCGTAACACGTGAGCTGTGCCAGTTCCTGTAACGTCAACCACGTTCCGCACTGCCCCGCCGCAAGCATCACGTCGCAAAGCACCTGCCGCTGCGTGCGCAACGCCACGCGCCTCGGCACTTTCTCTTTCATCCTCCGCATCGCCATCTCCTCCTCGCCCAGCCGCCCGCTTTTCCGCGATAACTCAGCGGCCAGGAAGTTCATCCCAGTTCGCCAGCGGCTCCGTTTCTCGCTCCCGCAATTCCCCACTCGTTTCGCTTTCCGCCATGCTCGAGTCCTCGTCGTCGGCTTCGTCGTCTGTCCACGCCGTGCGGTCGGGATCTTCGTAGTCGCCCGCGCAGGCACTGCAAGTGCGAACAGGGAACGGACTCACGGCCGCACCAGCCCCAAACGCGGTTTTCTCTCGTCCGTCGCCCCTGCGCTATCGCCCCCGAAACGCCGCGCAGTTTTCCACAATTTTCCACAGCCAGTAACGCTCTGATTATCCTTGAATGGTATAACCACAGTGTTACCGTGAAATTCCTGTCCCCGCAGGAGGATCCCGTGACCCGCTATCGGACCCAACCGCCGTGGGAGTTTCTTTTGTCCGCATCGCGCAATTCGCTGCAGTCCTACGAACTGACGCGCTTGAGTCATGCCGCCAATCTCCGCAAGGAGATCAGTGCCCTGCTCGACCAGTGGCTCGAAGAAAACGCCTCGGCCATGCTGGCGCGCTGGTTGATGGAACAGCGAGAGCATCCCCGGCAAGTTCCGGACGCCGTCTCCGGGACAGAATCGCGGCTCAATGGAGCGCACACTGTGTCCGATAATTTTTTCGCGGAACAATCCGCTCCGCCACCAGCAACGCGCGGCCCTTCGTGAGTCCAGAGCGCAATTTCTGGGCCACCACTTCAATTTCAAGCTCGATGCAACGCTCCTACTCCAGCCCGCCCCACGCCGCACAGGTGTGCCCTGTGCGGCGTGCCCCAGCGAACGCAACGCAAGCGCCGTCGTCATCCCCGCCGGCGCTGCGCACCACTGCGCCCCGTCGCCGTGTGCTGCGTTCTGTAAATCATCCATGCGCATGGGCCCCTCGCAAGACTTCTGTCTGCGCACCTGTATATTTGTTAGCAGACACTATACGTAACTGTTGTAATAACTACTGAAAGAGGCTGCGGGCAGGCAATCGCTCACAACGCTTCGAGCAGGGGATTAAGGCAGCTTAGGATTATCGAGCAGTGGGTGCAGCGGGCATCTTCTCAAGCATCTGCTCTTTGCGATAAATCAGAGAATTGATGTCGTAGGTGGCCAGTTCAAATCCATGGCCGTGCGTGATGGCGTCGGTCGGGCAAGCTTCCACGCAGTAGCCGCAAAAAATACAGCGCGAATAATCGATGTTGTAAACGCTGGCGTAGCGCTCGCCGGCGGAAATGCGGTTGGCGTCCACATTCTCCGCCGCTTCGATGTAGATGCAATTGGCGGGACATGCTGCGGCGCAGAGAAAACACCCCACGCACTTCTCCAAGCCCGATTCATCGCGGTGCAGAACGTGGATGCCGCGATAGCGAGGTTGAAAGTGGACGGGTTCGTGCGGATAGTTCTCCGTTACCGTTTTCCGGAATATATTGCGAAAGGTTACGCTGAAACCTTTCACCAGGGTGGAAAACGTCTCCCCGACCTCGCGAATGATGGATGGCATAGGCCTGAAGTGTAACAAACGTGCCAAGGCACGGCAAATCTTCGTGGGTGCAGGTTTTTGAGCCCGTTCAGGATGCCGTCAGAGCGTCGATGATTTGCTTGCCGTGAAAGCGGCCATTTTCTATAAAAATTTCGCTGGTTTGGCGGCCCCCGATCACTACACCCGCTAAATATAGCCCCGGCACGTTGCTCTCCAGCGTGTTGGGGTCGAGCGCCGGCTTGCGGCTCATCGGATCGAGGTGCACGCCCAGGCTCTCAATAAACCTGAAATCGGGATGATAGCCGGTCAACGCGAACACCTGCCGCGCCGGCAATCGTTTCTCCCCCGCTCCGTTTTCAACGATTACGTGGTCTGCAGTGATTTGTTTTATCCGCGTTTGGAAGAGGGCTTGCACTTGCGCCGCTTTGATGCGGTTCTCGATGTCCGGCCGCACCCAGTATTTGATCGTGGAGCCGAGGTCCTTGTCACGATGCACCAGGGTGACTCGTGCCCCGTTGCGATATAAGTCGAGCGCCGCTTCGGCTGCGGAGTTCTTCCCGCCGATTACCACCACGTCCTGATTCCAAAATTCATGCGGCTCGGTGTAGTAGTGCGAAACGTGCGGCAAATCCTCGCCGGGCACGCCCATCTCGTTTGGCAGGTCGTAATACCCCGTGGCGACGGCAATGTTTTTGGCGTGATACTTCTCCTCGACGCCCTTCTCTGTTTGCGTGACCACCGTGAAATTGCCTTCGCTCCCCTCAACCCGCAGAACTCGCTCGTAAAGCCTCAACTCGATTCCGTAATGTTCCACCGCCTTGCGGTAATACTTCAGCGCCTCCACGCGCGTTGGCTTCTCCGCCGCGCACACCAAAGGCAAATCACCGATCTCCAGAAGTTCCGGGGTCGTAAAAAACACCATGTTCACGGGATAGTGGTAAATGGAATTACAGAGGCAGCCCTTGTCGATCACCAGCGGCCGCATTCCCGCGCGTTTGGCTTCGATGGCGCAGGCCAGACCCGTCGGCCCCGCGCCAATGCACACAATATCGTAAGTCCCCATGACACTTTTAGTTTGCCGGGTGCTTGGTGGAATTGCAAATCGAGGCCGATTTACTGCGTTGCGGGCAGGTCCAGGATTTCGCCCAGCTCCATGCGGAACGTTTCCAGTTCCTTCAATCGTTCTGGCGTGGCCGCGAGTTCGTTCTTCTTCCAGACGAAGACTTCCCCGTCGCCGCGCTTCAACCGCACACTTAGATTGCCGTCCACGAGATACGTCGCTGGGGCCAATAGCTTCAATCCCCCATCGGGGACAGGCGCAAGCACCGCCGCGCAATCCCCTCTGCGCATGCAAAGCGCGTTCTCATAAGGTGGAATCGCCAAGGGACGAAATCCGGCCTCCAATAATCGTTCCACTGTTTTCATCTGGCGCGGAGTCAATTCAAACATGATGTGGCAGGCGAAGTGTTGTAGGGGCGGGGCTCGCCCCGCCCGTTTTTTGCCTGGGATTATGCCGCCGTCGAATCGGCCTCGGAAGAAGACGATCCTTCCAACTGCGCCAGGATTTCACGCAAAGTGGCGACCAACTCATCGCGCGAAACGTGGCTCTTCTTGAACTGAATCCTGAACTTAAACGTTTCGTTCTGCGGCTCGAACTGAAAAATAAACGGCTGCGGCCGCTGCGGACCAGCCTGCTCTTCCCGGCGTTCGCGCCGTGCCTCGTCGCGAGTCAACCCCCCTTGCATGATGCGGTGCAGCATCTCGATCATTTTCTTTTCGGTGGGCTGACGCGCTATTTGGAGCAACAAGGACTTTGAGGTAATTCCATGCTCGATGCACTTCTTGCGCAGAGATTCCGGAATGTTCCGCAAGGAAAGGGTTTCGGTCACCGAAGACCGCGCCCGTCCAATTTTCTTCGCGATGTCCTCGTGCGTATATTCAAATTGTGCGCTCAACCGGTGCAACCCGTCCGCTTCTTCAAACGGCGTCAAGTCCTTCCGCTGGATATTTTCAATCAGCCCGATCTCGAGCGTTTCGGCGTCATCCGCGGTTTTCTCGATGCACGGAACCTCGCGCAACCCTGCCGCGCGCGAAGCGTGGTACCGCCGCTCGCCGGAAATGATGTAGTAGCAATCTTCACGCGGCACAAACCGCACCAGCAGCGGCTCAAGCACGCCCTTCTCGCGGATCGAGTCGCTCAACTCGCGCAGGTCTCCCAGCGCCTTCCGGGGCTGGTCCGGATTGGGCCGGATCTGCTCCACGGGAATCATTCGTCCAACCGCCGCTCCGCTGTAACTCGTCAGCGATTCGACGTAGTGCGCGTCATGCCGCATCTTCAGCGTGACGGGTAACCCGATCCTCTTCGACACGTTGGATAACCTCCCCAGCGAGTTTCTTGTACTCGACCGCGCCGGGTGATTTCGGCGCAAAAGTCAAAATCGTTTCCTTGTAAGCCGGACTCTCTTCCAACCGCACGTTCTTGCTGATCCTCGTCTTGAACAGCACTTCGCCGAAGACCGTGCGAATCTGCCCGTGGGTGTCCCGCGAAATATTGGTGCGCTTGTCGAACAGCGTGATGACCACACCGAGCACTTTCAGCCCTGGGTTGGGCCGCGCACGGATTCTCTCGTACGTCTCCAGCAAATCGTCGGTTCCCTCGATCGCAAAATACGCCGCTTGAATCGGCACCAGCAAATGCGTCGACGCCACCAGTGCGTTCACTGTGAGGATTCCCAAGGAAGGCGGCGTGTCCAGCACAATGTAGTCGTAATTTTTCTGGATGGGTGCCAGCGCGTCCTTCAACTTAAAGGGCGCATCGAATTGTCCTGCAAGAACCTGTTCCAGCTTGGCCAGCGCCAGCCGCCCCGGCCCAAGAAACAGCAGGGGGTCTTTTGTGGCCTTGATAACCGCGGCCATATCCGTCCGCGAATCGCTCAACACGTCGAACATCGACGTGGCAATCTCGCCCGAATCATAAAAAGCGATCGTGGAATTGGCCTGCGGATCGAGATCGATCAGCAAGGTGCGCTTGCCGCGATTGGCCAGCGCCGCGGACAAATTGATCGCCGTCGTAGTCTTCCCGACGCCGCCTTTTTGGTTCGCAATCGTGATGATGGCAGTCATGCGTTTCTGCCTCCGCCCGCGTGGGCAGCGTGAAGCCCCCTGTGGTCCGGCAACCGGGTTCCTATATATGGGTGCTGGCCGCAGAAAACCCCAAGGCCTAGACTAACTCTACGTTCGCAATGCCCGGCAGTGCAAGGGAAAAGTGAAGATTTGACGCTACCTGGCAGTGGAAAACCCGCTGGCCTCACCCAGAAAATTCGCCCCGCGCGACTCCAGCATCGCTTCGACGCGCTCCTAACTCAAAGTTTCTAACTTTCGTGTATAATCCGTTCCCTCGCGATGGGGACAGCGAGTTCTTTTCCCAAGTTTTACCACAGGACGCCAGAACAGCTTTACTCCGGGATACGCCGCCCCACGCGTTTGGAGGTTTCATGCCAGCGGCCTTCAACGATTTTTTGGACTTTTCTACTGACTTCGCTCATCAAACACAAGAACCCACGCTACACGCGCGCCTGCCATTGGCAAGCGCGGGCCAGACGCCACTGGTTCCCCAACGAATAATCCTATTGGCGCGGCCGGCCGGGGCGGGATAGGCGAAGGGATTTGAGGACTTGAACCGAGGCACTCGGAAAACGTAGCATAGCGAGCCTGGAGTAAGGCTTCGTGGCGGGGGACATCATGAACACACTTGGAAAATACAAATTCTGGATTGGCGGAGTGCTTTGCTTACTTGTCGTTGGCCTGATTATTGGAGCGGTGCGCCCCAAGCACGTTGCGGGGGCGCAGCAGGGTGCTCCGCCAGTCGTTGAGGTGGTGCAGGTTGAGCAGAAGGATGTTCCCATCTATGGCGAATGGATTGGCACACTGGACGGCCTAACCAATGCGGATGTCCGTGCACAAGTCACGGGCTACCTAATGAAACAGGCTTACCAGGAAGGCGCATTCGTCCAGAAAGGCCAGTTACTCTTCGAGATTGACCCACGGCCGTTTCAGGCGTCCCTCGACCAGGCCGAAGGGCAGCTCGCCCAGGCCAAGGCCTTGCTTGCCAACGCCCAGGCCGTGCAAGGCAGAACGCAGCTTGACGTGGAGCGTTATACCCCGCTGGCCAGAGAACAGGCAGCCAGCCAACAGGATCTCGACAATGCCGTTCAGAATAACTTGGCTGCCAAGGCCACTGTGGCCACCGCCGAGGCGCAAATCAAAACCGGCGAGGCGGCCGTCGAAACGGCCAAAATCAACCTTGATTTTACGCGCCTCATTGCACCGATTGATGGCATCGCGGGGCAGGCGCAACTTCAAGTAGGCGCACTCGTCAATCTAAGTAGTGGGCCGGTGACTTCGGTATCCACCGTCAATCCCATCAAGGCTTATTTCACGGTGAGTGAGCCTCAGTATCTCGGCTGGCGGAAACGCTTCCCCACGGAGAGCAGCCGGCTGGAAGCCGACAAAAATCTTCATCTTCAACTGATTTTGGCGGACGGCTCAACCTATGAATACGAGGGTTCTTTTTATTTCGCCGACCGCCAAGTGAATGAAAGCACCGGAGCGATCCGGCTCGCCGGTTTATTCCCCAATCCAAACAATATTTTGCGTCCCGGCGGTTATGGAAAGGTCCGCGCCGTCATCCGGCTGCAGAAGGATGCGTTGGTTGTTCCGCAGCGCGCGGTGTCAGAACTCCAAGGAGGCTACCAGGTTGCCGTCGTAGGTTCCGACAACAAAGTGAGCATTCGCACGGTCACGGTCGGAGACCGTACTGGTAGCGATTGGGTTATTTCCGATGGCCTGAATCCAGGCGATAGAATCGTCGCCGAAGGCGTTCAGAAGGTGCGCCCCGGCGCGCAAGTGAACCCCAAGCCTTTTGCCATGCAAGCCAAGGATAAATAGTCCCATGTCAAAATTCTTCATCAACCGCCCTATCGTCGCCATCGTGATCTCCATCGTCATGGTGCTGGTTGGCTCGCTCACCATACTGAGTTTGCCGGTGGCGCAATTTCCGAACATCGCGCCGCCGGAAATTCAAATCCTGGCCACGTACGTCGGAGCGGACGCAGAGACCCTTGAGCAAGCCGTGGCCACTCCGCTGGAACAACAAATGAGCGGCGTGGACAACATGAACTACATGTATTCGCTGAATACCACCGGAAACTCGACGACGACCTTGATCGTCGATTTCGACGCGAAGACCGACCCGAACAACGACTTCATTCTGGCGCAATCGCGCGAGACGCAGGCCGCGTCTCAGCTTCCAGTGGACGTTAACAATTATGGAATCACTGTGCGCAAGTCCCCCACGGCGCCTTTGATCTTGTTCGCCCTCTACTCTCCCCACGGAACTTATGACGCCACGTTTCTGGCCAACTACGCCTACATCAATCTTGTCGATCCCCTGCTCCGCTCATACGGTATCGGTATCGTCAATGTGTTCGGCGCCGGCCAATATGCCATGCGTATGTGGGTGAAACCGGACACGTTGTCGAAGCTCGGTGTGACCGTGCCGGACATTATCAGCGCCATTCAAGCTCAAAACACCGTGAACCCGGCCGGGAAAGTGGGCGGCGAGCCTGCGCCGCCTGGCCAGGAATTCACCTATGCGGTTCTTGCGCAGGGTCGCCTGGTGTCGCCGGAGGAGTTTGGGAAGATTGTGGTGCGCGAAACGCCTGATGGCGGCACAGTTCGTGTCCGTGATGTGGCTCGCATCGAGTTGGGATCACAGGACTACAGCATCGCCGGGCGCTACAACGGCAAGCCCAGCGCCGTGCTTGCGCTATATCAGATTCCTGGCTCGAATGCGGTCGGAGCTGCCGCGGCTGCGAACAAGCTAATGAGCCAGATGAAGCAGCGCTTTCCAGACGACCTGGACTTCGCCGTTGCGCTGGATACGACGCGCGCGGTCACGGAAGGCATAAAGGAAATCGTGATCACGCTGGTGATCGCGCTGGCTCTAGTAATTTTGGTGGTTTACATTTTTTTGCAGGGCTTGCGGGCAACGCTGATTCCGCTGCTTGCCGTGCCGGTTTCCTTGGTGGGCACGTTCGTGTTGTTTCCGTTGTTCGGTTTTTCCATCAACACGCTTTCTCTGTTTGGTCTGGTGCTGGCGATCGGTCTGGTGGTGGACGATGCCATCGTGGTGGTCGAAGGTGTGGAACGGCACATCGAGGAGGGCATGACACCGAAAGACGCGGCGTTGAAGGCCATGGAAGAACTTTCGGGCCCTGTGGTTGGCATCGCTCTGGTCCTCTCCGCCGTATTTGTGCCGACGGCGTTCATTCCGGGCATCACAGGAAAGCTCTACCAGCAATTCGCGGTGACTATCGCGATTTCCGTGCTGCTTTCCGCCTTCAATGCGCTGACGCTCAGTCCTGCGCTTGCCGCGCTCTTGCTGAAACCAAAAACGGAGAGCCATGGGCTGCTGAGGAGGTTCTTCGATTGGTTCAACCGCGTGTTTGATCGCGCTACGGACGGATACGTGCGGTGGAGCGCGGTGCTGGTGAAGAAGTCCGCTGTGGCGCTGGTGATGCTCGTGGTTTTTGCCGTGGCGGGCGGCTTTTTTGCGAACCGTGTTCCGACCAGTTTTCTGCCGGACGAGGATCAAGGCTACGCCTACGTTAACGTGCAACTTCCGAATGGCGCCTCGCTCGAGCGCACCAACGCTGTCGTCGAGCAGGTCGAAAGCGTCATCATGAATACGCCGGGTGTTGCGCAGTCCACCTGCTTTGTCGGCTTCAGCTTACTGAGCTTTGCGCGCACCACTTACAACGCCACGTTCTTCGTCAACTTCAAGCTTTGGGATCAGCGCAAGACTCGTGATGAGCAGTTTCAAACGCTTAAAGCGCATCTGAATCAGCAGTTGAGCAAGCTGCCCAGCGCCGTTGCTTTCGGGTTTTCCCCGCCGGCGATTCCCGGCGTGGGGACCGCGGGTGGTTTTACTTTCCTTCTCGAGGACCGTTCCGGCGGTGAGGTTCAGTTCCTTTCCAAAAACCTGGCTACTTTTCTCGACGCCGCTCGCAAGCGGCCGGAAATCGCCAGCCTCAGCACGACTTTCCTGGCCAACGTGCCGCAGGAATTCGTGGACGTGGACCGCGACAAAGTGCTGAAGCAGGGCGTGAACCTGAGCGATGTGTACAAAACCATTCAGGCGTTCATGGGCGGCTATTTCATCAACTATTTCAACCGCTTCGGCCGCCAGTGGCAGGTGTATATCGAAGCGGAAGGCGCGGACCGCGCCAAAGCGGAAAACGTCGGGCAGTTCTACGTGCGCAACAACAAAGGCGACAATGTTCCGCTTGCGACCTTGGTCCAGATCAAGCCGCGGCTGGGGCCGGAGTTCCTCCTGCGCTTCAACGAATACCGTTCGGCACAAATCAACGGAAGCGCGGCCCCGGGCTTCAGCGCGGACCAGGCCACGGCCGCTCTCGAGGATGTTTTCAAGCAGACTATGCCGCGAGAGATGGGCTTTGATTATTCGGGCATGTCTTTCCAGGAACAAAAGGCCAGAGAGGGCGTGCCCGCCTCAGTGATCTTCGGACTCTCGCTGCTGTTCGTCTTTCTGATCCTGGCGGCTCTCTATGAAAGCTGGTCTCTGCCGTTCAGCGTATTGCTGAGCACGCCCGTAGCTGTTTTTGGCGCGTTTGCCGTTCTGTGGCTCCGACGATGGCTGGTGAGCGTCTTCTATCCGCCCTACCTGGTGCAGATCGAGAGCGACGTGTACTCGCAAATCGGGCTGGTTATGCTGATCGGGCTGGCCGCCAAAAACGCGATTCTGATCGTGGAGTTCGCCAAAGATCAGTTCGAGAAGGGGAAACCTTTGGTGGATGCTGCGCTGGAAGGAGCCCGGCTGCGTCTCCGTCCCATTTTGATGACTTCTTTCGCATTCATTCTGGGTTGCGTCCCGCTGTGGACGGCGACCGGCGCCGGGTCCGTGGCCCGCCAAATCATGGGGACTACGGTAATTGGCGGGATGATGGCCGCCAGCGCGATAGGCATCTTCTTCATACCTGCGATCTTCTACCTCGTCGAGAAATGGTCAGGGGCCGGCAAGGAGCACGCCTCGGGAGCTTTGCCCGCAGAGCCTGCGCCGACTCCGGCGGACTGAAATGGACCGCACCGAGCAACGGCTTAGAGGAGGGACGGCGGAGCGACTTATGAAGAAACTAGCGCCTTTCATGTTCGCAACCTTGGTTTTGGGTGTAGTCGCTGGATGCAAAGTCGGCCCGAACTACCGCAGGCCCGCCGTGCAAACTCCGACTGCCTTCCGTGATCTGCACGAGAACCCTCAGGTCCAGCCTCAAATTGCTTCGTACGCGGACCTCCCGTGGTGGCAAGTCTTCCAGGACCCGCAACTGCAAGAACTCATCCGCACGGCCCTGAAGCAAAACTACGACTTGCAAATTGCAACCGAGCGCATCAACGCGGCGCGCGCACAAGTTGCCGTAACTCGTTCCGCGCTTTTCCCGCAGGTCTCGGGCAACGGCAATTTCTCGGGCGGAAAAGAAGGCACTTTCCAAACGAAGTTCAATTTTCTAAGCCTCACTGGCGACGCAGCGTTTCAATTGGACTTTTTCGGGAAGCTGCGGCGTGCAACCGAGGCGTCACGCGCCCAACTCCTTGCCACAGAGGATGCCCAGAAGACGGTCATACTTACGCTCGTAAGCGATGTGGCCAACGACTATTTCGTGCTCCTACAGCTTGACCTTCAACTCCAAATCACGCATGAGACCGTCCAGACGCAGGAAGACTCGGTGAAACTCACCAATCTTCGCGTCCAGCATGGTGTGGCCACTAAGCTCGACGTTTTGCAGGCGCAACAAGTTCTCGATACGGCCAATGCTCAAATCCCCGACTTGGAGCGGCAAATCGCGCAGGAAGAAAATGCCATCAGCATTCTCCTGGGCAACTATCCGCAGGCCGTGCCACGCGGACGGCCGCTGGTGGAACAACCGCTTCCTCCCGAAGTGCCGCCGGGACTGTCTTCGTCGCTCCTTGAGCGCCGGCCCGACATTCGCGAGGCCGAGCAAGTCTTGGTCGCAGCGAACGCTGAAATCGGAGTCGCCAAGGCCCAGTTTTTCCCACAAATCTCCCTGACCGGCGCCGGTGGTGGCACCTTTGGACGAAGCAGCGCATTCTCCAGCCTGATGAGTTCGCAGATCGGCACCTGGTCCTATGGCGCCCAAGTGAGCCAGCCCATTTTCACGGGAGGGGCCTTACGCGGGAATCTGAAGTTCGCCGAGTCGCAGCACCAACAGGCGCTGATCGCTTACCGCCAAGCTATTCAACAAGCTTTCGGCGACGTATCCGATGCGCTGATCGGGTATGAGAAACTCCATCAGGTCCGGGTTCGCCAAGAGGATACCGTCGCGGACCTGGTGGAATCCGTCCGCTTGTCCAACTTGCGCTACAAGGGCGGCACCACCACCTATCTCGAAGTCCTGGACGGCCAGCGCTCGCTCTTTTCCGCCGAACTCACGCTCGCCCAGGCGCGCGGCACCGAGTGCCAGAGTCTCGTACAGCTTTATAGAGCCCTCGGCGGTGGCTGGCAGCAATAAAATAAGGACGGATAAGGCGTTGCTCTCGGGAGGATAGCGCTTACTCTTGCGGCGGATTAAGAGGGAGAAAACGACAGAAACATTTTAGAGGCGGCGTCAATTTTTCCAGGCCAGCAACGCGTTAAAAATCCAAACCCCAGAACTCCGAAGGCGGCTCTTGCAGTTCGAGCCCTAGCTCCCACCCGCGCTTCTCTTCGTGCGCGCACCAGATCAATACCGCCTCGCTGACGCTACTGTTCACCAGGTTGACCAATCGCAATTTTTGTCCCACCGCAAAACCTTGCGGGAGCACCGCGAGACACCCCTTCGGGCTGATGTCCACCGTGTAGCCTTCCGCCCGTAGCGTGCGCCCTGATTCCGTCCACTCGATGGCTACGCTCACCCGCGAATTGACGCGCACTCCCGCGCGAATGCGCTTCATCCTTGCTTCATAACTCGTGTCGTTCAACAGCGCCACAATCGTCTCCCTGGCTTTCAGAATCCCAAGGCGGTCCTGACAACCGCATCGGCGCGCGGCCGCGTCCGATAAGCGGCCAGCTAAAGCGCGGTAAATCAACTATATGCGCAGGCTAGGGTTCCCGACAGCGAAGGTCAATGGAACTTCGTGTCTCAGACATACGAGAAGTAAACCTCTCACAATCAAGAGAAGAGGCCGGCGGCCGGCGATTTGCGCCTTTTCTCCGCCCCGCTTACACTTTCCAGACTGACTCCGTCAAATGCTCTCACTCCGTACCCTCCGGCACGAGCTTCGCCCAACGATTCTGCTTTCCTTGCCCCTAGTGCTCGCGGAAATCGGCTGGATGAGCATGGGTATTGTGGATACCGTCATGGTCGGGCACCTGCCGGACAGCGCCCGGGCTATTGGCTCGGTCAGCATCAGCTCCAACATCTACAACGTCTTAGCGTTTTTCGGTGGCGGCATCCTCATTGGGCTGGACACTCTGGTGGCGCAAGCTTTTGGCGCTGGTCGGCGCGAGGATTGCCATCGTTCTTTGGTCAACAGCATTTACTTGAGTATTGCCATGACGCCCTTCTTGATGGTGCCGGTTTGGTTCTTCGGCCCGTTATTAAATTCGCTCCGCGTGGACCCGCAAGTCGCTGTCTTGGCTATCCCTTACATGAAGGCGCTGGCCTTTGGCCTCTTTCCCCTGCTCTTGTATTTCGCCGTGCGCCGCTGCCTGCAAGCGATGAACATGGCCAAGCCCATCGCTTTTGCCCTCATCACCGCCAACATCATCAATGCCTTTTTCAATTGGGTCCTGATCTACGGCAAATGGGGATTCCCTGCCATGGGAGTGGTCGGCTCGGGCTGGTCAACCGCGCTCTCCCGGGTCTACTTGGCGGCAGTGCTCGTCGGATATCTACTTTGGTATGACCACCGACATCGAACCGAACTCCTCAAGACGCCTGTGAACCTGGATTTCGTCCGCATCCGCAGGTTAATCTTCCTTGGCTTGCCAGCCGCCCTGCAAATGACTCTTGAAATCAGCGTCTTCGCTTTAGTCACTGCATTGATCGGTCGTCTCGGCGCGCTAGCCCTCGCTAGCCACCAGATCGCACTCAACACCGTCGCCTTCACCTATATGGTCCCTCTCGGCATCTCATCGGCTGCCGCCGTGCGCGTAGGCCACGCCATTGGCCGCGGAAAGCCGGCGGCGGCCGGCGACGCTGGCAACGCCGCCATATTCCTGGGCGCTGCCTTCATGACCCTCGCCGGTGTGGCCCTGGTCGTCTTCCCTCGTTGGATCGCCCTGATGTACACGCCAGACGAAACCATCATTCACAACACGGCCCTTCTCCTGCTAGCTGGCGCCGCCTTCCAATTGTTTGATGGAATTCAGACCGTCGCCACGGGAGCGTTGCGCGGCGCGGGCGATACGCGCACGCCCATGTTCTGCCACTTCACCGCCTATTGGGTCATCGGTCTGCCGTTGGGCGCGTGGCTTTGCTTTCGACGAGGGTGGGGCGCGTTTGGAATTTGGGCTGGCCTGAGTCTGGCATTGATCCTGATTGGAATTGTCTTGCTTTTCGTCTGGCGCAACAAAGTTCGTGAATTGTCCGAAGCAACCTGAGGGCGACTGCCAACCTAGTTGGGACCTTAGAGCAGTTCTCGACTACATCTTGTAACGGCCAAGGTCGTCGTCGGAAAGCCCTTCCAGCCAGGAGCGCAGTTGCTCGTTGGTGGTTCGCTCCGTCAAGGCGCTGGAAATCTTAGAACTCTTCAAAACTTCCTCATCCACGAAAATCGGGCAATCCATCCGCAGCGCCAGGGCCAGCGCATCGCTCGGCCGCGAATCGATGGTCATCATCTGCCCGTCGCGCTCCACCCAGATCAGCGCGTAAAACGTGTCCTCTTTCAAATCATTCACCACAATTTTTTGCACGCGCACGTCCAGCCCCAGCAAAACGTTCTTGAGCAGATCGTGCGTCATCGGCCGCGGCGTCTGCACTTTTTCGATTTCCAGCGCGATGGCGTTCGCTTCGTAAACGCCCACCCAGATCGGCAGGATCGCCTGCCCCTGCACATCCTTCAACACCACGATGGGCATGTTCGTCACGGGGTCCATCATCAGGCCACGGATTTTCATCTCCACTTCCATCGAGGCCTCCCGAACTTACTGCGAAGCTAAACGACGTGCTCGCCCACCATACTACTTGTACCTACGCCAGTCACCCGCACTTGGATGTAGGTTCCCAGAAGCTCTTTCTCTTGGGAAGTAAAATTTATAACTTTGTTGGAAGAAGCGTGGCCCGACCATTGCCCTTCGCGCCGCGATTTGGCGCTTACCATCACTTCAAAAACCTGCCCCGCCAGCCCCGCGTTGCGCACTGCCTGTATCTCGCGTTGTTTCTCCTGCAAAATCGCCAGCCGCCGGCCCTTCTCCTCTTCCGGAATCGGATCGTTCATCGACTGCGCCGGCGTATTTGGCCGTGGCGAGTACTTGAAAGCGTAAACACCGTCATACCCCACGGTCTCCATCACGCTTAGCGTCTCCTCAAAGTCCGCTTCGCTCTCTCCCGGAAAACCCACGATGATGTCCGTGGTAATGCTGATCGTCCGCCGCGCCCCGCGCATCATCGCGATTTTCTCCAAATACTCCTCGCGCGTGTACGTCCGCTGCATGTCGCGCAACACTTTCGTCGATCCCGACTGAATCGGCAGGTGTACGTGTTCGCACAGCTTCGGCTGCGAATCGATGGCGTCCACAATATCCTGGGTAAAGTCCCGCGGATGCGAAGTCGTAAATCGCACCCGTCGGATTCCCGGCACGTCCGCCACCTCCAGCAGCAACTCCGAAAAACGCATCTTCCGCGCCGTCGGATCACTGTACGAATTCACCGTCTGCCCCAGCAGTTGCACCTCCGAATACCCCAGCTGCGCAAGCCGCCGCACTTCTCGCAAAATCGCATCGCTAGCCCGGCTGCGTTCCGGCCCGCGCGTAAACGGCACCACGCAATAAGCGCACGCCTTGTCGCAGCCCTCGATAATCGTCAGATACGCCCGCCAGGGATTGTCGCGCCGCGTAATCTCCGTCTCGAACGTCTCATCCGTATCATTGTCGAGCCCCGTAACGCGGTGATTCCCTGCTTCCAACTCCGCCAGCATCTCCGGAAGCTTCCGGTAACTCGCCGACCCGCAAACCAAACTCACCCACGGTGCACGCTTAAAAATCTCCTCGCCTTCCTGCTGCGCCACACAACCCAGCACTCCAATAATCTTCCCTTCGCTCGGAGTCCCGCGGAACTCCCCCAAACGCGAAAAAACTTTTTGCGCCGCCTTCTCCCGGATGCTGCACGTGTTGTACAGAATCATCGCCGCCGCTTCCGGCGTTTCCACTTGTTTATACCCCCGCGAAAGCAGCAGCCCCGCCACCTTCTCCGAATCGTGGTCGTTCATCTGGCAGCCAAACGTCTCCAGGAAAAACGTCCCGCGTTCCTGCGCGGAAACGCTTTCCCGCGCCGCCGCCCCACTGGCAACCCCGCGTCCCGTCAGCGATTCCAATCCAATGTCGAACGATTTGCTCATGTCCAAAACGCAGTTTATCACAGCTTGCGCGCTGTCCCCGCTCCGCCGCCGGGCCGCGTTATCACCAATCCCATTGTCAATACCAGAGACGCCGTATTCACGAAACTCCGTTGAAAAGGAGACACTGTACTGCGGCCTGTCGTTGATTCCACTCCATGCGTGTGCTACGGTCGTAAAGTCGGAAATTAATTGACTGTTTTGAAGCGATTCACCGCTCGCTCTCACTGAGGGGGAAAATCATTCTTCTGTTCACGGCAATTCTTCTAACCGATCTGGGCAGCATTCTCGCGCAAACCGGCTGGGTCGCCCGCGGCGTTCTCCTGCTTCTCGCCATTTTTTCCATCGTTTCCTGGGCCATGATTCTTCAGAAGCTCGGCCTCTTCGGACGCATTCGCCGCCAAAGCGATCAGTTCCTCCGCATCTTCCGCGCCACCCGCGGCGTCGCCAATCCGCAAGCGCTCGCCTCGTCCGGTTCTCCGTTCGCCACGGTCTACGCTTCCGGCTATCGCGAACTCCAGAGCCAGGTCGCATCCGGCAATCCCGCGGCAACCGGCAAACTCAAGAGCATGTCCGCCGTCACCGTCAGCATGCAGCTCGCTTCCGCCGAAGAAGTTCGCCGCGTCGAAAAAGGAATGTCCTGGCTCGCCACCACCGGCTCCGTCTCGCCTTTCATCGGCCTCTTCGGCACCGTCTGGGGCATCATCGATGCCTTCTCTGGTCTCGGCAACGCCGGCGCCGCCAGTCTTCGCGCTGTAGCGCCCGGCATCTCCGAAGCTCTTTTCACTACCGCTGCGGGTCTCGCCACCGCGATCCCCGCCGTAATCTTCTATAATCAGTTCTTGCAGAATATTCGCGATCTCGGCCAGCGCCTCGACACCTTTTCTTTGGAAGTCGCCGCCCAGATCGAGAAAACTTTTACGTAAAATTTCCGCGGCCGGCAAAGTCCTGCCGCCAGATGAAAAAATGCCGCAACTAGCAAAAAACACGCAAACGTCGCTCTCCGAGATCAACATGGTCCCGTTCATCGACGTCGTCCTCGTCCTCCTCATCATCTTCATGATCACCGCCCCCATCCTCCAGTCCGGCATCGAGATCGATGTCCCCAAAACAAAAACCATCAAGGAAATCACCGAACGGCGCCTCGTTGTCACCATCGACAAAGCCCAGCGCGTCTATCTCGGCAACGATCCCGTCAACATTCACCAGCTCCCCGCCAAAATCAAAGCCCAGCTCAAAGGCCCGCAGGACTCCGTCTTCCTCCGCTGCGATGAAACCGTCCCCTTCGGCAGTTTCGCCACTGTAGTCGACGAATTGCGCCAGTCCGGCATCGCCAACATCAGCATCGTCACCGAGCCCATCACCAGCCGCGCCCGCACTCAATAGCCATGACCACCGCTGTCGCCAATCCGCCCTTCCTCGAATCGGACGATCCCAGCCTCAAAAAATTCCTCGTCTATTCCCTCATTCTCCACGGCTCCCTCGCCCTCGCCATTGCCGTCTCGGCCATTTTCCATTGGAATGGCGAACAATGGTCTGGCACCGACAGCATGGGCAGCGACACGAAAGTAAATTTAGTCAGCAGCGCCGGCATCCCCATGCCCCAACCCCAGCCCGTGACCGAAAGCCAAACCGTCGATCCCTCGAAGAGTTTGTATAAGGAAGAACCGCCTAAGCCGCCGGAGCCTCCCACCGACGCCACCAAGATTCCGAAATTCGAAAAAGACAAGCCCCTTCCCCCATCGCACAAGTCAAAAACATTCGAAGACAAAATGCCGCCTCCTCCGAATGCCATTCCCGGTCACGGAGGCACGCCTAACATTCCCACGGGCATGTCCTCAAACCCTGGAAGTTCCTCCAGCGGGGTCGCAATGCAAGGACAAGCCGGCGGCGAATTTGCCGGCCGCTATCCCTGGTATATCGCCGCCGCCAAACGTCGCGTCGAACCGAATTGGGACAAACTTTCCATAGACGCTAGCGTCCGCGCCTCGCAGACCCTGCACTGCGTCATTTCATTCACCATCATGCGAGACGGGACCGTGAAAAACATTCGCGTCTCGCAATCCAGCGGGAATCTTTCCTGGGACAACTCCGGCCTGCGCGCAATTGTCAGTTCCACCCCGTTTCCACCCCTTCCCAGCGACTGGAGTGCTCCAGAGGTTTCCGTTCTTTGGGACTTTCCGGACACAGGCAAGCCATGAACGCAATTCGCCAATACAGGGACTCGAGCGTAATCCGCTCCTGGAGGCCGATGTGAATGCCGTTTGCAATCGATTCCGTTTTCTGGTGCTTGTCGCTTTTGTTGCGCTGGCCGCGCAATCCGCCTCCGCACAAACCGAGGGCTGGTTTCGTGCAGGCACTGGCCTGGGAGACGTAAACAAACCCCGCGTCGCCGTAGCCGACTTCGCTCCGCGCGCCGACTCCGCCAAATCCCATTCCACCCTCTTCACCCAAATCGTCCGGGGCGATCTCGAATTCAGCGGCATCCTGGAACTCGTCAGCCCCAGCTTCTATCCCACCGAAGTCCCCACCATCCCCTCCGAACTCCGCAACCTCGTCTGGACCGACCCACCCCTCAACGCCAATCTAGTCGCCTTCGGCAATCTCTCCGAATCCTCCGCCGAGGTCGCCATCCAAGCCTGGCTCTACGACGTGCGCAACCCCTCCTCGCAAGCCGTAGTCGGCAAAA
>Ga0210410_10002096_pt1 | contig 18062 bp, 14 predicted proteins | sample IncBWC4MmetaG_FD_161058 | JGI IMG/M metagenome (GOLD analysis project Ga0210410, IMG submission 161058) | Forest soil microbial communities from Barre Woods Harvard Forest LTER site, Petersham, Massachusetts, United States - Inc-BW-C-4-M | ecosystem: Environmental > Terrestrial > Soil >... | reverse complement strand
GCGGGGCCGCGCAGTGGTCGCATATTTGAGATGGGTTTACGGCGAAGGCCAACAGATTGCACAAGACCGAGGCTACGCTACCTTGCCGGACAAGCTACGCGCGAAAGTGATGGCCGCTGCATTAGCTGTTAAATAATTGAACGTTACTTCGCACCAAGAACTAGCGTCGCAGTGGAGATGCTGGATCGCGTTGTGAAATCTCCAGAGCTATCTCGCACATTTCTTCGTGGATAGTTCCGTTTGTGGCCAAGAGCGTGGGACCGCCGAGCGTGTACGGCTGCCCGTAAAAATCGCTGACCTTTCCGCCTGCTTCCTCGACCAGCAACACACCGGCGGCGGTGTCCCACTTTTGCAAGCCGAACTCCCAAAAGCCGTCAAAGCGTCCCGCAGCCACACTCGCCAGATCGAGCGCAGCGGAACCATCCCGCCGGACGCCGTGAGAACGCAGCGTAAAATCCCAGTAATAATGAATATTGGGATTAGCCAAACGCTTGTGCACAGGAAATCCCGTGCACAGCAGGCTCGTCGAAAGCGTCGCCACTTTTGAAACCTGAATTTTCTTGCCGTTCAGGGTTGCGCCTTCGCCCCGCGCGGCCGCAAACAGTTCATTGTAAAAGGGATTTAAGACGACGCCGGCGATTACTGTCTCGCGCTGCGCCAATCCGATGGACACGCAGAAGCATGGATATCCGTGAGCAAAGTTCGTGGTGCCATCCAACGGATCGATGTGCCAGCGGTATTCAGAATGAGAGGCGCTTTCGTGCCCTGAGCCCTCTTCGGCGGCTATCGCGTGCTCCGGAAAGTACTGGGTCAAGCGCTTTACTATGGCTGCTTCCGACCGCTTGTCTGCTTGAGTCACCAGGTCAACATCGCCCTTGTAGGAGATCTGCGGCGGGCGGTCAAACTCCTCCCGCAGGATCGCGCCAGCCTCGCGCGCTATTTCCACTGCCGCCTCTAGATAGTCCTGGCTCATCGAGTCGTGCCGTCCTTGTCTGCAGCAATCGCTACCCACTTTACCATCGCCCGCGTTCCTGAATTCTGTTACCACGCTGTGGCTGCGTTTGAACCGGTGTCGACGCATCCAAGAGAGCCAGAGCAACCTACCGGGAACTTACAACGAGAACTACATAGAGCTACAGCGTTCACAGGATAGCGAACCCTTTATGTCCACCTAGACTTAAAAGATTGCTCCGTCGAACCCGCTAACGGCATCTCGAGCACGGAATGACGCTGAGGTCAGGACAATTGGGCAGTGAAATAAGGCAGCGCATCCACACGGATTGGTCATGCACGAACGCGAACACTTGGTCCGCGCGCAGTAAGCACATTTCAATCTACGGATTTGCGGGGATGAGGTCCGTGAGGGCCTCCTCATGCTGACGCGCGAAGCCCTGCTCTATACCAGCTTGCGAAAACGAAAGTGGGTGAGCGCAGCAAGATACGTTATTTTGACGCTGCTCATTGGGCTTTACGCAAGCGTCGCGGCAGCACAGCAAGACCAGCCCAGCACGTATCAGGGCTTCGAAGGCCGCACGGTTTTTAAAGTGGATATTGCCGTCAGTCCCGTGATGAACGTAAACGCGTTTCGCCCACTGATCAAACAAAAGGAGGGGGAGCCCTTTTCAATGGCCGCGATCCGCGACAGTGTTGCCGCGCTTCAAAAGACCGCACTATTTTCCCAGGTGCAAGTGAAAGTAGAGCCAGAACAGTCCGGCTTGCATGTGATATTTCTACTGCAACCAGCTTTTTACGTGGGTATGGTTTTTTTTCCAGGCGCGAATGCGCTTTCCTATACGCGCATGCTGCAAGCGGTGAACATTCCCGACCAGACGCCGTTCGTGGACGACCTTGTAACCAACGGCAAGGGGGCGCTGCTTGAGCTATTCAAAAATGATGGTTTTTTCCAAGCCAAGATCGATGCGGAAACGCAACGCGATGAAAAGCACCTTATCGTAAATCTGATTTATCACTGCACCTTGGGGCCGCGGGCGAAAATCGGTGAGGTCACTTTTCAGGGCGCCTCGGAAAAGGAAAAACTCGAGCTGAGCGCCGCGTTGACTTCGTTTTGGGCGAAGTTGAAGGGCGGCTCGTTGCGGGGCGGGCAGCCTTACACGCAGACACGGCTCACGAAATCGCTCGACTATCTGCGGCGGCGGTTAGAGAAATCCGGTCATTTGACCCCCATTGTTCGCCTGGCGCCGCCTGCCTACGATGCGGCCACCCGGCGTGCCCACGTTACTTTTGAGGTGCAGCCTGGGCCGCTCGTATCCATTCAAGTCACGGGAGCTCACGTCTGGAAACGCACACTAAAGAGATTGATCCCCATCTACGAGGAAAATACGGTCGACAGGGACTTGGTGGAGGAGGGCGGTCGCAATCTCGTTTCTTACTTTCAGTCGAAAAGCTACTTCGACGTGAAAGTGGATTCTCATTTTGACCAGAACCCGAACGCGATCCGCGTGGCCTATGACGTTCATAAGGGAGGCAAGCATCGCGTCCAGGAACTGCATTTCGAGGGCAACCACTACTTTTCCGACGAGCAACTGCAAGCGCATATTCCGATAAAGAAGGCGCGCCACTTATTTGACCGCGGAAAGATCAGCAACGAGCTCGTGCGCAAGACCGTAGCGTCTATCACAAATCTTTATAAGAACGAGGGCTTCGAGAAAGCGAAGGTCGAGCCACATGTTCGCGATCACGAGCCGCAAATCGATGTGACGTTCCGAATTTTGGAGGGTGACCAAGACAGAGTAAACACGCTGCAAATCGTGGACGCGCGAAGCGAACCGCTGAAGCCGCCAACAAAACATCCGTTGAACCTCGCTCCCGGTAAACCTTATTCGCGCAAGTTGTTGGAAGACGACCGCAGTCAGGTTCTCGCGGATTACATGGACGAGGGTTACCTGAACGCGCATTTTGACTCTACGGCTACGCTCTCTCCAGAATACCCCCTCCTCGTGAACGTAGTTTACAAAATCGATCCCGGTCCGCAGGCACGGGTCGGAGAAGTGACCCTGCTCGGAGCTGAGCACGTGCAGCCCAAATTTCTTCGCAACATCACCGATCCCAAGGTGAAGGAGGGGCAGCCGCTTAGTGAAGGCAAGCTGCTCAGCTCGGAAAGCGATCTTTACGACCTTGGGATCTTCGATTGGGCGACCATCAGCCCGCTTCGGCCCATTGAGGGCCAGGAATACGAAGAGGTGCTGGTGAAGGTCCACGAATCGAAACGCAACGTAATCGATGTCGGTGGGGGATTCGAGGTGATTCCCCGGACTGGAAATGTCCCCGTAGGTGCCGTGGCTCTACCAGGGCTGCCGCCCATCAGCTTGGGCAATAAATTTACGACGAGTCAGAAGAGCTTTTTCGGCCCGCGCTTTGAATTTGACTATTCCCGCCGCAACCTGCGGGGCCGAGCGGAAACGGCTTCGATTGGAGCGCTATATTCGCGTCTTGATCAGCGCGCCACCGCGGCCTATTCCGATCCGCGGTTTCGCGGCTCGACCTGGGCATCGCTGTTCAGTCTTTCAGCAGAACGAACAACCGAAAATTCTATCTACACGGCCCGCTTGGGGCAGGTCTCCTGGCAAGTCGAAAAGGCCCTCAACTCCGGGCGCACGAAGACGCTACGCCTGCGCTACAGCTTCCAGCGCACGAACCTCAGCAACATCACCATTCCCGACTTGGTGCCGCCGCAAGATGAGCGCGTGCGGCTTTCCACGTTCTCGGTGGAGTACGTACGTGACACCCGCGACCACCCCCTCGACGCCCACCATGGCATCTATCAGACAGCGAGCTTCGGCGTCACGCCAACGGCGCTCGGTTCCAGCAGCGATTTCACGCGATTCCTGGGGCAGACTGCGTTCTACCGTCCCGTTCGGCCATGGCTTACGTGGGCGAATAATTTTCGTATTGGCATAGCGTCGCCATTTTCCGGCAGCTTTGTGCCCATAAGCGAGCTGTTCTATTCGGGCGGCGCGGACTCGCTTCGCGGATTCCCGATCAACGGCGCCGGGCCGCAGCGGCCAGTCACGGTGTGCAGCAATCCGAGCAATCCTGCGACTTGCACCATAATCAGCGTGCCTGTCGGAGGGCGCATGCTGGCCATTGTGAATTCAGAGGGGCGCTTTCCCATCCCGTTGAAGAGTGGCTTGGGCGGCGTGGTCTTCTATGACGGCGGCAACGTTTACAGCGCTGTTAATTTCCGCCAGTTTTACAGCAATTATACGAACTCCATTGGTTTCGGAATTCGGTATCGCACACCGGTGGGCCCCGTGCGCATCGATATCGGTCATAACCTGAATGCGCCACCGGGCGTTAAGGCTACGCAATATTTTGTGACGCTTGGGCAAGCGTTCTAGCTGGGAAGCAGAGGCCGCATGAATAGGATGAACAGGAACAATAGAAAGAGAGGCATTCGCATTGTACTCATTGGAATTCCAGCATTATTGCTGTTGCTTGTGGTCGCGGTTGTTCTGATTCTGCACACGCATGCATTTACGAGGTTCTTGCTCGCCAAGATTTTGCAACAGGCGGAACAGAGCACCGGCGCTCACATCGCCATTCAAAAACTCGACATTCACTGGTTTCCTCTCACTGCGGACGTCTACGGCGTTGTTGTGCATGGACAGGAGAAGGCCGACGAGCCTCCAATTTTGCAGGCGGAGCGCCTAAGCGTGAGCCTCGGAATTTGGGCGCTGCTAAACAAAGAAGTGGATCTGTACAGCGTCAACATGGATCGGCCTATTGTGAACCTGCGGGTCGACATGCGCGGCAACACGAATCTGCCCAAAGCTCCGCCTTCGCAATCATCAAGTAACTTCGGTGTCGTTGTGCGACATGCGTCACTTCGCGATGGAGCAGTAATTTACAACGATGAGCAGACTCCGCTTGCCGCGGAGCTCGACGATTTTCGTGCCATGGTCGAGTTCGACAGCGCCGCGGACAAATATCGAGGCTCGCTGGCCTATCGCCAAGGCTGCATCGTAACCAAGACCATCAATCCGGTCGAACACAATGCTCGTGTGGAATTCGCGGTAAATCGCGACGGCGCAGTTCTAGATCCTATTGTCGTTTCCAGCGGAAAAACTCGCCTGGCGGCGCACCTCAATGTCACGAATTTCGGTAATCCGTTGATTGAGGGCCAATACGACGGCTTCATCGTGACGCGAGAGATTGCGGAAATTCTGAAGAACTCGTCGCTGCCCCGGGGCGACATCACTGTAAGCGGAACTCTGCGTTATCAAAGTGTGCCGAACGAATCTTTTGTTAAAGCTGTGCGGGTTGCCGGCCGCTTCGATAGCCGAGTCCTGACCGTGCGCGAGAGCCAGGTTTCTGCCTCGCTGCAATCCATACGCGGAACATATCGGCTCCACGATGGAAATCTGCGGATAGAAAAGCTCGACGCGGATGTCCTGCAGGGACATCTCTCCGCTCGGATGGACATGCTGCATCTTGATCAAAATCTTATCTTGAGCGTGAACGCCACGCTTCGGGGAGTTTCGCTCGAAAAGCTTAGCGATGCGGTGCCCGCAAACACGCGGCAAAACATTCGCTTCCTCGGGCGGACGAATCTAAATGTGCAAGCAAGCTGGTCCAGCAACATTTCGGCCGTGAAGGCGCGAACGCACGTCGAGTTCACCGCTCCTACAACTCTGCCCTCGCAATCCAACGAAATTCCCGTGAATGGCGTCTTGGACGTCGACTACGACGGAGCGAAACAGAGAGCGTCCTTTAGCAGGTCAGACTTGCGCGTTGCAAACACAGAGGTGGTCCTGAACGGAGTCGTGAGGCGGCAATCGAATCTGAATATTGACGTGAATGCAAAAGATCTCCACGAACTGACGATGCTCGCGTCTGTATTTAGTAGCGCAAATTCAAATAACACCCAATCGGTAAGTGCGCCGTACGATATCCGTGGCGCTGCACACTTTACGGGACAGATCACAGGAACAACCACCGACCCGCGGATTAGGGGTCAACTATCCGGCTCAAACCTAGAGGTGCAAGGCAGCAAGTGGCGCACCGTGCGAGTAAATTTGGACGCCGCATCCTCCGGCGTTCGATTTCAAAACGGGTATCTGCAAAGCGCGCAACAAGGTGAGATCAATTTCAACGGCTCAACGGGATTGCAGCGGTGGTCGTTCGCTCCGGAAAACCCGCTCTCTTTACAGGCAAAGATGACCAAGTTCTCCGTCGCAGATCTCGAACGTCTCGCCAAGGCCGAATACCCAATCACCGGAGATTTGTCTGGCGATATAGCGTTAACAGGTTCGGAACTGCAGCCCGTTGGGCACGGCTCGTTGCAGCTAACGAGAGGGTCAGCCTGGAACGAACCTGTTCGGAATTTGAAGATCGATTTTCAGGGTGACAAGGAAAGCGTGCATTCGACCGCGCAGCTGCAAATCGCGGCCGGAAACGCGGACGCGAAGCTTACCTACGTTCCGAAGACCGAGCATTACGATATGACCTTGAAAGCCGACGCCCTGAAGCTGGACCAACTGCAAAGCGTGCGGCAACGCGCGGGCTCGCTCAGCGGCGTACTAAGCTTAAACGTCAGCGGGCAGGGTACAGTCAAAGACCCGCAATTATCCGGGAATCTGCAAATACCACAGCTCGAGATTAGCGGCCAGACATTTTCCGGAGTCAAAGCGCAAATGGACTTAGCGCACCAGCATGCAAACGTCTCGCTGGAATCCATCGTCGAGCAGGGGTACGTTCACGCCAAAGGCGACATCGATCTCGTCGGTCAATATCAAACGGATGCCACGGTAGACGTTCGCGCGCTTCCCATTGGGCCTTTGCTCGCGAAGCATTCCATCACAACCGGCGCGATGCAGGATTTGCAGGGTTTCACTGAAATTCACGCTTCGCTTCAGGGACCGCTGAAAGATACGGCGCGCCTTAACGGCCGTGTGGAAATGCCGCGGCTAAACCTTGCTTACAAAAACATTCAGCTTGCAAACGACGGCCCGCTGCGAATCCGTTATCAAAATGGGGTGGCCACCGTCGAACAAGCACGGATCAAAGGAACGGGAACCGACCTGAGCCTTCAGGGTGTGGTCCCGGTGCAAAGCACCTTACCCCTGAACGTTTCCGCAAAGGGCGGAGTCGATGTGCAGCTCTTGCAGCTCTTGTCTCCCGACGTGATTGCCTCAGGTAAATTGGAAATTGACCTGCGCGAGGGCGGGGCTATCACTCATCCTAAGACAGAAGGCAGCATTCGCATTGTGAATGCAGGGCTCTCGGAAGAAGATGCGCCCGTTTCCCTATCGGCCATCAATGGGCAACTCTCCATCGCCGGCAATCAATTGCACATCGACAAATTGAATGCCACCGCGGGAGGCGGCACGATTTCCGCCAACGGGTCCGCGACGTACGGAAAAGAGACGAATTTCGCGATCGATCTCCACGCGAAAGGTGTTCGCCTGCATCCGACGGGTATCCGCTCAACCGTGGACGGAGACCTGCAACTCAACGGCACGCCGCAGAAATCGCAATTGAGCGGTCGGATGGTGGTCGACCTGCTGTCGTTCCAGCAGGGGTTCGACCTTGCCACGTTCATGAGCCAGCTCTCAGATGACTCCACCGTAAGCGCTCCATCGCCATTCGCCAGCAATATGAATTTGAGCATCACGGTGAACTCTGCCCAAAACCTTACGCTGGCGAGCAGTCAAGTAAGCATCGCGGGCAGCGCGAATCTGAATGTCACTGGTTCTGCAGCGCACCCGGTAATACTCGGGAGAATCACGCTCACCAACGGCGAGCTGTTCTTTCAAGGAAAGCGCTTCGAGATTCAAAGCGGCACGATAGCGTTCGTGAATCCGGCTAGGACGGAGCCGGTGTTGAACCTCTACGTCAAGACGACCATCGAGCAGTACAACATTACGATCAATTTTTCTGGCCCTATTGATCGTCTGAAAACGAACTACACTTCCGACCCTTCGTTGCCGCCGATAGATATAATTAATTTGCTCGCATTCGGGCAAACCACCGCGGAGAAGGCGTCAAATGCATCCGCCCCTGCCTCGCTCGGCGCGCAGTCCGTACTGGCGCAAGGCGTTGCCAGTCAGGTAGCAAAAGGTGTTCAGAACCTTGCCGGAATCTCTCAACTCACAATCGATCCAACCGCCGGGACGAGCCAAAATCCTGGTGCGCAAGTGGCGATCCAACAGCGCGTGACGGGAACTATCCTGCTGACCTTCGCTACCGACGTCACTACAACCCAAACACAAACCATTCGAGTGCAGTACCAGCCGAAGCCCCAATGGAGAATTTCGGTGATCCGAGATGAATACGATGGCTACGGCGTCGACGTGCGCTATCACAAAGTGTTTTGAGGCCGCAGCCCCGGTTGCGCTGTTGAGCGTCTTTTAGTTCTTGGAATCCAGGCAAGAGAGTGCCGAGATCTTCGCGACCGGTGAATCGTATTCCTTACCGTTACTGGAATCTTGCATGGACATAAATACCCAATCGCCGGATTCTTCCGCCGTCTTGCTGAACTTGAATAGGATCGTTCCGCTGGTTTCTGCCTTGTAGCGCAAGTCTCGCGCGATAATCGGATACAGGTTCCTGGTCTCATCCGAAACGGGTGGCCCACAGCGCGCGATCAGTCGCTCCGGCGTTAAATTGTTAACGGCAATGAATTGCCGATTTTCGCGCCGCTGCTTGAACCACTCGGGCGCTGCGATCAGTACGCGCACGCCGAGTATTAGCGCCACGCATCCCGCGACTATGAGCAGCTTGCTCTTCATAGCGCACCTCCCGGGCCGGTGCTAACATCATCGCTCTCGGACTGCCATCTGGAAGCGATTTTCCCCAAGGTACGCGTCAGACAGTCACTTGGCCTTCGGAACAGGTCGCTCGTTGATGCGGTATAATCTGTGAGCCAACCTTGTGAGAATTGAAACTTTCCAGAGGATAGTCAGAGGGATGAACTGATGCGGTCTGTTCTGCTTGTTATTACGTTTGTTGCGTGCTGCGCAGCCACCGCTCTTTCCGCGCAATTGCCCGCACCGAAAAATGATCCCTTATCCAAACCTGCTGCTGGCCAGCGAGCTGCGGCATGTTCCGCCACCGAGGCCTCTTGCGCGGAGGCGGCTTCGAAAATCCTTCCACAGGTGATGGGGCCTTCACCGCTGGATGAAAATCTGCGCCGTCTCACTGACGAAGTGGGCGGCCGAGTCACCGGTTCGCCCGAAATGGCCAAGGCCGTCGATTGGGCAGTGGCCGCTTTCCGCGTTGAAGGCATTGACGTACACACGGAGAAGTACACGCTGCCGCTGACCTGGAGTGAGGGTGAGACACATTTAGAGCTCTTGGAACCGGTCAGATTTCCGATTCGCTTAGTTGCCGAAGGCTGGTCGCCCCCAACACCCGCCGGCGGAATCGAAGCAAAGCTGGTCGATATCGGGTATGGCAGCGAGCAGGATTTTGCCCGTGCGGGCGGTGCCGCAAAGGGCGCAATTCTTCTCGCGTGGACCGATCTGGGATCCACTTGGGCTGATCTTTTCAACGAGTACACTCAGCCGCCCGCAGTAATCGACCGCGCAATAAAGGGTGGCGCGGCAGCGATTCTCTGGATGGGGGCTCGCGAGCGCTTGCTACTGTACCGTCACACGAACATCGGCGACGCAAAACTGGAGCGACTTCCTCAAGCGATCGTCGCGCGCGAAGACGCCATGCGCTTGGCGCGAATGATCGGCGTCTATCCCGGCAAAGTGCGCGCGCGCTTCAGCATGCCAAACAAAATTGGTCCCGCCATCGAGCAGGAAAACATAGTTGGCGAGATTCGCGGGCGCGAGAAGCCAGACGAAGCAGTGATTCTCGGTGCGCACCTGGATTCTTGGGACCTGGGCACGGGCGCACTAGACAACGGCTGCAATGCAGCTCTGGTGATCGAGGCCGCACGCGCTATCAAAGCCACGGGACTGGTGCCCCGCCGTACCATTCGCTTCGTGCTCTTCAGCGGCGAAGAGCAAGGCATGTATGGTTCTTGGCAATACGCGCTGGCGCATCGAGCGGAGCTGGACAAAATCCGGGCTGTAGTCGTCTTCGATTCCGGGGTAGGGCGTGTGACGGGCTACTCGCTCACCGGGCGCGGTGACATTGAGGACGGCGTTCGCGAAATCCTCAAGCCGCTCGCGTCCTGGGACGTCACTCACCACACGCTGGATGGCGACATCGGCACAGACAATTGGGATTTCTTTCTCGAGGGAGTTCCCACGCTCGTCGCCGAGCAAGACGAAGCCAACTACATGCCGAACTACCACGCGGCATCCGACACCTTTGACAAAGTGGACATCCGAGAGCTGAAGATCAACACCGCACTCGCCGCCGTAACTGCTTGGGGCATTGCCGACCGTGCAGAGCCGCTTGGCAAGCGTTTATCCCGCGGCGAAGTCGAACGGCTGCTGAAGGAAACACATCTCGACGAAAAAATGGAGCAACTCGGCTACTGGGAGCCATGGCAAACGGGAACCAGAGGCCGAAAGCCGTAGCGCAAGAAATGCCTACAGACGCGCAGATGCCAACGAAGGGAAACACGGCTGGCTCAGTCCTGGCACTGGACTACGGGCGCGCCCGCATCGGCCTCGCCATCGCGGAAGCGGAAACCGGAATGGCTCGGCCGCTCCTCACTCTCGAGCGTATCAATCGCAATGAAGACATGCGGCGCTTGCGCGAACTTGCGCGTGAACATGGTGTCCGACAAATTGTCGTCGGGCTGCCTCTCCGCCTCGACGGCACGCGAGGGGAAATGGCGGAGGAAGCCACGCGCTTTGCCGCGCGCCTGCGCAAACAATTGAGTTTGCCGGTGGATATGCTTGACGAACGCCTCACCAGTTGGGAAGCGGAACGCCTGCTCGAAGAGCAGTCCGGAAGGGTGTTGCACGAGGCGAAAACGCATGGGGTAGGTGCGCGGCCCGCCAGGGCCTCGGTCGACGCTGTAGCCGCAGCCGTAATTTTGAAGGAGTACCTCGAGCAACGCCGCGTGACAAAAAGCAACCCATAAAACATCTAATTTACTTGGAGGGCATGGCTTGAGGTTTTCTACGTTGAACGGGAGCGTAACTACTTTAGCTCTCGACAAGGCCGCAGAATTCGATAAAGCCGGGCAAACAAGGCAAAATTGATAGGGAACGTCATCCACCGCAACGCACAGGAGATCGGCTGATTTGAGAAGGATTGTCGCTTTTGCCGCCGTGGTACTGTTTCTCGCCGTCGCAGGAGCGGCGGCCTGGGCGTGGTATTCCCTTGAGCGCCCATACCAGGGCTTTGCCGCCCAGGGTGTATTTCTCGACCTGCCGCACGGCGCATCCAGCAGGACTGTAGCGCGCTTGTTGAAGCAAAACGGCGTGATCCGCAGTGCGTTCGCCTTCGAGGCCTACGCGCGCCGCCATCCACGGCGGCGCCTGCAGGCTGGCGAATATTTCTTCGGCCACCCCATCAGCGGTCACGATGTATTCTGGCAAATTGCCGACGGCCGCATTTACGAACTGCCCTTCACCGTCCGAGAGGGCGAGACTATTTTTGACATCGCCCACGACTTGGAAGCAGAAAAGCTGATGACCTCCGACGAATTCCTCGCTGTCGCGCAAAATCCAGAGCTGATTCGCGACATCGCGCCCCACGCAAAGAGCCTGGAGGGCTTTCTCTTCCCCGCGACTTATTTCCTGCCCCGGCATCCAACTCCAACGGACGTGACCGCCGAGATGGTCCGCAAATTCAAGGAAGAATGGCAGCACATCGCGCCGCCGGAGAGCAAGCACGATACTACCGGCCTGGAACACGGTCGTCCCATTGTTTCCGTCGTGACCCTCGCATCTCTCGTCGAACGCGAAACTCCGCGGCCAGAGGAGCGCCCACTTGTCGCCGGCGCCTTTGAGAATCGGCTCCGCAAAAATATTCCGCTGCAATGCGATCCAACCGTGATCTATGCGCTGCAAGATGCTGGGCAATACAAGGGCACGCTAACCGGCGCCGATTTGCACTTCCAATCGCCTTACAACACCTACGCGCATCCCGGCTTGCCGCCCGGACCCATCGGCAATCCCGGCGAGGCCTCTTTGCGCGCCGCGCTGCAACCGGCGCAGACCGATTATTTGTATTTTGTGGCTAATACGCAGGGAGGCCACTTTTTCGCGGCCACGCTGGCCGAGCACAATCGCAATGTGACGAAATACCGCCGCCTGCTCGCGGGATTGCCCGCGGACCCGCCGGCTCCGCCGCCGGATCCTCCCACGGCTCCGAAGCAAGTATCAAAGCCACAGAGAAAACACGTCGCGACCACTAAGAAGTCGCAAGCCAAACACAAATCTCGCACCCAGCAGCAAAAGGTTGCCGCCCAATGAACGACATGATGGGCACCAAAAAGGCGCTGATTTTGCAAGCTGCGCGGGCCATAGGCGCTCAAAAATTTACTCCCGCCGAAATCGAGCAACTGCGGCGCCGCCTGATTGCAGATCACGGGGAAGAGGGGAAAACCGGCTCGGATTACATTGCCGACGTTCTGAAGAGCGCCGGCTTCCGCGTTATGCTCTCGCAGCAGGAAGAGGCAGAAGAACAGTACGAGGAAGAGTTTGAGGACTTGCTGCACTTTAAAACTCTGTCCGATGCGGAACTCAGCATCATGCGTCTGGACGAGCTAATGCGTAAGTTCCAACAACACGGTGAGCGTGCCGCCGTCGAGCGCGTCTTGAACGTGGCGCGGCTTGGCAAGCGCCGCGCCGAAATGATTTCTCGCAATCCCAAGGTCGAACCCAACAAGCGTGCCGAGAAAATCGAAATTGCCAACTGGTTCCGCATCTGGCTCGAGACCCCGGATGCATTCTTCGATTGGCTGGACGTCCGCAAGCAGGCACCGGATTTCCAGGAAAAATTTCCCCAGACGGAGTCCGAAGTATGAGTGCGCCCGGCAAGCCGCCACTCGATCCTAGCGCGCTAGAATTGCCGCCGTTCTCCCTTGATGTTGAAACTCTCGACCTCGGAGCCGATGTCAAAGCTGTCGGCCTCGAGCTGCTGGAAACCGAGAACCGCGAACCTGTCCGCGGCAAAGATGCCGCATTGATTTGGGCTGCTGCCTTTCCCGCTCTAGCCGCCAATGAGTTCTTTGTGGTCGATTTCTTCAGTCATCTCGACCGTGTCCGCGAATTCTGCAAGCTGCACGAAATTCATTATCGCGAAGCCGCGGAACGCTGCGTGGTCCTGCCACAGCCAAGCGAAACGCAGCTCGAAGAACTTTTCCAACGCTTCGAGGGCGAAACCTTTGGCGTCCGCGTTGGCGGCCCCGCGCAAGACGGCGACGCCGAACTTGAGAAGGAACTCTCACGCCGCGGCCTTGACGCCTACCAACCGGCGCACACTCGCTATACTTTTTGTGCCGTGTGCGAGCCGGAAGATGGCTGGGTCACGCTTCTGAGCCAAACGCTCTGGCCCACAGAGGTCATTCGCCGCGTTCGGCCGGCGGTGCAAAAATTTGACGTTTACCTGGCGCGGCCTCATTGAAGCGTGGCCCGCGGCTCCACTGCGTTGACGCGCATGCTCGTGGTTGCTAGATTGCTTCATTTGTACAGACGAGGACGGCCGGATTGAACATACGTGTGCTGAATTGGATGGTGTGGGCGACACTGGTGTCGCTTTCTGGCGGCTGTGGCGGCCCAAGCATTAAAAAAACTACTCACCTGGCCCCTCAGTCAAAACCTGTGGTCCTCGATGCCACACGCGATGAGCTACTCGATAAATACAATGAGATTGCCCGCGGCGTAAAAAGCGTCAACGCCACTGTGGATCTCAAGCCCATTGCCGGCTCAAAGTACAGCGGCGTGATCGAGGAATACCACGAGGTGAAAGCTTTTCTCCTCGCCCAGCGCCCCGCGCAAATCCGCGTGATTGGCCAGGCGCCCGTCGTCGGCACGACCATCTTCGACATGACCAGCGACGGCGATACGTTTCGCGTTTATATCCCTTCAAAGACAAAATTTCTCGTCGGCTCCGTGGCGGCGGAGCGGAACAGTAACAAACCTATCGAGAACCTCCGGCCGCATCACTTGCTCGATGCCTTGTTGTGGTCCGAGGTTCGCAAGGAAGAGAGCGTACTCTTCGAGGAATTCAATGACGAAACCGCGCGTTACTACGTCTTGACCGTGCTGCGCGGCGGCTACCGCACGGAAATCCTCCGCAAGGTCTGGTTCGATCGCTCCGATTTGCTGGTTTCCCGGCTGCAAACCTTCGGTCCCAAAGGCATCTTGCTCTCCGACGTTCATGTGTCGGATTGGCAGCCGGTGCTTGGCGACCAGGAACATGCGGCCTTCACAACATCCGGCGCTGTCAACGCGTTCCCGCGGCAAATCCGCATCGAACGCCCGCACGATGACTATCGTCTTGATTTGCAGATCATCAAGCTCGCACTGAACGAAAACTTGCCCGCCGATCGTTTCAAGCTCGAACAGCCCTCGGGCGCCGAACTCGTGCGCGTGGGTGATAGTGCGGAGGAGAAGCCGCCGGGGGGCAGGCCGCAATGATGGGCGAACTCGTAATGCGCAACTTGCTGCACCGCCCCCTGCGCACCATGGTTGGCGTGATGGCCGTCGCGGTGGAAGTTGCCCTTGTCGTACTGATCGTAGGCCTTACTTCCGGTCTTCTCACCGAGACTGCCAAGCGCATCCAAGGAATCGGCGCGGACATCATGGTCCAGCCTCCTGCTGCCTCTATTTTTCTTGGCTTCAGCGGCTCGCCCATGCCCATCAAGATCGGCGACAAGCTCGCGCAGCTCAAATATGTGCAGGCCGTTGCCCCCGCGCTGCTGCAATTTAATTCCACCGGCGGCGTAGAAGTCATCTACGGCATCGACCCGGAAAGCTTCCGCTCCGTTTCCGGCGGTTTCGTCTTCCTGAAAGGCCGCGACATGGAAGGTCCGGATGATTTGCTTGTCGACGACTGGGCGGCGAAAGCTAAAAATCTAAAGGTCGGCGACACATACAATCTCCTGAATCACGATTGGCATGTGGTCGGCATCGTCGATCATGGTAAAGGCGCCCGCTTGTTCGTCCCGATTATCACGCTACAAGACCTGGTCGGTGCGCACGATAAAGCCTCCATCTTCCTGCTAAAGTGCACTCGCCCGGAACACACGGAAGATGTCACGGCGGAGATACGCCCGGTGCTGCCTGGCTACACAGTCCGCCCACTGAAGGATTTCCTGTCCCTGATGACCTCCACAAACATTCCAGGCCTCGAGACCTTCATTCACGCCATGATTGGTCTGGCCATCTCCATCGGCCTCCTAGTGATTTTCCTCACCATGTACACCACCATCATCGAGCGCACACGCGACATAGGTGTCCTGAAATCGCTCGGCGCCAATCGCGGCTTCATCATCCGCGCCCTGCTCACCGAATCCGCCGCGCTCTGCATGTTCGGCATTGCCGCCGGTATCGGGTTGAGCTACGCGGTGCGCGCGGCGTTTCTGGCCGGCTTTCCGACATTGTCGATCCTGATCACCCCGGAATGGGTGTTACGCGCGGCAGGTATTGCGTTGGCGGGAGCCATCCTCGGCGCAAGCTATCCGGCCTGGTTGGCCAGCCGCAAAGACCCAGTCGAGGCGCTTTCTTATGACTAGAAATTCAAATAATCAGCTAAGGCGTGGCTAGGCATCGCATGGCAATCGCAGCTACAATACAGCAACCTGCCAACGCATCGATTTTTCCAGGGCAAAAAGACTTGGAGCCGATACTAAAAACCGAAGGTCTGTGGAAGCTCTACCGGGCCGGCAAAGTGGAAGTGCCAGCGCTTCGCGGTGTCGACTTTGAAGTCTTGCCCGGAGAGTCGGTTGCTGTCATGGGCCCCTCCGGCTGTGGAAAATCCTCGCTCCTCTACGTCATTGGCGGGTTGGCGCAGGCCTCGCGGGGCCGCGTCCTGGTGGATGGAAACGATTTGACCGAGCTCAGCGACGCCGCGCGCACCAAGCTCCGGCGCCACAAGATTGGGTTCGTTTTCCAGCGTTTTAATTTGCTGCCCACGCTAACGGCCAAAGGCAACATCGCCATCGCGCAATTCATTCACGGTGATGGCTTTGACCCTCACCGCTTCGACGTAGTGACCAAAATGTTGGGGCTTGAGGGTCGCTTGCATCACAAGCCCTCCGAGCTATCCGGCGGCGAGCAGCAGCGCGTCGCGATCGCCCGCGCCATCATCAACGAACCTAAAATCCTCCTTGCTGACGAGCCCACCGGCAATCTCGACTCAAAAAATTCCGAAGTCGTCCTGCAGATGCTGCGCCAGCTCAACAAAAATCTGGGACAAACTATTGTGATGATCACGCACAATCCGGAAGCGGTCACCCATTTCGACCGCGTCGTGCACATGCGCGACGGCGTGATCGTCGACGGCGTCCCGGCGGACTGATATGGCCGGCCTAAAGCAGATTCTCTCCAGGACATTTTTCTGGTCTTATGAGCGTGGAACGTGGCAGTACGACGTAGCCGTAGTTCTAATCCTGATCTTCGTCTTGCTCACGCCTCGCGGTTGGTTCCGCGACCAGCCACAGGTTGGCGTGCCCGTCGCCTCGGAGCAAGTCCAACTCGTCCTTTTCACCGACGATGGCCATCGACAAGAGTATCGCGTCGATGCTCGCCTTCTCGCTCCGCCGGAACAGACTCCCGCACTGCAGAACGAACTGCACCAGGCTTTGCAGCGTGCCCTACCCGATTTGCGCAACGGTCGCTTTTCCATCACCAAGATCGAAGCCGTGCGCGACGAAAATGGCACCGTGATCGCCTACCAAGTCGAAATTCGCCGCTGATTTGCGCCTGTATTTCTCCAAGTGAAACGCCTGCTCTAACCGGCGCATCCATTCCTATGTGCTACGATTAGATTGACTTGAAAACTGCCGGCCCGTCCTTCCGGCGACTGAGGGTTCGCTTGAAAAGAGTCGTTTCTTCCGTTGTTATCGTCGCGTTTTGCGCGCTCGCCAGTGTCATGCAATTGCGTGCTTCCTCCGCGCAAGACGCTCCCGGCTGGACCACCGAAAGCGTTCTGAACAGGATCGATAAAGGCGCGGCCGATTTCCGCAGTCTGAGCGCCGATATCGAGCAGATCAAGTACACGGATGTGGTGAAAGACACCTCCACCGAAACCGGCCAAATCTTCGTCCGGCGCGATCAAAAAATGCGCATCGACCTTACCAAGCCGGATCCCAAAACAATCCTCCGAACAGGCGATTCTCTTTTCATTTACACGCCAAAAATCAACCGAGTCGAGGAATACAATCTTGGCAAGAACCGCGCGATCGTAGATCAGTACATGCGCCTAGGCTTTGGCACCAAATCCCAGGACTTGCAGAAAAGCTACGACATCAAGTTGATGGGAGAAGAAGAGCTCGATCATCATAAAACAATGCTTCTGGAGCTTACGCCTAAGTCCGAAGAGATTCGCAAGCAGATAACCAAGATTCAGATGTGGGTAGACCACCAATCCTCCTGGCTTCCCGTTCAGCAAAAGTTTTTCGAAGCTGGCGGAGGCGACTACTTTCTCGTGAAGTATTCACACATGATGAAAAACCTGAAGATTCCCGATTCCAAGTTCAAGCCCGATTGGCCGAAGAACGCCGCTCACATCAAACCTCGCCAATAGCGTTTTCCTGCGTGCGCCTTTCGATCGCTAGAAGTGCCCGCTACTCAGCGGCGCGCTCCTGCGCCAACAATTGCTCTTTCCGAGACAAGCCCCATCGATACCCCGCCAAGCTTCCGTCCCCACGAATCACGCGGTGGCAAGGCACTACAATCGAAACCGGATTGGTCGCGCAAGCTCTCGCCACGGCCCGCACCGCCTTTGGGTTACCCAGCGCCCGCGCTACCTGCGTGTAGGTTCGCGTGCTTCCGCGCGGAATTCTCTGCAGTTCCTGCCAAACGCGCCGCTGAAATGCCGTCGCTTGCAGGTCCAACGGCAGCTCCAACCGTGGCGGATTTCCTTCCACTCGCTGAACAATTTCCTTCACCCACTGCTCAAACGAGTCTCCGGCAGCGGAGATTTCTGCTTGCGGATACTCGTCGCGCAACTCCGCCAGCAAC